>Ga0316204_10002606_pt1 | contig 40030 bp, 36 predicted proteins | sample 6monrhotite_MG_2_FD_205661 | JGI IMG/M metagenome (GOLD analysis project Ga0316204, IMG submission 205661) | Microbial mat bacterial communities from mineral coupon in-situ incubated in ocean water Damariscotta River, Maine, United States -... | ecosystem: Environmental > Aquatic > Marine >...
CCTCGACTAGCAATTGCATCTGGGCGCTTCAATGCAGTGTGTTGGTATCGCTTGAACGATGTCATCGCTAGCTCAAATAGTAGAATCTTCGTCTTCCGCAACAACATGATCACTCAAATCCCCATAGACAGTTGCCCACGCTAACGCGCACCAGCATCATCACCGCGGTTTCCTCCATGGAGGCTTGTCAGACGCCTGTCTATTGAGGCTTGCTGCATCTTGTTCGGTCTGCGACTGAGGGCTGGCATCTGACAACCCTAAACCAAAGCGGCAGTGTCTCATTGCTTAAATCCTGCCACAAATCAGCCATTCAGAATCAGTGAAGTGCAGAAGATGGCGAGCGGCTGAAAAGGCCGAGAAACTGTCATTCAGTGGCAGCCTGGATTGGCAGTTTCTGGCACCTCAGAGGCCATCACCTTCACGAACAACCTCTCGCAATCCTGCCGTTTGTTCAGGTAATCATTCACCGTCTATATGACTGGAATATCAATCCAGTATTCTAGCTTGATATTCCTACTGGTTTGAGTCACGCTTCGTGCTTAACTATTTGCAACCGATCACTTTCAATATCACGATGCCTAAAACACTCATTGACCCCAATATCACCGATGCAGCCAGTCTGTTGGACTCACATTCTGACTTCAAAGTAATTCGACGAATCACACCCGGCACATCGTTCTCAGAAAATGATGGTCGCCCACTCTCCAGAGGGGTAGTGGTTGATACAGAAACAACCGGCATCAATCAAGACAAGGATGCAATCATTGAGCTGGGCATGGTTCTGTTCGAGTTTGATCCCGAGACAGGGGTTACCTACAACGTCCTAGGTTCATTCGATCAATTAGAAGACCCAGGCTTCCCCATTCCACCTGAATCTACCGCCGTACACGGCATCACCGATGAAATGGTGGCTGATAAACGTATTGATGACGCCAGCGTAGCGCAGTTTCTTGAAGGTGTGAGTTTGGTTGTCGCGCATAACTCAAAATTCGACCGAGTTTTTATGGAGAAGCGCCTTCCCATTTTTGAGTCGCTACCGTGGGGATGTTCTTTTGCGCAGGTCGATTGGAGCGAGGAGGGGATAGGCTCTGCCAAGCTGGAGTACATTGCATACAAATATGGATTTTTCTACGACGCGCATCGCGCCGACGTGGATTGTTTTGCGCTGTTGGAAGTCCTGCAACAGAAACTCCCCAAATCAGGGGAGCTGGTGTTGAAAACCATATTAAATTCACTTGGACAGAAAAGCTATACCGTTTACGCAATCGGCTCTCCATTCGAGACCAAGGACACACTCAAGGCGCGTGCATATCGTTGGGATGGCGACAAGAAGAGCTGGCATATAACGGTGACAGGCGATGACGCGATCAAGGCTGAAGTCGCTTGGTTAAAAAGCAGCGTGCACGGCGGCAAGCCAGCAAAAGTTGAGATTGAGGTGAAAAATTGTATGAGTAGATTCTCAAGCCGCAAAGGCAACAAGGCTGTCCGAGAAATATAGTGTGACGGGCTGACTAGTGATATGGCGCAAAACAGCTACTCAGTATTATCGTTAGTCAGTTGTCCTTTGCTGACGGCCGAAGAACGGCCCATTGAATTACATTTACGGTGTGACTGAAACAGCTCAGTTTGAAGCGTCGTTCCAAAATATAGATCAACTCCAGATTACGGCTTGCATAATTTGAAGAGCTACATTTCCAGCTTGGTCTAAGGCGATTGAGTTTCCCCCATCGCCATACTCTTAGCCACTGCCTCCGCAACTTCAATCCCATCAATCGCAGCCGACATAATGCCACCCGCATAAGCTGCACCTTCACCTGCTGGATATAGACCTTTAGTGTTCATGCTTTGGAAACTTGCGTCGCGCTTGATGCGTAAGGGGGATGAGGTGTGCTTCGATCTCGTTATCCGGGACTGAGGCACGATAAACAGCGACTTGGTCGGCGTATTTGGGCGTGGCTTTAAGCAATTACTTGGCAGCTTGCTGCCCTAGGAGCCTGTCGGACTTAAAGGAAATCGGCTGCAAATTCGCCTGAACGGATCATACTTCGTCGCTTTTTTGGTCAATAGAACGACTATTGACCTGCAAAATCGTCAAAATCTGCTCTCGCCCAGCCGAATTTTCGCTTCGATTCTTCAAGTCCGACAGGCTCCTAGCGAGATGGCTAGTTGTTTCACCAGTCGTTCCATCAAGTTCAATGGTTTTCGTGGAATATGTTGGGCTTCATTTCATTCAGTCTAGCGCTCGCCACATTAACGCATGCCCAGCAATCGCCTCTCCAACAACGAGACCATCTCTCGCCTGCCATCAGCAATTAGTTGCACATAAACAATTGAGCCGATTGTCTGGTAAATCACCCGATAGGGTTTAAAGAAGGTTTGCCGATATTCACGAATACCAAGATGTAAAAGTTCTTTTGGGTAAGAGCCTCGTTCTGGAAACATGGATAAGCTATTAATTACCTCTTCCATGCTATCCAATACGTAATCGGCATTAGCGGGAGAGTCATGTTCGGAGATGTAATTGTAGATTTCTTCAAGATCAAGATTGGCATCTTCCGTAAGAATTACCTCGTAGCGCATTTAGACAAGAGCCTTCTTTTCGCGTAAACGGCGTATGGCATCCTCGGCTGGGATAACCTTGCCCTCTTCAATCTGGCGATTGCCAAGTGCCAGTATCTTGAGCAGCGCCATCGTCTCCTGCGTGCGCTCAAAAGAAACAATGTCCTGTAAAACAAATTTTGCTTCACCATTTTGCGTAATAATCATAGGCTCTCGTTGCTCTGCAAGTTGGTGAGCAATTTTTGCTGCATGAGCTTTGAGGTAACTGATAGGTTTGATCTGTGTTGAGTGTTTCATAGAGTTTGCCTGACTAACGGGAATAATGACTAGGCCAAATATAGACCGTATTCGGTCTCCATGCAATCCGATATGTTTCCGCAAGACACATTGAATCACAAAGCTACGGGCGCGCTGGGGATTGTCCCGGGCAATGAAACAGCCATATCCAGCAAGTTTTTGTGGATGAACAGCTTTAGCATTTGCCTGAGTCCCTTCTCCCGCAGGCGGGAGAAGGGAGCAGGTATACAGCGTGAGCATAAGCTACAACTTGCCACTGTTGTTTGATGGCTAAGTGGATTAGCAATAAATAATCACTTGCTGCGATTTGTGCAGCTTTGTGAGAAGGTTAGTCGTACCATTAGTTGCTTCACCATAACAGCCTGCTCACGCTATGCCTGTTATGCTAGACTTAAACAATGCTTGATAACTCAATGATGATACTCAAATGACGCTAGCAATTAACCTTGATGAAGTATATCGGGCTTGCGATCCCGATAGGCCATTGTCGGCTATGGACGAGCGCTATGTGGATTTGTCTGGGGTGCGTGGCACCAATGTAATTGCAAAAACCATCTCCCGTAGCATCAGCCGTTGCGACTCCTTACACTTCCACCAGCAACTGCTCACCGGGCATCGCGGTAGCGGAAAATCCACCGAACTGCTGCGCCTGAAAGCGGAGCTGGAAGTGCAAAAGCTATTCGTGATCTACATTGACGCGGAAGAATTGCTCGATCTGGTCGATCTGAATTATTTGGATGTATTGCTCAGCATCGCTAAAGAAACCGAAAGTGTGCTGCGTAAACAGGGCATCATGCTGAACGATACCTTGTTGGAAAATCTCAGCGCATGGTTTTCGGAACGGGTGGTAGAAAAAAGCGAGTCAAACGAAATGAGCGGGGCGCTTAGTGCGCAAGCCGAAGCGGGTGCGAACATCCCCTTCTTCGCTAAGCTGATGACCCGCATCACTGCAGAAATTAAATCCGCCAGCAGTCGCCGCACCACCACACGCCAAAAGTTAAAGCAGGAACTGGCGGTATTTATCGAGAAGCTGAATGTGCTGATCGATGACGCTCGCAACAAGGTGCGTCAAAGCGGCTATAAGGATGTGGTGTTGATCGTCGATGGCCTAGAAAAAATGCACTACGACCTGCTAGATGACAAAAAATCAACTCACGAACATTTGTTTGTAGTACATGCGGAACAACTCAAGGCGCCGCGCTGCCACATCGTTTACACCATGCCGATTTCTTTGGTGTACAACGCCAATCTGGGTAACGATTTCGACAACATCTTAGTCATTCCAATGGTGAAGACGAACGCCGAAGGTATGGACTGTTTGCGCCAAGTGATCGCCAAGCGGGTGGACATCGGCAAGACCTTCGAGCAAGTCGAACTGGTGGACAGGCTCACTCGTCTTAGTGGCGGCGTGATGCGCGACTTGATGCGCTTGATCCGGCTGGCGACCGATACCGACGAGGAAAAAATCAGCGCCAAAGAAATTAGCTATGCCGAAACTACCCTGATCCGCGAATACGACCGCCTGCTGCGCGACGACGAATTCGAACACGTCAAATGGGTGAGAGAAAACCACCGTGTTGCTGGTGAAGAAGTCTACGCGCGCATGCTCAACCTGCGCCTGATTCTAGAATACCAAAACGGCGAACGCTGGGCCGACTTGCACCCAGCGGTGCTGGAAATTTCTTGGGTAAAAAAGCGCTTGCTGGAAAATGCCTGAGCCAACTACGCTCTACCAAAACTACCCTGACCTAAAACGCCTGCGCAAAGCCGTGCAACGCGCGGGCGACGCTTTCGCGCTGTTCTTCGTGGAATGCAATCTCCCTTCTTTACGCGACGAACTGGCGGACGCACTCGCGGCGGATATGTTGCCGCCGCCAGTGCGGGTAGACATCTCGCTACTGATGGGCGGGACGCTAGCACTGGACGAACTGATCGCCCTGCAAGTCAAAGACACCCCCGCTCCGGTATTTCTGTTCGGCCTAGAACAATGGCTACCTATCTTGTCTGAGGACAAACTAAGGTCAACAGTGCAGCAACTCAACTGGCGGCGTAACCGCTACGCCAGTTTGCAACGCCCCTTGGTCATTTGGTTGCCACGTTACGCGCTGAATATTTTGGCAGAACAAACCCCAGATTTTTACGATTGGTATAGTGGTGTATTCGTGTTTCAAGCGAGCGCTGAATTGCAAATGCAAACAGAAGGCCGCAGCCTGCAAACGCTGTGGTCTGACAGCCAAGTACACGCCGCTGATCGTTTGAGCCATGAGGAAAAAACGCGCTGGCTGCATACCTTGCGCGAACTACTGCAAGGTCATGCTCAAGAGGATATGGGCCGCACTAACTTACTAAATAATCTGGCTTATTTGATATACTCTCTGGGGGATAACTTACAGGCATTGGAGTATTACCAACAGTCGCTCTTGATTAGTCGTGAAATCGGCGACAAATCCGGCGAGGGAGCGACGCTAAACAATATGGCGACAATCGCTCATGCACGCGGCGACTACGCTACCGCGCTCGACTATCTGGAAAAGTCCCTCGCCATTCAACAGGAAATCGGCGACAAATCCGGCGAGGGAGCGACGCTAAACAATATGGCGACAATCGCTCATGCACGCGGCGACTACGCTACCGCGCTCGACTATCTGGAAAAGTCGCTTGCGATTCAACAGGAAATCGGCGACAAATCCGGCGAGGGAGCGACGCTAAACAATATCTCGCAAATCTATGATGCACGCGGCGACTACGCTACCGCGCTCGACTATCTGGAAAAGTCCCTCGCCATTCGACAGGAAATCGGCGACAAATCCGGCGAGGGAGCGACGCTAAACAATATCTCGCAAATCTATGATGCACGCGGCGACTACGCTACCGCGCTCGACTATCTGGAAAAGTCGCTCGCGATTCAACAGCAAATCGGCGACAAATCCGGCGAGGGAGCGACGCTCAACAACATCTCGCAAATCTTCAGTGCACGCGGCGATTACGCTACCGCGCTCGACTATCTGGAAAAGTCGCTCGTTATCAGCCAGCAAATCGGCGACAAATCCGGCGAGGGAGGGACGCTAAACAATATGGCGACAATCGCTCATGCACGCGGCGACTACGCTACCGCGCTCGACTATCTGGAAAAGTCCCTCGCCATTCAACAGGAAATCGGCGACGCAGCAGGCATGTGCGCCACCCTGTTCAACATGGGGCATATCCACAGGCAGAACGCTGAACAGGATGAATCCATGCGTCTGTGGGTCAAGGCTTATGGGATTGCCAAACAGCTCAATCTGGCGCAGGTGCTTGATGCACTGGGTAATCTAGCGGAAGAACTTGATTTGCCCGGTGGCTTGGCAGGTTGGGACGCGTTGGCAGAAAAAATTCGGGATGAATAAATGTCGCCTAGATGAAGCTCAATAAGCCTGTAAATAAGAGCTGTTTTAATTCTTAAAATCGTAGTTGTACCACAGAGATGCCGAGAGTTCAGAGTGAAAACAACAGCATCCTCCGTTTTGTTGGGTTATCCAATGGGGTGTCGCTGTCACGACTATAATCTGTTGATTTTTTGCTTTTCTCTGTGTCTCTGTGGTGAGATTTTTAGGTTTGTAATTCAATGAGGTAAACCCTCAGATTTTCCCGAGGGATAACTTAACTTCTACCTTCCCCCAACGCCATACTCTTAGCCACCGCCTCTGCAACCTCTATCCCATCAATCGCCGCCGACATAATTCCGCCCGCATAACCTGCACCTTCGCCTGCTGGATATAGACCTTTGGTGTTCATGCTTTGGAAGCTTGCGTCGCGCTTGATGCGCACTGGGGATGAGGTGCGGGTTTCTACGCCGGTGAGTACGGCATCTTTCATTGCGAAGCCTTTGATGTTTTTCTCGAAGGCGGGCAGGGCTTCGCGGATGGCTGTGATGACGTATTCCGGTAAGGCGCTGGATAGGTCGCCGAGGGTGACACCTGGGGTGTAGGAGGGGACAACCTCGCCGAGTTGGCTGGAGGGGCGTTGCGCGATGAAGTCGCCGACTAGTTGTGCGGGGGCGTTGTAGTTGCTGCCGCCTAGCTCAAAGGCGCGACTTTCCCATTGGCGTTGAAACTCTATGCCCGCCAGCGGGCCACCGGGGAAATCTTCTGGGGTGATGCCAACCACGATGCCGCTGTTAGCGTTGCGCTCGTTGCGTGAATATTGGCTCATGCCGTTGGTGACTACGCGACCCACTTCGGAGGTGGCGGCGACGACTGTGCCGCCGGGGCACATGCAGAAGCTATACACCGAGCGGCCATTGCTGGCGTGGTGGACTAATTTGTAATCCGCCGCGCCGAGTAAGGGGTTGCCTGCGTTGCGACCGAAGCGGGCGCGGTCTATGAGTGATTGCGGATGTTCGATGCGGAATCCGACTGAAAAAGGCTTTGCTTCCAGATATACATCGCGCTTATGTAACATCTCGAAGGTGTCGCGCGCACTGTGACCGATGGCGAGCACTACATGCTGTGTGGCAATGTGTTCGCCGCTCGCCAGTGTGATGCCGCGCACTTGGCCTTGGTCTATTTCGATATCCGTCACACGGCTTTGAAAGCGTACTTCGCCGCCTAGCTCGATGATGGCAGCACGCATGACTTCTACCATGCCGACTAAGCGGAAGGTGCCGATGTGCGGTTTGCTGACGTATTCGATTTCGGCTGGCGCGCCTGCTTTGATGAATTCTTTAAGCACTTTGCGGCTGTAGTGTTTGGGGTCTTTCACTTGGCTGTATAGCTTGCCGTCCGAAAATGTACCCGCGCCGCCTTCGCCGAACTGTACGTTCGATTCTGGATTTAATTCATTTTTGCGCCATAGTCCCCAAGTGTCTTTGCTGCGCTCGCGCACTTCTTTGCCGCGTTCCAAAATGATGGGGCGAAAGCCCATTTGCGCGAGGATTAGTCCGGCAAATATCCCGCATGGCCCCGTGCCAATCACAACAGGGCGTTCGTTTAAGTCTTGCGGGGCTTGGGCGACGAAGTGGTAGCTGGTGTCTGGTGCGGCTTTGACATGTACATCGTTTGGAAAGCGGATTAACACTTTTTCTTCGTTGGCAATTTCAACATCTAGGGTGTAGATGAACATGATTGCCGATGGCTTGCGCGCATCGAAGCCGCGCCGGAAGATGGTGACGTTGTGTAGTTCATCCACGGGTATTCCAAGGCGACGGATGATCGCGTCGTTGAGATCCTGTTGCGGATGGTCTAGCGGAAGTTTGATTTCGGTGAGTCGCAGCATGATAATCGTTCGTGATTCAACGCGGCTATTTTACCTGTACGTCAGGTGATGCTAGTAGTTATTCTTTATCGGGTTGCGTGCTTAGTGAATTGGCTCCTTGTTTTATTAATGACAAGCTCTGATGCTAATGGATGATTTGGGTTTATCGCGAGGTGGTTTGGATTTATAGCGCTTTCCTTATTCCTTTGGGCGGTAGCGTGTGAAGAGCAATGCTGGTAGATTGTCCCGCTTCATGTTGATGTACAGAATGTAATCCAAATGGCTAAAGCAAAAACAATCTACAGTTGCACCGAGTGCGGTGGTCAATCCCCTAAATGGCAAGGCCAGTGTCCGCATTGCGATGCATGGAATTGCTTGGTTGAGACGGTGGCAGAAGCCACGCCTGCGGCGGGAAAAAATCGTTACAGCGCTTTAGCAGCTTCCGGAAAATTGCAACAAATTGCCGAGGTGGAGGCCAGCGAAGTTGAGCGTACACCGACAGGCATCGCAGAGTTTGATCGTGTATTAGGCGGGGGATTGGTGCAAGGCGGGGTGGTGTTGATCGGCGGTGATCCGGGAATCGGTAAATCCACCTTGTTGTTGCAAGCCTTAGCGCATTTGTCAGCAACCCAAAAAGTGCTTTACGTCAGCGGCGAGGAATCTGCACAGCAGATTGCATTGCGTGCGCATCGACTGGCACTAGATGCACGCGAAGTGCATTTGCTGCCTGAAATTCAATTGGAAAAAATTCAGTCCACCGTCGCGCGCGAAAAGCCAGACGTGGTGGTCATTGACTCTATTCAGACGGTGTATTCCGAACAACTTACCTCTGCACCAGGTTCGGTGGCGCAAGTGCGCGAATGCGCTGCGCAACTTACCCGTATGGCGAAGAGTAGCGGGGTGACGATTATCCTCGTGGGTCACGTCACCAAAGAAGGTGCGCTAGCTGGGCCGCGCGTGCTTGAGCATATCGTCGATACCGTGCTGTATTTTGAGGGCGACACGCATTCTAGTTTTCGCCTTATCCGCGCATTCAAAAATCGCTTTGGTGCGGTGAACGAGTTGGGCGTTTTTGCCATGACTGAAAAAGGCCTGCGTGAAGTGAGCAACCCGTCCGCGCTGTTCCTTTCGCAGCACGGCGCGCAAGTCGCCGGTTCTTGTGTAATGGTGACGCAAGAAGGTACACGTCCTTTATTGGTGGAGGTGCAAGCGCTACTCGACGATTCGCACTCGCCTAGCCCGCGCCGTTTGTCCTTGGGCTTGGAACAGAACCGTCTGGCAATGCTGCTCGCCGTGTTACATCGGCATGCAGGTGTCGCCTGCTTCGATCAGGATGTATTCATCAATGCCGTGGGCGGGGTGAAAATCACTGAGCCGGGAGCCGACCTTGCCGTGTTACTCGCTATAGTTTCGTCACTGCGTAATCGTCCTTTGCCAGAGAAAATGGTGGTGTTCGGCGAAGTCGGCCTAGCCGGAGAAGTGCGCCCCGTACAGCGCGGCCAAGAGCGTTTGAAAGAAGCCGCCAAACTCGGCTTCACCCACGCCATTATCCCCAAAGCCAACGCGCCCAAGCATAAGATCGAAGGTATGGAAATTATTGCCGTGGAGCGGGTGGAAGAGGCCGTGGGGAAAATGCGTTAGTGTAGGAGCGTGCCCTGCACGCGAGCGAGTTCTATCGCGTGCAGGGCACGCTCCTACCTTAGCTCCGCTTTTGCAATTTTCTACAATTACTTAGATTTGCTTTGATGATGCACACACACAACGAGTCTCACTTAAATCACGATCATATTTTCAACGAAGGCAACCCCGCAGCGGAACGGGGTACGCGGGCCGTGATGTGGATCACCGCAGTAATGATGGTGGTGGAGATTGTCGCGGGTTGGTGGTTCAATTCCATGGCTTTGTTGGCAGATGGCTGGCATATGAGTTCGCATGCTTTAGCAATTGGGCTGAGCGCTTTTGCCTATGCGGCGGCGAGGCGTTATGCGACTGATCCACGTTTTGCTTTCGGCACTTGGAAGATTGAAATTTTAGCGGGATTCGCAAGTGCGATTTTCCTATTGGGTATTGCGGGCATGATGGTGTTCGAGTCGGTGCTGCGCTTGTTTTCTCCGCAAGCGATTCACTATCAGGAAGCAATTTTTATTGCGGTGATTGGTTTGCTGGTGAATGTGGTGAGTGCAGTCATTTTAGGCAAGGCTCATGACCATCATCACGGGCATGGCGAACACGATCATCACCATACGCATGAAAAACATCATGACTTGAATTTGAAGTCAGCTTATGTGCATGTCATCACCGATGCAGCGACTTCGGTGCTGGCGATTTTCGCGCTGGTGGGCGGTTTGTTTTATGGCTGGTCTTGGCTTGACCCAGTAATGGGGATGGTGGGCGCGGTACTGGTGGCAGTTTGGGCAAAGGGTTTGTTGCAGGACACAGCTAAAGTGCTACTGGATCGGGAGATGGATCACCCGGTGGTAGAAGAGATTCGCGAGGTGATTGCGCAGGGTGATAGTGCGGATGAAACGCAGATCACAGATTTGCATGTGTGGCGCGTGGGTAAAGACGCATATGCTTGTGCCTTAAGCTTGGTCACAAATGATGCAACGCTGACAGCAGAGCAGGTGCGCGATCAGTTACGTGTGCATGAGGAGATTAGGCATACGACGATTGAAATTCATCGATATAGCTAAAGTTTGGGCATCTGTAGGATACCTTTGTGCTCACATATATACCCAAGCAGAAAGGTAAACGATGGAGTTGAAAGGCCGGCCTACGGTATAATCTGTCCGTTATGCAGATACTTCGTGGACTTACTTCCCCTGATCGCCAACCTACTGCGCTCACCATTGGTAATTTTGATGGTGTGCACCTTGGGCATGTGGCATTACTCAATCAATTGCAACTAGCTGCGCGTGAACGCGATTTGCTGACTGCTGCTATTGTATTTGAGCCGCATCCGCGCGAGTTTTTTACGCCGGATCAAGCGCCAGCTCGCCTTACTAATCTGCGAGAAAAATTAGAATGTTTTGCTGCGCTTGGCTTGAATCGGGTGCATGTGTGTCGTTTTGATAAAAAACTGGCACAGACCTCTGCGACAGATTTCATAGACGCGCTGTATAAAAACTTAGCGGCAAAGCATGTCATTATTGGAGATGATTTTCGCTTTGGTAAGGCGCGCGGCGGTGATTTCTCTCTGATGGAAAGCATTGGCATGCAACAAGGTGTCACGGTGCAGTCTATGGACAGCGTGATACAAGATGGTGTGCGTATTTCAAGTACGGCGGTGAGAGATGCGCTAAGCGCAGGAAATCTGCCATTGGCACAACGCTATCTGGGACGTGCTTACAGTATTAGTGGGCATGTTAAACATGGTGATAAAGTCGGTCGCAAGCTAGGCTTCCCAACTGCTAATATTCAGTTGAAGCATAATCGCGCTCCTCTGTCGGGTGTGTTTGTGGTGGGTGTGCGGATAGAAGGTGGCGCGATGCTCGAAGGCGTGGCAAGCTTGGGTGTGCGGCCAACTGTTGAGGTGAATGGTAAGCCGATATTGGAAGTGCATCTGTTTGATTTCGCGCAGCAGATTTATGGCAAGCATCTACATGTGGATTTTTTGCATAAACTGCGCGATGAAGTGAAATTCTCAGGTTTGGAAAGTTTAACAAAGCAAATTGCGCTCGATGTCGAGCAAGCAAAGGATTGGTTTATAAAAAATGGCAACTAATTACAAAGACACCCTCAATCTCCCCGATACCCCTTTCCCTATGCGTGGCAATCTTGCTAAGCGCGAGCCGCAGATGCTGGCGCAATGGTTGGAGCAGCAGCGCTACCAGCGCATTCGCGCAGCGAGTAAGGGGCGTGAAAAATTCATTCTTCATGATGGCCCTCCCTATGCCAATGGCAATATACACCTTGGTCATGCGGTGAATAAAATCCTTAAGGACTTCATAGTTAAGAGTAAGACCTTGAGTGGTTTTGATGCGCCTTATGTGCCGGGCTGGGATTGTCACGGTTTGCCTATCGAGTTACAGGTGGAAAAAAAACATGGCAAGACAATTCCTCCTGCTCAATTTCGTGAGTTATGCCGCGAATATGCGGAAGTGCAGGTAGAGCGTCAGAAAAAAGATTTCATTCGCCTCGGCATTTTGGGTGATTGGGATAATCCATACTTAACTATGGATTATCAAGTTGAAGCAGACATTATTCGTACTCTTGGCAAAATCAATGAAAGTGGCTATTTGTATCAAGGCCGTAAGCCCGTGAATTGGTGTTTGGATTGCCAGTCGGCCTTGGCAGAAGCTGAAGTAGAGCACGAGGATAAAGTTTCGACTGCAATTGATGTTGGCTTTGAAGTGCAAGATTTCGCGGCTTTGGCGAAAGCCTTTGGCACCGGGCATTTGTCCAGTGATGTGAAAATCTATGCGGTGATTTGGACGACGACACCATGGACATTGCCTGCGAACCAAGCGGTGAGCGTGCACCCTGAATTGGAATACCGTTTATTGAAGACGGAAAAAGGCTATGTTCTATTGGCGGCGGAGTTGAGCGAGAGCTGTTTGCAACGTTATGAGCTGAGTGGTGAACTGATAGGTGTGTGCATGGGTAGGGCACTGGAAGGTTTGCATCTACACCATCCTTTTAATGACCGCCTCGTTTCGATCATCTGTGGTGATCATGTCACCTTGGAAGCAGGTACTGGGCTGGTACATACCGCTCCGGCGCACGGTCTAGATGACTATTTTGTAGGACAAAAATATAGTTTACCGAATGAAAGCCCAGTAGGTGATGACGGTAAATTTATTTCCACCACTCCAGATGTGGGCGGCACACCATTGGCTGGCGTGTTCGTATGGAAAGGCAATGACATCGTCTTGCAAGCAATGGAGGTCAGTGGGCATCTGCTACACCAGGAAAAGCTAAAGCACAGCTATCCACATTGCTGGAGACACAAAACTCCGATTATTTTTCGCTCTACACCGCAGTGGTTTATTGGCATGGAGCAACATGCGCATGCGGGCGGCGAACCACTGCGCGTACTGGCGAATCAAGCGGTAGCGGATACGCAATTCTTCCCCTCATGGGGGAGGGGGCGTCTTGAGGCGATGATTAAGACTCGCCCGGATTGGTGCGTATCACGCCAACGTAACTGGGGGGTGCCGATGCCGTTCTTTGTGCACAAGGAAACCATGGTTTTGCATCCGCGCACTTCTGAGCTATTAGAGCAAGTCGCTATGCGAGTCGAACAGCAGGGTATTGAAGCTTGGTTCTCCCTCGATGCGCGAGAGTTGCTCGGCGAGGATGCGGCGCAATATCGCAAGCTTTCTGACACGCTGGACGTGTGGTTCGATTCAGGCGCGACGCATTTTTCGGTGCTGCGTAGGCGTGAAGAGCTTGCGTACCCTGCTGATTTGTATCTGGAAGGCTCTGATCAGCATCGTGGTTGGTTTCAAAGTTCTCTCTTGACAGGTTGCGCGATTGATGGGCAAGCACCCTATAGGCAATTACTTACTCATGGATTTACCGTAGATGAGAAGGGTTACAAAATGTCAAAGTCAAAAGGCAATGGCATTGAACCTCAAGACATTTGCAATAAATTGGGCGCAGACATGCTGCGTCTATGGATTGCATCAACAGATTATTCAGGCGAAATTTCACTTTCGGAAGAAATTCTCAAGCGAGTGACAGACAGTTATCGCCGTATTCGTAATACCTTACGTTTTTTGTTGGCTAACATTGCTGACTACGATCACTCCAAACATGTGTTGCCAGTTGAACAATGGCTGGAGATTGATCGCTATGCTTTGGTACTGACGAAGAAGTTACAAGATGAAGTGCGTGCCGATTACGAGCGTTACGAGTTTCACCTAATTGTGCAGAAATTACAGGCATTTTGTTCAGAAGGGCTGGGCGGATTTTATCTCGATATATTGAAAGACCGACTCTATACTGCTGGTACAGATTCGCTTGCACGTCGCTCGGCACAGAATGCTCTGTATCACATCACGCATACTTTGCTGCGTCTGATTTCACCGGTGTTGTCATTCACTGGTGAAGAAGCTTGGGCGGTTCTGAGTGGTAAGGACGAGGTGAGTGTATTTGAAGAGCAGTGGTATAGCTTGCCAGATGCATGCTTGGATGCCGACGTGCTTAATGCTTGGCAAGATATTCGCGATTTGCGTGAACTAGTGAACAAAAAGCTGGAAGAGCAAAGAGCTGATGGCGCGATTGGTTCTGCATTGCAGGCCGAGGTGGATGTGTATGTGATCAAGGATGAAACCTATGCCTTGCTGAATAGACTTGGCGATGACTTACGTTTTGTATTCATCACTTCGCGTGCCAATGTGCATCAGCGTGAAGGTGGTGGCCTCGAAATAACGGTCACCCCAAGTGCCCATGCCAAGTGTGACCGTTGTTGGCATTACCGTGAAGACGTAGGCAACGACACCGAACATCCTACCCTGTGCGGACGTTGTGTGAGCAATCTGTATGGTGATGGGGAAGCGCGTCACTATGCATGATGGTGACAATCAGGGATCAAATGCTTTGCTAATGAAGTGGTTGGGGGCGAGCGCGCTAGTGATTCTCCTCGATCAGCTCAGCAAACTGTGGATTAGCAGTCATTTTGCTTATGGTGAGGGCTATGTTGTCAGCAGTGTTTTGAATTTTGTGCTGCTACACAACACAGGCGCGTCGTTTAATCTGCTGAGTAATGTGGGCGGTTGGCAGCGTTGGTTATTTAGCGGAATTGCCATTGTTGCCTCAGTTTGGATTGTTTGGTTGTTACGCAAACACCCGCAACGGAAACTATTTTGTGTCGCCTTGGTATTTATACTCGGTGGTGCATTAGGTAATTTGATTGATCGTTTGGCCTATGGCTATGTGGTGGACTTCATCGCTTTTCATTGGGAAGAACATCACTTTGCCGTTTTCAATCTGGCTGATAGCGCGATTAACCTCGGTGCTGCCTTGTTGTTATTGGACAGTTTTAAGAATAAACCGGAGAAAAATGATGGATCTGCTACTAGCTAATCCGCGTGGCTTTTGCGCAGGTGTGGATCGCGCAATTGAGATTGTAGAGCGTGCTTTGGCACTTCATGGTGCACCTATCTATGTGCGCCATGAAGTGGTGCATAATAAATTCGTGGTGGAAGGGCTAAAGGCCAAGGGCGCGATTTTTATAGAAGATTTGGCGGATGTGCCAGCGCACAGCATACTTATTTTCAGCGCACATGGCGTGTCTCAGGCCGTGCGCCGCGAAGCTGAGTTGCGTGATCTTACTGTGTTCGATGCTACTTGTCCTTTGGTGACCAAGGTGCATCTCGAAGTGTCGCGTATGCGCGGGCAGAAAAAAGAAATTGTTATGATCGGGCATAAAGGCCATCCAGAAGTGGAAGGCACGATGGGTCAGAGTGAAGGCGGTATGTATCTGGTTGAGTCGCCTGATGATGTACTGACTTTGCAGGTGAACGATGAAAATAATCTCGCATTCGTTACCCAGACCACTTTGTCTATGGACGATGCTAGTAGCATCATCGCTGCACTTAAGACACGCTTTCCTTTTATCACCGGGCCTAAAAAAGACGATATTTGTTATGCCACACAAAATCGACAGGATGCGGTTAAGTCGCTAACTCAACAATGCGATCTGGTGATCGTGGTCGGTTCTCCTAATAGCTCGAATTCCAATCGTCTGCGCGAAGTGGCGACCAATCGCCAAATTCCCGCTTATCTGATCGACAACGCGGGAGAGTTAAGGTCGGAATGGTTAGATGGAAAACAACATGTCGGCATTGCGGCGGGTGCATCGGCTCCTGAAGTGTTAGTTCAGGAAGTAATCTCACGTTTGAAAGCGCTTGGCGCAAGCGATGTCCAAGAGTTGTCAGGTGTTGTTGAGAATGTTGTATTCCCCATCCCTAAAGCACTTAATCCTGCTGCATGATCCAATTTGGAAATGCCCGAGCGGCCTGTCGCAAATGCAAGCTCGATAGCATGCCGTCTATGCAGAGGTATGATTTTGAATAAAGACTTTTTGATTATAGGCGCGGGTGCATTGGGCTTGGCGACTGCCGAGGCTTTGTTGGAGCAAGGCGCAAGTGTGACTGTGTTGGAGAGCAGCGCAGTGGGGCAGGAATCCTCATGGGCAGGCGGCGGTATTTTGTCGCCTCTATGTCCTTGGGATTATCCCGATGCAGTAACTCATCTCACTTCACGCGGCGCGGCCTTGTTCGGTGACTGGTCAGCGCATTTGTTTCAGGCAACAGGCATAGATCCAGAATACGAGCCGAACGGTATGCTGGTATTGCCGCCATTTGATACAGATCAGGCGCGCAACTGGTGTGCCAAGCATGGAATGAGGCGCGAGGAAGTCGATGGAGGCTTGCTGTTGCCGGAAATCGCACAAGTGCGTAATCCGCGTTTGCTGCAAGCGCAGCGTGCACGAGTGGCACAACTGGGCGGACGTATTGTTGAACAGTGCGTGGTACAGAGTTTGACCGCAGGACAAGAGGCAATAAGCAAACTGCAAACTTCCTGTGGAGAGTTTCAGGCAGAAAACTATATTGTCACAGCAGGGGCATGGAGCAAGCAATTGCTGGGTGAACATGCGCTACAGCTAGATATCAAGCCGATACGTGGGCAAATGTTGCTGTATAAATTTGATAGTCCCCCTTTGCCACATATCGTATTGCAAAATGACCTTTACCTCATTCCTAGACGCGATGGACATTTGTTAGTCGGTAGCACCTTGGAAGATGTTGGTTTCGATAAAACGACAACTGCAGCAGCACGCGAAATGTTGTTGCAGCGAGCGCTAGCGCTACTGCCTGTTTTAAGTGAAATGCCGATAGTGAAGCTTTGGGCAGGGCTACGCCCCGGCTCGCCAGATAATATCCCCACCATAGGCCGACATCCGCATATGCGAAATTTGTATATCAATAGCGGACACTTTCGCTACGGAGTGACGATGGCACCAGCGAGCGTGGAGATATTGTTGAATGAGATCGAAGGGGGTTTCAAATCGTCTGGGACAAGCCTTGATGTGGCAGATTATCGCTGGTTATAAGTAAAAACCTCACCACAGAGACACAGAGACACAGAGAAAAGCGAAACATCAACAACTTATAGCCATGGCGGCGAGCACTCGTCGGGTGAGTCAGTAAAGTGGGGGTGCTGTTGCTTTTACTCCGGAATAAAGGGAGTCAGGCCCCTTGCAAAAACCAGTGGACTGGTTTGCTAGAATCCCAACTCAATGTATTTATGTTTGTTTGTGCTGTTACTTGACAGTGTCACCCTGTATAGGCGATATATGCTGTCATATGAGACTGTTTTCTATTTTTAGTTAGATTTCCATGAGCGATAGCCGAAATCCGTTGTTCGATAGCGCAGTAGCGCTAGCTGCGATAACCGCGTCTCTTTACTGCGTCGGATCTGCCAAATATGGGGGCTACCTTTCCGCGCTGCAGCTGGACGCTGACGTACTTGATCAAAACCTTCAGCAGGTTCTATATCAAGGCTTCATTACCGCGTTTCCTGAAGTTTTTTTAGGACTGTGTTTATACACGATTTTTCACTATGTTTACTCACATGTAGTTCTGCCTGAAATTGCAGAGTGGCTTCAAAAATCATGGAAGTCAAAGCGCAGGTATTTGGGACTCAAGCATATTCTATTTAGTAAGAAAAAGGACTCCCTCGGTGTTCAACGTGCGAAGAAGCGCACGGTCATTTTTGCGTTATTGACGTTTTCCATTCTAGCCATAATCCTAGCCTTGGTTTACTTTGAGTCCGAAGGCAAGCAGGGGGCCGTAGCAATATTGGAAAAGTTGGATGCGATAACTTTTAACGACAATGAGTTAATTTCAGTGCAACTTAATGGTGAGCAATTGAAGCTCGTGTATCTTACATGCGGTGCCCGAAACTGCGCAGGCATCGACCCACATACTCGGGTCGTCCATTGTTTCCCTCAAAACAGTTATTCGTACTATTTGCCAGTTGCGAAGGACGTTCAGACAAAAGACAATGAACAGAAGATCAAATGACAAGGGGGAAGGGGCCTTACATTTGACACGCTACCGTGAACCGAGAGGGTGGCAAAATAGAGGATGGGGAGCGAATGTCAAACGTTCTTTGCTTTCAATCAAATGAACCAGTCTCAGCCCCGCTGGGCAACATGTTAGAGTACTCTCCATGGCACACAAGCAAAAGGAAGCACCATGAAAGCACTTAAAAACGAAAACGCGATTTTCAAAGAAGCTCTGCTCGCGGGGGTGAAATATGCGGAAGGGCGTGGAGTGGTCGAGTTTGAAGCTACCGATTCCGCCAGCGAAAAACTGCTCTACATCTACCGCTTGCTGGTACACGATAAAGTCATCCAGCCGCTCCCAGAAGACCAAGTTGCCGAAAAAACCTTGCGCCACAAATTGGCGATTTGGTATGCCAAACAACTCCCCAAAGATCATCCGCTTTTGAAATAAAAACCTGTGCGTTAGCACAAGCTGGCAAGAAGTATGGGCTCAGGTTTATAAAAGATGCATGAAACTTACCGAGTGTGGCGAGAGCTTTTAATACTACGAATCTAAGCTGTGAAAGCCATTATGGTGGGCTTGCGCTTACCTTGATAAATGTTATAACATAGTTGTCACATATAATGAGTGGAAAATCATGCGTACAAGTTTAAGAAAAGTAGGAAACTCTCGTGGAGTCATCATTCCAGCAGCGCTGCTTGCTGCATGTGAAATGAGTGACGAGGTGGACATCAGCTTGGAGGGGAAAAATCTGGTGATCGCTCCCGTCAAAGTTCCTCGTGCAGCTTGGTTTGATGGCTACAAACCCGAAGCAGACACCGAGCCGCTTGCTGCGTTGCCAGCGGATGAAGGAAGTGAGGAATGGGTGTGGTAAAACGCGGAGAAGTCTATTGGGTCAATCTTGATCCGACCATCGGTACCGAAATAAAGAAAATACGCCCTGCATTGATAGTCTCGCCCGATGATCTGAATGCGGCGTTGCCGCGTGTCATCATCGCACCGCTCACCAGCAAGGGCCAGTCTCTCGGATGCCGCCCCAAGGTGAAATTCGCGGGCAAGTCAGCCCGCATCCTGCTCGATCAGGTGCGCTCGGTGGACAAAGTTCGTCTGGCTGGGAAAATGGGAGAGATTGATCTAGCGGTATGGCATCCGGTTCTGCTGGAAATGCTGTCATAAGCGTATCCGGGGTGAATGTTTTTTCGACCATCTAATCGCTGTCGCGTAATAGCGGGGCATTATTTGTCGTTTTGCGAGAAAGGGTTGTTGTCCACAGATTATTCAGATTTCCACTGATTAAACAACCTCTAATACGGAACTACCGACGCACCTATTAGGTGCTGAGGTGAGCATCTGAAAGCGATTGAAAATCTGCGTTAATCTGCAAAATCTGTGGGTTGAACTGTAGTTTTTAGCTTAATGCAGGTTGTCGCAGTATCCCCTAAGCCTTATAATGCAAGCCGGAATGCCGATGTAGCTCAGTTGGTAGAGCAACGCACTCGTAACGCGTAGGTCACCAGTTCGATTCCGGTCATCGGCACCACTCATTCCCGCAGCATGTTTTGCAGTTTCTTGTCATTCTTCCTATCCAATACTTTAATTGTCGCTTGTAAAAGTGGCACTTTAACGTTGCGTCTGTCTAGCCCGGAGTTGCGGCATTACGTAGAAACATCTGGTCGTAATCAGTTCTTGCTGTAAGTGTGATCTTGTAGCGATAGTGTAATATTTGTTCTGTATAGTATTCTCTATAAGCACATGAATATAATTGACTATTTTTAATGGTTATGTGGGTGGGTGTCGGAAGTAGATAGGTCAAATAGTCTATATCTTCGTCGTGCAAGTTAGCCTATAGTCGCGTCCCGGTTTTTTAGTTCAGAGAATTTATCTAGCCAGTCTGTGAGTGTTCAATTCTGTAACAAAGCCAGTTGATAATGGCGGGCAAGGAGTGTCAGATTCTTGAGAAAATTGGCAGTTCACCAAGGGAATAGCGTTGCTCATGAATGAAATTTATACGGCGGTGGCTGGAATTAATATTTCATTGCGCGAGCTAAGTATTGTGGGCAGGGATGTTGCAGTAATTAATGAGCGAGATGCTCGGAAGTTAGCTAGAAATAACTTTTATTTACAGTATGTTAATGTCATCACGGGAAGCAATATAGTGAAAATTTATGATTTCTGCCATTCGATTGAGTGCCCTCAACTATGATCGCGGCTGAAAATTCGTTTTGGCTTAGTCCATTTGTCATTGCTCAAAAAGCGTCATCTCTTTGGAGTGCTGTCGGTGTTCAGTGGCGTCTGCAATTATTAATTCAGTTGTCGTTAGTCATTTTCTTTGTAGGCTCTCATCACTGGGTTATTCAGCAATTTGATGAGCAGGGTGTAAAGAACATCCAATCTCAAGCCAGAGAGACATCTGACGGCTTGATAAACGGGCTTAATCTACTGATGGTCACGGGGCAGATTTCTGACCCAGATAATCGTGAATTGTTGATCAAGAAAATGTCTTCATCCAGCAATGTTAGAGAGTTGCATGTTGCGCGCGCCGAACAGGTAAATGCTCAGTTTGGGCCTGGAATGCCAAGTGAGATTCCCCGTGATGATTTGGTTAAGCAAGTTATTTCATCTGCTAAACCTGCATATGTTCGCGAACTGTCAGCAGATGGTAGGCATGTATTAAGAGCGGTTATCCCCTTTGTTGTGAGTGAGGATTTTCGGGGTACCAACTGTTTGTCTTGCCATCATGTTCAGGTGGGCAGCGTCAATGGCGCAGCGGATGTGTACATGGATTTAGACGGGCATATGCAAAATGTTGCATTGCTTAATCAATGGCTGTGGTCTGGAATGTTGCTCTTTCAGTTAATGCTGTCAGTGTTAATCGCGATATTTGTCAGGGTAATATTGCAGCGTCATATTTCCCATCCAGTAGAGAAGCTGCAAACAACCATAGACGATATTCATGCCAGTGGTGATCTATCTATGCGTGTTAAGCTGCCAGGACAGCATCCAGATATTGGCAGAATCTCTAATTCAATTAATGCATTCTTATTTAATTTGGAATCCACCTCCAAAGAGATGAATTTGCTGTCCAAGGTTGTAGAAAACAGTGAGGAGGCAATCTTAATTACCGATGCGGATAAACATATCGTGTTTGTAAATAAGTCATTTGAGCGAATTACGGGCTATCGCGCAGATGAAGTTCTTGGAAAGAATCCCAGTATCTTGAAGTCAGGGCTTCAAGATGAGCATCATTACAAAAGTATGTGGGATGAAATTAATAGCAAGGGTTCGTGGCGTGGCGAGATATTTAATCGCAGGAAAAATGGTCAGGTTTTCCCAGAATGGCAGTCAATCAGCGTTGTAAAAAACCTCAAGGGTGAGGTGACAAACTATGTATCCATTTCCATGGATATTACTAAGCGTAAGGAAGCCGAAGCCTATATTTATAAAATGGCAAACTTTGATCCACTTACAGGATTGGCCAATCGTAATTTGCTGAATGATAGATTGTCTCAGGCAGTAATGAACGCCCATAGAAAGAACTTAAAACTTGCCGTCATGTTTTTGGATCTAGATGACTTCAAAAGCATAAATGATGGGCATGGTCATGCCGCAGGAGATGCCTTATTAAAAAGTGTATCTACGCGGCTTATCGAGTGTATTCGAGAAGGAGATACGCTTGCACGGCAAGGTGGGGATGAGTTCATTCTATTGTTGCCTGATGTAGATTGCGCGCAGAGTGTGAGCAAAGTCGCGGAAAAATTGCTGGCTGCGATTTCAGCGCCATATTCGATTTTAGGACATGAAATGCACGTGTCAGTAAGCATCGGTATTGCAATGTATCCCGAGGATAGTGATACGGTAGAAGCTCTTCTGAAGAATGCCGACACAGCGATGTATAACGCTAAACAAGATGGGCGAAATTGCTTTCGGCTATTCTCTAATGAAATGACTGAAGCCGCACTGAGGCGCTATAAGTTACAAAACAATCTGCGTTACGCGCTAAAAAAAGGTGAGCTGGATTTACATTATCAACCTCAGTTACATAAAAGCACTGGGGATATTACCGGGGTCGAAGTATTGCTTCGCTGGCTTGATCCTGATGAGGGATATATTTCACCAGCAGAATTTATTCCTATAGCAGAGGAAACTGGGCAAATTGTTTCGATAGGTAGTTGGGTGTTGCTCAATGCATGTATTGAGGCAAAGAAATGGCATGAACAAGGATTTACATTGACGGTATCAGTCAATGTGTCTGGGCGACAATTCAAAGAAGCAGACTTTGATAGCTCAGTATTAGAAGCCCTGAGAATTTCTGGATTAGAGCCGCAGTTTCTAGAGTTAGAAATGACAGAGGGCGTGCTGATCGACAAAGATGAATCGTTGATTAAGATGATGTTGAAGCTGAAGTCAATGGGAATAAAGCTTGCTCTGGATGATTTTGGGACGGGATATTCCTCTCTGTCATATATCAAAAAGTTTCCTATTGACCGCATTAAAATTGATCAATCATTTGTACGGGATGTGAATCATGACCCAGAGGATGCGGCAATTGTTGATGCGATTATTTATATCGCGCACAACTTGCATATGGAGGTTATTGCAGAAGGTGTAGAAACAATTGAGCAACTCAATTTTTTGAGTGGACGAAATTGCAATGATTTCCAAGGTTATTTTATTAGTAGACCTGTTCCAAGTAAGCAACTGATGGAGGTGTTGAATACTTATCGTTATCGAAATGGAGTAGCGATTGAAGAAAAAGGAAATTTGATTTTATCAAAGGATGAGCGCGATAAGCTTGAGCAATCCAGTCTCACCATTAGTACACATACGATGGAAGGTGCCACGACTATTAATTTGTCAGGTAGTTTTTCTCACAAAGATCGAAATGAATTTGAGTCTCACTATGAAGAGCATCTTGATAATCCTACAACTGAAAAGTTTATTATTAATCTCGCGCAAGTAGGGTACATTGATAGCTCAGCATTGGGAATGTTGCTAATGCTGCGGAACTATGTAGAGGAACGTAAGAAGGTTTTGCACTTATCTAAACCAAGTGCAGTTGTGCGGAGTGTTTTTGAGATCGCTTGTTTTCCAAAAATATTTACCATCACCGGATGATTTCATATTGTGGACCCACTCGTCAAGACAGAAATCAGTCTAGTTTAAGCAGGTCTGTCCGCCTTACACGCAGCTGCATGACGCTGCCTCATTCGGGTGTTCGTCCAATAGTTTTTCGGACTTGCTAAATTTATCTATTATCCTTGCGCCACCACCACCGCTGGCCGTGGCGTACACCGCATCGGGTGTCAAATTACCCAGCGACTGGTGAGCCCGCTCGCTATTGTAGAACACGAAGTATTCCGCCAGTCCGATTATCAGTTCCATCGGGGTCCACTATAGTGGGATGGAGGAGCATCGCCTGCCCACCTACGGCCCCATCTAAGGTGTAGGCATGCCCCTGCAAACCAAACGTGGCAACAATCTAAATTGCATTGATTACTCACATGGTGAGAGCGTAAGCTTTGCTAGCATCACTGAAGTTTTGAATTTCACTGTGTTTTCGTACTGAAGTAAGTAAGCGGAAGGTTATGCAAATGCCTCTAAGCAACAGACCTGACACAGTTGCCGCCTGCATTCAGAGCTTCTTGCAATGCACTTTCTCCCCGAGCAAGCAATCCTTGTAGTCCGTCTTCCTGTCGCTGGCATACTCCTATTGATACGCTGATATGGGGAAGTGCATCGCCGCTAGGCAATACGATGTCGGCGTTACTGATCGCAGTGCTGAGGCGTTCTGCGAAGATGCAAGCAGCTTCGACAGTGGTGGTGTAGGGTATGAAAATGCTAAATTTAGTGTCGAGATAATGTCCAGCCTGATCTTCTGGGCGCTGGGTGCTTACGACGGTGTGGGCAAATGTTCTTAGTGCTTGATCTCCACCCAGTTCACCATAGCTCGCAATGTATTCTTTAAATCCGTCAATTTCCAGTATTAGCAGGCAACTGTAACGGTTTTCTCTTTCGCAGCGTTGTAGATAGCGCTCTAACTCTTTGCTCATCCAGAGCTGATTATATAGCCCTGTAACTTTGTCTACCATTTCGACACCTTGAAAACCATGATGTTGTTCAAAAGATTCTGTAATAACTTGCTCGCTTATTTGAATGCGTTGGCTGAGTAGATGCAGAATATTGAGAGAGGTTTTGTGCGAGCGCTCGATAAGAGCCCATAGCGATGCATGTTCGATGGTAATCAATTCGCAGTCGGTGGCAGCGATGACATAGGCGGGGGATTGACCGTCGCCGAGTATCGACACTTCAGCTATGCTGTCGCCCTCCCCATACATGGCGATGGGGTTTAAATCAGACTCATTTGATTGGATACGCATACGCCCTCGTGTGATGATGTAGACGTGTTCAGATATTTGTCCGGGGCGTAATAGTATGTCTCCCTTGCTGAGTTTGACTGTCAGTGATGACTCTAAAGCTTCCTTAATAAGCTCGCTAGATACCCCAGAGAGTAAAGGGCTCGAAGCAAGTAACGCTTGTGTCTCTGCTGAGAGTATTGTTGACATGGGTATAGTACTCACTTTCTGTGATACACATTTTGCATTAAGAAATAAGGCAAACTAAGGTTGTCGTGACATTATCACAGAATGCTTTTGTAGTGGGCGTGCTTGGCGTTACATGACTTTAGTTTTAATTGAGTATGGTAGGATTAGTTAAAATTTAGCCGTTAACTTGTTAGCCGTTTGAGCGTCGCTATTCTGTGTAATTCCTTGGGAGATCAAATGTCCTCGTCGCAATCCGTTAAGCGAAAATTTCCTGTTAAAAGCCTTCTCGTGCTGGTATTTGTTGTCGCCCCATTGGCTGCGACTGCTTGGTATTTTACGCGCAGCAAACCAATATTGGTGGTGCTGGCAAAAGTGCAGAGAGGCAATGTTGAGGCGTCGGTGAGTAATACTCGTGCGGGAACAATTAAAGCTTGTCGTCGTGCAAAATTAGCACCGCCAGCGGGCGGGCAAATTTCAAGTTTGCTGGTAAAAAAAGGTGAGCGCGTCGTGGCAGGTCAAATATTGTTGGAGTTGTGGGATCAAGACTTGCATGCACAGGAGCAATTAGCGCGCGATCAGTTGAACACTTCACAATTACGTGTGCGTGAAGTGTGCAGCATGGCCGCTGCGGCAAAGCGCGATGCGAACCGTTCTAAAGAGCTAAAGGAAAAGGGCTTTATCTCCTCACAATTGTTGGATCGTTCCGTGACCGATGCTAAATCTAGACAGGCTTCGTGTGCGGCTGCACGTAGCGATATCAAACAGGCTAAATCACGTATTGAAGTCGTAAAGACGGGCTTGGAACGAATGGTTCTGCGTGCGCCATTTGCAGGCATTGTGGCGGATATCAGCGGTGAGTTAGGCGAGTATGCTACCCCGTCCCCACCGGGAATCTTGACCTTGCCAGCAGTTGATCTTATTGACGATAGCTGTATGTATGTTAGTGCCCCGATAGATGAAGTGGATGCTTCCAAAGTTAAAGTAGGGCAGTTCAGTCGCATTACATTAGATGCGATAAAAAACCGTACTTTTACTGGCAAAGTGCAACGCATCGCACCGTATGTGCTGGAATTAGAAAAGCAGGCGCGTACTGTAGAGGTTGAAGTGGCATTCACAGCGCCACTCAAAGAAGAAAACCTGCTGGTGGGTTATAGCGCTGATGTGGAGATTGTGCACGAGGTGCATGAGAAAGTGTTACGTATTCCTACGCAAACGCTTATGGAAGGCAAACGAGTGCTGCTCTATGCGAGCGACGGCAAGCTCGAAGAACGCAAAGTGACAACTGGCTTGGCAAATTGGGAGAGTACCGAAGTTGTTTCCGGCCTTAAGGAAGGTGATCAGATCGTGTTTTCTTTAGACAGAGAAGGTGTTAAAGCGGGAGTTTTAGTTCAGCCTGAAGTTGGAATTACTAAGAAATGATTCACTACAGGGGCACAGAGAAATTCAATACATCAAAGCTGCAGATTTTATTCTGTGACTCGGTGGTGAAAGTGGGGTTCTTAGGATGATTGAGCTACAAAACGTCAATCGTTCTTTTACTGTTGGCGATCAAAAAGTCTTGGCACTGCGCGATATAAATTTACGCTTGGGGGATGGGGAATATTTGTCCATCATGGGGCCGTCTGGCTCCGGCAAATCGACCATGCTTAATTTGCTGGGTTTGCTGGATCGTCCTTCAACTGGGGATTATCTTTTAGATGGCGGCAATGTCACTGAGCTTAGTGATGAGCAGCAAGCCCGTGTGCGTAGCGAAAAAATAGGCTTTGTATTTCAATCCTTCCATCTGGTTCCGCGACTTAGCGCAGAACAGAATATTGAATTGCCGATGATGTTGGCCGGTATCCCCGTCGATGAGCGCAAACAACGTGTCGCTAAACTCATCGATAGCTATGGACTGAACGATCGGGCGGATCATCGCCCCGATCAACTTTCTGGCGGTCAGCGTCAACGCGTAGCGATTGCCCGTGCGACGGTGATGAACCCAGCCGTGTTGCTGGCGGATGAACCAACAGGCAATCTGGATAGTACGACTGGCTGGGAAGTGCTCAGGCTGCTAGAGCAATTGACTGAGCGTGGTATTACCTTGGTGATAGTGACTCACGATGCCGAGATCGGTGCGCGGGCGCAACGTCAGATACATATGTTAGATGGACGTATTGTCTCCGACGAGGCGCGCTCAAATGCGACTAGCTGACACCTTACAATTTGCCTTTGGCAGCTTGCGTGGCAGTCCGGCACGCACCTTGTTGATGATATTGGCCATGTCTATCGGCGTGGCGGCAGTCGTCATACTCACCGCGCTAGGCGAGGGCGCACGTCGCTATGTCATCAATCAATTTTCTTCACTGGGAACCAATCTTGTCATCGTCTTGCCCGGTCGTACTGAGACCGCAGGCATTGGCCCAGGCATGTTAATTGGACAGGTTCCCCGTGAGATTACACTGGAAGATGCACAAGCTCTCTTGCGCAGCACGGCTATCAAACGTATTGCAGTGCTAACTATCGGTTCTGCCTCACTTTCTCTGGATGCGCTCAATCGCGAAGTGGTCGTGCTGGGTTCTACACATGACTTGTTGGATGTGCGCCACATGAGTATGGGGGTAGGTAGTTTTTTGCCCTCGGGTGATATTCATGACACTGCATCAGTGTGCGTGCTGGGTAAAAAAATCAAGCAGGAATTGTTCGGCAACATGCAAGCGGTCGGTGCTTGGGTGAGATTGGGCGACAGGCGCTTCCGCGTGATTGGTGTCATGGCATCGCAAGGTGAGTCGATGGGATTTAATACCGACGAAATTGTGACGATCCCCGTTGCTTCCGCGCATCAATTGTTTAACACCTCAGGTTTGTTTCGTATCCTCATCGAGGCCAGAGGTCGTGATTACGTTGAACAAGCTAAGCACGACGCAGAAACTATTCTATTCCAACGTCATAACGGCGAAAAAGATGTGACCGTCATTACGCAAGATGCGGTGCTCGGCACTTTCGACCGTATCCTCACTGCACTAACGATGGCCGTGGGCGGAATTGCATCTATCAGTCTGGCCGTGGCAGGTGTGCTAATAATGAACGTGATGCTCATCGCCGTGGCGCAACGGGTTAAAGAGATCGGTCTGCTCAAAGCTTTGGGCGCGCCACCCAAACAAATTCGTACCATATTCTTTGCCGAAGCGGCATTGCTTTCCAGTATTGGCAGTGTGGCGGGTCTAGTGCTGGGTTATGCCGGTAGTATGTTAATTGGATACCTGTATCCGACCCTGCCAGTCAGCCCGCCTTGGTGGGCTGTTATTGCAGCATGCGGGACGGCATTAGTGACCGGTATCCTGTTCAGTGTTTGGCCTGCGCGTCGCGCCGCAAAGCTTGATGCAGTGACGGCATTGGCGGGGCGATAGAAATGGACACCTCTATAAATCTTAAAACCGTAGTTGCACTACAGAGACACAGAGTAAAAACAACAGCATCCCCCGCTTTACTAGCTAAGCCAATGGGTGCTTGCCGCCACGATTTCAACTTGTTGATGTTTTGGACTTTCTCTGTGTCTCTGTGCCTCTGTGGTGAGGTTTTGAGGGTAAAGCTAAACTACGTCGCGATAAAATTTTCTTCGCGCCTTGCCTTTCTCAGTATTTTGAAGTTATAGATGCATCCATATGTTATTTGCCGACTTAATTCGCCTCACGACTTCTAGCTTTCTCAGCTATCGGATGCGTAGCTTCCTTACTGGGCTAGGTATTGCGATTGGTATTGCTGCGGTTATTTTGCTTACTTCCATCGGTGAAGGACTGCATCAATTCGTGCTGTCAGAGTTCTCTGAGTTCGGCACCAATCTCATTACCGTGCAACCCGGCAAAGCTCAGACACAAGGCAGCAGCGTGGGGGTGTTTGGCTCGGTCCGTCCACTCTCCTTAGCGGATGCTGAATCCTTGCGCCATCTGCCTTTTGTGGAGAATGTTAACCCTGGACTAATGGGCAACGCCGACCTGCGTAGCAATGGAAAAACGCGCCGCTCCACCGTGTTTGGTGAAGGTCACGACTTTGGCAAAGCTTTCAGCATGAAAGTGCAAAGCGGTAGTTTCTGGCAGGATGCGGACAATGAACAAGCGCGTGCATTTGTAGTCATTGGTGCCAAAATTCGGCAAGAGCTTTTCGCGGACGAAAATCCCTTGGGCAGCTATTTACGCATTGGCGGACAGCGCTATCGTGTCATAGGTGTGATGGAGCCGAAAGGTCAGATACTTGGGCTTGATATGGATGATGCTGTATTTATTCCCGCCGCACGTGCGATGGAGTTATTCAACCGCCCAGGCTTGATGGAAATCCACGTCAGTTATCGCCCCGGATCTGACGTGGATAGCATCACCCGTGCCATTACAGAACGCTTAACAGAACAGCATGGCAGCGAAGATTTCACCCTTATCTCGCAAGAGCAAGCACTCGAAGTATTGAGTTCCGTACTCGATGTTATTACCTTCGCGGTCGCCGCATTGGGTGGTATTTCGCTGCTGGTGGGGGCCGTCGGCATCCTCACCATCATGACGATGGCCGTCACTGAACGCACTGCTGAAATCGGTTTACTGCGTGCGCTGGGTGCTCAGGAGAAACAAGTCTTGATGTTGTTTCTGGGTGAAGCGATTTTGCTCTCCAGTCTTGGCGGTGTAATGGGCTTAATCGTAGGCATAGGCGTTGCTCAATCCGTGCACTTCTTCGTCCCTTCCTTCCCTGTGCATACCCCGTGGTTATACGTGTTTTTCGCCGAACTCGTCGCCGTCACCATTGGTCTTGCGGCAGGTGTCGCACCTGCGATGCGTGCGGCACGGCTTGATCCGGTTGAAGCCTTGCATGCGGAGTAAATGAAATTTCGGCCACTTGGAAGGAATCTGGAAAAAACTGTAGTCCACAGATTACACAGATTTTCGCCGATTAAATAACAAGTGATGAAGAGTTTTTGAATCACCTATAGGGTGCGAGTGCGCAGATATTTCAAATACGTGAAAATCTGCGTTAATCTGCGAAATCTGTGGATTTAACAGCGGTTATTGGGTTTATCGCTAGATCCCTGCGTCGAATACGAGGTCGAAATTAGTCATGCATGAGATGTCGTTAGCGGAAGGAATTGTGCAACTGGTAGAAGACGCGGCCCGTGCCGATGGCTGCACCCGCGTTAAGGCCGTGTGGCTGGAGATTGGTCAACTGGCTGCGGTGGAAAAAGAAGCTTTGCGTTTTTGCTTCGATGCAGTGACACGCGACGGTATTGCTGAAGGTGCACGTTTGGAGATAATCGAAACAGCAGGGCAAGGTTGGTGTATGAAATGCGAAGCCAATGTGGTGGTCACAGCGCTTTACGAAGCCTGCCCAATTTGCGGCAGTTACCAGATTGAAGTGACGGGTGGTAATGAGATGCGCGTCAAAGAATTCGAAGTCGAATAGGGGATTAAGTATGTGTACAACATGCGGATGCGGAACAGGTCACACGCTCATCGGCGGACATGCGCTCAAACAGCGCAAAGCGGGTGGTGTGCAAGTGCAATATCGTGTGCCGGATCATTCGGCGCATGACCACGATCATGTGCATACGCACGGCGAGCAGGATCGCCTCCCTCAGCCTATTCCGCAAACGGACGAGGGCGCAAATGTAGAAAATAATTCTTTAACCCGTGCGATAGATTTCGGTGCCGGCCCCGCAGGCGCACATGCACCCGGACTGACGCAGGCGCGCATGGTAAAGATCGAGCGCGATATTCTGTCCAAGAACGACGGCTATGCGAGCGAGAACCGTAGCTACCTCGCTGCACACAGCATCTTCGCACTCAATCTGGTGTCCAGCCCCGGCTCTGGTAAAACTACGCTGCTGGTAAAAACTATAAACGCACTGAACGGCAGTATTCCGCTCGCCGTAATCGAAGGTGACCAGCAAACCGACAACGATGCCGCGCGCATCCGCGCCACTGGTGCGCCCGCGCTGCAAATAAACACTGGCAAAGGTTGTCATCTGGATGCGCACATGGTGGGGCAGGCGATGCAGCAACTCAGTTTGCAGGACGACAGCTTGCTGCTGATCGAGAACGTCGGCAACCTGGTATGCCCCGCCAGTTTCGATCTGGGCGAAGCGCACAAAGTCGCGATTCTTTCCGTGACCGAAGGCGAAGACAAACCGCTCAAATATCCTGACATGTTCTGCGCTTCGGATTTGATGCTGCTGAACAAATGCGACTTACTGCCGTATTTGGAGTTTGATGCAGATTTAGCGGTTGAAAATGCGCGGAAGGTCAATCCGAATATCCAAGTGATCCGTATTTCCGCGACCAGCGGCGATGGCATGGAGGAATGGTTGGAGTGGATTAAGGTGGGGTGTGAGAAAACAGTGAAAGAAAAGGCTTGCGATGAATAACTCCCTTCTCCCGCTTGCGGGCGAGGGAACTCCTGCGATCCACGCGAAAATCAAAGTATCGGGCCAAGTCCAAGGCGTAGGCTTTCGGCCTTTCGTCTATAAGCTTGCGCATGAACTTGGTTTGGCGGGCTGGGTGCGCAACGATAATGAAGGCGTGGAAATTGCAGTCGAAGGCGAGCAGTCGCAAGTGATGCGCTTGCTCGAACGCCTGCAAAGCGAACCTCCCACCCTAGCGCGCGTGGAAAAAATAAGCCACGATCTGGCGCAGGAAATTACAGGCTTGCAAGGCTTCAGCATCACTGCCAGCAAGAGCGGCAAGGTGCTTACTAGCATCGCCCCCGATATGGCTATCTGCCCAGATTGTCTGAATGAACTTTTCGACCCTGACAACCGTCGCTATCGTCACCCCTTCATCAACTGCATCCACTGCGGCCCGCGCTATACGCTGACTGCGCGGCTACCCTATGACCGCGCCAACACCAGCATGGTGAAGTTCGCGCAATGTTCTCAATGTCAAAATGAATACGACACGCCGACCACGCGTCGCTTTCACGCTCAGCCCAATGCCTGCCCAGAGTGCGGGCCGCACTTGAATTTGTTTGATGCAGGCTGGAAGAGCGTCACTGCTGATGATCCTATCGCTGCCTGCGCCGCGCGTATCCGAGCCGGAGAAGTTGTCGCAGTCAAAGGGGTAGGCGGTTTTCATCTGGTGTGTGATGCGCGCAACACCGCCAGCGTGACACGCCTGCGCAACAGCAAACAGCGCGATGAAAAGCCCTTTGCTGTGATGGTGCTGAACCGTCTTTCCGCCGCGCACTACGCGCAGACTTCCGAACACGAAGCCGCGCTGCTTGAAACACCAGAACGTCCTATTGTGTTGCTGCACAAGCTCGCAACTTGCGATGCGGAGTTGTCCGGCATCGCACCCGGCCTGTCCAGCGTCGGCCTCATGTTGCCTTACACCCCGCTACACTATCTGCTGTTCCACGAATTGCTCGGCAAGCCGCAGGGGGCGGATTGGTTAAATCAAGCGACACCGTTGGCTTTGGTGATGACCAGCGCCAACCCCGGCGGCGAGCCGCTAGTGAAAGACGATGCAGAGGCGCGCCAATCGCTGTCCGGCCTAGCTGACGCTTTCCTTACTCACGACCGCGGCATCCTGCACCGCTGCGACGATAGCGTGATTCATTTGACTCCCTCGCCCCTCAGGGGAGAGGGCGGGGGTGAGGGGTGGGGTTTTCAATTCATCCGCCGTGCGCGCGGCTACACCCCGCGCCGAATTTTGCTGCCATTTAGCGGCCCGTCGATATTAGCCTGCGGCGCATGGCTGAAAAACACCATCTGCCTCACGCGCGGTAACGAAGCGTTCGTCTCGCAACACATCGGCGACCTCGACCACGCTGGTGCTCGCCAGATGCTGAACGAAACCGTAGCCCACCTGTGCGACATCCTTGACGTGCAACCCAAAGCAGTAGCGTACGATTTACACCCTGATTTTTACAGCACCCAATTCGCACAGACGTATGCCGGTCAACACGACTTGCCGCTCATTCCTGTACAGCATCATCACGCCCACATTGCTGCCATCTGCGCCGAGCATCACGTCACCGAAGCTGTACTCGGACTGGCATTGGATGGCGTGGGGCTGGGAACGGATGGCGGCGCATGGGGCGGCGAGTTGTTGCGTGTGGATGGCGCAAGCTGCGAACGTCTCGGACACCTCGCCCCCTTGAGTATGCCCGGTGGTGACCGCGCCGCACTCGAACCATGGCGCATGGCGGCAGCGGCGTTGTTCGACTTACACCGCGGTGACGAAATTGCCTCCCGCTTTCCGGCGCAGGCGGGTGCTGCGACCGTACACAAGATGCTGCAAAAAAAATTGAATTGCACCGCGACTAGCAGCATGGGACGCTTGTTCGATGCTGCAGCCGGGCTGCTAGGTGTGAGCGAAATTCAAGCCTACGAAGGCCAAGCCGCAATGCTGCTAGAAGGCTTGGCTGAAAGTCACGGCAAAGTCGAAGCACTTGCTGACGGTTACATCTTCACCGATGGCGGCGTGCTGAGCTTCAAACCGCTGCTGACCGAACTCGCCAACTGCAAAAATGTCGCCTACGGCGCAGCCCTGTTTCATGCCACGCTCTCCAATGGATTGAGCGCATGGCTGCTGCGTGCCTCTGCACAAAACGGCATCAAGCAAGTAGCACTGGGTGGTGGCTGTTTCTTCAATAATGTATTGTCGCAAGCCTTGGTTGAAAATTTGTCGGCACATGGAATGCGTGTGCTGACCGCACAACAGTTGCCGCCGAACGATGGCAGCATTTCATTCGGGCAATCCAGTATTGCGATGCAACAGCTTGGGTAGCGTGGGCACGTTTTTGTGCCCACGCGGATGATTTGGCTTAATGATGAGGATGGAGGATTAATGTAATGAACTCGCTAGAAAAATACCTGCGGCCCAATCGCGATGGTTTTAGTAGTGATCCATTTGGATATAGTGCGCTGGCATGGCACAAATGGGGGGCCGCACAGACCATAGCTGGTTTTCCTGTGGATATATCAAAACCTCCAACAAGCGATGATTTGAAATCTCCGATTCTATGGCTCACTCAGGCGCATGCTCTGTCAGAAGCCGCTCGCATCATACTGCAGAATAATCCTGAGTTAGCTCATTTGCCGAATTCCGTAAAGGGAGTATGCGATTGTCAGTATTGTGCTACTGGTCTCATGTTGGTCGGATATAGCCTTGAGATATGTCTGAAAGCTATGTTGATAATGATGAAGGGCATCGATGTCTATACTTCTGAAGAGAAGAAGTATAGACATCACCGTTTAGAGCAACTCTCGGAGTTTGTGCCTGGACTCAACTCCAAAGACAAGGCGATGCTAAAAATATTGACTCATTTTGTGTACTGGGCGGGGCGATATCCTGATCCGGGGTCGGGGAGAGAGGATGATGTAGAAGAGGTGTTCGCTATTTCGGAGAAACATCAAATTTCAGAAAACGATCTTTTTAGCCTTGCGGAACAAGTGATGAGGCATTCTCAGAAGGTTGCTGGAAATGAATGAGTATGTAGGGTGGGCACGTCTTTTGTGCCCACGCGGTGACAACATTTCAGAGTAGGCAACCAATGTCACGTTATCGTCGCGCAAAAGCAGGAGGATCTAGCTATTTCTTTACGGTGGTCGCTTACCAGCGGCAGCCGATTCTATGCGAAGACGCGATTCGCAACGCATTGCATGCCGCGATTGCTAAGGTGCGAGCAACTCGTCCATTCGAGATTGATGCGTGGGTATTGATGCCGGATCATTTGCATTGCGTGTGGACATTGCCGGAGGGAGATGCTGATTTCTCCGCTCGCTGGATGAAAATCAAGCGATCGGTTTCCTTGGCTTGTGGAGAAAATTATCGTCGTGCAGATTTGCTGTCTGCGTCAAAACAAAAGCATCGTGAATCGACGATATGGCAACGGCGATTTTGGGAGCATCAGATTCGTGATGAAGATGATTTTGTGCGCCATGTTGATTACATTCATTTCAACCCAGTCAAACACGGGCATGTACAGCAAGTAGCGGATTGGCCTTATTCGACGTTTCATCGTTATGTGCGGGATGGGCTTTATGCGCAGGACTGGGCGGGAGCGAAAGAGGGAATGGAGTTGAAATATGATTAACCGCGTGGGCACCAAAAACGTGCCCACCCTACGACGGCTAGCGGAAGCCATAACACGCAGAAAATTAAATAAGGAAAACTGATATGTGTCTCGCCATACCCGCCCGCATCGAAGAACTGACGACTCCGGGCAACGCTATCGTCAATCTGGGCGGTGTGCGTAAAGAGATTTCGCTGGCACTGGTGGATGATGCCGCTGTCGGCGAATACGTCATTGTGCATGTTGGTTACGCGCTGCAAAAGTTAGATCAGGAAGAAGCCGAACTCACTTTGAAAATGTTTGCCGAGATGGGGGCTTTAGATGAACTGCGTACAGAGCTTGGCGAGAATCAGCTATGAAATACGTCGACGAATTCCGCGACGGCAAACTGGCGAAAAATATCGCCGTCAACATTGCGCGCGAGGCCGCTCCGAACGGGCAAGCCCGTTCCCCTCACCTCAATCTTCTCCCGCAAGCGGGCGAGGAGGCAATCGAATCACCACGCGAGATTTTGGATTCTAGAATATATCGCCTGATGGAATTTTGCGGTGGGCATACGCATGCGATTTCGCGTTACGGGCTGGTTGATTTGTTGCCTGCCAATGTGCGCATGATTCACGGCCCCGGTTGTCCGGTATGTGTGTTGCCTATCGGTCGCATCGATCAAGCGATACGTTTGGCGCGCGAGCACGGCGTGATTTTGTGTACCTATGCCGACACGGTACGCGTGCCTGCTTCTGACAACATGTCGCTGATGCGCGCCAAGGCCAGCGGTGCGGATGTGCGCATGATTTATTCCACACAGGATGCACTGAAAATCGCGCGTGACAATCCAGAGCGCGAAGTGGTGTTTCTAGCTATCGGTTTCGAGACCACTACGCCGCCGACTGCGGTGGTGGTCAAACAGGCGGCTACCGAGGGGCTGAAAAATTTTAGTATTCTGTGTGATCACGTACTGACACCTGCCGCGATGCACGCCATTTTGGCCGTCGAGGGTGGTGTGGCGCTGGATGGCTTTGTCGGGCCTGCGCATGTTTCCACCGTAATCGGCAGCAAACCGTATGAGCCGTTCGCGGATGATTATGGCAAGCCTGTGGTGATCGCTGGATTTGAACCACTGGATGTGATGCAGGCGATTTTGATGCTGGTGCGCCAGATCAATGAAGGCCGTGCCGCCGTCGAAAACGAATTCACCCGTGCCGTGACACGCGATGGAAATTTGAAGGCGCAGGCCTTGGTGGCGGAGGTGTTCGAGCTGCGTGATAGCTTCGAGTGGCGCGGCTTGGGCAGTGTGCCGAACAGCGCTCTGAAACTACGCCCCAAGTTCGCCGCCTTCGATGCTGAGTTGAAATTCGATGTGGATTACGTGGCAGTGGCGGACAATAAAGCTTGTGAATGCGCTGCCATCCTGCGCGGTCAGAAACGTCCGCAGGAGTGCAAGATATTTGGCACGGTTTGCACGCCGGAGAATCCCATCGGTTCATGCATGGTTTCCTCCGAGGGTGCGTGTGCGGCGCATTATAGTTATGGATGCTTTCGGGAGACAGGGTAGGGTGGACACGTCTTTTGTGCCCACGCAGTTTATATGCTCCGTTCCGCGTGGGCACATGAAACCTGCCCACCCTACATGTTGTTTTAGATAGAGGTAGATATATTAAAAATGAGCACAATCAAACCAAATTACGCCCGTCCTCTCGACATTAAAAACGGTTGCGTAGATATGTCGCACGGTTCCGGTGGGCGGGCGATGGCGCAGCTCATTACGGAGTTATTTGCCTCCGCATTCGATAACGAATATTTGGCGCAGGGCAACGATGGGGCGACCTTGCCAGCCGCAAACGGGCGACTGGTGATGGCGACTGACAGTCATGTGGTGTCGCCGCTGTTCTTCGCGGGCGGTGATATCGGATGTTTATCGGTGCATGGCACGATTAACGACGTGGCGGTGATGGGCGCGCAGCCGCTGTATTTGTCTGCGTCGTTCATCCTCGAAGAAGGCTTCCCGTTGGTCGATTTGCAGCGCATCGTCGAGTCGATGGCGCAGGCTTCGCGTGAGGCGAGTGTGCCTATTGTTACCGGCGATACCAAGGTGGTGGAGCGCGGCAAGGGGGATGGTGTTTTTATCACCACTACAGGTGTCGGCGTAGCGCGGGAGGGCATCAAGCTGTCCGGCGATCAGGCGCAGCCGGGCGACAAGATTTTGCTTTCTGGCACGATAGGCGATCACGGTATGGCGATTCTGTCGCAACGTGAGGGGTTGGAATTTTCTGCACCTATCGTCTCGGATACCGCAGCTTTGCATGGTCTCATCTCCGCCATGTTGGATAGTGGAGCGAAGTTGCGCGTACTACGCGACCCCACGCGCGGTGGCTTGGCGACGACGCTTAACGAAATTGCCAAACAATCTGGTGTAGGCATGATGCTGCACGAGTCTGCAATCGCAGTGAATACACCCGTAGAGGCGGCATGCGAGTTTCTTGGACTTGATCCGCTGTATGTGGCGAACGAGGGCAAGCTGGTTGCGATTTGCATGCCAGAAGATGCTCAACGACTGTTAGAAGTGATGCGCGCACATCCGCTGGGTAGTGAAGCAGCAATTATCGGTGAGGTGTTGGCAGACGCGCACGGTTTTGTGCAGATGACAACCAAGTTAGGCGGTCGCCGGGTGGTGGATTGGTTAGCTGGTGAGCAATTGCCGAGGATTTGCTGATGACAATATTATCTACTGTGCTGGTAATTGACGACGAAGTGCGTTCGCAGGAATCTTTACGCCGCAGCTTGAATGCTTGCATACTTCAGCAACAGAATGGCCTTGCGCACATGGGAACCGAATTCCGTTCGGATCTTCACTAGGCACAGCTCACACCTCGTTTTCTGCGTTTTATCGCAACACACTTCATTTTAACCAATAAACAGCATTTAATTCGATCCATGCAAGGTGAGCCGTTGCAAGTGCAATGCCTTTTTACATCGTAAATGAGCGTGACCATGTCGCACTTATTTCGTTGAAACTCACATAATGCTTAATCGAGGAGGAATCATGAATGCCATGAAGATGATTTTGATTGTTTCTATCGCAGTAACTCTCAATGGATGCTTGTCATATACAGGCGGCTGCGCACCACCAGCCGCACGATTAGTGATGCATCCCGAAAATACTGAGTTCCAATATGCTCTAGCTGACATCCATCAACGCGAGCTGATCCTTAGTGATGTCCGCTATTCTTGAGCCGTTGATACGCCACAACACTTCTTGTATTTCCGCCCGCTGCCGCAAATACAAGCTGCGTTGCGACTTATCTTAAGCGTTCCAAGTTCAGCGGGCTTACCGCTACTAAGTTCTGCCGCTGCACGTCGCTGCGGTGCCCAAAATTTATATATCCAAGCAACGCTTTCAGGGATTGGTTTAGATAGTTTTTCGCGCTGTGCAGGCGTTTTGGTGAGTTCTTCCTCTTCTGGCCTGACATCGGCTGAACCGAGCAAACGAATTGGCTGTAACGCTACAGGCCCGTGCTTAGATTCAAATAAAGTTTTCCAGCTATCTTGCTGCATATTGATGCCGGTCATATATCCGTGCGCCCACATTTCACCGTCAATGTATTCGTGCTCATCGCCTTCATAGACATTGAGGTCAAATACAGGCTCGAAGTGATCTGCTTCTTGATCCAGATTCCATACAATGGCATTTCGGTGGCGCGTTATCAGGCCAATTATTTTGTCTGCTTGGTCATCGCTATCAAAAGTTGGCGCATCTGCATTTGTTGGCCCCCACACTCTTGGCAACCACTCGCTTGACCTTAGCATCATGGGGCTAGAAGCGATGGCAGTTAGATAGCCATCAAGACAATCCAGCATCATGACTTCATTTGAGGTGGCATCTGACATCAAAAAACTGTCGAGTTCATCCATCTCCTTGTCGGATAGGGCAGGCATTACTTGCACTGGATCTAAATCTTGATTAGGCATGATCTCTACTGTCCTTCTTGAACGGATGGGTATCTAGCTTTAAGAGCGCTATATAGTTCATCGCGAACAGTTGCCGAAGCTAAATCAACAATCTCCAACACCTCGACCAAGTGTTCGTTGTCCTCGCGGCCATCCCAAGTCTTAATGTACGTTCCTGCTTTGTAGCCGTGGTCTTGGCGGAATACGTTCAATACGTTCTTGCCGACGTACTGTCTGAACAAGTCGTTCCATTCCATATCGCAGGCATTCAGAAGCGATTCAAACAGCGCAAAACTTGATCGCTTGGCTGCTGCCAGACCGACCAAAAGATCGAGTTTTTCCAGTAAGCTTAATTGTGCGAGTACATAGTATTGATTATCGAATTGGACTGATTTTTTATTCAAGTGAAGCTCAGACAGCATTTCTTTTTTCGCTAGTGAAATATTGCCATGCTTGAGTTGGATAGCGGCGGACAGAATGAAATGCCATATGTCGACCAACTCCATTTTTAACTGAGCGAGGTCACAGTCCTGCTTCTTCCACCACTTCCAGCCGTGATGCTCTATCGCTTCGACACCTTCCACTTGAATAGCGCGGTGCCAATTGTTGTTGGCCGCAACCCAATCTGGGTTGACCCTGCTGTTCATAGCATCCTGCAATTCGAGCATGGAGTGGAGTTGTGTTTCAGTAATTGTCATCATTAAAGCCTATTATTAAGAGCGCGCATTTTACAGCATGGCCTAACAATTATCGTTTTAATTGGCACGGTACTGGAAGGAAGGAGGCGTGCTCGTAATTTTGCGAATACGTGGATCGCCTGTACAGACTGAAGCTTGTCGAGAACGATCAAGAGAATCTAGCTACGAATGGGCTATCTGAAACGAAAAAGGAGTCAGGCTATTAAGCTAATTCCTTAATTTGTTGGTGCATCCTAATAAGCTCAAACTTCTGCCCCTTGGTTTGTGTGTGTTTTTCTGATGTATGGATTTTATAAATCAACTGCTTACGATGCCCGTGACATCGATAACTAGCCTCAAGTAGCCTTAGATAGCGCTAATGCGGACTTTTTATGGGTGAATTTGCATTCAAAACAACCTCTCGAACAAGAAAATGCCTTTGAGCTAAGTAAGTGCCATTCAGGCCTAGCCCCACGTTTTGCTGAGCCAAAGAGTATGCCGAGGGCAGAGTGTTGGTGCCTACCCCCAGCACTTTCAATATTTATTGCACAGTTATTCCATAAATCTTTGAGTAGAATAAAGAAGTAGCTGAGGTAGTAGATCCTTGTATTATTCCCGCACAAAGAATTTGATGGAATTGATACCATCTAAACCGAGTAGTACCTCTTGAGAGGCATCTCAAGAATGAGCGACTGGATGCCGTACCCATCCTTAGGCCACAAAGCCT
>Ga0316204_10002608_pt1 | contig 39969 bp, 37 predicted proteins | sample 6monrhotite_MG_2_FD_205661 | JGI IMG/M metagenome (GOLD analysis project Ga0316204, IMG submission 205661) | Microbial mat bacterial communities from mineral coupon in-situ incubated in ocean water Damariscotta River, Maine, United States -... | ecosystem: Environmental > Aquatic > Marine >...
CAGGTAGTAGTGCCTCACTTACAATACCTAAGGTAGAAGCTTCAGACCTACCACTACTCCAGGCCAACCATGCCGAGGTTGCCTCGGGCGGTACTGTCCAGCTTTCATGGGAGGGCGGCCCCGAAGGAACTTATACCCTTTACTACCTTGCTGATGGCGCTTTGCAAACTGTAACCAACCAACCAGGCACCGGAGGTGCTGCTTTAGGCCCAAATGGTTCTTATCCGGCAGACCCTGCCACCAACCCATTAACCCTCGCAGAGTCTACTGAATTCATACTCGAAATAGATACAGGAGGTATTAAAAACTATGTAAGCACTACGGTGCTGGTGCCCGATGGCACACTCTATGCCAGCCAGGTTAATATCGGTGCTAACCCATGGATTCTGACGACTTTAAATGTTTCTGGTCAAGTGGCGATGGCTGACACTAACGGTAATGGCACAATCTACTCTAAAAATGGCTTTAATTTTTATAACGCTGTACCAAATAGTTATACACAACTGGCCAATCTCGATAGTGCTGGTAATTTAAAATTACCTGGTAGTGTTACTGTGGGTGGAAGTATTTCATCCAGCACAGAGTATACCAATAGCAGCAACCCAAAATCAGTAAGTGGCTGGGGAGGAGGATCAGCTACCTGGGATACCGGAAATATCAGTTCTTCAGGAGGGGCTAATATTGGAGGGCTTGCTGGATTTTCATACACCTATGGAACTAATAACACCGGATACTACTGCCTAAACTTACAAGCTGCCCAAAGCGGTATACTCGAGGTAGACATGTACCTGGCCAACTACAACGGCTCAGGGCCAGGTTACTTCTATATAATGAGTTCAACAGGTGCATTAGGTACTGACGGAAAGTTTCCCGCATTATTAGAGAGTAGATTGCTCTGGTCGTCTAATCATGCTCCGGCCTGGTTTAATGGATTCAATGGTGCTGACATTCAAAGGGTCACTATGCGCATGTACTTTAATGGGCAGTATATTTACATAGGAGCCAGAGATTTAGGGCAGGGCCAGGTAGGTATTGCTATTAGCAGTGTAAGGGCCTTCTCCCTCACCTAAACATACTCGCACAATCGTAAAATCTACATTGTGAAGGCTCAGGTTTTGTGGTAGTTATCACAGGCTTGGGCTTTTTCCTTTCTATATCCTCTTATAATCAGTGCCAGCTATATAACCAGCATCACCAATCATAACAAGCGGATAACTTTCTTACCCAATACACGTCTAGAGGGTATTGACTATTTGTTTTCTACACACAAAACAAATAAATTCAATCATGTTAGACGAGGTAATCAGCAATCAGGAAGAGATCATATTGCTGGCCGTGGGCAGCCTGCAACCCGATGCCTATGCCTATGCGCTCAAGAAGGAAGTAAAGGTGCAATCGGGCTTAGGCTGGTCATTGGGTACGATTCACACCATTTTGTACCGGTTGGAAAACAAAGGCCTGCTCAAATCGGAAATGGGTGGAGCTACCGGCAAGCGCGGTGGACGGAGCAAGCGACTATACAGCCTCACCACCAAAGGTTTGGGTCTGGTAGATCAGCTGCAGCAAATGCGCCAGGCCATGTGGCACAAGCTTTCGACCAACCTGCAAAAGTGAGCGCCAGAGAGACATATCAACCTCCAAAAATGGCGCTAAGGCTACTCGATCGGTTTTGCGACCAACGGTGGAAAGATGAAATCATTGGTGACATGCAGGAGCAGTATGAGGATGCGATTGCAATCAAGGGGCAAAGGCGTGCCATGCTCCTCTATTGGTGGGAAGTCTTCAGGCTCTTAAGGCCACATATTTTTAGAAAAACGAAAAGACAGTCAAGGATCATGCTCAGTTTCAACCATATCAAAATCTCATATAGAAACCTACTCAAAAACAAGGTGTATGCCTTTATCAACATCCTGGGGCTTTCGGTAGGCATTGCCAGCGTCATGCTCATTGCCATTTACGTGAACTATGAGACTTCCTATGACAAGTTTTTTGAAGACAGTGACCGCATTCACAGACTGGCCCTTGAAAGAGTTTATCCCGGAAGAGTGAAAACGTTCGGGACTTCTTCAATTATGCTGGCCCCTACTCTTAACGATATTTATCCGCAGGTAGAAAAGGCGACCAGACTCCACAGGCTCTTTTTCAATAATGAAGTAACCGTAACCATTGAAGAAAATAATGAAAGCTTCGTTGAGACCCGTTTTATGTTTGCAGACTCGGCCTTCTTCCAGGTATTCTCTCATGAGTTTATTCAGGGAGCCCCCGAAACAGCCCTTGATGAGGTGAATTCAGTAATCGTCACGGAGTCTACGGCCATTAAGTACTTTGGCAAATCAGATGTACTCGGCAAAACAATAAATGCAAATGGTGGCCCATTGCAAATCAGTGGAGTGATCAAAGATGTCCCTGCCAATTCTCATATCCATTTCGACTTATTGGGGTCAACATTCGCATTGCCCTTTCTGAATAATGCCATCACACAAGGGAGTTGGGTCAACCCTTGGGTGTACACCTATGTGAAGCTCAGGCCAGGTGTTAGTCAGGAAAGCTTCCAAAAAGTTCTTCCCGATTTATCTGAAACTTATGGAGGTGCCAACTATGCACAACAGGCGGGTTCAGACTGGAAAGAAAAAGGACATGCTTTTAATTATTTTCTGCAACCCATAGAATCCATTCACCTTAGATCAAAATTAGATGTTGAAGTAGAAGCCAATAGCGACATCTCTTATGTCTATATCATCACGATAATTGCCATCATCATCCTAACCATTTCCAGCATCAACTTCATCAACCTCTCAATTGCCAGGTCTGCCGAGCGTGCCAAAGAAGTGGGCATCCGCAAGGTAATGGGTTCTCAACGAGGGGCTTTAATTTCCCAATTTCTGACCGAATCTACCTTTGTCTGCTTCATTTCCGCTTTACTGTCTGTCGGATTGGTGTTTTTGACCATTCCTAAATTCAACGAAATTCTTGGCACCTATCTGAATTTCACTTCTATAATTCAACCGGTTGCCCTCATCATATTGCTCTTATTTGTCATCATCATTGGAGTCGTTTCTGGTTTCTATCCGGCCATGGTCATCTCTTCTCTGCAGCCATCGAAAGTGTTGAAAGGGAGTTATAAAAGCAGTGGAAAAGGTGTATGGCTTAGAAACGGATTAATTGTGATCCAATTCGTTATATCCATTTTCATGATTTCAGGATCGATTATCGTAAGCCAGCAGATGGACTATTTGGTGAACAAAAATCTTGGTTTCAATAAAAGTGATGTGCTCGTCATCAGGCAAGCTGGAAGCACGGGTAATAATTACAACGCCTTTTATAATGAACTCAACCAAATGAGCGATGTGGTTTCTGTAGGAAAAACCTTTGCTGTTCCAGGAGACTTTTTAGGCAGTGCGGTGTTTCAGGTGAATGATCCTGATGTTGAGGCGATCAGGGTCAACACAGTAACCACTGATCGGGAATACCTCGAAACCATGCGATTTGAAATAGTCGCAGGTCGAGGTTTTGACATCAATTTCAATGATTCACTAAGTATTGTTGTCAATGAATCGACAGTTAAAGCCATGGGAGTGCAAAACCCAATCGGTCTGAAATTTACAGGTAATAACAATGGTCAAAACCCCAATCCTGAACTCACAATAATTGGTGTGGTAAAGGATTACAATTTCTTCTCCCTCCACTCAGAAATCAGCCCTCTGGTGATGACTTATGGAGGTAATAACTTCAATTCAAATGTGCTTGCGGTAAGAATCAATTCTTCAAACCTCCAAAATACGCTTCGCAAAATCGATGAAACCTGGTCGGGGTATTCAGAGCAGCCCATCAATTACTCTTTCCTGGATGCCTCGTTGGAGGAGCAATATGAAGCAGACAAGGCCTCAACCTCAGTCTTCGATATTTTCACCTATATCGCTATCATTATGTCATGCACAGGCCTGTTCGGGCTTGCTACTTATGTGGTGAACCAGCGCAGTAAAGAAATGAGTATCAGGAAGGTTTTAGGTGCTTCACTTCCAAATATAATCCTGGTCTTTTCCAAAGAGTTTCTGCTGCTAATTGTTTTGGCATTTCTGCTAGGCGCTCCGGCTGCCTATTTTGCACTTGGCGAATGGTTAAGTGACTTTGCCTACCATGTAAATATAGGTGCAATGGCCTTTATCGTAGCAGGCTCCGTTACACTGGCACTCGTATTACTCACAGTAAGCTATCAGGCCATAAGAGTTGCGCTGGTCAACCCGGTGAAGATTTTGCGGAGTGAATAGCGAACCCCCTAATCGGGGGGTATCGCCTTCACTGGTTTTTCTTCTGTTGAACATACTGTGATGCCCTCAGTATATGATGTTGTTTTGGCGTCTTTGGGTAGCTTTTCAACTATCTCCACACTTTGCATCATGCCTTGATCTTCATGGTCTAAAATATGGCAATGGATTACAAATTTGCCGGTGAAGTCTTTATAGACCGTGCGAATGGTGGTGATCTCATCGCTACGCACAAAGTAGGTGTCTTTCCAAACGCGTGGTGGTCTTACATGCACCCATTCTTCTTGTTTGCATTTACCCTTTTTATCTTTTTCAAGACAGGTTCTTACCCATTTTTCAACGATTTGAAAATGATTCACATGTATATGAAAAGGATGATCACCCGCTTTAGAAGATAGCTCCCAGTCCTGCACAGCATTTAACTCAAGCTTTCGGATATTCTTAGGATCAAAGGGCTTCTCGTTGATCATGAACTGGAGTACACCATTCTTTCTTTCAATATTGAATGCTACTTTTTCCTCAACCACCGTAGGCTTTACATCAATCAGTGAAGGGTAAGGAGCCAGTCCCTCCAGCGACTTCTGAGAAGGCAGTTTTCTGGCGATGGCACCGTTGCGCTTTTGCAGTACAATGACTGCCAATAGCTTTGGGGGCTCTTGTTCATTATTGTCTTGTAGGTTTCCTAATATATCAGATTTAGCATCAACGATATACAACATGTCATCTTCTTTGCTGGGGGCTTTAAACAGAAAATCGGCCCGATAACCTGGTTGTAACAGTTTGCTTTTAACCTTATGCGTATAACCATAGGCAATACCATCTTCAGCTATGGTATGTAAACTCTGAATTTCTAGTTTTTCTGATTTGCCTTTCAAATCGACCACTTGTAAGTTTACCGTTTCCCTCACTCCTGCATGTATGAAACGCCAGCGTTGCACCTCACCAGGAGCCATTGTAATCTTTGGAATGGATTGGCCGTTAATCGTGGTTTTCCATCCCAACGAGTCTGCATTACTCTTCCAAGCATTTGGTCCAAACGTAGTAGGGCCAAAAGGAATGTGATACCGCCCACTGGAGGAGCCCTTTGTAAATGGCATTTGTTGCATCACGAAGATTTTCTCTTCCATGGCTTTGATCTCCGGTATGGTATCTAACCCTCCCTCTATGATAATGGCACCTGCCATACCAGAAGCTACCTGAATGGCCGTAGAGCCATGTACATGGCCATGATACCAAAATGTACCGGGTGCATGGTCTGTAGGCAATGTGTAGCGATTCTTGAAATTGCAGCCAGGTTTGATTTCAACAAAAACGTTGTCTGCGTGGTCTTTAGGTGATACGTGAAAGCCATGTACATGTAGGTTGGTGGTATTGAAGCGTGCTTTATTAATTTTATTAATATCTCCGCTATGGTGATGTGTAGTATCCAAAGGGTCTCTTTTACAAATTGAATCTGCCAATTGATTATCAACATCTACTTGTAATTGATCTCCTGGTTTAATACGCCAGGTACTCCCCACCAATTGACCATTATAGGATCGGTGATATACCTCCAAATTCTTCTCTTCCTTGGTACTAAAGACCCGACTAGTTGTGAATTTCACATCCAGGTTAGTCTTCAATTCCCTGGAACTGGCCCGTTCCTCAGGAGGGTTTTGAAAGGGCTGAAAAATGAGAGGTTTCTCGACTTGTTCCCTTTCAAGTCTTTCAACAAGTGAGTGAAAGTCTTTTATCACTGCCAATAATCGTGCTTCATCAGTATGCTCTTTAGGTTCTCTGTCATCACCACATGACAGAAAAAAAAGCACAATGAGTATTAAATAAGAATATGATTTCATGGTGGTTGATTTTGTTGAAAGTACTTGATAAATGCGGGCAGATGACCTAGGTTAATTATGATCATGCGCCTCACAATACATTAATATGAGCTACCCATTTACTGTTAAAACTCTGTTCTTAAGGGATGGCACTAGTTCAAAAAGTGGCCCTTTCGGTAAGATAAATTCTTAATACTCGTACAGAAAAGGTCCATTGTAGTAGACCCCATCTGTTTGGTTTTTTGGACGAGAAGCCTCAATCCATTTTTTGTAAATGGATATATCATGATGAGACATTGGTACTCCTCTATTTGGCATTCTCATAAGGTCATACTTTTCCTCATCAATAAATTGACCATAAAACGCTTCATACTCTGTTCCTTTAATAGGAGCTTCCATCTCTACCAATCTCAGAAAAGTCTTTCGTTCTTCACCTTCAAGGATATCGTAATTGCCTTGTTCTCCAGCCCTGAAACCATAACCCTCGATCAATCGCTGCATGTAATTACTTAATTCACAAACAGTTATATAATCATCTAGTTGGACGATTCTTCGCACTTCGTTTCCATCTTCATCTGCAAAGGACCTTTCCCCAACCCTGACCATGCAATTCACAGAGTCTTTAAAGATATTTTTGACATAGGGGTCAAATACTATCACTTCCTTTTCCATATCAATTAATCTTAACCGTTACAACATATTCTCCTTGCTTCCCTTGGGCGACAAGTTCTCTCAATTCTTCACCAATATTGACCTCAATTTGTGTGCTTCCAGACTCATGATGACTCGTAGGACTGATCCAGGCAGCAGAATATTCAGCGAGGTATTTTTTTCGAAAGCTCTTCTTACCTACTTCAGCTTCTACATTCTTAGGGTGGAGATAAACTTCAACTGCATAAGAGTATTCTGCATGTTCAGGGCCTACCAATACCCATTCATTATCGGTAATGGTCTCCTCGCTCAAAGCAAATTCAAATGATTCTAAAGTACCGAATGCACTATTGATTGTATGTTCTCTCTGCTTTGTTGCTAAAATCCAATCTTCACTTCTTCCTTGCGAAAACCTTCTTGATTTGATTCTACTAAGGTTTCTACGTGCAATCAGCAAATCTTTATTCTGTGGTGCCGCATAGGTGTATAAGAGTTGCTTGCTGCTCAAATACAATTCTACTCTTCCCATAGATTTCGCAGCTATGTCATCTTTCAAGTGAAACGCGGCTGGCTGTGTAGCCCTAAGGAGCTTTTGTCTATCCCGCTTCAATATTTTATCTACTCCATGTTCATCAAGCCATCGGTCAAGGGCATAATCGATGAAAGAGTGAAATGAATAGAAAAGTGGATCATAAGCTGCGGTTTCTTCCAGATACATTGAAGGGTAAAATTTATTACCCATATCATCTTTGTAGGTAACTTCTCCATTCCCACCTACAAATCTTCCGTGGATATGATTATGTAGTACCCTTTCATACCGAGAACTAAAATCTCTCCAGAAAACGGTTTCACCCATTGCTTCTTCAAACTGCTCTCTATTGTTAGGTGGCTTAGGTTTATCACTACCCTTGTTCAACGCCCTGTATTTATGATATAATACCGACTTTTGATCCTCTAATCTACTCGGGTATCTCTGCCCAGAGGCCTTGACGGTATAGTCCCAATAGGGAACTCCAATCAACTTGGTTGGATAACTATTCCCTTTACTATCCACTTTGGAACCGTAAGGATTTGTCTCTTGAAGTATTCGTTCGAAATAATAGAACTGTGCCCTATGCCAGAATAGAAACTCACTTTTTCGGTGAACACACATGCCTGGGTTAGCCTCTCGACCTCGTCTATTTTCAAAATATATTGCAGCCGAATCATAATATGCCCTATCCGATGAGAAGTTTTTCCTGTGTATCGGATGATCCTTTGGGATTTTGTCAAGGGGAGTTGGAGGCAGATAAACTTTACTTTTATTATGAACCCATGCCTGCCAGGCATAACCAGTAGTATCATACGGATTCACATTGCTTCTGTCTTTAAGTATCTGAATGGCATGCTCATAAGTAGCCAATTCTAATGCTGTCAGGTCATCAAGATTCTTGCGAACTACAAGCTCTTGTGACTTCAAAGTGGTGGTGGACAGTAAAAAAATCACAAGCCACATAAGGGATCTCCATTGATTTTTTATCATAGTAAATAGTGCTTTTGTTTAATGTTATTTAAGACTCAGGCTTGTCTCTGTAGTGGAATTTGATCTTAAATCAGATCTCATTACTGATTTGAAAAATCACATACTCACCTTGATTTCAATTCCTGAATCATTATTGACTACTATTTGCTATGTATTTTCTAATTATCACTATACATGAGTCAAGAACAGGTAAAAGAGCCTAAGAATTGGCGTAAAATAGCGGGGTGGTTAAGGGAATTAAATTTCGAATACGCAATCCCTGAATTTTTGATTAGGTTGAACTGTCGACAGAAGGATGTCGTTCTTTTAACCTAACCCTAACCTGAAATATGAACCAACTTACTTTTAAGCATGGCGACAAAATGGACGCCATTGGACTGGGCACCTGGAAAGCGGAACCGGGCGAGGTATATGCTGCTGTAAGGGCCGCCATTAAAGCTGGCTACCGACACATCGATTGTGCATGGATTTATCAAAACGAAGCGGAAATAGGCACTGCCTTTGCCGATGCTTTTGCAGAGGGCGATGTGACCCGCGATGAGCTGTGGATTACTTCTAAACTGTGGAACTCCTTCCATGCACCCGAAGATGTAGCTCCGGCCCTGCAAGAAACACTCAACAGCCTGCAGCTAGACTACCTGGACTTGTACCTGATTCACTGGCCTATTGCTCAGAAAAAAGAAGAGGTATTTCCTCAAACCGCGGAGGGCTTTATTCCACTGGAAGAAATGCCCATAGCGGACACATGGAAAGCCCTGGAAGCCTGCGTAGACAAGGGATTGACCAAATACATTGGTGTATCAAACTTCAATATACCCAAACTGAAAAAACTGCTGGAAACGGCCATCATTACACCAGCCATGAATCAGGTGGAGTCTCACCCGCTGCTGGCACAAAACGACCTGCTCAACTTCTGCCTAGAAAATGATATACACTATACCGCTTACTCTCCTTTGGGTTCGAGAGACCGGCCAGGAAGGGCAGAAGACGAGGTGGATATGTTTGAGGATGCCGTAGTCAAAGGCGTAGCTGATAAACATGCTGTGCACCCTGCTCAGATACTGATTAAATGGGCTGAAGCCAGGGGCACATCAGTTATCCCTAAATCGGTAAATCCAACCCGACTGAAGAACAACCTCGATTCAGCCAACATTCCACTAGACGAAGCAGACATGACAGCGCTGAATGGCCTTGACCGTGGCTACCGTTTTCTGGATGGCAAGTTTTGGGAGCGAGATGGCGGATACTACACTGCCGAAAGCCTCTGGAACGACTAGAAGCACAAAGGCATTAAAACCGGCTAAACTAAAAAGCCACTTTCCAATATTGGAAAGTGGCTTTTTCATTAATCAGAAATGTATAATTCTATAATTATGCTTTTCTCACATTCGTGGCATTTGGGCCTTTACGGCCTTCAGTGATCTCGAAAGTCACACTGTCTCCTTTTGTCACATCGTCAGTCAAACCTGAGATGTGAACGAAGTATTCTTGCCCATTTTCATCATCTACGATAAAACCGAAGCCTTTCTCGTCATTGAAGAATTTTACGGTACCTGTTTTCATTGTAATTTGTAATTGGTAATAAAATAATTAATAGTATTAGTAGCTCAAACGGCTCTATTCGCCCTTTGTTGGCGTTTCAATAAGAATAAATTGTTAAATCGTTCATTTTCATGATCAACGGTCTATGAAGACTTTATACATCATCAGACATGCCAAGTCTAGCTGGGACGATCCCTACCTGGCCGACTTCGACAGGCCTCTCAATGGCAGAGGCAAACGCAACGTTCCTGATATGGGTGAAAGGCTGGCAGCATTAGGCATAAAACCCGATCTGTTGCTCTCCTCTCCCGCTAAAAGGGCCATTACTACTGCCAGAGGCATAGCCGAAGCCATTGGTTACGACCCCGCTCTTATTCGCCAGGACATGGGTTTGTACCATGCCTCTTCCGCCAATATCAAGGGGATCATATCAGAAACAAACGATGACGTAGAAACCCTTATGGTCTTTGGTCATAATCCTGGTTTTACCAGTCTGATCGGGGCCTTGTCCGACTTTCATCCATTCAATCTGCCCACTTGCGGGGTTTGCGGTATTCGCTTTCAATTCAAATCATGGAAAGACCTGCTCGCTACTAAAGGCGAGAAGATTTATTACGATTACCCAAAATCAAGGTCTTGAAACCAGGCTTAAAGGATGAACTCGCTCAGATCTTTGTTCTGAACCAGGCCAGACAAGCGCTCCTTCACTAACTCCCTGGTGATAGACACCTTGGCATTTTGAGGAATGACATCTGGTACATCGAACAGAATATCGTTGAGTAGCTGACTCATAACGGTATGCAGCCTTCTGGCGCCAATGTTTTCCACCTCTTCATTAATATGGAAAGCCAGGTCGGCCAGCTCTTGCAGAGAGTCATCAGTAAACTCAAGCGACACATCTTCTGAGCCCAAAAGTGCTTCATATTGCTTGGTCAGAGCATTTTTAGGCTCTTTCAATATCTGGTAGAAATCGTCCCTTGTCAGGTTATTCAATTCAACTCTGATGGGGAATCGACCTTGAAGTTCGGGAATCAGATCAGATGGCTTGGCCACGTGAAAAGCTCCGGCTGCTACAAACAATATGTGGTCGGTGTTGATGACTCCATATTTGGTGCTTACTGCACTGCCTTCTACTATTGGCAGCAAATCTCGCTGCACACCTTCACGGCTCACATCAGGACCACTGCTACCCCCCTTGCCAGAACCTGCAGCAATTTTATCAATCTCATCTATGAAGATAATGCCCGTGTTTTCGGCTTTTTTAATGGCCTCATCTTTCACCTCATCCATGTCGATGAGCTTGGCACTTTCTTCTTCCAGCAATAGCTTTTTGGCCTCACCAATGGTGACCTTGCGCTTCTTGCTTTTCTTTGGCATCATGTTGCTGAGCATGTCTTGCAGGTTGATCATGGACACTTCGTCCATCATGCCCCCGCCCATCATGCCAGCACCGCCTCCACCAGGAGCCTGCACGCTAATTTCAATCTTGCGCTCATCAATCTCACCAGTGCGAATCTTCTCTCTGAATCGATCACGGGTTTTTTCATTCAGCTCAGCATCCGACATCTTATTGGCGTCTTCATTTTCGAGCTGAAGAGTGGGGGCGTTTTTAGGCGCCTGCCTTACCGGTGGTATCAAAGCATCCAGAATGATGTCTTCTACTGACTGCTCTGCTTTTTCTTTCACAGAATCCTTCTTTGACTGACGCACCAGATTTACTGATTGCTCTACCAGATCGCGCACCATGCTCTCTACATCGCGGCCCACATAACCCACTTCTGTGAATTTAGAGGCCTCTACTTTGGTAAAGGGCGCATCGGCAATTTTTGCCAGTCTACGCGCTATTTCGGTCTTACCCACACCTGTGGCCCCAATCATGAGGATGTTGTTAGGTACGATTTCGCGTTGCATTTCATTTTTCACGTGCATGCGCCTCCAGCGATTTCGCAAGGCTATGGCTACGTTCTTTTTGGCATCGGCCTGGCCAATGATATATTTATCCAATTCAGAGACTATCTGCTTTGGGGTTAGATAGTTATTGTCCAACATTCGTTTCTTTCTTTTTGATCAACCCGCTGGTGTTAATAGCCAGTTGAAGCGTGTTACTACCCCCTGCCGTATGATACAGCGAGCGGGCATATGAAAATTCCATTCTCTTGACCTTCAGCATAAAGCCAAAGGAAAATCCGGCACCTCCAGCAGCATCAGCCAGTCGGAGTTCTTGCCTCAATAAGTGATTGTAGCCAAAGCGGAATTGGAAATTAGGGCTGAAGATTAGCTCTGTACCAAACACCAGCCTTCTGAATACCTCTTCGCTAAATCCTGGCTCCTCGTTTTGCCCTAACAGGGAATTGCCAGCGGGGTCGAAAAAGACCACATCAGAGCGATTCAGATTGCGGGCCGTTACCGAAAAACGGAAAGGCATGAACTGTGGCTTATAAGTCACCCCAAGCTGAATATCGAGTGGCAATTGGCTGCCATTGTCATCTGTATAATCAGACAGCAATACGCCCAGGTTGCGCACCATCATGCCTACCGTTAGGTCTTTTTCGGGATGTTTGAACAGCCCGCCAAAGTCCATCAGAAAAGCGGAGGCCTTAAAACCCGCCAGGTCAGAAACTGCCAATCGTGCTGTGGCACCGGCCCTGAATGGCCCAAATGCCCGCGAATGACTAAGGGTAAAGGCGTATTCTGCAATGGTGAAATCACCGTTGAGAAAGCCTTCATTGTCAAAACTCTGAATATCGCCATAGTCAAGGTAAGTAACCCCGGCAGCCCATGAGCCGGACTTTAGCTCCCTGGCATATACCAGGCTGGTTTGGCCGATATCTGCAAAGTAACCCAGTCGGTTGAGCACGATTTGCTTGTCCCATTCTGGATTGAGCAAGGCAGGATTGGCATTGACCATGGCCGGATCGAGCCAGCCAGAAGTAAGATTACTCCCTCCCAGCGCAGCCAGTCTGGCATTGCCGGGTATGTTCAGAAATTCAAACGCCCGCTGACCTCCCAGCTGGGCATTGCCCAAAGTGGGAATCAGTAACATCCACAGTACAAGGGATTGACGATTCAACATCTTCACAGAGGTATAACCCTGAAATTACGATCTAATTTTGTTCTTCCACCACGAATTCAATGGCATTGGCCACCCTGGTATCAAGCAGGGTCAGTTTCAGTACCTCATCAGCACGTTCCACAAAGTGGAAGCTCAGGCCTTTGACATATCGTTCGTTGATCTCCTGGATGTCTTTCTTATTACGATGACTTAATACAATCTCTTTAATGCCTGCGCGTCTCGCAGCCAGTATTTTTTCTTTGATGCCCCCTACAGGCAACACATTGCCACTCAGTGTAATCTCCCCGGTCATGGCCAGTTTATTCTTCACTTTTCGCTGTGTAAACAAGCTGGTAATGGCGGTAAGCATGGTGATACCAGCCGATGGTCCGTCCTTTGGAACTGCCCCTGCGGGTACGTGTACATGCAGGTCGTACTTTTCGAAAGTGCGGTGGTCAATGCCATAATCAGCTGCATGGCTTTTCAGAAATGAAAGGGCCGTTACAGCCGATTCTTTCATTACATCACCCAGTTGACCCGACAAGGTCAGTTTGCCTTTACCCCTGCTCAAGCTCGATTCTATAAAGAGAATCTCGCCACCCACAGCAGTCCAGGCTAGGCCAGTTACTACACCGGCCAGCTTGTTGTTGCCGTACATTTCCTTATCGAAGACTGCCCCACCCAGCGTTTTTTCAATGAATTCACCGTTTACCTTATTAGGGTACTCTTCTTCAAGAGCGATGGATTTGGCAGCACTTCTGATCACCGACCCAATTTTACGCTCCAGGTTTCTCACACCCGACTCACGGGTATAACCATCGATTATGGTCTGGATAGAACGCTTGTCAAAGCTGATGTCTTTAGGCTTCAATCCATGCTCTTCTTTCTGCTTGGGTATAAGGTGCCTTTTTGCAATCTCCATCTTCTCTTCTACCGTATAGCCGGTCACTTCAATGATCTCCATCCGGTCGCGCAATGCAGGTTGAATGGTGTCCAGAGAATTGGCAGTGGCGATGAAGAGCACCTTTGACAAGTCGTATTCCACCTCCAGGTAGTTATCGGTGAATTCGCTATTCTGCTCCGGGTCCAGCACTTCCAGCAAAGCGGAAGAGGGATCGCCACGGAAATTTGAATTCACCTTATCAATCTCGTCCAGTACAAATACCGGGTTCGATTTCTTGGCTTTCTTAATGTTCTGAATCACCTTACCAGGCATGGCGCCCACATAAGTTTTTCGATGACCGCGAATTTCTGCTTCATCATGAACACCGCCCAGCGACATCCTGACATATTGTCTGCCCAGTGCTTTGGCAATTGACTTACCCAATGAGGTTTTACCCACACCCGGAGGGCCGTAAAGACAAAGGATGGGTCCTTTCAAATCGTTTTTTAGCTTTAGCACCGCCAGGTATTCCAGAATGCGGTCTTTCACTTTTTCCAGCCCAAAATGATCCTGATCCAAAATCTTCTTGGCCTTTTTCAGGTCCAGGTCGTCTTGGGTAAACTCATTCCAGGGCAGGTCCACCATCAGCTCGGCATAGTTCATGGCAATGGGGTATTCTGCCGCCATGGGATTCATGCGCAAAACCTTGTCGAGTTCCTTGTTAAAATGCTCGTGCACTTTTTTAGGCCAGGCCTTTTTCTCTCCCTTGGCTCTGAGCTCAGCCACATCACGTTCCGGGCCATCTTCACCCAGTTCGTCTTGCAGCACTTTCATTTGTTGACGCAGGAAATAATCTCGCTGCTGCTGGTCAATATCAGAGTGCACCTTGTTCTGGATTTCATGCTTGAGTTCCAAAACCTGAAGCTCTTTCATCATGTGCTCCAGCAGTGCGGTTGAGCGCTCTAAACCATCATGAATTTCGAGCAAGCGCTGCTTGTCCTTTACATCGGCATTGATGTTGGAAGACAGAAAATGAACCAGGAAGCTAGGTTTTTCAATGTTATTGAGGGCTACTTCGGCTTCTTTAGGAATCTCAGGGTTGAGCTTCATGATTTGCTGAGCCGCATCCCTGATGGACTTTATCACTACCTCTTGCTCCTGATTATCATCTGCCGCAAAGTTCTCTGGCAGTAGTTTCACACTGGCCGACAGGTAAGGCGATTCGCTGGTAAATGACTCTACTTCAAAACGGTGTTTACCTTGAATGATAATGGTGGTATTACCATCGGGCAGCACCAGCATTTTCACAATCTTGGCTACCGTACCCACCTTGTAAAGCTCGGTCGGCTCAGGGTCTTCTACCTTTGGGTTTTCCTGTGTAAGCACCCCAATGATCTTGTCTCCTTTATAGGCCTTTTTTACCACTTTGATAGACTTTTGCCTACCCACAGTGATGGGGATTAAGACACCTGGAAACAACACGGTATTCCGCACTGCCAGGATGGGCAATTCATCGGGAATGTTTCCTCCTTTAAAATCTTCCTCATCCTCGGGGGCGATCATCTGGATAAACTCCCCATTCTCGTCCTCTTCCACATCTCCCATAAGCATATTGCCTAGCGTCTGATTGTCAATTACCATATATTACATTGCCACAATGGCACATTTTTTACACAAATAAAGCGACCGACCATAATTGCAACAGCTATGCCAAACCCTGTGTGGCATGAATCGTTTTTTTAATGTGGCGAAAATGGATTAACTTCATCTTTATCACTTTCACCTGGGAAAAAGCATATTATGAAACGGCAATGCTGGTTCATGTTGATTATACTCATCTGCTGTAGCCCTACAGCCAATGGACAGCTATTCAAAAAGAAAAAAGGCGGAAGAAAGTCTAAGAAAGTCGAGTTAAAGAGTGATTCGGTTGGAATTGAGGTAACAGACCTTGAGTTCAAGAACATCAATAAGATCCCCCTTTACCGCAATCTCAAGGAGCTTAAAAAGATTGAAAAACTTGACCGTGAACGCAAGTGGAAAGAACTGTATCCAAAGCTCAGAGACTATGTATCTAACTTTGGTGTACTCAATTTTGCCTATGATACTTATTATCTTTGGCGCCTTGCCAAACTGACAGAAGTTTTTGCCAGCCCTGAACAGGCCAAACCACTTTACCGGTTGGTACTCAAACATCATCGCACCGGCCTGGACATAAAATCTGTACTTGCTCGCTACGATTCTATCAACCGCAATCGCAGAGACTTCTTCGTTCCTCTGGAATACTATTACCAGTTGGTGGAATACAGAAGGCAGGTAGATACGCTCATTCCTCCACGCAGTGTACTCACCAGCATGGGGGCACTCATCAACTCTGAACTTGGAGACTATGCACCCAGCGTGGCCATGGATGACAAAGTGGTGCTCTTCACTTCTAAACGCAATTCTTACAATGACGGCATCGAGGATGTGATCAATGAAGACATTTTCATGTCGAACAAAACAGAGGTTTGGGAAGAGGCTAAAATGTTTGAAAACATTAATACCAAATACAATGAGGGTTCGGCCACACTAACCCGTGACGGGCGTACTATCTACTTTTCTCGCTGTGATTCGCCAGATGGATTTGGCAACTGTGACCTCTATTTTTCAACTTACCAGAACGATACTTTGTGGACAGAGAGAGAACGCAGCGATACCCTATGGTCGAAACCGGAAAATATGGGCGGATGGATAAACTCATCAGGCTGGGATTCTCATCCTATGTTAAGTCCCACTGAAGACACCCTATACTTCTCATCAGATCGTCAAGGAGGTTTTGGCCTGGCTGATATTTACTACACTTACAAGAATAGTCGTGGCCGCTGGGTGGAACCTAAAAACATGGGACCCATCATCAACACGCGTAAAAATGAAGTAAGCCCCTTCTTTCATCCCGACTACAATGTGCTGTATTTCAGCAGCAATGGTCACCTGCTCAACTTTGGGGATTATGACATTTATAAGGCGTACAATGTAGAAGGGCAATGGTCGGAGCCATTGAATATTGGTCCCCTGGTGAATGGCAAAAGCACAGAGTTTTACTTTAGTATAGACCAGGCCTCACAAGATATTTTTTATTCACGCTCCAATGAAGAGAGCATGAAAAACCTGGACCTCTACTCCTTTCCTTTGCCCATGGAAGGTCAGGCTTTGGCCACTACCGTATTTTCTGGCAAGGTTGAAAACGATGACGGCAGCGCTACCAGCAATGCCATCGTCTCTATCATAGACCTGGACAAGGGCGTAGAAGTGGCCCCGAAATATACCCGGCCCGATGGCACTTTTGATTTCAACCTGATTAACAAGAGAAACTATTTGCTCATTATTCAGGGCGATGACTTCTTCAGGATAGAAAAACTCTTTTACCTGGATGGTGACACCGAATATGACGGCACGGTAGAACAGGTGGCTCCAAAGATTGAGTTTACCTCGCTGGAGTTTGAGAATGGCAAGGCAGACATACTACCAGGCATGCGCGATGACCTGAAAAAGGTGGTTGATTTCCTGATTGATCATCCCAACTACAACCTGAAAGTATCGGGCCATACCGACACCAGCGGCAGTGCCGACCTGAACCTTCAGCTATCGCAGGACCGGGCCGATGCCATTAAAGACTTCATTTTGTTCCAGGGCATACTGAAACCCAACCGGGTAGAAGCCATTGGCTATGGCAGTCAAAAGCCCATCATCAAAGAAGAAAAGACAGATGATGACCGCGCGCTAAACCGCAGGGTTGAGTTCGAAATCTTCAGGGTAGCCTCCATAGAAGAAGGTAAATTCAAGAAATCAGGTAAAAACGGCCGCTAAATCAGCGATTGAACAGCTTCAGAATATCATTACCAAAGACGAATACCATCAATAGTAGCAGTATAATCATGCCTACCTTTTGAGCATTCTCCAAAAACTTATCTGACGGTGCCTTGCCTGAGATCATTTCAAAGAGCAAAAACACGACATGACCACCATCCAGTGCTGGAATAGGCAGCAGGTTCATAAAGGCAAGGATCATAGAAATAAAGCCCGTTGAGTACCAAAACTCGTTCCAGTCCCACTTTTTAGGAAACATGTTCACAATGCCAATAGGGCCACTTAAGCTTCTGGGCGATACATCACCGCTAAACATTCTGCCCAGTGCTTTGGCATTCAAAACCACCATACCGAAGGCCTTATTGGTGCCTCTCACTACTGCCTCTGAGAAGGTGTACTCATCTTTAGAAGATTCCAGAATGCCTCCGGCAAAAATACCCAGAGTTGAATCAGCACCGATGGGTAAATCGAAGTTCAGGGTTGAGCCATCACGCTCGATCACAAAGTTGGCTTGCTGGCCTGCCAGAGAAGCAGTTAAGGCTTGAAACTCATCGTAGAATTCAATTTCAGTATCATTAATCTTCAGAATGCGATCTCGCTCTTGCAGCGGAAGTGTAGTATCATCTGGCAGGGCCGTTATCATAAACGGGTACCTCAGCGTCAGAAATTTCGATTGGAATTCATCGTCCTCCAGGTTGTTCAGAAAGCCATCAGGCACCTGAATGTCCATGGTATTTCCATTGCGATCGATGGTCCAGAACGCATCAGACGTCAACAAAGTCTGACCGCCCCAAATCTCGGTTACACGATCAAAGTCTTCTCCATTCACTCTGATTACCTTGTCTCCGGTTTGGAAGCCTACTTCTTGCGCCAATTCACCGGCTACAAAACCATATTCCTTGGCATAATCGCTTGAATAGTAGGTTTCGCCTATGTTGTAAGTGAGGATGATAAAGGCAATCACACCAGTGATCACGTTGACGATGATGCCCCCCAGCATTACGATCAATCGCTGCCAGGCTGGCTTTGATCTAAACTCCCAGGGCTGCGGTTCGGCAGACATTTGTTCTTTGTCCAGCGACTCATCTATCATACCAGAGATTTTCACAAAACCTCCGAGTGGTATTGCGCCCAACCCATATTCTGTATCACCTCTGGTAAAACTGAAGATTCGGGGAGGAAACCCTATAAAAAACTTCTCCACCTTCATTCCAAATGCCTTGGCGGCAATCATGTGCCCGCCTTCATGCACTCCCACTAATATTGATAGGGCCAGCAACAGCTGCGCTACCTGTACGATAGTTTCCATTAACTAATTATTTCTAAAGCTTTCTGTCTCGTTTCTTTATCTGTGAGAACATAGTCCTCATACGTTGGGTTTTTCAAAAAGGATATTTCCTGCATACAGCGCTCTACCACATCCGACATTTCCAGGAAACCCACCTGGTCTTTTAAGAAGCCACTTACTGCCACTTCATTGGCTGCATTGAGGATACAGGGCATGTTTCCTCCCGCTTTCATACTCTCAAAAGCCAGTGCCAAATTTCTAAAAACTTCCATGTCCGGCTTTTCAAAAGTGAGGCTTGGGTAGTTGAGAAAATCAAATCTCGGGAAATCAGACTTCACCCTGTTGGGGTAAGTCATGGCAAACTGAATGGGCAGCTTCATGTCTGGCAAGCCCATTTGTGCCTTCATGCTGCCATCTTCAAACTGAACGATAGAATGAATGATGGACTGTGCATGCACAATCACTTCGATTTGCTCTAGCTCCAGGCCAAAAAGCCACTTGGCCTCCATCACCTCCAAGCCCTTGTTCATCAAGCTTGCCGAATCGATAGTAACCTTAGCGCCCATGTCCCAGTTAGGGTGCTTCAAAGCCTGCTCTTTGGCTACTGTTGCCAAAAATGCACGATCTTTTCCACGGAAAGGACCACCGGAAGCCGTTAGCACAATCTTCTCAATCGGGTTGTGAAACTCACCCACTATGCACTGGAATATGGCTGAATGCTCTGAATCTACCGGGTAGATGTTCACCGCATTTTCCTTCGCCAGGTTGGTAATGAGCTCACCCGCTACCACCAATGTTTCTTTGTTGGCCAGGGCAATGCTTTTCTTGGCTTCTATGGCCTTGATGGTTGGCATCAGTCCTGAATAGCCCACCAAAGCGGTCAAGACCAGGTCTACACTGTCCATCTGCACCACAGAACCTAAAGCACCAGAACCGGCATACACCTTGATGTCATGAGGATCTAAGGCATCAAAAACCTGATCATACAATGTCTCATTAACAATGACTACCGCATTGGGCTTGAACTTAATGGCTTGTTGTATCAACAGATGGGCGTTGTTCTGGGCCGTCAAAACCTCAGCCTGAAAAAGATCAGGGTGTGCCTCAATCACTTCCAGTGCCTGCGTTCCAATGGAACCTGTTGAACCAAGAATGGCTATGTGCTTCTTTGAAGATTCCTCCACAGAGGGTTGTATTAGTTTATTCGTTTTTTAGGCTTTTATACCTTGCCTTGTAGGCATCTGATTTACTTGTACCCATTGATATAAGAAGGTGAGCACCCAGCAAGTCAAGGCTGCAAATTTAGGTCTTTTTCAAAGCCCTCCAAATCAGTTGGTTCGGTAATGTCAATCACCACCTTCAGGACCTTGCCCAAAGCCCCATTTCATCAGTGAATGGACGATTTAACCTTAATTAACAATCTGTCGCTTACCCTTTGTACAGTCTGGTCGTATGTTTGTTAGGATTAGACATATGAGTAGAACTTTTTGTTTGGTTCAACTCATCATTTAATTGAGGATTTAAGAAAGGACGATTTATGAAAGGGACATTGAAAATCGTAGTGGTAGCCTTCCTGGCAGGCCTTGCAGGGGCTTTTATTTTCCAGGAGTTCATTGGCAAACCAGCGGTGACCGAGGTAATTAGAGAGGTGCCTGCTGAGACGAGAAGCGTGAGTTTTGATGGGTCTACAGACTATGCCGCTACTAAGGCTTTACCCAATACCGCAGTTAGTTTTCGCGAGGCAGCGGCCAAGACGGTGAGTAGCGTGGTATATATCAAAAACATTCAGCGCAACCGAAGAAGTATGTCGTATTACGATATGATGTTTGGTAGAGAGCGCAATGAAGGCGTGGCTGTGGGCTCCGGATCTGGCGTAATCTACTCCAATGACGGCTACATCATCACCAACAATCACGTGATAGATGGGGCCGATGCCATACAGGTGATGCACGAAAAGCGCACCTATGATGCCAAACTGGTTGGCCGCGACCCTAAGATGGACATTGCTGTTTTGAAAATTGAAGCCGATGGCCTACCTGCCATTTCTGTAGGCAGTAGCTACGATGTGGAAATTGGCGATTGGGTGCTGGCCGTGGGTAACCCTTTCAACCTGAATTCTACCGTAACAGCCGGTATTGTAAGTGCCATTGGTAGCGAAACCAATTCGGTGAGAGAGAACTTCCCTATTGAACTCTACATCCAGACGGATGCTGCCATCAACCCTGGCAACAGTGGTGGTGCCCTGGTAAATACCAAAGGCGAACTGGTGGGCATCAACACTTCTATTATCAGCCGCACTGGTTCCTATGCCGGTTATGGCTTTGCAGTCCCTTCCGATGTGGTGGTGAAAATCGTGGAAGACCTTAAGAAATATAAGTTCGTACAAAAAGCCTTTATAGGTGCTGAAGTGGCCGAGGTTACTGAAGAAATAGCCCAAAAGGAAAACCTCAACGACCTGAACGGAGTGTTCATAAGCACAGTAAGCCGTGGCAGTTCGGCAGATGAATCCGGGCTTGAGTCAGGTGATGTAATCATCACACTGGATGGCAGACAGGTAAATAACAAAGCCTCTTTTGACGAATTAATGAGTGCTTACTCGCCCGGTGACAAGGTGGCCATCGAGTTCAAGCGTGGCAGAAGGTTCTACGAAACGGACCTTACCCTGACCAATATCTTTGGTGACACGAAGATTCTGAATGCTGAAACCGGTTTGAGTGAGGATGACATTCACTTCAGCGATTTTCTGGGGGCCGAATTCAGAAGGCTCACACAGGAAGAAAGAGAGAACTTAGGTTTGGGCTATGGCGTGAAAGTGACAAAGATTGACCAAAAAAGAGGTTGGTTGCGGAACTTAGAAGACCTGGAAGAGGGTTATATCATTACTTCGATTAACCGAAATCCGGTAAGCAATCCGGAAGGTGTAGCGAAGTACATTGAAAAATATACCGGTCGGATTTACATCAATGTAGTTGACAAGCGGGGAAGGAAGGAAACGTTGAGATATACGTTCCGATGATGTATTGAAGATTTGGACTTAGAGCCGCTCTGGAAACAGGGCGGCTTTTTTTATGTGCTGTTCCCAGAGGTACTCCAAGGACCACATAGACTGCAAATCAGTGAGACGCCAGCTAATAAGGCCAAATTTAATTGATGGAATATTCAATGTATATTATTGCGACAAGCTCAGCAGAACAATACATTTAAATCTGTAAACCATCTAAATGGCGCGGCACAAACAACTTCAAAAATTCCTCCTGGAAGAGAGGTTAGTGGCTGATCACAAAATTAGAATATGCTCAACTTCCTCAGAAAACTCAGACGCCCCCAACCCCTAAAGAGGTGCCGAAGCGATAAATCCTATACCTATGAATAGGGAAAGCGGGACAAGAGTCATGAAATACAAAGACAAAAAGATTATGATAAAAATCGGACTGACATCCTCAGAGATATGGGTGTTAGAGAAATCAGGTTTAAAAATGAAGAGGTGATTGAGAATTTAGATTTAGTAATGAAAGAGATTGAATTAGAACTGCGGGCGGGTTCCCTTCAGGGAACGCAAAGGCGCGCGAAAGTCAAAAACCTGTAGCCAATGCTCAACTTCCTCAGAAAACTCAGACGAAAAACCCACCCCAGTCCCCTCCCGGGAGGGGATAAAGGGGTCGGATATAAGTACCTCAAATACGCCCTGGGCGAAATCCTTTTGGTAGTGATAGGCATCCTCATCGCCCTGAGCATCAACAACTGGAACCAAAAGCGACTGGGAAAGATCGAAGAGAAAAAGCTATTGGAAAGCATCAGGGTAGATTTTGAACGAACCAAAACCACGCTACATAATCTGAATGACCGCAGGGATGAAGGCCTCTACAATTTCAATGAGCTCATCAAAGTGAGAAACTCAGGCGACTACTCTAACAAAATACACATTGACACACTATTGGCCAAAGTCACCTTTATCCCCACCTACAATGGCAACACCAGCTCCATTGCCATTGTCATCAACTCAGGTAAAATCAACCTGCTGAACAATGATGCCCTCAAAAGCATGTTACTAGCCTGGCCTTCGCAAATAGAAAACCTGATAGAAAGAGAAATAGATGCCAAAGTGGTGACCAATGAAGAATGGGTGCCCTTCGCCCAGGGCTACACCTCTGTAAGCGACTGGTTTACGCATTTCAATTTTCCGGCTCCTTCTAAAGGGCGTGAATCACAAGTAAGCAATGATTACAAAGGCCTTTTCAATGATAGAAATTTTGAAAATACCATCACTAAACTAGAGCTGTACTACACAGCCAGCAAGTCTCGTGGCAATGGCCTGATCAGGTCTATAGAAAAGATTATCGAAACCATAGACCAAGACCTAAAAGCCAGATAGTTGTAAATTGCTTAATACCTAAGATTCACGGTACAATGACAGCTACCCCAAAAAACAGCTTCAAAAAGAAGGCAATCACCCTGGCCCGTGAGACCATCATGATTGTAGTGGGCATACTTCTAGCCCTGGAGGTGAGCAATTTGGCGGAAAACCTCAAAGAGCGAAAAGAAGAGCACCAATTGCTTATCAGCTTTGAGAAAAACCTCGAGCTCGACCTTATACAGCTAGACAGTATTGAAAATAGTTCCAACCGGAATTTGGCCAATGTTGATACAATCATCGACATACTGATTGAACCTGCACCTGAGAGGCTGGCAAGGTTTATCGAACTACAGCCCGGTCTCTTAGTCAAGCACTATTTTGTTGTTAATGATGGTTCCTTCCGGGAAGCCTCTTCCACCGGTAAGGTTGAGCTGATTGAAAACCGTGAGTTGCGAAAGCTCATTTTTAGATATTATAAGTTGGCTGCGGTCACTACCATTGACGAGGAGATTTATGAAACCAATACCGTCACCAATCTCCCCAAGTGGATAAAGCTAGTAGGCACCAGCAGAGATTTGATACAAGACCACATGGGTCGTAATGTGCCGGGCATGCCTCCTTTAGATCTAAAGGAATTGGCCACAAATCAGGATTACATGGCTATTCTGTTTTCAGTAAAAGCGGGTACAGGGACACAGATCAAAACCTGGCAGGAAAGAAAGGAAAGAGCTCTCGAACTTTTGAGCAGGGTAAAAAAGGAAATCGAAAGGTGGAAATGAGGATTAAAGAATTGCCAAAATCTTGATTTTCATTCTCAAATCAATTGGAAGGGATAGAACAAGGCCTTGAAAATCATTACCTAGAATTAGTTATCTTTTGACAGCCAATTGACCTTAACACTATGAACCTGAATAGGTTCTTGCAAGAACTCAAAAGACGCAATGTCTTTAAGGTAGCTACTGCCTATGCAGTTACTGCCTGGCTCATCATTCAGGTGATTGTGGCCATAGAAAAGCCTTTGGACATTCCAGATAATGTCGATACGGTGGTCATTTGGGTGCTGCTCATCGGTTTCCCCTTAGCATTGATCATTGCCTGGGTGTATGAATGGACCAACAAAGGGCTGCAAAAAACCATCTCAGTAGATGAAGACGAGTCCATTAGCTCAACCACGAGTAAAAAGCTCAACAGAGTCATCATTGCTTCGCTATCTCTGCTCATTGTTTTCTTACTGATCGAGCGGGTCTTCTTTGTTGGTAACCTCTTTACTGAGGAAGTTCCTTCTATTGCAGTACTCCCATTTGAAAATGAAAGCAGTGACCCTGAGAATGACTATTTCGCACAAGGCATTGCGGAAGAAATCATCAATGAGCTGGCACAAACCGAGAATCTAAAAATCATTGCACGCACCTCTTCCTTCAGGTTTAAAGATAAAAACCTGAGCATTGAAGAGATTGCCGACAAACTGGGCGTTGAAAATATACTGACAGGCACCGTGAGAAAAGACGGTGATGACCTACGGATTACCACCGAATTGGTGAAAGCAGAGGCAGGTATCACTCTCTGGTCTAAAGCTTTTGAAAGAAAGCTGAAAGACATATTTCGTATCCAATCCGAAATCGCAAGAAGTACCAAAATAGAGATACTGGGCAAACTGCTCCCTGAAGAGACTAATGTCATCGAAGGTATTTCTACGAGCAATACCACCGCTTATGATCTCTTTCTTAAAAGCAATCAATCTGAAGCTAAGGACAATGCAGAGCTTCAACTGAATATTGAATTATTGAAACAAGCCATAGAAATTGACCCTGAGTTTATAGAAGCACATGCCGCGCTCGTTTTTAAATACAGCGTACTTCAGCAAAAGGGCGACCTGGAGATTAGAGAAGCTGTGAAGCTGATGAAGCATCATGCCGAGACTGCCTATGATATTGACAATAACAATTATGACGCCCTTCGTGCACAGGCCCGTTACGTGCAGGCCGATTTCGCCAAAGGTCCGGCAAAATTGAATGAGGCCGAAGACTATTACAGAAAAGCCATAAAAGTCTCCCCCAACAGCCCCCAGGCCATGAATGGTTTGCAAATAATATTGAGGGAAATGAATAGAGTACTGGAAGCCGACTCTCTTATCTTCAAAGCCTGGTCACTTGATCCACTCAATCCGGTTTACACACACAATGTCGCACTGATCTACAGCAGCCGGGGAGATAAAAGTAAGGCCATTGAAATTGTAGAGCAGGGTATTAAGGACCACCCGAATTTTGTCCCTATGAGAACGGCATTAATAGGCTTTCTGACTTCTGAACCTTATGGACGCATTGAAGATGGTTGGATCACTGCCCACAAAGCCCTAAAAGAATTTCCAACTGATGCCGATCTTTTGTGGCGATTGGTCAGGCTGTCTTTAAGGCTAGATCTTTACCCTACCTCACAAAAGTACTTATCTCAGTTTCAAAGCCTATACCCCAATAACTTTACTGCCATGCGAGCCATGGTAAATAATAATATCTATGCAGAAAACTATGAGCTCATTTTTCGCTTTGCAGACTTTGCCCTGAAAGAGTATGGTGAATTTGGGCGTAAGCCGGTAAACACGATGCTTTCCACCGTCTATTTTCATCAGGGGGACTACGAAAAAGCAATAGAGATCATAGAGAGTAATTTCCCGGAATTATTGGAGGAGTCCTTCGATTTCAGGGCCAAAGAAAACCTTGGTACACGGCAAAGCCAGATGGAAATTTTAACAACCTATGCCCTGGCCAAAATAAAACTTGGTAAAAAAGAGGAGGTACGAACAGCTATGGAGAGCATCAAAAACAGCATACACTACTTCGATTCTATTCAGGCTATAAGAGAACAGCAGTCCAGGAATATCCTTGACGAGATTGCCTTGGACGAAAACGTCATCTCTACCGACAAGCTCCATACGCTTGCTTATTTAAGCATGCTCAACGAGGAAGTAGATGCCTTTGTGGAGTACATGGAAGAGCTCTACTTTCAACGCAAAGCCTATGCTGGTTTATGGCGTGACATGAACATAGACACGGAATTCAAAATGCTCGAAGGCAAACCAAAATATGAAGCTTTCAAGGAGCGTATTCGTGAAGACGTGCTCCAGCGGAGAGAAAAAGTGATTGCTTACCTCAAAGAACAGGGTGAGTGGCAAGATAGCTGGGATGCTCAACTTGAATAACCTCATCCCCAATAAACAAAATAGAACTTATGTCCTCATTCATATTCCTAATTCCCGATCAACCCCTCACCCACCGACAATTCGATTTACCGCCTGAAATTCAGGACCGGGTAAAAGGAGGTATTCCGTTGTTCTCCTATGAATTCGGGATGAAACAGCAAGTGACCACCGATGTAAGCAATATGGCCAGAACCTCAGGCCGGCCCGTCATTTCAGACATTGCCTGTGAAAAAGAAATCGATGAAACCACAACATTGTTGACAGACCATTGTCTTCGGGCCAAACCATTAGGGGAGACCTGCCGCTTGCTCATCATCGACCTGGAAGGTGACCAGGTAATGAGTAGCATGGAGTACGAACTGAAAAACCTAATCATTGCCTCCTACCAGATCAGCTCCATTGAAGGGCAAACTCCTCGTGAGCTCCTGCACCTCAACTTTACCGATTTCAGGCAAACCTATTCAGACTTCAGCGGTAGCGATACAAAAATCTCAAGTTCAGGATGGAGCATGAGTCGAAACCGGCCTATTGAGTCATAACCTATTGATAGAAGCAAATGCTCAACTTCCTTAGAAAACTCAGACGAAGAGAAATAAAAGGTGGACAATACGTCAAATATGCACTGGGAGAAATACTCTTGGTGGTAATTGGTATTCTAATCGCCCTGCAACTCAATGCCTGGAATGACCAGAGGAAAGAAAGAGTAAAGGAACAAATTGTACTAAGAGGATTGGTGAAAGATTTCACGGCCAATGATTCTATCATTTCTCAAGGGCTTAGTGATCACCAACTTCACCTTCAAGAATGTGTGGACTTCTTAAAATACCTCGGCCCCAATGCCGATGAATTGGGCATTACCACTATGGCAACAGAGAATCCGGCAAACTATGTAATCATTGATATTGTGGAGGGCGGCTTGTCGGCACTTTTAAATTCCGAACGCCTGGAAATCATCCGAAACGAAGAGTTGAAAGCACTGCTTACTGCCTATCCCAGCTCCCTGGCAGATTATCGCGAACACGAAGGAGTAAGCAGAGATTTGGTCGTAAACAAAATTCGGCCGCGCGCTGAAAAGTATCTTGCCCTTGTAGCAGTGGATCCTACGCTGATACCGATAACTGAGGTACATCCTTCAAACTATCGTGACTATGTCCGTGACCGGATGACACAGAATGAGGTGGTCAATCGAATTTGGATCATACGCAACTGGGTTATACCCCATTTAACTACACTTCAAACACATAATTCAAACATCCTCAATTTATTAAATCAAGAGATTAAAGATTGATGTTCAAATCCTTAGAATACTCAGAAAGAAAGTCCCCTCCCCCGGAGGGGATTTAGGGGTGGGTAAGACGATATGAGAAAAATCATTCCATATAACAAAAGGCTGGTTCCTTTGGCCAGAAAACTCAGAAATAACATGACTCTCGGTGAAGTGTTGTTATGGAATGAAATTAAAAACAAAACACTGGGTGCCCGTTTCAACCGACAAATACCAATTGACGAATTCATTGTCGACTTCTATTGTAAAGATTTACAACTGGCCATAGAAGTAGATGGAGAAAGCCATCACTATGATGATCAACCAGAGATAGACAGTATCAGACAAGAAAAACTAGAAAGCTTAGGTGTCAGGTTCCTGAGGTTTGATGATATGGATGTAAAAACAGATATTAATTGGGTGGTCAGAGAAATCACCCATACCATTCAGGATTTAAAACCCACCCTAAGCCCTCCAAGGAGGGGAATATATAAAGCCAATGCTCAACTTCCTTAGAAAATTTAGACGCAATAGTATGAATACCAAGTATTTGAAATACGCCATTGGAGAGATTACCCTGGTAGTGGCGGGTATTCTCATTGCGCTGGCCTTGAACAATTGGAATGAGCATCGGGTCGAAGTAAAGAAAGAAAAGGTATACCTGCAGGGGCTCCGCAGAGATCTAACCAATCAATTAAAAGAAGCGGATATCCATGAGAGTCGTGAGCTGAGTTATGTAAAGGCCTCGAAAAAACTAATCAGCAATTATAATGAGCTCGGCCGTTTTCAGGTAGGCGACCAATTTGACAAAGATGTTGGCAGTTTGGTCAATCGGAAAACCTTTGTGAGGTCAGACCCTACCTATGCAGAACTCATTGCCTCTGGCAACATAGACCTGATTCGTAACAATGTACTGAAAGATGAGATTGTGCAGTATTATCAATTCCTGGAAAGAGTTGAAACGGTCATTACCAGCAACAACGCCAATTTTATCGATGATAAGTTTAGAAATGGCGTGTACAGCCTGTCTCGGTTCACTATGATAGAGACCGTAAAAAGCGCCCTTTCTCCCGACAACCTGCAAACGGACAATGAGCTGGTCAATGGACTAACGGACATCAATAATCCAAAGCTACTGGAAGTAACACAGCAACTTCTCTCACTGCCTGAGAATGAACTTCGCTTTGCCAATCTTCTTCAATTCAGGAATACTCAGGCCACCATTCACGCCTTTTATATGCAACAGGTAAGGACACGTACCAATAATCTAATCGCGAAGATCGATGCTCAACTTCCTTAGAAAACTCAGACGAAGAGAAATGAAAACGGGAAGATATATTAAGTATGCCCTGGGTGAAATATTCCTGGTGATGATCGGAATTTTACTTGCGCTTGGTATCAACAATTGGAATGAGAAAAGAAAGTCAAAGGACAAAGAATTAGTACTGATCAATAACATCATCGAAGATCTGAAAGAAGACGCTATTCACTTTCAGGAGTCACTGGATGAATTAACACCCCAATTACAACTATTGGATAGTTTAATCACTGATGCCCTGGATCAGAAGAAGACAACCCAACATCACGCGATCGGGTTGCTGAGGTATTCATCCGATCTACAACCCATTTCACAGAGAAATCATTTGGAATCAGTGAGTACTATCGATGATGTAGACATCCGAAAAAGCCTGCAGCAATACTTTATTATTGAAAATGATACCAGAGATCGATTTCTGGAATATGAAGATATTGTCCAGAGAAAAATTCGGCCTTATTTAAGTGAAGTCGGGATGCATAACTTAAAGGCCTTATACATAGAATCACCCGAAGAATCAGTAGATCAACTTTTGATTTATTCGGTTCTGCAAGAGCAGTTGGACAACATAAACTTCCAGCAGCTCCTTTTTGAACACCGGATGAAAACAGAAGCGTTTATGACAGGCTTAAATGATTTGATTAAAGAAAATGAGGCTTTAACTATTTATCTGACCAAACGCATTGATTGATTAAGTATATACTCAAATCCTCAGAAAACTGGGTAAGAAAGAATTGAAAAGCACATTAGGTCAGTCAAGAGAATTGTTGAAGTATCTGAATACACTGGAGGAATAATACTTCGGATTTTCTGGCATATCAAACAGGCTTTTTTATAAGAAGGAAAACATGAAAAAGTACCTGGACCAAGCATTTGTGAGAATGATGTTGGTTGTGATCGGCATCACAATTGTGCTGAGCATCAACAACTGGAACGAAGAGCGAATGCAGAATGAGCAGCTCAGGGGTTGCTTGAAATAGAAATCAAGAAGTAAGCACTCATAGAAGTTTTCTGTTGAAAAACCCGTCTGGAAAACGAGTGACAAAGCTCACATGTTTAGTGATTCATATATAAAAAAATAAAAAATTATTGATGACCTGGGGTTTAGATGTCGAACTAAATAAGGAATTCAACAATCTACAACCACATGAAAAACCTCCATCGCCTCTCCTATCTATGCCTTATAATCATTTTTCTCTGTTCAGCCAGAGCAAACGCTCAACAAACCATCACCTGGAAAGACACTGCCTATGTAACGATAACAGGTAACAAAATCGAAAATTCAACTGTTGGAACCAACATTTCAGGCGGTACATCTACAAAAAGGCTGGATTATGTTACGGACGGCTGGGTAAGAAACATCATTCTTCAAACCGATAAAACACGGGTCTTTGGTCTGTCAGAATCCAGCAATAATTTGGGTTGGGGTGATGTGGATTACGCCATCTACATAGGAAACGATTCAAAACTAGCTGTTAGAGAGTTTGGAACAACCATTGTTAGCGGCTTCAACTATACAGTAGGAGATACTTTAAAAGTTGAGAGGAAGGGGATACAAGTCACATACTGGAACGGGCAAACATTACTGCACACATCAACAAGGCAATCTGTTACACAATTGATCGTAGATATCAGCTTGTATGAGACCGGAAGTATGCTTAATAACATCCAGGCCTCCAACTCTTTTTCATCTGTGCCTACCAATACCAACCCGACCGCTCCCGGAGTATATCAAACACTAACGTGGACTGATATAGTCAACATCGGTTTTGTAGATAGTGTTTTAGTTAAAATAGACTCAACCTCATTAGACAATACAGCCGGTCTTGCATCTGTCGAGACTTTAGAATTTACGGAAGACGGATGGTTAGAGACCACGGTATTGGAAACTAACAAAGGCAGGCAATTTGGCTTTTCTGTTCAGAACAGCAGTAATCAATTGGGTACGACCGATTATGGAATACTATTTAGTGATAACGGAACGGCAACACCCAGAGAGAACAGAACATCAATTAGCGCTTCAGCCGTATCGATTCAGACGGGTGATGTACTAAGGGTTGAAAGAATAAATGGCTTTTTCCATTACAAGAAAAATGACAGCACGTTTCATATCTCAACCGCCCAAGACCTGTCTCCCATGATCGCTGATGTCACCTTGATCTCGGCACACACCACATTGAATAAACTGGAGGGTTCACCTTCATTTGGCATCTCTGGTCCCGTAAACACCGATCCAAATGCCAGTGGCATAGTTCAGAATGTAACCTGGACTGACATCAATAACCTTGGTTTTGTAGACGATAAGATCATTAACATATTAACGACAAGCGGATGGGATTATGCAGGGGCGGTTTCTGTCGATTTCCTGCCACCCACCTCTGATGGTTGGGTGGAGACTACGGTGATCCAGGAAGCTACTACCAAAGTTTTCGGTCTGGCTCCTGACAACCCCAACGACACTTATGGTTCCATTGATTACGCCATTCTGCTCACCAACAACGGAAATATACAGGTTTGGGAGAACGGGAGTCACAAGTTTACCCACGCCAATACTTATCAGTTTGATGACAAACTCAGGATAGAGCGTACGGGAGGCGTGGTAAGCTATTTTCTCAACCGTGATGAAAACACCCCCGTTGCTTTTTATACCTCCGCCACTGCTTCCAACACCCTGCTATATGTAGACATCTCCTTTAATAATGCAAACAGCATTCTAGGAGACATTCAAGTATCTGATTCATTCTACGACCCCAATGCCCCAGCCACCGGTGGTTATTGGACCCAGGACGGCAACACGGTATACTATACCAACCAGGTGGCCATTGGTAGAAACTCAATGGTAGATGATGAGATACTCTCTGTACAGGGTACTATTCTTACTCAAGGAGTTACCGTTACAATGACAGGCTGGGCTGATTTCGTCTTTGAAGGAAAATACAATCTGAGATCATTGGATAAACTAGCCGCATACATCAAGGAAAATGGTCATTTACCTGAGATACCTAGTGAAGAAGAGGTTTTGAAAGAGGGTATTCGATTGGAAGAAATGAACAAAAAACTGCTTCAAAAAATTGAAGAGTTGACACTCTACCTTCTTGAACAAAATCAAAAAAACAAAGACCAGGAAGCCCGTATTAAAGCCCTTGAAGAAAAGCTAAACAAACTACCTGGCAATTGAAATTGAGATCATGGAGGTGGTACAACTGGTTCTAACCTCCATTTTTTTCTTCCTCAAAAGCGGCCACCCGCTTTTTATGTGCCTCCACATCCCATTTCAGGTCCCAGTAGGCAATGTATTCTTCAATAGTGCCCAGGCCTACTGAAGCCCTTCTTTCATTCACCTTCTCTGGCTCAATCATCGGAAAGAGGTAAAGCGCCCCGGTCTCATTGTCTGTCTTCAACTGGCTGCCATATATCTGTTTCTTGCCCGTTTTCATGGCCACCCGGTCTTCCAGCATGGCAAGATTCTCTGAACGTGCCTTTCCATCTTTCACTGCCTGCCTGATCATGGGCAATCGTCTTACCTGCACATCGAGTTTTGCATGTTGAATGATAAGAAAAAGTGCCACATTGCCTTTTGAGCCAACTACGTCCACGCCCAGCCAACCGTGCTCATCCAGTATCTCGTTTACTCGTATGGTGTGTAGAGAGTCAATTACGTTAATTACATCCCATTTGGTCCTCACTTTTGGGTCATCATTTCCTAGTTCGTCAATCAAGGCAATAACTTCACGCCTGTGCTTAGAATCTTTTTCCAGCATGGCCTCCAGCTCTTTGGCCAGGGCTTCATTGTACACCTCCTGCCCAAGTACCGGCAGACAACATACCAGCATCAAAATCTTTAATATATTCCTCATATCTCGTCTTATTCTTTGACCATTACTGCCCATTTTGTAGCATACCGGGCCTTCTCTTGCTTTTTGAATTCCTCTTCGATTTCCTCATCGCTAAGCCCTTGGCCTTTGAAGTATTTGACCATGTCTTCATTCCTTTCAAACTTCTGTTTTACTTCACCAGTGGTGCCAAAAACCGCGACCCAGCCGTTTGAATTATTATTGGTTAAGAAGATGGCCGGCACAGGCATGCTAATGTGCGTAGTACCCTGGCCATAAATAGAATTGATTTGTGCAAAAACATGGTCTTTATGAATGGTGATAAACCCTGCGTCTGACCAGTGTTCGAGATAAAAAGTACTGTCACTTTTCACTCCTAATTCCCACCCAACACGTATGGGGTTGCCATTTCTTACGTATTTGAGTAATTCTTCCAGACTGCCGGAAACGCGTTCCCCTTTACGGTTGGCCTCATATACTACTTTATAAAGACCGTCATTTTGAGCCTGCATGGAGAAGCAGGTTAGGGCCATTAAGACCATCAATGTCCATTTGAATTTCATATCCTTTTTTTGAAGGAATATGCTCTCTTTGACAAGCGCAAAAAAATCGTTTCAACCAACGACTCGAATAAATCAATCAACAACCTAAAAAGAGGGCACTTTTAAAAGCGCCCTCTTTCGATAAAAGATTTAAGGGTTAAGACTTTTCAAATCTATACGACCACTGTTCAGAAGTATATGGATCATGGAAATTACCTCCGCCTTGAATCTTTTGAAGGCCGTCTACTTCGATCATATATTTGACTACGCCTGATTTTGCAAAGTTTGTCCCGATCATGGATAAGACAGGGCTTCCACCAATCGAATTCAAAGTAGGTATCAAATCAATGGTAGTGGCCGCATTACCTCCAAAGCCATCGCAGTCGTAGCCAAAGACCTGAGTTCTTTTGCCACCCGTTTCTGGGGTATCTGGAGCTAAGATGCCAATGAGTCGATTATCCACTGAGGACACGTGTAAAACCACTGACTGAGAATAAGTAATTGTTTGTGTTGAATTTGCCATTTGTTTTTAGTTAAGCGTATGAAAACTAGCCTGCTGCAAACCGTTATTTACCAGATATCTATTAGTAAAATTCAGACTTTCATCATTGACAAACCAGCGCTGAAATACCTCAAACATAAAAACAGGCAAATTTGCTCTGTTGCTTATATGAAGACCTAATTTCAGCGGATAGGCCACGCATTAATCATCAGCAGCCCTTTTTCCTGAAATTCCGTATCTTCAATAACACTCAATCATGGAACGGATCACCCTGGATGTATACCAGTATTTTCGCAAGCACCCCGACTACAACAAGTTGGTGGGGGAAGATTTTTGCCTGATAGAATACAAATGCCCCATAGAAATCGAGCGATTCAAGCTTTGGACCGAATCTCATTTCATCTCTTTTGTGGTAAACGGCAAGAAAGACTGGACCTCCTTGGAAAAGACCTATCAAACCAGGCGAGGTGATGCCCTGTTCATTCGCAAAGGCGTGTACAACACCAAACAGTATTTTGAAGAAGACTATTGCGTGATACTCTTTTTCATGACTGACGATTTCATCAGGAAGTTTTTGAGAGATTACCCCTTGGAGGGCAAGGCACCAGACTGCCCCGCTGAAAGTCAGATTTTTGAAGTGAACGTCAATACCAGTCTGGAAGCGCTGTTCCTTTCAGTATTCAACTACATGGCCAAGGGAGGCGAAATACCCAGAGAGCTGGTGATGATAAAATTTCGTGAGCTGCTCTACAACCTGCTGATGGATGCGGCCAATCAGCCCATCATCGACTTTTTTAAATCGGTGCAGGTTCAGGAGAAAACGAACCTGGATGAGGTAATGAGAAAGAACTTCCATTGCGATTTGGGCCTGGAAGAATTAGCCCGACTGAGCGGAAGAAGCCTCTCCACTTTTAAGCGCGACTTCAAAAAAACCTATAACGACACCCCTCAGCGGTGGCTCATGGCCAAGCGACTGGACTATGCGCGCACCCTGCTTCTCACTACCAACCTTACCGGTAGTGAGGTCTGTTTTGAAAGCGGCTTTTCCAATGCATCGCACTTTACAAAAGCCTTCAAAGAGAAGTTTGGTTTGCCTCCTAACCAATACAGAAAGGCAGAATTGGAGCTGGATTGATACCGGAAACTTACCGGTGAACCTGTCAGCATATCATTTGACCCCGAGAGCAAATTCAGTCGTCCCACCAAGCCACACCTTTGTGACAAATCAATTTTGTCATGAAGAAAATACTAATGTTTACTTACTCTATAGTGGCCTACCTCATCGGTTTCGCCTCTATACTTTTATGGATCGTATCTGTTAGCGACCTGATGCCTGAAATCTCCATTGACGGAGAACCCACCATGGCGGCACACTGGGCCATTTTGAAAAACCTGGGCCTCATCACCCTCTTTGGCCTGCAGCACAGTATCATGGCCAGAAGGCCCGTGAAGCGCTTTTTTGAGAAGTATTATCCCAGACACATCGAGCGCAGTACCTTTGTGTTGATCTCAGGTTTACTCCTGGGCCTTATCATTTTTCAATGGGAGCCACTGGGCGGACAAGTTTGGAAAATCGATGCTTCCAGCCCCTTTTACCTTACATCTTACGTGCTCTTTTTCAGTGGCTGGGCCATTCTTTTCATCAGTTCATTCCTCATCAACCATTTCGACCTGTTTGGCCTGAGGCAAACCTGGCTGGAATTGCGCAACAGGCCCTATACCGAGCTCAATTTCAAGGTGTATAGCTTTTACAAGTACATCAGGCATCCGCTCTATGCCGGTGGCATACTGGGCGTATGGGCCACTCCCAATATGACCGTGACCCACCTGGTTTTCGCCATTGGCATCACTGCCTACTTTGTAATAGGAGCCAAAATTGAAGAAAAAGACCTTATCAGCGACTTTGGCGACAGCTACGAGGGATATAAGAAAAGCACCCCCATGCTGGTGCCATTCACCAAAAGGAAAAAGCGAACTAAACTCTCAGTAGCTGACTAATTCTGACAATCATGAAACACAAAAGCATCATACTCGAAAGACAAAAACCATTGATGGCCGAATACCTGGTAAACCCAGCCAAGGCATGGATTACTGATGAAGCTACCATAGAAGGTCAAGACCTGGATGATCCCTTCCATTCAACGGTAAAAATGAATGGAGAGCTACAGCGGAGGCTACCGGTTGGGGTACACAGGGCTGTCGGTGGCCTCCACGATTCTCCCAACCCTGGCGATATACTTTGCACCGCCCTGGCCTCTTGCTTTGAAACTACTCTGAGGATGGTGGCCAACCGACTGGGTGTACCGCTATTGAGTACCAGGGTGAAGGCCACTGCTGAGGTAGATGTGCGTGGCACCCTGATGCTGGACAGAGAGGTGCCCGTAGCTTTCCAAAAGATGACCTTGAAAACACAGGTTGAAATTGATGGAGATAACCCAAGGCAGCTGCAGGTTTTACTTCGGGCCACTGAAAACAGTTGTGTGGTGTTGCAAACATTGAAAAATGCTGTCGATTTAAAAGTCAAGCACCATTCCGGTGAACCATTGAAAAGCCTGATTCCGGTTTAAATCAATTAGCATATGTAAGAAAGGACACTTCTCCTTTGAGGGAGAATGTCCCTTTTTGCTGCCAATACTCCAAAAGAGGTACTACCACAATACCCCATATACGGTAATACAATATAAATCCCTATAACGACCTTTGGAGTGTAGTCAATTACAAAACAAAAAACGACTACATGAACACAATCAAGGCGCTACCTGAAAAGCCAATTTTCAAATAGAGTAGGGACAATCAAAATTTAAAAACACAATGTCACATTTACCCGAAATTCCAGAAGGAAAATACACCATTTCCTACCAGAACCCCTCTTCCGCTACAAGATACCACGTTGCAAATAATGGCACGAGCGGCTTATATGGCAGCACTAATGCATCTGATGCTGTAGTTCTTACCGTCAATAAACTATATGATGTTAAAGGTATGATAACCTTGTCATTTACGGACAGTTCAACAGAACCACCACAGGTTTACACTGTTTCCAACAATGGCAATTTTGGACTTTATGGCACCTCCAGTGCCAGTGCGGCCATTGGTATAGGCACATCGGCCATTCAGGCCGATGGGTCAGGTTATGTTTGCTTTCTCTATCAGGGTCAGTTATTAGAAAACAATATCTATGACACTCAGGCTACTACAGGAATAGGCCTTAGATCCAATACTAGTGCTTCTGGAACTGTATTCTTATTTAGTCCCGCATAATTTGGCCATTATTCAGGCAAAGTTTTCAAGATGAGAGAGGTGACCATTGAGGTCCCCTCTCTTTTTTTTTAACCTTATTCATTCGCCAGAAATATCTAACTTATGGCTAACACATGGCAGGCATCATCAGGATCAAAAAATTCTTCAAATATCTTTTTCTCTCGTTGGCCATAATACTCATAGGCATTAGTTGGTGGGCCTGGGCCCCCGACATTGCAGTAGAAGAACTGAAGATCAAATATGCCAATGAGGAAAGTGAATTTCTGCCCATAGACGGCATGGATGTACACTATCGCATAGAGGGCCAAGGCGATACGCTACTGCTCATTCATGGTACTGCCGCTTCCCTCCACACCTGGGATGGCTGGACAGAAGTATTGAAGAACGACTTCACCATCATTCGGCTCGACTTGCCAGCATTCGGCCTCACCGGACCCGACCCACAAGCCCGCTATACCCTGCTGGGCTATGCCGAATTCATCCATGCTTTTATGAACAAGCTGGGTATTGAAAAATACTCCATGGCAGGCAATTCTCTAGGGGGAGGCATTGCCTGGAATGTGGCCGCGCTTTACCCGGAAAGCATCGAAAAGATGATATTGATAGACCCCAATGGTTTGCCCAAAGACGGCCCGGTTTCTTCCATCTTTCAGCTGGCTCAAAACCCCATTACAGCTGCATTACTCAAAAAACTCACCCCCCGCTCTATAATAGCCGGTAACCTGAAAGAAGTTTATCATGACGACACGAAAGTTTCCGATGCGCTGGTAGACCGCTACCATAATATGACCCGCAGAACCGGCAACCGACAAGCCTTTGTAGACCGGGCCAATACCGTAAATGAATTTGACAAAAGCCTCTTTAGAAACATTGAAAGTGAAACCCTGATACAATGGGGCCGGCATGATGAATGGATACCGTTAAGCGATGCGGCACTTTTCAACAGCTACATTGCCAACAGCCAGGTAATTATCTATGAAAATGCCGGCCATGTGCCTATGGAAGAGATACCAGAGCAAACCGCTGAAGATGCGCGGAAATTTCTAAAAGGCCAATAGTCACACGGACACCCCACTGTTGCATCTATATTCTCAGAATGGTAGCAATTGCCAATGCATTCGCGCGATTAATTATCTTAGTTGTGCCATGGCAAGAGAGATGCGCAAAACCATTCTATTTTTTGGCCTGATAGCCGGGGCAATGATGATGCTCTTCCAATTGAGTAAATTCTCGCTGGGCTCAGGCACCGATCAGGGTGATGTTTTCATTGTATTGGGTGGGGGCCTTTTCATAGTCATGGGCTTTCTGATTAATCGGCTCATGAGTCAACCCACAAAGAGCAAACCGGGGCGAAGCTATCAATCAATAGGCCAGCAAACTGACTTGAGTAAGCAAGAGCACAAGGTACTGCAGCTAATGGCAGAAGGCCTTTCTAACATAGAGATTGCAGAAAACTTGTTCATCTCTCAAAACACGGTAAAAACGCATGTATCACGCGTGCTCAGCAAACTCAATGCGAAAAGAAGAACTGAGGCGGTGAAGATTGGAAGAGACTTGGAAATCATCTGAATGAAGGTCATCCTTTTGGGTGATTCATCACATTTGGCTAGAAATCATCCTTTTGGGTGACGTATAAAAAATCCATAAATCGGAATATAGCTGCACACAAAATCTTCTAATTCTATGAAACGATTAATCATACGCTACGCCCTTTATGGAAGCTCTGTTTCTATTGCGCTTGGCCTGCTCAACTGGTTTGTATTGGCACCGATCAGTGTTGGTCTTTCTCAGGCAGTCGGGTATCTGTCCATTATCGCCTCCCTCTTTTGCATACCCCTGGGACTTAAATATTTTAGAGACAAACTGAACAGCGGAAGCCTCACCTTCAAAGAAGGTTTTCGCATAGGCATGGGCATCACCTTGGTGGCCTCGGCTATCCTCTTTCTATACAGCCTCTTATTCTTTGTTATTGCCGGTAGCGATTTTACCGAGTGGCGCGAAGCAGGCATGACTGCCGAAGGACAGGCAGAAATGACCAACATGCCCGATTATATCATGTCTCCCCTATTTCAGGCGGTCATCATGTTTGTTACGGTTTTTCTCATTGGCTTTATCATCAACCTGATCAGTATCTTTGTACTTAAAAGTAATCCCATTCAAGCACAGCAACCATGAGTGATTCCCAAGCATATATTGTAATGAAAACCGAGATATCGACTGCCGTAAACTATTGTGGTCGAATGTTCAAGGGCCCTTATGAAGACACTCCCCAATTTATGGAGCAATTGCAAAAGGAACTGATCAAAGCAGAAGTTGCCTACGAAGCCTTCAACACCCTCTCCATTTACCCGGACGACCCCGCAGAAAAAGCACCCGAGCAATTGCAATCGTTCCATGGTATAAAGGTGAAAGCGCCAGTGTCTCACAACCCGGAACTGGAAAACCGCAGCTTGCCTGTAGGCCACTATCTACATTACGGCACCATCGAGCCTGGCCTAATATGGTTTGCATTTGAAGTGGTTCATAATCAGGCACAAGCAGAAGGCATCGCGCTAGCGGATGTACCACCCTTGCTGGTGACCACATTCATAAACGGCCAGGTACAGTTCAACTACTATTTCCCCCTTAAGGATTAATGGAATTCGCAGAGTAAATCATCAAAATTCGTACAACCGGATTAACTCGATGAACAACCACTTGATCTGGTCGAAATTCTATCACCTTTTGGCGAAAAGGGTCGTTAGTTAAATCGAATCCGAATTATATGAAGTCATTTTTTTATTGCTGCCTGACCACTTTCCTTTGTTTCTCCCAAAGCCTGAGCAGTCAGGAGCCC
>Ga0316204_10002609_pt1 | contig 39968 bp, 24 predicted proteins | sample 6monrhotite_MG_2_FD_205661 | JGI IMG/M metagenome (GOLD analysis project Ga0316204, IMG submission 205661) | Microbial mat bacterial communities from mineral coupon in-situ incubated in ocean water Damariscotta River, Maine, United States -... | ecosystem: Environmental > Aquatic > Marine >...
ATTGAATGAATTATTATTAACTTTGGCCTGCATAAGCTTAATTTTTAAATTTTTAATTTGTTTTAACACAATAAATTTAAGATTTTTAGCTTATGCTTTATTTTTCAAACATAATACCTTTGTGTCGGATACTTCGAATTCCCAAATCCCTGGCAACATCGACAAACATTTGCATATCTTCTATATACACAACATGTTCGGCGGGCACCTGAGCAATATCCAGCGCTATCCGAAAAATGTCTGCATCGGGTTTCCGATAATGAACAAAGCAGGAGGATATGAAAAAATCAACAAACTGATTTAGATGAAATTTTTTGATCCTGTGTTCATTCAACTCCCGGGCTTCATTATTGACTACGGCTATTTTCAGATGATGTTGTTCTTTCAGCCGTTTTATAAATTCAATCATTTCATGATGAGGAGTGGTTTGGTCGAACATAAAATTCTGAAACTGATCAGCCGTAAAAGAGCGTTTCTCAAAGAAAACCACCCTTTTGAGGTATTCTTTAAGCGTGAGCTTCCCTTCCTCATAAGTAACAAAAGTGAGATGATGCCGTTCTTCCATATCATCGAAGTCTATCTTAAAAACATCGGCCGCTTTCCGGCGTGACTCGTGTCCCCATCCGTTGGAAAGCATTACGCCACCTATATCTAAAAACAATGTTGTTATCGGAATTGATTTATCCATAAACCTCTTTTTTGGATTCTAATTATCATAATTTACAAATTAATTTTGCCAAAGAATAAGAATTGTTTCAAGTGGAATTGAAACACCCCGTAAAGTTCGGTAGTAATCTTGCCGTGTGGTCTTTAGAAGGTCTGTAAGCAGCTGCTGTCGCACTGTAACTGTAGCCATTGAAAAGTTACCCGGCCGGTTTTGTTCCCTACAAGGGGCATTTCCTGGAAATGATAACCGTTAGAGAACATGACTTCTAATTTTTGAATTATTTTGAATTATTTGTAAAAGTAAATATTCTAATATCGAAAAGGAATACACAATTCTGGAAATAAGTTACATAATTCACAGTTAATTAAAAATAATGATGATTGACTTAGAGATTATAACACCTATCGTCCAAATAGTTCTTTGCAAGGATTAACACCTGATGAGGTAGATTCTCAGGTATCAAAATACCCCGAATTCTCTAATTTAGAGTGGTCCTAAAAATGGGAGGGGATCAATACTTTTAAAACTTCAAAACTTGGTTTTATAAAAGTGGTGTATTGGGTGAGCGGACCTGAATTTTCAGAAAATCAATAGACCTGCGGATTTTAGGTTTCAACGCGTGCTCACTGGAGATAGCAAAGAAATGAACAAAGTACGAAAGCAGATTCGAACGCGACACCTTTGACCAACAATTCAACATGGACTGTTACCATTACCTAGCTTATTTCCTGATAATCACTTTGTATATGTGAATTGTGTAACATATTTCTTTATTTGTATAACACATTTCAAAGCAGGTGGATATACCTTCACACCGTGAATTGGTTTAACAACCAGAGTCGGGCAATTGTTTTGAAATGGATTTCTGTATTGAAGGAAATCTTATCGACCAACAAGATACGGACAATTTTAAACAAGTAAAATCATACAAAGCAAATATTGCAGATGTAGTGATTGCAACATGATGGTTTATCAAGATGGCTTCAATCAAACTAACCTTTAAAAAATTAAATAATGAGAACTTTAATTATTGGATTTCTTGTATTTGCTTCATGGTCAACTTTTTCAACATATATTTACGTGTGCAAGATACGAGGATTATGCAGTGAGCCCATTAGTCTCCAGATTAATGCAGTAAATTCCGAAAACAAAACGGTTAATGACTCCCTAACTAAAGTTGTCGTAAAAGAAAAACCGGCGGTTCCAAAAAACCATGTGATTCATTTTGCATTCGACAAATCAAAATTCAATATCAACGGTCAAACTGGCAAGTATGTTGACTCATTAAATGAGTATTTAGAACAAACCGCAGAAGCCATGCTGATTATTACAGGCCATACGGATGCCATTGGCACCAATGAATACAATCAGGCCCTTGGATTGCGCCGGGCACAAAGCGTAAAGCAATATTTTGAAAACGAAGGAATAACTCCAAAAAGGATGATCGTTGAGTCGAAAGGCGAAATGCAACCTGTGGACAATAATTCCACCCGGGAAGGAAGAGCAAATAATCGGAGAACTGTAATAACCATAAAAAAATAAAATCATGAGCGCACTAACCATTCTTTTTACACAGACTCAAACCACAGCAATCATTGAAATACTTCTATTGTTAACTGTTGCTGCAATTATTGGCTATGTGACTGCATGGCTTTATTTCAGGTCGATATATAATAAAAAAATGAAAACCAAAGAAGCCGAATTGTATGAAATGAAAACCCAGGTAATCAACCTAAATGCCGAAAACAGTACTATGAATAAAAAACTGGTTGAAATGACTAATGAGAACAATCAGCTTATATTAGAGGTAAAAGCCCTTAAAGCCTTGCACAAAGAAGCAGTAGATGAAACAGACAAAATGACCTTAAAAAATAACCGGACAGAACAGTTGCTATACGAAACAAATGAAGCGCTGGTTAATATTACAAAACGTAAACATTTGCTTGATTATACTAGTTTTGGGACAGCAACCGTTGCAGAAAAAGATGACCTTCAGATGATCAGCGGGATTGGATCATTTATTGAAGAAAGGTTATATGCTTTAGATATATTTACTTTTTTACAGATCAGTAAATTCACCAAAAAGGATATTAGTACCATTAATGTTGCCATTGAATACTTTTCAGGTCGCATCGAAAGAGATGAGTGGGTTGCACAGGCAAAGGAACTGGTCATCAGCGAAGAAGAAAAATTAGAATTGCTGGAACGGATCAGATCAAGAAAATCAAAAATTTTCTATGACAGAATAGGAGTTGCCAGTAAGAATGAAGCAGATGATTTAACGAACATTAGCGGCATAGGTAAATGGATAAATAAGAAATTAAATGCCCTTGCAATTTTCACATATCAGCAAATAAGCAGGTTTAATGAAGACGATGTAGATGAGGTTACAGAGGCTATTGAATACTTCCCGGGTAGAATTGAAAGAGATGAATGGATCACACAGGCTAAAGAATTAGTCCGTATTGAAGGGAAAAAAGCAGACCTCCTGAAGCGTATTCAAAAACGAAAGGAAATTATATCTTTCGACAATTTAGGTGTCGCCCAAAAACACCAGGCTAACAATCTGACCCTGATAAATGGTATTAGTCTTTGGATTGAAGAACGGCTCAACATTCTTGAAATATACACCTTCGAACAGATTAGTCGCCTGAATTCAAAAGACGTTGAAGTTATTTCGGAAATATTAGAAATAGCTCCAAACCGTATTGAAAAAGAAGGATGGGTATCGCAAGCACGTGAATTTGCAAAAAGGCAGGTCAAGCTGAATTCTAATTTGAAACAACCCTTTGTTTTTAAAAGCTGAACATAATGTAGGATTTAGAACGATACAATTAATAAATCTTTGCACACTTTCTCATATACTGAGTAAATGAAAATGCCGGGGCTTGCAAGCCCCGGCATTTTTTTAACCCTTACTGGCGCAAGTTTGTAACTTGTGGCTTTAAAAACAACTTACATCATTGATAACCAAGAAGCCATAGTCCGAAGCTATAGAACATAATGCTCCTTATAGTACTGCCGCACATGGCCACCCTTCTCCCTACACAACGTCTGCCTCAACCCAAGCCGTCCTATAAGGGCATTATGTAAAATAGCCGCTGCCCCACCACAAACCCGGCCCGCGCTGACCAAAAAAAAGCATGGCCTACTCCCGATCTCCTTCCCAATATGCTTTTTTTTCCGCACATTCTATACTTACTCTCCTGGCCTCCCTAAACACCTTTAGCATCATTATCAATAAGCAGATATCAATTTAAATCACACCGTGCCCCCTCATTCATTTGCTTACATCCTCATTACGTTCCAGCGCCCGCGCATGCTTGGTCTTGTCACTCCATTCGTCTTACAGCTGCATTCATTCAGGATGCACCGTATTCACATTTTTTTTCATTAAACATTTCGTCTTAGGAATGGGTGCAGGCTGTCAACATAAAACCGCCAGCCTGCACCCATCCATCCACCCACCCAAAGGCCCATCTATTCCCACCCACCACCCCAGAACATTCCAGTCCTCCATTAGACTCCTTCCCCCTACCCTGCAATTAAACTTCCTCAACTGACTGACGTGAGCAAAACCATGCAAAACCATACATAACAATCTTAAATTCAATAATCACTCAATATTTGATATAGATTTATTGAAAGCAAGGACAAAGCCGGATCATGCCATACCAAGTCCGTACCAAGTCCAAGCTAAAACAAATTTATTAACTTAATAATCTAATAAAATGGGTAAGATTTCTCAAGGTGTGTTAGGCGGGTTTTCCGGAAATGTCGGAAATGTCGTAGGGGGCTCCTGGAAAGGTATTGATTATATGCGTATCAAACCTGCCAGTGTTGCTAACCCCAGAACTGCAGGTCAGGTTGGCCAGCGTTCTAAATTTTCTATTGTGTTAAACTTCCTTCAGCCAATGACTGAATTCCTTAGGGTAGGGTTCAAACTTTATGCAATCAAAATGACACAGTTCAATAGTGCCATGTCGTATAACTTAAACCATGCCGTTTCTGGTACGTATCCCAATTTCGTAATTGACTATGCTAGCTCATTGGTTAGTCGTGGACAATTAATTGGTGCTATCGGTGCAACGGCTACCTCAACCACTGCTGGCGTTGTTGATTTTACATGGACTGATAACTCTGGGGCAGGTAAATCAAAAGCAAAGTCAACTGACAAGGCCTTGTTATTGATCTATAACGATACTAAAGGTATTGCAATTTATGACCTTGAAGGTGCTTCCAGAGATTCGGCAGGACAAACGCTTGCCATGCCTGCTGACTTTACTGGTGATAACGTAGAAGCTTTCATTGGATTTATCTCTGAGAACAGAACGGAAGTTGCTGACAGCGTTTATATCGGTTCTGTAACCGTTGTATAGCCAGATTTTCGATTTCTCTTAAACCGCTGCAAATATGTAGCGGTTTTTTTATTAATCTAAATTATCAAGACATATTACCAAGTGGGAAATTTTCAATATATATGCAAAATATTTCATCCTTTGGAACTTTCTTAAACAAAGCATCTTTTCCTATTTTTGTTTTATATTATCTCTTTCTTGGATCGTTTTTGTTTCCTATTTGTTGCCCAATATCCATAAGTAATTGATATACAATGTATCTTTACTTTTTGTATCGGAAAGTAAACACTACAACACAAACAAAAAGTATTTATTATTCCTTATAATTATAAGCTGCTGATATCCTGATAGTTAAATATTCTACATCTGCGATAGCAGACTCCATTCCTTTTTATTTTCCTTCCCCCTGCCCATATCCGAAGATACTATTCAATTCATAAAATATTTATTCAATGATTTTTTTCATTATCTAATTTTTTTATAAAAATAGAATAACTTATATAAAATTGTATTATAATTGCAAATCATTTACTTAAAAAATATAAATATGAAGTATTTTTTCACAAGATTAACGGTGTTATTTGTGTTCTTATTTTTGGCACAGACAACAATGGCACAAATGGCGAAAGTCACAGGAAAAGTATCCGATCCTACGGGAGCTGCTTTGGTTGGTGTAAGTGTATATATCAATAGTGATAGTAACATAGGCACCACCACCGATGCGAATGGTACTTTTAGCCTAAATGTACCAAATGCAAAAGCAAAAAAGCTTGTATTTTCTTTTATTGGTTTCAGTAAACAAACTGTATCCCTTACAAGTGGAAACCAACAGTTGGAAATTAAAATGACATCAGATTTGATGAATTTAAATCAAGTCGTAATTACCGGAACCGGGGGTATCACTACCAAAAAACAGATTGGTGCTTCCATTTCGACGCTGAATAAAAAACAGTTGGGTGACCTGAACAATGTTGTAAGTGTGGGAGATGCTTTACAAGGAAAAATAGCGGGTGCCTATGTTACCCGCAATTCGGGAAATCCATCAGGAGGTGTATCCATTCGCTTAAGAGGTGCCAGTACCCTAACAGGGAGTTCTGATCCTTTATATATAGTAGATGGTGTAATTGTGAATAATGAGTCATCACAGTTGATTAATTTAGGTGGATACTCACAAAACAGGCTGGTAGATTTAAATCCGGATGATATTGACCATATTGTAGTTCTGAAAGGAGCCGCTGCGGCTGCTATTTATGGTTCGAGAGCCAGCAACGGTGTTATCTTGATATACACCAAGCAAGGAAAAGCAGGATCTCCCAATATTACTTTTTCTACGGGAGTAAATGTCAATCAGTTAAGGAAGGCTTTCCCCTATAACACAGCTCAACTAAAATGGAAAAGTGGGGTTGCGGTACCTGCAACAAGATATAATTATCAAGACGGAATTTTTCATCAGGCTTTTGGTACCCATAACTCTATTAATATTACCGGGGGCACGAAAAACACGAAATACTTCTTATCGGCTTCTCAAGTTTATAATGGTGGTATTGAAAAGAATACTGATTTTAGCCGCAAAAACTTTCATATTCGTATTGACCAGGTTTTGGCAAAATGGGCTAGGGTTTCTGCTAGTTCAATCATGTCTTATAATAAAAGTAATGATATGCCCAACGGAAAAAACTATGGTCCATTGGTAAGCTTATTATTTGCAGACAATTCATTAAATGCTGCTCCCGATCAATACGGGAATTATCCCAATATTGGATGGATGGCTAACCCCTATGAAGCTATTGCCAGAATAAAAGCCTCCACCAGCAATTATAGGGCTGTTAATGATTTTCAGGTTCACTTAACCCCATTGAAAGGTTTACGAGTGAACTATGTCTTAGGATATGATCACACTTACTCGGTTGGTTTGTTGTTTATCCCCAAAGGATTTAATACCCAGCCTAATGGAATGGCTGAAAAAAATACACTGAACACCGTTATGGTCAACAGTGATTTAAACATTAGTTATAAGTTCGATTTGAATGAATTTATTTCGCTGACTACCGGTGTCGGGAACAGTTATCAATATCAGGGAAACGATATTTTTGGCGTTACCAATGACAAGGTTAGTGCCATTGATAATGTGGTTGTAACCGATCCTACTTCTGGCGTGGCTGGGAGAGATTACCGGACAAAAGCTTCCTATTGGGGCAACTATATTCAGGAAAGTTTTAGTTTTAAAAACCGGATATTTTTGACTGCTGCAGCACGTGTTGACGGAGCGTCTACTTTTGGAGAAAATCAAAGAAACCAGATGTATGGTAAATTTAGCGGATCATATTCGATTTCTGATGAATCTTTTTGGAAAAATATCTTCGGAAAGACCTTTGATTACTTTAGAGTACGCGCTGCCTGGGGACAATCAGGTAACCTGACCGCCTTGGCTCCATTTCAGATATATACCAACTATAACACCTTGAACTACATGGGGAATATAGGTTTTTTACCCTCTTCCATTCAAGGAAACCCAAATCTGAAACCAGAAAGACAAGAAGAACATGAATTCGGATTTGATTTCTCTATGTTGAAAAACCGCTTCGGGGGTGAGTTTACCTACTATCGTCAGAATATTTCCGACTTATTGGTTAATCGACCCTTGGCTCCATCCACGGGATATACCAATCAATATACCAATATCGGGACGATGGTAAATAATGGAGTAGAAATCCTGCTTCGTGGCATACCCATTCAAAAACCGAACTTTTCCTGGGAAGTTTCCGGTACTTATAGCCAAAACAAGAATATAACGCCTTATATAGAGGGGATAGAAATTGGTTTGGGGATGTTTGGAACATCTATTGCTATGTCGGGCCAACCCTTGGGTGTCTTTTATGGTACATATTTCGCAACCAAGCCTGACGGAAGTAAGCTGTTGGATGCTAACGGCTTTGTTCAGAAAGCGTTGGGGCATTATGAATATGTAAAAAACGCTTCCGGGCAGTCTATTCCTGTTGCCGTGCAAGATTATAATTCCAGCGGTCAACCTACCGGGACTACGCTGCGTAAGGTAATTGGAAATCCTAACCCCAAGTACGTCGCCTCACTTATCAATTCAATAGACTATAAACATTTTAGTTTAAGGGTTCAACTTGATATGGTTCACGGTAATCAAGTAATGAACTGGAACAAAAGAATGGGAGATTTGTTTCCTGGTGGAGCACCACAGGGTCTTGAGTTAAGTGGTCAAATCCCAAAGGGATCTACCAGACCTAACTTCTTTATTTTCCAGTCTTTTATAGAAAATGGTTCTTATGTTAAACTACGTGATGTATACCTGTCGTATGATTTAAGAATAAAAAATACCAAAAGCTTTTTAAAATCGATCAGATTTTCTCTTGACGGATCAAATTTGTTATCATTTGACCATTATTCAGGCCCCGACCCTGAAGTAAATACCGATGGCCAATCGAATGGTGTACGTGGACAGGATATGGCTAATGTGCCAATCCCCAGGGTTTATAAATTTGGGATGTCCTTTCGGTTTAAATAATATAAAAAGCTTTTAAAGATATTAATTCAATACTCATGCAGATAAAAAAAAAGACAGATGAAAACAACAAATAAAATCTTTATTACTCTTCTTTTTGCGACGCTACTGTTTGGTTGCAAAAAAGATTATATAAATGTGAATCAGCCTACGGAAACTCAGGTTTTGACAACAAAATCAGGCTTGCTTGGAACTGCGGTAGCTCTCAGTTCTGACTTTGCTTCTTCGACATATTACAATATTGTGGAAGTTCCGGGATTATCTACCCGCGAAATGGGAGATATAAGTACTTATGTTACACCGGCTGAATTAGTCCTGGGTGGTGCGGCCTTACCCGACGATAATACTGGAATTGCCAGTTTGTGGACGAGTTTGCTGCGTGATAAGGGGATGGCAGAAAATATTTTGGCGAATGTGGATGCCGTCACGATGTCTCCCGGGACCAAATCGGTATTGATTGCTTATGCGCAGTGGTTTAAAGCCATGACATTAGGCTATTTGGTGCAAAATTTTGAAAAAGCGCCCATCGATAATGACTTAAGTGGAAAGGCTCAATTTAACAGCCGTAAGGATGTGTTAGCCAAGTGTATTTCCTTACTCGAGAGTGCTAAGGCTGGCCTTGCAGCACAGCCCGCTTCAACAGAATTTACCAATTTATTTCCGACGCTTGATTTACCGAATGTAATCAATGCTTTCCTGGCGAGATATAACTTATTTGCAGGAAATTATACTGCCGCGATCACAGCAGCTGATGCCGTTGATTTAACGTCCAAGTCAGTATGGGCATACGATGGTGCCGCCTTTAAAAATCCGGTTTATATGTTTGCCGTTTATAACGATCCGGATACAAAAGCGCAGGCTAATTTTGGCTTGACCGGAAAATATATTCCGGAGCAGAGCGATGGGAGAATTGCTTTTTACCTTTCTCCTTCCAATGAAGTTGTTGAGCCAGCCAACGTGGGCGGTCATACTGTTGTAAATTTGTTGGGATTTTTTGATACCGAGAGTAAATCAATTCCTGTTTTTCTGCCCGGTGAGATGTTATTGATAAAGGCAGAAGCCAATGCGCAATTGGGAAATTTAGCAATGGCCGTACAATTTATTAATGCTGTACGCGAAAAAACCAATGATGTCTTTGGTGTAAATGCCGGATTAAGTGCTTGGACAGGCGATGCTACGAATAAGGCTGATATTATGGATGAAATTTTCAAACAACGGTCTATCGAATTGTTTATGAGCGGTATGCGATTGGAAGATTCCAGAAGAATACATCCTGATTTAGTTCCTCCTACGGCAGGTTCGTATTTGAACGAAAGAAACAGGAATTTTTATCCTTATCCTTTTGATGAACGATCCAATAATCCCAATACACCTGCCAACCCGAGTATTTAAACCTTTCTACTGAATTTATAGCATGTTCACAAATATTATATTTTAACCGTAATCATTTGTAACTAATCTATAGCTGGAAGAAATATTATTATCGTCAATGAAAAATCAGAAAATAAAACATCTTTTATTTTCTGATTTTTCAGGCGATGCTCTATAATTATTGGAAGGCTGATTAGTCACCATCATCAATGTCAAATCGAATTGAAATTTTAAATAGATCTTGATTTATTTAAAACTCCTTTCCAACGGGACAGAAGGTTAAATTTTAATATTTTTGTTTGCTGAATTGAATATCGAATGAATCCAAAAAACATTACCGAAAGTCCTTCAAAATACAATCAACTGGAACAAATGTCGGTTAAAGAATTGTTAGAAGGCATGAATGCAGAAGATGCTTTGGTTTCTTTGGCGGTGAAGGAGAAAATTCCCCAAATTGAAAAATTAGTGCTGGCCATTGTGGAGCGAATTAAAACAGGGGGGCGTTTGTTTTACCTGGGTGCGGGGACAAGTGGGCGTCTCGGTATTTTGGATGCTTCGGAGATCCCTCCCACTTTCGGGCTTCCTTTCGATCTGGTTATTGGGCTGATTGCAGGCGGCGACGATGCCATTCGTAAGGCCGTTGAATCGGCAGAAGATGACCAGGAACAGGCATGGAAGGATATGGCTCCGTATAAACCTACCGTTAAAGATACTGTTATCGGGATTGCTGCTTCAGGAAGTACCCCTTATGTTATTGGAGCCGTTAGGACAGCCAGAGAGAAAGGCATTTTAACTGCATGTATCACCAATAACCCGGACACAGATTTAGCAGCTTCGGTTGACATCCCTATTGAAGTAATTGTGGGGCCTGAATTTGTTACGGGAAGCACCCGGATGAAATCGGGGACGGCTGCCAAACTGGTGTTAAACATGATTACAACCAGCACAATGATACAGTTGGGAAGGGTGAAAGGCAATAAAATGGTGGATATGCAGCTCACCAACCAAAAACTTATTGAAAGGGGAAGCCGAATGATTATGGAAGAAACCGACTTGGGAAGCGAAGAAGCCAAAAGGTTACTGCTGGTGTATGGCTCGGTGCGAGAAGTAATTGAAGGCTTGAGGATCAAAAGAAAATTTGGAAGTAACAATTCTTAGCATGACGCCAAAAATTATCTTTTTTGCATTTATTAGTTATACTTCCCTGATCTTTTTTGTGGCCTGGCTTACTTCACGCAAGGCGGATAATCAGAGTTTCTTTATCGGGAACAGGAAATCGCCCTGGTTGGTAGTAGCTTATGGTATGATTGGTGCTTCCCTATCGGGAGTTACCTTTATTTCAGTACCGGGCTGGGTCGGAACGACCCATTTTACCTATTTCGTGATTGTATTGGGATATGTGGCGGGATATGCCGTGGTGAGTACGGTTTTGTTGCCGGTTTATTACAAACTGAATTTGACTTCCATATACACCTATCTTGGAGGACGTTTAGGACGCTCCTCTTATAAAACGGGTTCTGCTTTTTTTCTGATTTCCAGAATTATAGGGGCTTCCTTCAGGATGTTTCTCGTTGTAGAGGTTTTGCAGGTTTTTGTATTTGATCATTATGGAATACCATTTTGGGCGACCGTGGTTTTGTTTCTTGTTTTAATTCAACTTTATACATTGAAGGGTGGAATTAAAACCATCGTATGGACAGATACTTTGCAAACAACTTTCATGCTTTTGTCAGTAATCGTCACTGTTGGGATAGTGATTTCCACTATGCATACGACATTTGGGGATATGTGGCATAGGGTTTGGGCAACTGATTATTCTCAAATCTTTATCACAAATGTTAAAAGTTCTAAAAACTTCGTTAAGCTTTTTTTAAGTGGAATGTTTATTACCATTGCCATGACCGGGCTTGACCAGGATATGATGCAAAAAAACCTAAGCTGCCGAAATATTAAAGATTCCCAAAAGAATATGACCTTGCTTAGTCTGATATTGGTTCCTGTAAACCTTATCTTCCTTTTTCTTGGTGCAGTTTTGTACCTGTTTGCAGCACATATTCATGTGGCAACTCCTGAGCTCACCGATCAACTGTTTCCTCAGATTGCTTTACATCATCTCGGAATTGTCGGAGGTGTCATTTTCTTCATTGGCTTAATTTCCGCGGCTTATTCCAGCGCCGACAGTGCTCTGACCGCTTTAACCACTTCCCTAACGATTGACATACTGGAGTTAGATAAGAAGTATAAAGGAAATGAAAAAAAATTAAAGAAAAAGAGGCAACGGCTACACTTTTTAATGATGTTAATCATTATCTGTGTTATCCTGAGTTTCAAATTGATTAATGACAAGGCAATTATAGCCCAGTTATTCACTTTTGCAGGATATACATACGGACCTTTGCTGGGCTTATTTAGTTTTGGGCTTTTTACGAAGTATACAATAAAAGATAAATGGGTTCCTTTGATAGCAGTATCTTCACCTTTTGTTGCTTATTTTTTAAGCCAGGTGATGGAGTTCCTGTTTAGCGGTTACAAAACGGGATTTGAGATTTTAATTATCAATGGGCTGATCACATTTATAGGCCTTTTAATTATTAGAAGAAAAACAAATACAATAATACCAAGACAAGTTTAATAAAATTGCACTTGAAAAAGTCCTGGACAGAAAGACAGAATAAGGCCACTACCCCTCAGCTAAGTAAAGGATTAATAATTTTTAAAAATTCTTAAAATGAATAAGAAGATTTTATTAAGTGTTTTAATTGCACTCGTTGTTTTCGGATTTACAGAAAAAACAGTTGTAGGACAAACGAATAGGGTCGTTCCTGTTTTTCGGCCTGACGTGAATAATCACTGGGTTGATTCTGTATTTAGAAAAATGAACAAAGAGGAGCGGATTTCGCAGCTAATATTTGTTGCGGCCTATTCTAACCGTGGGATTAAACATGAGGTGAAAATTACAGATTTAATCCGAAAATATAAAATCGGGGGCTTAATATTTTTTCAGGGGAGCCCGAAAAAACAAGTTGAGCTGACCAATTTTTATCAATCTCAGTCCAAAGTGCCCCTTATGATAGCCATGGATGCCGAATGGGGCCTGGCCATGCGGCTGAAGCACACCATTCACTTCCCTTACCAAATGGCATTGGGGGCTATTAGCCATGACAGTATGATTTATGAAATGGGGAAAGAAATTGGGCATGAGCTGAAACGAGTCGGTGTTCAAATGAACCTCGCTCCTGTTGTAGATATTAATAACAACCCGAACAACCCCGTGATTAATTTCAGGTCATTTGGTATGGATAAACACAATGTCGCACAAAAAGGAATCGCATACATGGAAGGCTTGCAGGATGCCGGGATAATCGCCACCGCCAAACATTTTCCCGGGCACGGCGATACTGGCACTGATTCCCACAAAACACTGCCTGTGATCTCTTTCGGGCTGGAACGCCTCGATACCTTAGAATTATTTCCTTTTAAGAAAATGATTGCGGCAGGAGTAGGTGCTGTAATGACTGCCCATTTAAGCATTCCGGCATTAGATCCCACGCCGCACCTCGCCTCTTCATTATCCAAGCCCATAGTTACAGGTTTACTGAAAGAGAAACTGGGCTTTCAGGGGCTAGTGATTACAGATGCTTTAAACATGAAAGGGGTAACAAAATATTTCCCTCCGGGAGTAGTTGAAGTAAAAGCACTTATTGCAGGAAATGATATTCTTGAGTTTACGCAAAATGTCCCCCTCGCCATCCGGTCGATCAAAAAAGCCGTGGCAAAGGGTCTTATCTCATGGAAACAAATAAATAATAGCTGTAAGAAAGTGCTTGCTGCCAAATATTGGGCGGGGCTGAACCATTTTCAACCCATTGACACCCTCCATTTGGAGAAGGATTTGAATCCGCCGGAAGCCAATGTATTGAACCGCAAGTTAATCAAAGCATCGCTGACAGTATTGCAAGATAGTAATGGGGTGATACCAATAAGTGGCCTTGGCCATAATCGCATTGCCACCATTGTGCTGGGTGATACCATCCAAACTCCTTTCCAGAAAATGTTGGCCAATTACACCCATACGGATGACTTTTTCTGGGTGAAAAACAGGGCAGCATCCGACAGTTTGTTACTTTCGAAGTTGAAAGCCTATGATCTGGTCATTGTGGGATTGACCCATCTGAACCAGTATCCATATAAGAATTTCGGTATCAGCCCCGAAATGTTGAGCTTTCTTCAACAGCTATTGGCAAATAATAAGACCATAGTAGCCGTTTTTGGAAACCCATTTGCATTAAATAAGCTTAGTGGTATTGAAAATGCCAAAGGCTTGGTTCTAACATACCGAAATGACAAGCTAACTCAACAACTGACCGCTCAGTTGATTTTTGGGGCGATTGGTTCTCAAGGCCGCCTCCCGGTTCAGCTGAACCATTTTCCATTAGGGGCAGGGCTTTTTACTCCCGCTATTTCCCGCTTGGCTTATACCATTCCTGAAGAAGAGGGAGTTAATGCTGAATATCTGAAGAAAAATATTGATTCAATCGTTAATTTGGGCATAGCAGAACAGGCTTATCCAGGCTGTGAAGTGCTCGTGGCACGAAATGGGGCTGTTATTTTTCATAAAGCCTACGGTTATCACACCTATTACAAGCGTACCAAGGTAAAAATGAGTGACGTATATGATTTTGCATCTCTCACAAAAGTAACGGCCGCACTTCCTTCTTTGATGAAACTCCACGATGAAGGAAAATTAAAGTTGGACGTTCCTTTTTATCAATATTGGCCTGCCTTTAAGCATTCTAATAAGTCATATATGACCTTGCGGGAGATATTGGCACATCAGGCGGGATTGCAAGCCTGGATACCTTATTGGAGGAAAACAGTCAAAGGGAATGGGAAATTTAAAAGGCGTATTTTCAGGACTGATTCTTCTTCACGATTTGATGTGCCTGTGATTGAGGGCCTGTTCATGAATAAGAATTACCGAAAAGCCATGTATAAAGAGATTAAAAAGTCACCGATTTTCCCAACGAAATACCGTTACTCGGGCTTGGGCTTTTATCTTTTCCCTCAAATCGTTAAAAACCTTTCCGGAGAAAACTTTCAGTCTTTTTTAAAAAAGAACTTTTATCATCCTTTGGGAGCTTATTCGCTGACCTATAATCCTTATCGTTATGACCAGATGCCGGGCATTGTTCCCACTGAAATAGATACCTTCTTCCGAAAAAAAGCGATTCACGGCTATGTGGATGATGAAGGTGCTGCCATGATGGGTGGCATATCAGGGAATGCCGGGCTTTTTGGAACAGCTAACGATCTCGCCAAATTAACCCAGATGTATTTAAATATGGGATATTATGGAGGCGTCCGTTTCATTTCAGACTCTACCATGAAAGAATTTACCCGTATCCAGTATCCGGATAATGATAACAGGAGGGGACTGGGTTTTGACAAGCCGTTGATTGGAAATGATACGATTCCCAAGAGCCAATGTTATCCTGCCCAAAGCGCAAGTCCCTCCAGCTTTGGCCATTCAGGATTTACCGGGACATTTTTCTGGGCCGATCCCAAAGAAAAGATTTTGTATATCTTTCTTTCAAATCGGGTTTATCCCAACCGGCTCCACCATAAAATCACTCAGTTGAACATTCGTACCAATATTCAACAGGCTATTTATGATGCGCTGATTAAAAAATAGGAGATTACCATTTTTTTTGTCTAGAGTCTCGAAATGATGCCCACGGCAGACAATCCATGGATTTGAATGGGGGATATCTGCAGCCCCCAGGGGCTTGTGATAACTATTGTTTTCTTCAAAACTTTATCCTAAATTTGCTAAAGTATTTTTATTACCGACACTTATGTTTCACAATCCCGAACTTGAATTAGCCTGGAATTTTGTTGAAAAGACAAATAGAAACATCTTTTTAACCGGCAAAGCCGGTACAGGGAAAACCACCTTCTTACATAAAGTTCGTGAGGAGTCGTTTAAAAGGCTGGTGGTGGTGGCTCCAACGGGAGTCGCGGCCATCAATGCCAAAGGCGTAACCATTCATTCTTTTTTCCAAATGCCCTTCGGCCCTATCTTACCCACCGATCTAGAAGCAGTTTTAGCACCAGTTCAAAACAAGTTTGGAAAATCCCGATTTCAAAAAAAGTTCAACCGACGGAAAATTGATATCATCCGCTCCCTGGACATGATAATTATTGATGAAATAAGTATGGTACGAGCCGATTTATTAGACGGAATTGATCAGGTATTGAGGCAGTATCGGGATAGAAATAAGGTATTTGGTGGCGTACAGCTTTTAATGATTGGCGACTTGCAACAATTGGCTCCCGTAGTAAAATCAGACGAGTGGCAAGTATTACAACCTTATTACGACACTGCTTTTTTCTTTAGCAGCAAAGCATTTCAGGCATCAAATGCCATTGGGATCGAGCTAAAGCATATCTATCGCCAAAAAAATGAACATTTTATAGGAATTCTTAATGAAATAAGGAACAACTGCCTTTCTAATCAGTCGATGGAAGCATTAAACGAAAGGTATAATAAAGACTTTCAACCCGCTCCTGATGACGGCTATATTACCCTGACCACACATAACGACAGGGCCAACAAGATGAATGATAATGAATTAGCCAACATCAAAGGAAAGAGCCATTATTATACTGCCGATACAGAAGGGGAATTCCCCGAACACGCCTACCCTACCCTTTATAAATTGGAACTAAAAGTGGGTGCCCAGGTGATGTTTATTAAAAATGACAGTAGCCCTGAAAAAAAATATTTTAATGGGAAAATCGGAAAAATAACCCAAATCGATGAAAACCAAGTGATAGTTCATTGTCCGGACGACAGTTCCGATATTTCTACAAGTCAGGAAAGCTGGGAGAATATTAATTATTCCCTGGATGAAAAGACAAAAGAAATAAGTGAGCATATAAAGGGTTCCTTTTCGCAATTGCCACTTCGGCTGGCTTGGGCCATTACCATTCATAAAAGCCAGGGCTTGACATTTGAAAAAGCCATTATTGATGCCGCCGCTTCATTTGCCCATGGACAAACATACGTAGCACTTAGCCGATGTAAGACCCTGGAAGGCATAGTGTTAAAAAGCCGCATTAACCAAAATGGAATTATTCAGGATAATAAAGTCCTTTCTTTTACCAAAGAGGTAGAGGAAAACCCACCTGGCATTGAACGCTTGAACCAATCGCAAAAACATTATCAATTGGATTTGATAGAAGAGCTTTTCAGTTATAAGCAACTGGCTCTTCTGGTCAACAAATGCAGTAAAATTGTTTATCAAAGTGGGAGTTCTTTGCAGGGGAATATCACTGAACCACTGAAAATCATCAAAGCAAAAGGGGCTCTGGAATTGGTTAAGATTGGTGAAAGCTTTCAAAATCAACTAATAAAAACTAGCGAGGGTAAGGAAGAACCGGAAAACAACCCTGAAATTCAGGAAAGGATAAAAAAAGCAGTGCCTTATTATATCAGTCATACGCAGGAACATTTCGTAAAACCACTATCAGAAATAAGCTATTCCACCGACAACAAAGACATAAAGAAGGCACTTAAAGATCAGCTAAATAAAATTGAAGAACAGCTATCCATAAAGCTTTTTTGCCTTAACGGCATGAAAGGTGGATTTAGCACCATGAAATACCTCGAGGTACGTGCCCATTCTGTTTTACAAAAACCCAGCCCGCCTGAATCGTCCAAAAGGAATACCGGACTTAGCTCCCGTCCTAAATTATTTGCCCAATTGCGTCAACTTCGGGATGAATTGGCTCATGCAGAAAATGTAATTCATTATCAAATTTTTACACAAAAGGCCTTGATTGATATTTGCGAAAAGCTCCCCTTTACCAAGCAACAACTCAAAGCGGTTAATGGAATGGGCAAAATCCGAATAAAGAAATACGGTGATGAAATAATTGTAGCTGTTAAAGATTATTGTGAGAAAAACGGGCTTGAACCTGGTTCGGAAATCGAAGCGGAGAAGCCCCCGAAAGAAAGCACCAAAGACATCAGCCTCAGCATGTTTAAAAGCGGCATGAGCATAAAGGATATTGCGAACGAACGAGAACTTGTCATCAGTACGATAGAAGGACATTTGGGGTCTTTTATTTTAAGCGGGGAATTAAAACTTGATGACTTAATGGATCAAAAAAAGTCAAAAAAGCTAAGAGAATTGATTAAGAAAACAGAATTTTCAGGACTTGGAGAGCTGAAAGCTAAGTTAAATGATGAATACTCCTATGGCGAGATCAGGATGGTGCTGGATGATATTCAATACCGGAACTAAATGAAAAAAAGCTTAGCATTGATATGCTAAACTTAAATTTCTTTTCGATAACTATGCCCGATAGCCATCTTTTCCCATCATGAAAAGTAAAAGTACAAAATTGCTATATTTGAAGATGAAAATAGAATCAGCCTGTTATCGACGATCTTGTGAAACTCAATAGCTAACTTTAAAAATTACAATATTGCAGACCCTTTTTATACGATATTTTTATTTGTCCCCTTTATTTGGGTTACAGAAATCTTCATGGTGATTTCACGAGCCTTCCTCCTAAATAACCTATGGGAACTAAATTCAAATAAAATTTGGGTTTGGGGAACTATTTTTGTGACAGCAATTCTATGTTCATTTACTCAAATAGAAAATGGAATACCCAGTGTGATTAACTATTTTTTTATTTTCACCGCCTCCAATATCCTGTATTTTAAATACCGAAGGGTTTATCCTTTAATACTTGCAGGTATCTTATTACAGACTATACAATTTGCTGTTGTTTGGACTAATTATTTTTAGGCGCCCACTTTCTAATATATACGTTTTACTCTCTTTCTATCTTAATGTTTACCTGAAACGTTTTTTTGTAAATCGCACTAATTCAAAGTCTTATAATTTATTTTTTTACTTCCCGATAAGGCAGTCAATCTATATTTAAAGAATTGACAATTTTTGCAATGAATTTAAAATGAAATTATAATGAAATTATAATGAAAAAATTTAAAACATTATTTGCACTTGCTAATATAGTTTTTATCCCTTTTGGGATTATGATTTGGATAAGAAATCATCAGTCATCCGGATTCGCTTCTATCGAACTAATTCTCTATCCATTGCTTTTTGGCGGGCTTAGTATTATTGCGCTGTATTTATTTAAAAAATATTTTTTAAAAGAAAAACTCTCCGATTTCAACTCAGGCAAAGGGAAATGGAGCTCAGATATATTATTGGGACTGGGTTTAACACTTATCTATTTTATTCTTTTTTATGTTGAGCGGTTAACGCTTTCAAATTTGTTAAGCTTTAAACCAAACATGGAACTCTTAGGTTTAATGATAGATATGCGAAAGAATCCAATATTATTGATATTATGGTTCGGTCCTGTATTATGGATTGGCGTAGCTTTATATGAAGAATTGATCAGAGTATTTATTCTAACTAGTCTTTGGAAATTCTCCAATCAAAAAATATGGATATACAGTGATTTTTATATCTGCAGCAATCATTGGGTTAACTCATTGGAGCCAGGGTTCATACGGAATAGTTACCATTGGGATTAAAAGCATAGTAGCGGGTGTCTTTTTCTATAAATACAAGCGTCTTTTCCCTCTTATTATAGCACATGTTCTGTATGACGGCATACAAGTAGCCATGCTATTAATTACTTATCCGCGATGAACTACCCCGTCCGCCCGCAGCGGGAAAGTCGATATTTATTATTGGTCCTCTTACGCTTGGTTTTATTGTCGATTGTTCTTAATTTTGTACTTTCAATATGTTTTTGATAAATTTCTAAGAGGGCTTTTATTGAATAAAATACCAAGCTAATGGAATGCGATTAATGCTAATCATTTTCTTTAATAGTATTAGTATGCTTGTTTACGGACAAATTACTTTTATTATTGAGTCTTTACCTAATGCCACTCCGGAAGAAGACACTATTTTTATTTGTGGTACTTTTAACAATTGGAATGTTCATGACAAAAATTATATTTTACATCCACAATTGAATGGCAGTTATTCGACTACTTTTCAAATTGACACAACTGAAATTCAGTATAAATTTTCCAGAGGAAACTGGATGAAAGTAGAAACAGACCAAAATAATGAGTATTTAGGCAACCGAATTTACAACATTTCTCAGAGGAAAACCGTTTTAGTGAGTATTCAAAATTGGCAGGACCTTGGAGGAATAAAAAAATTTAATTATTTGGTATTGCCCATGTTTGCGTTTGCGTTTCTCGGAATAATTTTTCTGATTTATATAATGCAATTCAAGGCAATAGATAAGGTAGCTTTTAAAAGCCTGTTTATTCTATTTGTTTTTCTTATTATAGCTTTAGGCGGTAGTGTACTTTATGCCAGAAGTAATATTATAGAGCAATCGCATATCGCAATCTTTTCTAGTATATTACCATATTTATGGGCGCCTATTGTTTATTTGTTTTTTTATGTTATTAAAAGAAAGACATTCCCTTTACATATAATAAATCATTTTTTACCTGCTTTTTTTGTTTTTATTTTGAGTATCTTGAGACTTATAAGCTGTTCCTATCTTAACTTCTTTCTAACTCCAATAAATGTAAATTTAACTTATGGAAGTGAATTGATACTGATCTCCGGTTTACTATTTAATTTTTTGTATTATGTAAAAACATGGAAGCTGATTAATTTTAATATTTTGCTTAAGTCTAATTCCTCTGGAGAAAGCAATTTATTCAAAATTGTTTTCTCAATTAGTTTGCTTGCTTTTTTTCTTTACGGCCTTAATTTAATTTTGTTAATTTCAGGGAGTACAGTTATAATTGGTAAAAATTTTGAACTTATCTTTTTAGCACAAGCCATAATTATGATAGTAGTCTTTTATTATTACGAGAAGTTTCCAAAACTTTTTTTTTGTAAAGATTTTTCAAATTCCCCTTTTGGTATAAAATCAAGAGTGCCACAAGAAGCTAGTCAAGATAAATTATTGGGGAGGAATAAAGTCAGAATTCCATCAAATAATATAATTGCATTAAAGGAAAGGATAATTAAGGAAATGGAGCTTCATAAATCCTATAAGAATCCAGAATTGAATGTTGCAGCTTTAGCCAAAAGAGTAGAGAGTAGAGCCTACATTGTATCGGGAGTACTGCATCAGGAGTTTAATGAAAATTTCAGAGACTTTATTAATAAATATAGAATAAATGAGTTCGTAGCATTGGCTAATTCAAAAGAATATAAAAACTATACTTTTCTTGCTTTGTGTTATGAAGTCGGATTTAACTCAAAATCTACCTTTAATTTAGCTTTTAAAAAATCTACAGGAGTTTCACCCAGTGCTTTTTTAAAGAAAACTCATATTCAGGATCGAAGCGATGAATAATCAGTTATATTGTCTTAAATTTAAAAATCCGTCCACTTTTTCACAAGCTAATTTGTCCTGTTTTTAAAATTAAGTCGATTTTTAATCAATTTATTTTGAATTTTAACGAATTTTAACGGCAGAAAAATAAACCTGCTAAATGAAATTCTATTTTTTAATTTTAAATAAATAACTAATGAAAAAAATTTTACTCTCTCTTTTTGCAATTTTCATTTTAACATCAATAGGGAAAGCTCAGAATGATGTTATGATGCAGGCATTTTATTGGAATGTCCCAACAGATGAGGTTAACCTTAATGGAACTTGGTGGGATAACTTAAACACGAAATTGCCGGAGTTAAAAGCAGCTGGATTTACTGCTTTATGGGTACCGCCACCATCTAAAGGAAATTGGGGGATAAGTGATGTGGGTTATGGCATTTATGATCATTATGATCTTGGAGCATATAATCAAAAGGGTTCTGTGGAAACCCGGTATGGTAGCAAATCGGAATTATTAAATATGCTAACCACAGCTCATGAGTCTCCATCTATTGATATTTATGCGGATGTAGTGTTAAATCATACTTATGGTGAATTTGCTTCAGCAGATTCTATGAATAATGAAGAAGCTAATCCTGCTGTTAAAGCTTATGTTTTTGGGGAAGCGCATGACGGTGCAAATACTGCGTATCAAACAAGCGATATTAAATGGGTAATACCAAATGCTGCGCCAGGTGATTATTATATCCAAATTAAAGGTTATAACTTACCATGGACATCTGATGTTACGGAAAGAGGTTATAATTTAAATGTTAATTGGACCAATGCTACAGAATCGGATCCTGGTAATTGGGAGTATGAACCTAATGATGGCAATGGGGAATTTAATGTTTATCCGGGAAGTGGAATAACAATCAGAGGTCATGCTGGGGATGTTAATGATATTGATGAATATTTGGTAAGCATTAGCAGTACAGCTGATATCGTAATAAAGTTAACGGCTATGAAAGAAGTATCTAATCCATGGGATTGGGTTTGGGCTGATCAGACAAGAGGGTATTACCCCAAAGCAGTTTGGTACAACGGGAGTGACCTTGCCCTCACAAGTTTGGAAGCACGAACACCAACAAAATCCACTTATCCTACTCACACAGGAACTAATGAAGCTAATTATCAATGGAATTATGCTGATTACCATCCTTCAGATGAATTTGATTGGTTGGGTGGTGATGATGGAACTGATAACCTGATCCCTAATCAGCGTTGGTTCGGGAATGACTTTAATACTTATAGCCCTACTGTTCAAGATCGTTTGAATACCTGGGGGCAATGGTTAAGTAGTACTATTGGTTTTGATGGTTATCGCTTGGATTTCGTCAGAGGATTTCAAGTTGATTTTGTTTCCAATTGGATTAATAATTTACCTTTGAATAATAATTTACAGCAAAGATATATCGTTGGAGAATACTGGACAGAGCTAACTTATAGACTTAAGAACTGGGTTGACGCTAATGCAGCGCAAGGGGCTAAAGTTTCTGTTTTTGATTTTCCTTTAAGGGCATCTTTGCAACAAATGTGTAATGATAATGGTTCCGGTTTTGATATGAGTTGGTTAAACCATGCAGGGATGGTAAGAGATATTAGTGGTAATGCAATTTCTGCCGCAAATGACAATACATTTCTTGATAATCATGATAATGCAAAGAACGCAAACCAATGGGTACAAAAGGACTGGAAAATGGGTTATGCTTATATTCTGACCCATGAAGGCAGACCCACAGTGTTTTATAATCATTACTATGGTGTTCCCGAGCAAGACTGGGAAAATGGAACTTCTACCACTGTTACCCCTCCCGCAAGTTTACAGAATGATATTGACCAGTTAATTTTTATTCGAAAAACCTATTTAGATAGTTCTCTGGTTGTTCTATCTGAAGTAGGAGATCCATACCCTTCAGCAGATACCTATAATGTTTATGTGGCGCGTCGTGCAGGGAATGGAACAAAAAGCGGAGCTATTATCGTAATAAATAACAACGCTGATTCAACAAAAGGTTTATGGGTTACTACCAACCCTACAGGATGGTCTGATTGGGCTAATTTATGGTTAAAGAATGCAATTGATACTACTGAGACCGTGATGGTTCAAGCTGATGGAAGGGTTTATGTTCAAGCACCTGCTCGTGGCTATGCGGTTTATGTATTAGAAAACGAATATGTTGGAAACACAACAAAAAGTGCTACAGCCAAAAAAGATGAATTGAACGATAATTTACAGGTAAAGACAACCATAATTCCGAATCCTTTTGTTAATAATGTAAAGATTAAATTTAACACCTTGGAACAAGGATTTCTGGATCTACGTATTCTTGATCAAATGGGAAGGAAAGTGAAAGTTCTCTATAAAGGGATGAAAGGTGCTGGAAATCATGAATTTGATTGGAATTCTGAAGATGTGTCTCCGGGATTATATTATGTTAAAATCAATTTTAATGGGGAAAATAAAGTCCTTAAGTTGATAAAAACGAAATAATCTACGGTACTTTAATATAGAGCCAAAAATTGACATACTAATCAATTAATAAATCTATTGCAATATACAAGGTTGCAGCTGTAGGATATTCTTTGCAGCTGCAACCTTGTTTTTTATATCTTCAGAATAATATTTCGCCATTTCTAGTGATAATTTAATATAACCCCAACTGGCGCACGAATGTTGCGCGTACCTTAACTTATTGTCAGTTTAGTGTACAAATCTCTTTTTTATAATACTTTTGCTCAACGACATTTATTCGTGAAACTCACAGTTCAAAAGCGAAGCGAATTGAACTTTGTAAGTTGAACGAATCCCGATAGCGGAGCGTATCGGGATGAATGAGATTAATACTCCGATACTTGCATCGAGAAAAAACAAATTTCATTTTGATACCTCAATAGCTCTGCTTCGAGGTAGTTCATTTTAAAGAATGGTACAGACTATTGAATTCAAAGCCATTGTGTCATTCTTTCTTTTCAAGGGTTAAAAAAAGTTTAAAAAAGGAAGCTGAATATCATGAAACAGAAAACTAAGTTGGATAATATGCGTAGGATCGGATCAACTTCATATTGGGCAAAAAATAAAACATCAATATTAATATTGGTTCAAACCTTAATCTTTTTAATCATACCATTTAAAAGCATTCTCTCCCAAACTATCCCCGAAAGTACTTATGCCGATATGCATTGGCGGCTAATTGGGCCTTACCGTGCCGGCTGGGCAACAATGGCAGAGGGTATTCCGGATGAACCAAACACTTTTTACTTTGGTGCTGCTGGCGGCGGAATCTGGAAAACAGATGATGCAGGCAGAACATGGCAGCCTTTGATGCAGCATCAACAATCATCTTCCGTTGGCGCAATGGCAATTGCCCCTTCAAATCCCCAAATAATTTATGTCGGCACAGGACAGGTTGCATTACGATATGATATGCTTACCGGAAACGGGATATACAAAACTGTAGATGGAGGAAAAACATGGGACAATGTGGGTTTAAAAGACAGTCGGCATATCGGACGTATTTTGATAGACCCGCACAATCCTAATCATGTTTTAGTTGCTGCTATGGGGAATGCATTCAGTCCTAATTCCGAACGTGGAGTTTTTCTTACGTCCAACGGTGGAAAAACCTGGAAGCATGTCCTGTTTGTTGATGAGAATACCGGTGCAGTCGACCTTGCGTCTGATCCGGAGAACCCTGCGATAATTTATGCTGCCCTGTGGCAGATGCGCATGCATCCCTGGCTCGATTACTTTTTACCGCAAGCCGGACCGGGTTCAGGTATTTACAAAAGTACAGACGGAGGCAGTCATTGGAAAAAGCTTAGCGGCAATGGGCTTCCGTCTGGTAACCTTGGACGGATCGGCCTTGGGGCTGCACGAGGCAGCAAAGGATTAATTGTCTATGCTTCCATTCAGGCGGCTAAAAATAACAGTGGTATCTACCGCACGCATAACGGTGGCGAAAGCTGGCAGTTTGTTAATCATGATGCAGCATTGGCAGATTCCTATTTTAGCCGTATAACCGTTGATCCGAAAAATCCTGATATTGTTTATCTAATGGATCGCTCCATCCAACGTTCGGATGATGGGGGCAAGCATTTTTCAATATTTAAAGGTTCGCCAGGTGGAGATGATTATCATTTTTTATGGATAAACCCATCCGACCCGACACACATGATAACAGCATCCGACCAAGGTGCGGTGGTTACGGTAAATAACGGACGAAGCTGGTCAAGCTGGTACAACCAGCCTACCGGTCAATTCTATCATTTGGCAGTGGACGATCAATTTCCTTACCGGATATACAGCGGGCAGCAGGATAACGGCACGGTTGAGATTTTAAGCCGCGGTCCTTATGGAGTGATTGAAGAGCGCGATTGGCACCCGGTAGGCGGAGCTGAGAGAGATTACGAAGTCCCCAAACCAGGGAATGCAAATTGGGTATTTGGCAGCGGTCTCGGTGGAAAAATTTCACGCTTTAATGAAATTACCAGGCAGTCTGCCGAAATTTCTCCATGGCCTGTATCCAGTTATGGTGCTAGGCCTACCACTGTTCGCTACCGTTATACATGGATTACACCATTGGTTTTTTCCCACATAAAACCTTTTCCCTTGTATTTTGGTGCTCAATATCTTTTCCGATCCCTGGATAACGGAGATCATTGGAAGATTATCAGCCCCGATCTCAGCGGAACAAAATCCGAAGCTGAAAAGGTAAAAAATCCTGATCTTGCCCAGGCACGTTCAATTGGCTACGGTGTAATCTACAGTATTTCACCGTCTCCGATTGATCAAAAAGTAATTTGGGTCGGGACAGATGACGGCCTTATTCAGCTAAGTACTGACGGAGGTGAACATTGGCATAATGTAACGCCCTCAACTGTACCGCTTTGGGGAAGAATTAATGCCATTGCACCATCTCCATTTTCATCCCATGCTGCCTACGTTTCTGTTGATACGCACAGGCTCGGTAAATCTGCACCATTAATCCTCAAGACAACAGACGATGGAAAAACCTGGCAGACGATAACCAAAGGGATTCCTTCGGATGAATACTTAAATGTTGTCAGAACTGATCCCGTTAGGAAAGGGCTACTTTATGCCAGCACTAACAGAAGTATTTATGTTTCATTTAATGATGGTTCTCTATGGCAGCCGCTGGCTTTAAATTTCCCTACTACCAGTGTCCGTGATCTTGTTGTGCACAATGGCGATCTTATTGCCGGAACGCAAGGCCGCGGTATATGGATACTGGATAACCTTGAGCCATTACGTGAAATAACGCAAAAGATTTCGGAAGAGGCGGTTCACCTTTTTAGTCCCGCGCAAACGTGGCGCTTAAGGAATAATGAAAACCATGATACTCCATGGCCTCCTTCAACACCCTTGGGACAAAATCCCCCGGCAGGATCGATGATAGATTATTGGCTTAAAGATAATGTTCAAGGTCCGCTTACTTTGACTATAAATGATGCTAAAGGAAATATTGTAAAACAATTCTCGAGCAATGAGAAGGCAAAAAAATTGCCTGCTGACCGCTATTTTGAAAAAAACTGGTTAGGGAAAGCGAAACGTCTTGAGACCACAGCAGGCATGCACCGGTTTGTATGGGATCTTCGCTACCCTCGCCCTTCTGCCCTGGAGTATCGTTATTCCATAGCCGCAATACGTACCGATGGCACACCGCTTCAACCTGAAGGGGCGCTTGTATTGCCGGGGCGCTATACCGTCACGCTAAGTGTAAACGGAAAAGACTATACGCGGCCGTTAATTATAAAATTAGATCCACGCGTTCATGTAAGCGAAAATGATTTAGTAAAACAGCTTCAGCTTGCACGGCAAATAGACGCTCTTCTAAACCAATCAGTTGCGGTATATAATACTATGAGTAGTAAGCTTATAAAGGGAAAAGAAAAACTTTCCATTGCAATGACTGATTCACTTTCAACTATATTAAGTACAGGACATCCGAACCTGTCAACTGCAATCGGGACTTTATCTGGTTTGGTAACTGCTGTTCAAGGTGCAGATGCAGCACCTGTACAAGGTCAGATGGAAGTGTTTTCTCATTATAAAAAACAGATTGACGGACTGATTAGCAGATGGCATAGGATGGATAAGAAATAAGGTTCTGCTACAAACACAAAAACACGGGAATACTGCTAACAGACACATGCAAATTTACAGCGTTTATTGGGATATAAATTGACGCATTACTGAAACTTTAGTTGCGTATAGCCCTTAGTTATGCCTCATCCTAAAAGACGACACGACTGATAATAAACGAATTGAAAAAGTAGTACATTTGAAAACTAAAAATAAAGGAATATAAAATGACGGTAGAACTAGCTGAATATCTTATTGGACTTGACAAATATATAGTTAAGAATGGTGCAATTGCTAACACCTTTTTGATGGATATTCAGTTTCCTATGAGTATTCGCCTGACACTTTCAGCACCTGACACTTTCAGCACCTGACGATTTGGACCAAAATTTATTGGTTAACATTAAAGAGAGTGAAAAAAAATCATTGAAAATTAGTCTTCATCATCAAGACAATAGCACTCAAAACGGTTTGTTAAGAGTTGATTTTAACGGACGACACTTTAACCCAGTTGATATAACTGAAACTGTGCCTGAAACTTTCAGACCATTTGCAGGACAATGGTTAGATGATTATGCTGGTCATATACATTATGTAGTAAACGGCTACAAACCTTTAGCTTGGGCGATACCTTTGGAAGTGGATGACTTTAAGGTAAAAGAACTAAATGGTAGGGAAGATTACACACGAACGCTTAACGCATTTTTTCAAAAAATCAACCTTAAAACTGTAATCACTTTCAACCATCAAATGAGAATAATATGAATTGGATAAATACATTAATGGACGATTATTATTCTTTTCTAAAGGAAAAAACTTTAGTATCAACCAGTAATTCGTCTGATTGGGTAGAAATAAGTACACCTTTTGTTGGTTTGTTTAACGATACAGTCGATATCTACGCCAAAAAAGAAGGCAATAGAATTATTCTATCGGATGATGGTAATACACTTAGAGATTTGGAGTTAAGCGGGCTAGAAATTTCACGCTCACCAAAAAGAAAAGAAATACTTGACCGAATTCTCATCAACTATGGTGTTCGGATAAATAATGAAGAATTAATCACCGAAGCAACCGAGAGAGATTTTCCTCAAAAAAAACTAAATCTAATATCAGCAATTTCTGAAACAGCAGATATGTATTATTTGGCAAGACATACAGTAGCTTCAGTTTTCAGGGAAGACGTAAAATCATATTTGGACGAGCAGGAACTGATTTATACACCTTATTTTATTTCTAAAGGTAGTACAGGACTTGAGTTTACTTTTGACTTTCAAATTGCCTACCGAAATACTGAAATCGTGATTAAGTCATTCAACTCAGTAAATAAAATGAATCTACCTCACTTCTTGTTTACTTGGGACGATATTAAAAAAGTGCGAGAGCAACAAACCCAGAAAGATATAATTGGACTAGCTGTAATTAATGACATTGACAGAGAAGTTAGTGACGAATATCTATCAGCACTTGACAATAAAGGAGCACAATACATCCTTTGGAGTCAAAGACATACACCTGAAAACATTAACAAGATAAAATTAGTAGCATAACCCAATGAAGATGTGAAAGAAGGGCGAAGGCATAACACGCAATATACGTAAGCCGGGGGAAGCGGGGTATAAATTGACACATTACTGAAACTTTGGCGCTGTCTGTGCTGAAAATGTTTTCCCTGGGCACAGGGATTTCTCCTGAGGGGATGTCTCCCTGCGGTACCAATGACAACTATTTGTAACAGCTTGTAAAATTGGCTTTTATAAAATTCCAAAAAGCAATAAACAAATTACAAATAATGACCAAATTACAAGCTCGAAATTCCAAAGCGCCTAATACTTCATTTTCGAAATTGGAATTTAAGATTTGGAATTTATTTGTGATTTGTGATTTGAATATTGGATTTTCTTGTCATATCACTATGTGCGCCCCTTTTTCCGGGGGGTGTTGGGTCTCGAAAGGACAACCTTTTACCGGGAAAATTTCTCCCTTCGTTTGCCATGCAAACATAGGATGTAGAAAAGGAGCTTTTCGTACCGGGCTCAAGATTGTTTCACTTCGGCCTTTATTCTATCCTGTTTTCAGGTAAAGGCGGATAGAATCTGTTATTACTTACGATAGTATTACAACACATCCCTTTATGCCAGTATTACTTAGCCTGCTATGGTGGCAAACATCAAAAACAATCCGCTTTTCGTAACATCTGTAGAACTTATTACTACCTTGCAGGCTTCTTTATTTCATAAAAATCATAAAAGAATTTTTTTCTTTATACATGAATAATTCAATATTTCAATCATGAAAAAATTAAAAACCTGGGGTCTCGTTGCTATTATCTTTTTTGCATTGTATTATTTGATGGGATTGTTCCTAAATTATTACGGTTCTTTGCTCTGGTTTAAAAACATGGACTATAGTTCGGTGTTCAATACCATGATCCTGGCACAAATCACTTCGTTTACGCTATTTTCTCTTGTTTTTGCCGTGTTTGCAAGCATCCACATCCGCATTGCTTACCGGAGAGGAAGCATAAGCAGGCAAGTCCGTATGCTTCCTGAAGATGATCCACGGCAACTTATTTTACCCTTGTATAAGGGGAAAGCCATCTTTTGGTTATGGGCTGCCATAGTCTTGTTCTTCTCCATTGTTATGGGTTCGGCAGCGACCGATCATTGGAACGAATTTTTGCAGTATATTCATGCCTCTTCTTTTGGCATTACAGAGCCCATTTTTGGCAAAGATGCCGGGTTTTATATCTTTAAACTGCCTACCTATCAGTTTATTTCCGGTTGGTACCTCTTCATGGTTATCCTCACCCTTATTACCGTTTTGTTTTCGTATTACCTTGATGATGCCATTGCCTTTACGGCAGACGGATTTCGGATCTCAAAACAAGTAAAAAGTCACTTGATCAAATTGGCCGCTTTCTTTGGATTGGGAGTTTCTGCCTTTTATTACCTGAGGCTTTACAACGTTTTATATTCCTCACATGGCGTCGCTTACGGCCCGTCCTATATGGATGTGCACGGTCAAATTCCTGCCTATTGGACTATTTTTATTTTGAGTGTTATTCTCTCCATTCTCTTGTTTTTAACGCCACTTATCAAGAAAAAGAAAATCATTTTATCTGTTGTAGTAGTCTGGTTCCTGGTATTGATCGGTTTTGTGTGGATCTATCCCGGCCTTATCGAGCAATATATAGTAAAACCCAATGAGCTGAAAAAAGAAACGCCCTATATCCTTAATAATATTAAATTGACCCGGGAAGCCTACGGTTTAAATAAAATTATAGTTAAACCTTTTCCCATAGACCAATCAATCACTTATAAAGACATTCAGGAAAATGATAACACCATAAGAAACATTCGTTTGTGGGATCGCAGGCCTTTGATACAGACCTATAAGCAATTACAGGAAATTCGGCTGTATTATGATTTTAGCAGCGTGCAGGTTGACCGGTATCATTTTAAGCATTACACCGAAGTTGCATTGGCAGCCAGGGAGTTACCTGTTTCTCAAATCCCTGCACGTGCACAAACATGGGTAAACGAACACTTGATTTTTACCCACGGCTATGGCATAGTGATGAGCCCTGTGAATGAGATTGAAGCTAACGGCATGCCCAATTTAATCGTAAAAGACATTCCTTCGGTGACCACAGCACCATTAAGCCTGAAACAAATGGCCATTTATTATGGAGAGGAAACCAACCAATATGTATTGGTAAATACGAAAGCCAAGGAGTTTGATTATCCGAAAGGAGACGAAAACGTTTATACAAACTATAACGGAAAAGGAGGCGTACGCATTTCTAATCTGTTTAAAAGGCTGGTATACGCCTGGCGGTTTTCAGACATTAAAATACTGCTAACCGGCTATCTTACCAATAATAGTCGCATCATGTTTAACAGGAATATTGAACAGCGCGATCGAACCATTGCCCCTTTCCTCTCCTACGACAGTCAGCCTTACCTTGTTGTTGGCAAGGATGGACGGCTGTATTGGATACACGATGCTTATACCACCAGCAATATGTTCCCCTACTCGGAGCCTGTTTTTCAAAACACGGTGAATAGGAGCATTAATTATATTAACAATTCGGTTAAAGTGGTTATAGATGCCTTTAATGGAGATGTTTCCTATTATGTGATTAACCCCAAAGACCCTATGATTCAGACCTTTGAAAAGATATATCCCCACCTTTTCAAACCTTTTAGTGCCATGCCTGATTTCCTGAAAGCACATATCCGATATCCCACCGATCTGTTTAATATACAAACGAAAATGTACAATGTATATCACATGACCGATCCCAAGGTATTTTATAATCAGGAGGATTATTGGCAAGTTCCTAATGAAATCTATAATTCTACGGAACAGAAAATGCTGCCTTATTACATCATCATGCGCCTGCCCGATACAAAGAAAGAAGAGTATATTCTGATGCTGCCGCTAACGCCTTCCAAAAAGGATAATATGATCGCATGGATGTGCGCTCGTTGTGACGCGCCAAATTATGGGAAGCTGATAGTTTACTCCCTTCCTAAAGATAAGCTGATATATGGCCCTATGCAAATTGAAGCCAGAATTAATCAGAAGCCGGATATTTCTGCTGAGCTGACCCTTTGGGGACAACAGGGATCTCAGGTAATTAAAGGAAACCAGCTTGTTATCCCCATTAAGCATTCTTTCCTTTACGTGGAGCCTGTATATCTGCAATCGGAACAAGGACAAATTCCTGAATTAAAAAGGGTTATTGTCACTTATAAGGATAATATTGAGATGAGAAAAACGCTTGACGAATCACTTCAGGCTATTTTTAACAAGTCCGGTGCTCAAGTCAACGTATCCCAACTTACACTTGAAGGGATGAAAAAGGTATTGAAGACTACGCTTTCAGCCAAGGCTAAGGATGCGCTAAACCATTATAATAAAGCACTTGGATATTTAAAACAAGCCGACTGGACTAATTATGGGAAAGAGCTTCAACAGATGAAAGATATTTTATCTCAAATGACACAAAACAAAACTAATACAGCACCGAAAACAAAACTTAAAAAATCAAATTAATAAGCTGGATAAGTTTTTAATTAAAGATACAGGGAAATTGATCAACATCAGCGCAGCATTGTCCAAAACAGACAAGGCTGCGCCGATGTTTTGTTCGACAGAAAATCACATATAAAATTTAGTTTAAAATCAACCAATTATTGAAGTGCTGAAGCAGCTATCTATAAAAATACCTTGCGATCTGAAGAATAGTGGGAATGGCTTATGGATAAAAACAAAATCGGATTATTAAGTGCTATATCCATTAATGATTCAACAATTTGGATCCAATCCAAGCGGGGCAATTATTGGTTTGGTTATCATCCTTATAGCCTATTTTATGGAATGGATTTATAAAAGCCTGGGGCTTAAAGCGATATGAAAGTCCTTAAAACATATAGCGAGAAGCAATACTGGCTACTGGCGTCGGTATTGCTGAATGTCGTTTTTTCGGCGGCAAAACTATTTTGGGGTTGGCATTTTGGATCCACCGTTGTTACCGCCGATGGTATTCACAGTATTTCTGATGTTTTTGGTGCTTTCCTTATTTTTATGGCTTTGCGTTTTGCAGGACGCAAAACCAGGCGATTTCCTTTTGGACTGAATAAGCTGGAAGATATGGCTGCCATCTTGGGTGGAATTGCCATTTTGTTTGCTGTTTATCAAATTATCAGAAGCGTATTTTTTATACACGGAATGAAAACGCCGGAACATCTGTTGGGTACATTAATATTTATCCTGGCCATAATAATTCTTGAAGTTACTTTTTATTTTTTCGAACACAAAGCGGCACTCCGCCTCAACTCCCCCGGCGTTAAGACGGATGCCGTAAACTGGCTTGGCGACATTGGAACTAGCATACTTGTTTTGGCTGGAATTATCGGATATTACTTTTCTATTCCTTATGCGCAGGAAGTCGCTGTTGTCATCATCGTAATATTGATACTCTACAGTGCCTATGGGATCTTGCGTGATGCGGTTTTAACTTTGTTGGATGCCTCCGTCGACACGGAAACATTAAGAAAGGCCCGCCTGATTATCCGTCGGTTTCAAGAAGTTACCCGAACAGAAAAGCTTTTTATCAGACGCTCGGGGAGTATACTGATAGCAGATATTGTGCTACAGGTAAATGAAAAAAATATGCATAATGCTCATTTGCTCATCGATAAAATTGAACAAAGCCTGCATCAGGAAATCAATAATCTGGACACAGTTACCATTCACTACGAACCGGCGCACAAAAGTTTTTCCATAATTGCTATGCTCCTGGATGAAACCAAGCAAAACATTGCAACTTCTTTTAGAAATACTAAATGGATCAAAATCAGACAAATAAATACCGATGGCGTGGTATTAAATGAAGAGTTAATCCCAAACCCAATCAGCCCTGCACAAAATGGGAAAGCCATCCGACTGGCTGCCTGGTTAATTAAACAACAGATTGATAAGGTAATTTTCAAGCCGGAAGACCTGGAAGAAGATATTAAAACCCTGTTCTCTGCCCTGGGAATCGAAATTATTGACCTCCCTCCTAAGTAGAGATTATATCTAAAATCAATTTTCCGGCCATTAGCTTAAGAGGAATATCTCCACATTTAATGGGTAATGCATTTAATAGCCCGAAGCCAGAAGATAGAAGCCGGAAAAGAAATTATACTTTGATGGTAGCCTTCAAGAAGAAAAAAAGGGTTCTATGTTGATTTACATACAACATCAGATTTATTATATTAGTATAATAATCAGCCTGATAAGCTCATTCGGATTTGCAATCCGAATGTAAAAGAGCCCAAAAGATTTGTAATCTGTAGGTAATAAAAAAATGGATAGCTGATTAATAATTTGCCGGATTGAAAATCCTTTTCTCTTTAACTTCCTGATTACCCACCTTCCGGCGTGAAAGCAAATCAGGAAGAGCGCAGTGAGAATGATAAACTTCAATAGTCATTAATACAATTGAAGTGTAAATTCCACACAAATCAACATAGAACCAATGAAAGAATGGCATGCACCTCTATGAATACATCTTTTCTTTCAGCAAGGCAATTCTCGGGTCGCTAACATACTCATCGTAGTTCATCCGCTGATCGATCATCCCCTTTGGGGTGATTTCAATAATACGATTTGCCACCGATTGAATAAATGTATGGTCGTGTGAGGAAAACAATACATTGCCCGGAAAATTTGTCAAGGTATTGTTAAAAGCCTGGATCGACTCCAAATCGAGGTGATTGGTGGGTGTATCTAATACAAGCACATTGGCATTCTTCATCATCATACGGGCAATCATGCACCGCACTTTCTCTCCTCCCGAAAGGACATTGGCTTTTTTGTAGACTTCCTCACCCGAAAATAGCATTTTGCCCAGAAAACCCCGCAAATAAATTTCTGTGGTGTCATTAGAAGTCTGTCCTAGCCAATCGATCAGATTTAATTTATTATCAAATAAATGATTGTTTTCCAAAGGAAGGAAGGAATGGGTTATGGTTTGTCCCCACTTAAAATCACCGGCGTCAGCAGCGGCATCTCCCATAATAATTTCAAAGAATGCCGTGATGGCCATGGCATCATGAGAAAGAAAAACAATCTTATCATTTTTCCCAACACTAAAATTTAAGTCCTTGAAAAGATAGTTACCGTCTGCCGTTTTTTTGCTTAAACCTTCTACTTCCAGAATTTGATTCCCCGGCTCACGCTCAGGAGTGAAAATAATTGCCGGGTATTTCCGGGTAGAAGGCTTGATGTCATCCACATTTAGCTTTACCAACATCTTTTTCCGGCTTGTGGCTTGTTTGGATTTCTTCACGTTGGCACTGAAACGGTCAATGAATTCCTGTAATTCTTTTCGCTTCTCAGCAACACGCTTATTTTGAACCTGCTGTTGCTTTAATGCCAACTGACTGGATTGATACCAAAAAGAATAGTTGCCGGCAAACTGCTGAACGCGGCTGAAATCAATATCCACGGTATGTGTGGAAATAGCATCCAAAAAATGCCTATCGTGAGAAACCACCAGGACCGTATTTTCAAAATTTGCCAGGTAATTTTCCAGCCAATTAACAGTTTCCAGGTCTAAATCATTGGTAGGCTCATCCAGCAGGAGGTTATCAGGTCTTCCAAACAGGGCCCGGGCAAGCAATACTTTAACTTTCTGCTTACCACTAATATCTTTCATTAAGCTTTCGTGTATCGACTCCACCACTCCCAGACCGCTTAAGAGATTGGCTGCATCGCTTTCAGCATTCCACCCATCCATGTCGGCAAAGTTGCCTTCCAGATCAGCCAGTTTCACCCCATCCGCATCCGTGAAATCGGTCTTCATATACAAAGCATCTTTTTCCCGCATCACTTGCCACAATTCCTCATAACCCATCAAGACAGTCTGTAGAACAGTAAACTCGTTATACTCCGAGTGATCCTGCTGTAATACAGAAATCCGTTCGCCCGATCCAAGGCTAACAGAGCCACGCGTTGAATCAATTTCACCACTGATAATTTTGATAAGGGTGGATTTTCCGGCACCATTGGCACCGATAATTCCATAACAATTCCCTTTGGTAAAATTCATGCTTAAGTCTTGAAACAATACACGCTTGCCAAATTGAATACTTAGATTTGAAACTGTAATCATTAGAAATAATGTTTTTTGAAATTGGCGGCAAAAGTACAATAAATAGTAAGCAGTGAGAACAAAACTTTTTTAGAAAGCTAATTAATCTTTTGTCCTAAGCTGAATAATTACTTTTAAACAAATATAAACTTTCGCCCATCTGCATTTTCCCTTTGGACAACAGGCTACAGCCTTCTATAGACTGAATTCAAAAAAATAAAGAAATTTAATGTTTTCTAAATAAAACTTTCCTACATTTGGCCTTGAAACCCGGCCTTTTTGACCCAAACAATCAGGAAGACTCTTATGAACTCTTATTTTGAACACAAAACAAACATTGTTTTTATCGATTGATTTTAGCTTAGATGAAGGAAAAAGTTTGTGCAAAATGAACAGAAACTAAAAATAAAGGAATAAAAATGAAAAAACTAAAAAACAGGTCTTACAAAACATCAAATGCAATTATTTTTGGACTTCTTGCATTATTAGGATTTACATCTTCTTGTAATAAAGAACCAAATTCAAAGGTTGAATATGGAACACCTTCTGCAAAATTTATTGTAAATGGAAAAGTAAAGTCAAAAGACTCAAATGCTCCAATTAAAAACATTAGAGTGGTTATGAATAGAGACACTTCATTTACTGATAGTGAAGGCATTTATCAAGTTGTTGAGAATAATGGATTTCCTGATAATCAAACATATAATATTAAATATCAAGATGTTGACAGTACAAGAAATGGAGAATACAAAGATTTAGACACCATTGTTGAATTTGTAAATCCACAATTTGTCAATGGTGATGGTCATTGGTATGAAGGAGAAGCATCAAAGGAATTTAATGTAAAACTGGATAAAAAATAATGGATGTTTCAAAAATACCATTAAAGAAGCGAATTGCTTTAAATCTTTATAAAAGATACAAAAAGAATGAAGCAAAACTTCATCAATTAAATTATATTCTTTGGGAATGTACATTGCGTTGCAATTTAAATTGTCTTCATTGCGGAAGTGATTGTAAAAAGGATGCTTTTGTAAAAGATATGCCTGTTAATGATTTTATTAAAGCAATTGACCAAATCACAGACATCGTAAATCCTAATGAAACAATGATAGTTTTTACAGGAGGAGAAGTTTTGTTAAGAAAGGATATTGAAGAGGCAGGTATTGAATTGTACAAAAGAGGATTTCCTTGGGGAATTGTAACCAATGGAATGCTTTTAACGGAAACAAGGTTAAATAGTCTAATGAATTCAGGATTAAGAGCTGTCACTATAAGTCTAGATGGCATGGAGAGTTCACATAATTGGTTGAGAAATAATAAAAAAAGTTACGATAAGGTTATTTCTGCAATAAAACTATTACCCCAAACAGAAAACTTAAAATATGATGTCGTTACTTGTGTGAATCGTAAAAATTATAATGAACTTGATAAAATTCGAGAGTTATTAATAAATATTGGAATTAAAGAATGGAGAGTTTTTACAATTTTCCCAATTGGTAGAGCAAAAGTAAATGACCTTTTACAATTACCACCTGTTGAATTTAAAGGACTTTTTGATTTTATTAAACAAACACGAAAAGAAAACAAAATACACTTAAATTATGGTTGTGAAGGCTTTTTAGGAAATTATGAGAAAGAAGTTAGAGATGATTTCTTCTTTTGTCGTGCTGGAATAAATGTAGCTTCTGTTTTGGCTGACGGTTCAATTTCAGCTTGTCCCAATTTGCGAGATAATTTTACACAAGGAAATATTTATAAAGATAATTTTGTGGAAGTTTGGGAAAATAGATATGAAAAATATAGAAACAGAAGTTGGACAAAAACGGGAATTTGTGCAACTTGTAAAGATTACGATTATTGTGAAGGAAATGGATTGCATTTAAGAGACGAAAAAACAGGAGAATTATTATTTTGTCATTTAAAGCGAATAGAAGAAGGTGAAATGCCAGCCCATAACACGCAATATGACAAATTGGGCAGATAGTGCTAAATATGAATATGTTAACTATGCATAAACGGTGTCGTAAATTGAAATACTAGCGTTTCAAATGCCCAACTTTTCATATTGCCACCGTTGGCATTCATTGCAAGAAGCAACCTGCATACTACTAAAAGCATCATAGATAAAATAAATATAAATGAAAAAAAACTGGATTAGAAAGATAGTCGGAGGATTAAGTTTAACATCGGCGCTGTTTGTTTTTCAAGCTTGCTATGGGACACCTCAAGATTTTGGACTTGACTTATTAGTTGAAGGTCAAGTGAAATCTAAAACTTCAGGATTACCAATAAAAGGGATTAAAGTTTCAGTTACAGACAATATGCAATATGAAATAACTGACAATGAGGGTAAATTCTCATTTTATACAGAAATGCTTGAAGGCTTAACGCTTCAATTCCAAGATATTGATTCAATCCAAAATGGACTATATGTAGATAAGGATACTGTGTTGACTGAAATAAGTGAAAAAGTATACTTGGACATAAAATTGGAAGAAAAATAAATGATTTTATCCCTTAATAAATTTGCTTTTAGGAAATTCAAAAAAGCAGAGGTTCAACAACATGAGTTGAATTATTTGTTTTGGGAATGTACCACCAGATGTAATTTGAATTGTTTACATTGTGGAAGTGATTGTTCAAAAGACAGTTCCTTTCCTGATATGCCTATTGATGATTTTTTAAAGGCAATTGACACTATAGAAACAATACCAAAAAATTTCATAATTGTATTTACGGGAGGTGAACCTCTTTTACGAAACGACTTAGAACTTTGCGGAAAGGAATTGCGAAAAAGAGGATTTAAGTGGTCTATAGTTTCAAATGGACATTTGTACGATAAACAAAGACATATTTCATTATTAAATGCAGGAATTGGTGCATTGACAATTAGTTTGGACGGACTTAAAGAATCTCATAATTGGCTTAGAAATAGTAAAAGCAGCTATGATAAAGTTGTAAATGCTATTGAATTGGCAGCTTCTTCTAATCGAATAAATTTTGATATTGTAACCTGTGTAAATCAAAAAAATATCAAGGAACTTAGCCATATAAAGGATTTACTGATTTCAAAAAATGTTAAAGCATGGAGATTATTTACAATTATTCCAATAGGAAGAGCTACTCATCATTCTGATTTATCATTGACAGATAATCAATTTCTTGAATTAATGGATTTTATAACAGACCAGCGAAAAAATAAGGCAATTGATATTAAGTTTAGCTGTGAAGGATATGTTGGAAAATATGAACCATTTGTAAGAGATAGCTACTTCTTTTGCAGAGCAGGTATCAATATTGGTTCGATATTAATTGACGGTTCAATTTCTGCCTGTCCTAACATAGATAGAACTCTTTCTCAAGGGAATATTTACACAGACAATTTTTATGAGACTTGGAAAAACAAATTTCAGCCATTTAGAAACAGGGAATGGACAAAAATTGGTCAATGTGAATCATGTAAGGATTACAAAGATTGTCAAGGGAATGGATTTCATAATTGGCATGGAGATAAAAAGAATGTTTTAGTTTGCCATAAAGAAAAAATAGAAAAAGCAACGAAATGCCAATAAATAGTACTATGAGCGGTCTGCAAGACCTAGCGATGAGTAGATGTTGAACTACATCCCGGCCCCCAGCAGTGGTTCTATGTACTTATCGACGGTTTTCGTTGGTTTTTGAGACGTTTTGGAGATTAAGACTTGTGGCTTAAGGTAAGCCAAATCTGTTTTTGTGGCAATTTGATAGTAAGCATTCGGCTTAGCCCATATTGTGCAGGCCAGCTGACGTATCTATCTTGCGCACCAAAAAGGATATGCAAAAGGAAGACAGATTTTCTGAGCTGATACAACACCAACAAGAATCGGGACTGA
>Ga0316204_10002610_pt1 | contig 39942 bp, 43 predicted proteins | sample 6monrhotite_MG_2_FD_205661 | JGI IMG/M metagenome (GOLD analysis project Ga0316204, IMG submission 205661) | Microbial mat bacterial communities from mineral coupon in-situ incubated in ocean water Damariscotta River, Maine, United States -... | ecosystem: Environmental > Aquatic > Marine >...
TATGGTCGCGGTTGCTCTTGCGCTTGGTTATGCCGCGATTGTCCAGAAACGCTTCCCACCCATGCTGGTGGTCTCCGCCGTAATCGTACTTTCGTTTGGCGGGTTGACCATCTACCTGCAGGATCCAATTTTTGTTTATATCAAACCGACCATCATCAACCTTCTCTACTCCTTCGCCATTCTTGGTAGTTTCGCGTTCGGTTTTAATGTCTGGAAAGCGCTATTTGGTTCGGTTTTCACTTTGCCGGATCGCATCTGGTGGATTCTGGCCATTCGTTGGGCGCTTTTCTTCCAAATCCTGGCGATCATCAATGAATTCCTTTGGCGGCACATCAACGATTCTGTCGTAGCCGAAAGCGCCCGTTGGTTTCCCCAGCTCGCATGGAGCGAGGGGCTATGGGCGAATGGCAAGCTGGGCATTATGGCGCTGACCTTTGTATTCGCCTTGGCCAACATCCCTATCGCATTGAAACATCAACCCGATGACACTGAAGACGATGTCCCGGACACGCCGGCCGAAAGCGCCTGACAAGCTAACAATCCGTATCCGGATCATTGGCATTGATCCATGACCTTGGTGCGCTAAGCTGGGATTGTTAAACGACCGGGAGACGAACATGAAAACTGGCAAAATGTTCGATTTGTCGCAATCCCCCGGCCATCTCCTGCACCGAGCGCAACAATTTGCCGCCGAGCGGTTCGCCAAAAACCTGTCGGCGGGAGATCGGCTGACCCAGCGTCAATTTGCTGTTTTAGCATCAGCCGCCGCCAATGAAGGCCTGACCCAGACCTACCTTGTTCGAGAAACCGGTATCGATCGTTCGACATTGGCCGAACTCGTGGCTCGTATGGCAACCAAGGGCCTGATCCGCCGCGAATCTGTCGCAAAGGATGCACGCGCCAACGCTATTTTTCTGACCGATGAGGGTCGCGCCATTTACGAGCGCGCACTCACAGGTGCGCGCTTGGCTGACGCCGCCATTTTGGCCTCTTTGCCGAAAAACAAACGCGCCAGCTTTCTTGTCACCTTGCGACGCATCGCGATGACTATCGAAGAGAGCGAAGCCAAAGCCAAAGCCAAACTGAAAAAGCTAAAGGCGGACACGAAAAAGGCAGAAAAGAAGGCCAGAAAAAAAGCCAAAAAGAACAAAATAAAACACAAAAGAAAGAATGACGACGCTTAGTTTGTCTCTTCCAGGGCAGGCAATATGACCTGACGCACGACATCTTCTGTCAAAGGCCCGGCCCAACGCGCGCGAATGACGCCATCGGCTCCCACGACAAATGTCTCCGGCGCGCCCGTGACTCCCAGATCAATCACGGCAGATCCAAATGGGTCCAGAACCACGCCCGAAAAAGGGTTTCCCAATCGCCCGAGAAAGGCATTTGCGTTTTCATCACTATCTCGCCAGGCAATTCCGTAAATTGGAATGCCTGCTGCAGAGAGATCCATCAGCATGGGGTGCTCGATTTCACAAGGAGGACACCACGAGCCCCAAACGTTCAAAAGATAGGTCTGACCGGACAATTCCGATGGCGTAAAACCGGGGCGACCGTCTACAGCCTCCAGAACAAATGCGGGCACCGGTTCACCCACAAAACGATCTGTCTGACTTCCGTCTGTACGGATCAATAGCGCAAAGGCGAGCGCGCCCGCCAAGCCAAACAGCACAACAACAGGCGCCAGGCGCAGCCAACTCATTCCTCGGCCTCATCTTCCTCGCGCTTCAAATGGCTTTGTGCCGCCGAGCGCTCGCACAGGATAAACAGGATCAGTCCGCCAACCCCCAGCGCTGTAAGCGCATAGGATATCCAGACGAACTCGATATAGGCACCGGGCTCAATCACGCCACTCATGCGCGCGCCTCCCGAAGCCGTTGGAGATTGGTCGCCTTGCGCGTCAAGATCGCGCTTCGCATTCTGTAGAGCACCATCCAACCCGCCAAGAAGGTGAAGCCAATTCCCATCAAGGCAAGTGGCAGAAGCTGACTGCCATGGATCGCCGGACCATCTGCCCTGAAGACTGTTGCGCCCTGATGCAAAATTCCATCCCACCATTCCACCGAAAAGCGGACGATCGGCAAATTAACCAGCCCAACCATTGCAAGGATAGCCGCGGATCGTGCGGCAAGTCGTTCTTCCTCAATCGCCGCACGGAGCGCAATATAGCCAAGGAATAGTAGCAACTGGATCAACATGGATGTCAGTCGGGCATCCCACACCCACCAAGTGCCCCAGGTCGTTTTCCCCCAGAGCGACCCCGAAATCAGGCACAGCGCCGCGAACACTGCCCCGATGGGCGCGATCGATGCCGCAGCTACATCCGCCAGATTATGTCTCCAGATAAAGTAGACAAAACTGGCACCGCCCATCGCAAAATAGAGCGCAAGGCCCAGCCAGGCGGCGGGCACGTGGACGTACATGATGCGGATTGTGTCGCCTTGGTAGCGATCAACAGGTGAGGCAAAAAGACCAACCCATAGACCGGCGATAATCAAGCAAAGCGCCAGCACACCACAAACCGGAATGGCAATGCGGGCGAACTTTTCAAAGCGCTGAGGATTGGCGAGATAGCTGAACATGTTGATTGAACGCGTTAGCCTGCCCTGATCCGGCGGGCAAGCGCCAGATGGCCGCAGTTACTCCTCGCTCTCGGGGATGATGGGCTCAAGTGCGTCGCCCGCCTCCGTCAGCACCGGCCGCAAAGGTTCGCCCTCAAATATTTCCTGCCATGCATCCGTCAAATAGCGCTCGAAAACAGATAGCGGTACGGGAACATCATAGCTTCCCTCAGCATATGAGCCGACGGCATAGGGCTCGAAATGAAACATCAGCCCCGCAGCGGCAGTGCCTGTCTGGTTGGGGATCAATGTAAACCCGGGAAAAGCGTCGAGTTCCGCCGCCAAAGGCGACAACCATGTTTCGCGCTCCATCACCTCATCAAAATCAACGCCGAGACGCTCACGCTTCAGAGCCATAAGCTCGCGATAAACCGCATAGAAAAGCGCTGTCAAAGCCGGCGATTCCGACATCGTGTCGGAGATAAGGTCATCCAGCCCGGCAGGGTCAAAACTATTTGTTCGCGTAACGACCGGGGTCATTCCCTGATTGGGGTGTGCGCCGCCCGTGTAGAAAGACGCACGGCGATCCAGACTGACAACGCTCGCATTGGCGAATGATACCGATATCCGGGTTTCGCTGAAATACTCATTCCAGCTCCAGTCCGGTGCCTCATTCATCCAGATTTGATGATCTTCGATCGCCAGCGCCGCGAAATTGGCCAATCCGTTCAACTCGGCTTCCCGAAGAGCCGTCATCACAACAGGATAGGCTTCAAGGCGCCGGTCGATCGTGATCGATACCGCATAAACGTCTGGAAAATCGGATTGTATAAATTCATCTACTGGCATGGTTTCAGGCGGCTCTGCTTGAGCAAAACTGCTTGGCGCTACAACCAAAAGAGCGAGACAAGCGATCTGGATTCTCATGAAAACAATAGAAGCACAGAGCCTCCCTCTATTCCAGACGTGCCTTCAAGGCCGCCGAGATTGCAAATGGCGATAGTGCCGTCAAAAACAGACTGACCGCGCAGGTCAAAATTAGATTCGCTCCCGCCGCCTCATCACCAATGGATGCGGCCCGTCCGGCGCTGGCTGTAAACACCATCAGCGGTATTGCTAAGGGCGCGGCGATCAGGGCGATCACCAATCCGCCACGGCGTGCACCCGCCGACAAAGATGCCGCAATGGCCACCAGAAACGCCAGTCCAGGAATTGCAGCCGCAAGAGCCAGAGCCAACATTCCGGCGGCTTGAACAGACAATCCAAAGGCAATGCCGCCGCCCAATCCCACAAGTGGAAGCGGCCAGAGCGTCGCGACAGACGACCCCAGGACTTTGGCAACCGTGACAATAGAGAGGGGTATTCCGGATAGTCCATAAGCTTCCAACGTGCCGTCGGCGACATCTTCTCCGAAGAGTTTCTCGGCGCCTTGCAAAACGGCCAACAGAGCCGCAAAACAAATAACGCCGGGGCCCGCAGCCTGTAGCGTTGCTGGCGACTGACCAATGGCCAGCGGAGCCAGCGTCAGGCTGGCGATAAAGAAGGCCGCCGGCGCAGCAGGTCCGCCACCCCCGGCAAAAGCCAATTGTGCTTCACGCAGGAAAATGGCGCCCGCCCTCATCGCGTCAGCTCCTGAATTTGGGCATTTGGCCAATCCAGAGCCTGATGCGTCGCCGCAATCACAAGTCCGCCGCGAGCGCGATGTGCCGTTACGGCAGCAGAAAGTCGCCTCCGGCCATCTTCATCAAGCGGGGCCGCTGGTTCGTCCAACAGCCACACAGGCCGGTTTTGAACAAGAATACGCGCCAGCGCGGACCGGCGCTTTTGGCCTTGCGACAGACGACGTGAAGGTCGATCCGCCAACGCTTTCAGCCCCATGTCCACAATGGCACCCGGCACCATCGTCACCACTCCCGCCAAACCGCCCCAAAACATCAAGGATTGCCGCGGGCTTTCATCAGGTTTCAACGCATTATCATGGCCGAGAAACGCACAGACCGACGGGGCCGCTTTGATCGCGGGCTTGCCACCGTACCGAATATCCCCCGAAGCGGGACGAAGAACGCCGGACAGAGCTCTTAAAAAAGTGGTCTTGCCAACACCGTTGCGGCCCAGAATGACCAGCGCCTCGCCCGGCTCCACGTTCAGCGAAAGGCCCGAAATCAGTGGAATATCTCCGCGTTCAAGCGAAAGATCGGTCACCGTTAGCGGCGTGGGATCGAAATCAGGGAGAGTCATTGTGTGCGATTTCACCCGGCCTGACGTTGGGGTCAAGGTAGATTGGCTAACAGACCGCATTGCGGCGGGACGCGGCGAGGTCTAAAACGCCCTCAAACACACATGCTCCCTTTCGCGAAATTCGCTCGCGTTCCAACCGATAAGGATGCTCCCCATGGCTTCACTCGACAGCTTCAATTGCCGCCGCGAACTTGATGTAGATGGAAAAACCTATGTGTATTTCGATCTGAAGGAAGCCGAGCGTAACGGCCTTGAAGGCGCGTCGAAATTGCCAGCATCGCTAAAGGTTCTTCTCGAAAACCTGTTGCGCAATGAGGACGGCACCACCGTCACGACGTCTGACATCAAAGCGATGGCTAACTGGGTCAAGGAACGCAAATCCACCACGGAAATCGCCTATCGCCCGGCTCGCGTCTTGATGCAGGATTTCACCGGCGTCCCGGCTGTTGTCGACCTTGCGGCCATGCGTGATGCTGTGAAAGAGCTCGGCGGAGATCCGGAAAATATTAATCCGCTCGTGCCCGTCGATCTGGTTATTGATCACTCACTGATGGTTGATTCTTTCGGCACAGCCGGCGCATTCAAGAACAATGTCGAGCGCGAATATGAGCGCAATGGTGAGCGTTACAAATTCCTGAAATGGGGCGCGAGCGCTTTTGATAATTTCCGCGTTGTCCCACCGGGAACGGGCATCTGCCATCAGGTCAATCTGGAGTATCTCGCCCAAACCGTGTGGACGAAAGAAGAAGACGGTCAAACGATCGCCTATCCCGATACGCTCGTCGGAACCGACAGCCACACCACCATGGTCAATGGCTTGTCTGTTCTGGGTTGGGGTGTCGGCGGAATTGAAGCCGAAGCGGCCATGCTCGGTCAACCGGTTTCAATGCTCATCCCTGAAGTTATCGGCTTCAAGCTGACCGGCAAACTGCCAGAGGGCGCAACGGCAACAGATCTTGTCTTGATGGTTGTTGAATCACTCCGTGCGCGCGGTGTCGTTGGCAAGTTCGTCGAATTCTTCGGTGAAGGCCTCGACCATCTATCGTTGGCTGATGAGGCGACCATCGCCAACATGGCCCCAGAATATGGCGCGACTTGCGGTTTCTTCCCTATTGATAATGAAACACTGGGCTACCTCACCAAAACCGGTAGCGACCCTCACCGGGTCAAACTTGTTGAGGCGTATGCAACGGCCCAAGGCCTTTTCCGGCCAGCCTATGAAGAAGATCCGGTCTTTACCGATACGCTTGAATTGGACCTTTCCACCGTTGTGCCGTCTCTCGCAGGTCCAAAACGCCCACAGGATCGCATTCCGCTCGACACTGCAGCCGATGCTTTCGCACAAGTTCTCCATACCGAGTATGACAAGCTGTCCGAAGGCCACAAACGCGCCAAGGTCGAGGGAACCGAATACTCCATCGGCCACGGCGATGTTGTCATCGCAGCGATCACATCCTGCACCAACACATCCAATCCTGACGTCATGCTCGGCGCAGGTCTTCTGGCGCGAAATGCTATTCGACGCGGTCTGAAGGTGAAGCCGTGGGTCAAAACCTCGCTGGCTCCAGGATCTCAGGTCGTCACGGACTATCTGGCCAAAGCCGGCTTGCAGGACGATCTCGACGCATTGGGATTCCAGCTCGTTGGATATGGTTGCACGACCTGTATCGGTAATTCCGGACCTCTGCCCGGGCCGATTTCCAGAGCGATTGGAGAAGCCGACCTGGTGGCAACCTCCGTATTGTCGGGAAATCGCAATTTCGAGGGTCGCATCAGCCCTGATGTGCAGGCCAATTATCTCGCCTCACCGCCGCTGGTCGTCGCCTATGCGCTGGCAGGCTCAATGAATGTCGATCTCTACAATGACCCGATCGGTTATGATGAAGAGAACGAGCCAGTCTTCCTGAAGGAAATCTGGCCGTCAAATGCAGAGATCGCTGAGGTTGTCAGCTCTGCTGTCACGCCAGAAATGTTTGCGTCACGTTATGCCGACGTCTTCAAGGGCGATGACACATGGGCAAATATCGAAGTAACCGGCGGTCAAACCTATGACTGGGATATGGGCTCTACCTACATCCAGAACCCGCCTTATTTCGAAGGCATGACGATGGACGCGACCGCTCCGCAAAGCGTCGCAAATGCCCGTATTCTCGGGCTGTTTGGGGATTCCATCACCACCGACCATATTTCGCCCGCCGGCTCGATCAAAGCTGACAGCCCGGCCGGAAGTTATCTCCAGGAGCATCAGGTCGCACCAAGAGACTTCAATTCCTATGGCTCTCGTCGCGGCAACCATCAGGTTATGATGCGTGGGACTTTCGCAAATATCCGGATCAAAAACCAGATGTTTGAAGGTTTGGAAGGCGGCTACACCAAGGCATGGCCCGGTGGTGAGAAGGCCGACATTTACAACGCCGCCATGGATTATAAAGCCGACAATACGCAATTGGTCGTCATCGGCGGCAAGGAGTACGGCACCGGCTCATCACGCGACTGGGCGGCCAAAGGCACCCGTCTACTTGGCGTCCAGGCCGTCATCGCCGAAAGCTTTGAGCGTATTCACCGCTCCAACCTGATCGGCATGGGAGTTTTACCCCTGCAGTTCGAAAATACAGGATGGGAACAGCTTGGCATGACCGGTGACGAACGGGTGTCCGTCTCCGGAATCGAAACGTTAAAGCCTCGCGAATTGCTGGATGTGACCATTACGTTTGCAGACGGTCGAACCGAAACCGTGAAGGCCCGCGCCCGCATCGATACGGATAATGAACTGGAATATTATCGTAGCGGCGGCATTCTTCATTACGTTCTCAGGCGCCTGGCTGCTGCATAGTCACGCAAACCCAAAGGGATGAACGCCGATGATCACGATGGAGTTTCGTGTGGACCTTGCTTCTGACGGATCGCGTCACAGCGATGTGATTCGCAGAACCATCCGCGGAGCTCTATCTAATAGACCATGATCAACGGATTGCTCAGCCTGATACTCGCCAGCTTGATTGCTGGCCCGGCACACGAGCCGGCGAGCGCGCCTGCGCGACCCGTCCTGATTGAGTTATATACCAGCCAAGGCTGTCCTCTTTGTCCTGCGGCAAACGAATTTCTTGGACGATTGGATGCCCGAAATGACGTTATTGCGCTTAGTTTCAGCGTTGATTACTGGGACATATATGGCTGGGAAGACACCTATGCGCGCCCTGAATATGTAGAGCGGCAGCGCGCTTATAAAGCCAGTCTCGATCTGCCTCGGGTCTACACGCCCCAGTTCGTAATTGACGGTTCCGCCGAAGCCGCAGGATCGGAACCAGACGGCATTCTATCGCTAATTGCCAATCGGCGGCTGACGCTAACCGATTCCATAGAGATCGAGGTCGATCATAATGGAGAAGGCAATTTTACCATCAACATTGATGGTGCCGTTCCGTCAGGCAGCCCGGCGACTGTCTATATAGCCGCCTACGCGCCGGGGTGGCGCACGGTTCAGGTTGACGGCGGAAGAAATGCCGGGCGCGAAATGAGGGTCTACAATCCGGTCACGGCGTTTTTCGAACTTGGTCAATGGCAAGCCGGCGAGGACAGCTATGGCGCGGCACTTCCAGACGGTCTCGCAGGTGTTTTCATAATTCAGGGTGGCGCAGGCGGGCCGATTTATGCCGTTGCGGATTTTCGCCACTCAATGGATAGTCATCCCGACGGCTGATTAAGCGTTATCGGGCTTGACCCGCCACGGCGGGTCAATGCGGTTCTCACCAGCATAGTAAAGCTTCCAGCGATGCCCGTCAGGATCGCGGAATTCTGCCTCTCGCCACAGATAGCTTTGATCCAACACTTCCGTATCAAAGACGATTCCAGCCGCCTCCAGGCGCGCTTTTTCCTCATCAACATTATCCGTTTCAAGATAGAGCGTTGCTCCGGATAAAACGTCGCCTTCTGCGACATGCAAAGAAAAAGTCGTATCGCCATCCGGCGCCAGAAATCGCGTATAATGCGCACTATCAACCAGCAGCCGAAACCCGAGGCGAAGATAGAACGCTTTTGACCGGGCGATATTGCTAACGCTCAGCGTAATCTGATTGAGTTTCATTCTTGTCCAGCCCTCGTGTAAATCAGTTCAAAATAGGGTGACCAATTCGCCCCGCCATCTGATGTCATGAGAACTTCAAATAGGAACCGGTCTTCGCTTTCGAAAGTCCAGCGCAATTGGAAATGCATGCGCGTGGACTCGCCAAATGCAAAATAGGTGTCTGACCGCAAATTGGTCGCGATGAGGCGGCCCTCAGAATCCAGACGCCCTTCATAAATATCGAGTAGGCCGAACCCTTCATCCAGAGCGGCAATACGATAGACATCGCGAAATCCGTCCCAGCTAATAAGCGTTGTGAGGCCCGATTGCTCGTCCCCAAAGTCGATAATCGAGGTTTCGATATAGGCACGTCCACCATAAAGGCTTTCAATCTGTGCGGGGAGTCGCGCGCTGTCTTCCCAACCAGAAGGCGTCGCACGTCGTCCGGACACAATCCATTCACCCTCATGGCCCTCAAGAAAAGCGAGTGGCGATTCTTCAGATTGAGCAAAACTGGCTGGAACCAATAGTGCAAAAACCGCCAGAAAGGCGGCAATAATTGATGACTTCATGTTCTTGGACTCCACGACACGGTGATTGAATTTGAATTCAAAATATTCATCCAAAACAAGGCACAAGCCACTGACAATTTAGTTACCTTTCGGATTGTTCGTCGCGGCAACAGCTATTTGGTCCAATGGCCGGATGAGACGATCAATGGCCAAATCACTCAGCGCGAAGGCCCAGCCATCTGTACGATCATTCAGCGCTATCGCCGCAGGTCGAGCAGAGTCGCTATGCGCAACCGCGGTAATTCTCGCCCAATATTGCCCATTCACATCATGGATAAAAAGCGTGACTTCCAATCCGCTTGCCGTGGTGACACGATGCTCCGCAATGTGCGGGCCACGCAACTCCTGCGCTGGAAGAATTTGTTGAAATCGTAGGCGCGCCAATACCGTGGCAACGCCATCCCCCGCTCCCGGCGAAACCAAATTCCACCCTTCTGGTTGAACCAGATCAAAAGCGTCTCCGCTCAATGGTCTGTGCTGCAGGCAATAACCCGTCCCGTCCTCTGGCAAAATACAAGCCTCGCGTATGACCGACCGGCCAAGCGAGAGAAATTCCAGCTGCATCCAGTTGGTCGCGTCGGAAAACTCTGGCAAATAGCCGCGCAGCAACCAACTTTGCGCTTCGCTTGTCCGGCGCACATAGACATGCCCATCCTGACGGCGGTTACCGATAAGCAGGTTTGCCAATTCCCTGTCATTATTGTCCCGGATGATGATGTGCGTTGCAGAGCCACCCTCCTCGGGGTCTCCAAGCGAAAGGCGTTCATGACCACTGGCCAGACGGGTCCGTTCACCCAGTGGCTCAAGCGCGATGATCGCGGCGAGCAGGCGCTCCGCCAGCTCGCTATCCGCTTCATACCCATCGTGTGAAGCCAACGCCCAGCCTTCCAGCGTCCGACGAAGCCGGAAGTTACTCTCTGCGGTCGTCACGGTGATCTCGCCAACCGTACCCGGCGCATTCACAAGGCGCGGCGTGAGCGTTTGAGGGGGAATACGGAAGGCAGTCGGCTCACTTTGTAATAGCGTGAAGGCAATGCCCGCGACGAGCAGCAAGGCCGCCGCAGCAAGCGCCAGTAGAGCCTGACGACGACGATTTAGCGCTCCGCTCATGAGAGTGTTCTCCGACGCCGCCAGAAACCGGTGCCAAACCCGATCACCAGGATCATGATGGGAGGCATCCACATCGTCCAGAAACGAAGACTGGCCTCAAGGGCATCAATATCTTCGCGAAAACTCCGTTCAATGCCCCGCAATCGATCCCTTGCGGTGGTCATTTCCTCGCGTAATTCATCTATCCGGCTTTGCAGAGTCCCATCGGTCGCCGCGCCGTTCATTGGTGGACGGCCAGACATCAATGCGTCGAGTTGGCTCTGGATCTCGAACGTCCGCGCTTCCAGAGCAGCTTGCTCATCGGCATACTCTGCCTCTGCAGCAGATCTCAGCGCATCCACGCGTGCCATAGGGCGCGAGGAGGACGACAGAGATCGCAATTGCAACAGAGCCGGGTCGCCCAAAGCCAGGTCAACGAAGTTCAATAAAAGAGCGGGATTATCGGCAACGATTGAAAGACCAAAGCTGGCGTCTTCCCGTAAAAAATAAGGATCATCCAACCAATCTGCATCCGCAATAATGACCACATCTCCCGACCTCTGGGACGAGGCCAAATGGGTCGCTTCTACCGCGCCAGACGGTGAACCATCGGGAAAGGCAGTTGGAAACAGCCCGCTCAACCTCACGGCGAGAATCGGGGCCGTGCCGGACGGCTGGTAGTCGGCCAAAAGCGTGGCCGGCGAAGGGTTACCAGCCGCTGTTTCTGTGTCGATCACAGATCCGTCCAAACTGGTTTGGATCAAAACCCTTACGCCCAGACCATCAACTGGCGTCAATTCAATCAGACCTGACGATCCGAAATTGATGCCGCGCTGCATGTCAGCGGTGGCGAGGTCTGTATCGGACATCTGGTCTGGCCCCGCCGAGAACCACAATGGATAATTGCGGACTTGATTGCGACCGTCCTCGGTAATCTGAACCGGCAAGCCAAGGCTTCGATCCATGGCAATTTGATCAGCTGGAATATTGACGCCCCAGGCGGACAATAGCTGCGGCATGGTTGACGAACGCCGCGCGCCAGGTGGCGGCAATCCATCGGGGCCGGCTCGAAAAGCCGATAACGCCAATGGGTCAAGCGCCATGATCAACCGGCCTCCCGACAATACATACTGATCCAGCATGTAGGTCTGATCTGCTGTTAGTCGCGGAGGGTGGACAACCAGCAACGCGTCGATATCCGGCAATTCCCGAAACCCGGAATCCAGCCACAACAAATCATATGCAGTGCCAATTTCATCGACAATATGGCTCGGCCGCGCGCCAATGGCGCCGGGTCGAATAGGTAGGCTCGTGAGAACGCCCAGCTGACCGCGTGCTTCGCGGGATAATTCCGCCAGCGACCTTGTCAGATCATATTCGAGAAGAGCCTCTCGCTCAGACGAAAAATAGGCCAGGACCTGTCGATCATCGACGGCATTCTCTGCAACGAGCCCAAAGAATATGCGCTGCCCTTCACCCGCTGGAGCCGAGATAAGTCCCGTAGCGAGAGCGGCATCTTCAGCGTCAGAAAACGGCTCTGGATCAATCTCCGTCAGTATAATTCGGCCATCAGCCTCTGCAGCATAAGCCCGTAACAAACCACGCACTCTCGAGCCATAGGCGCGAACGGCCGGATAATCCGCGGCGGTTCTGCGTGAGTAATAAAAAGTCCAGCGAACGGGCTCTTCGATCTCACGGACGACACTGCGGCTGCCCGATGACAGCCGATAAAGCCCGCCTTCGGTAATATCGAGGCGTACAACCGAAAACCCGGCAGAAGCCAGTAAATTCAACCCCGCTAACCCGGCAAATAGCGCCAGCAGAATAGCGGTTAAGTGCCAGCGGCGGCTCATGTTCCGCCCTCCCGACTCGCGCCTGCTTGCAGGCCGCCGGCTGCGATGCCAAAGCCGATCAATGTCAGAAAATAGATCAAATCTCCAAGGCCAACGACGCCGCGTTCAAAGGCTGAAAAGCGTTCCAGCACGCTCGAATAGGCAAGCGCTTCAACCAAAAGAGCCGGAGCTGTTCCAGACAGAGAGTCCGTCACCAGAGGCAGCCCCGCCATTGTCATCAATAGGGTGGCCAACATCGAAAGGACAAAGGCCGTTACCTGACTTCCGGACGCAGCAGACAGGGCCTGTCCGATGGCAAGGTAACTTCCGGCGAGAAGAAATGCGCCCAAATAGGCGATGGCAATCGCGAGGTTATCCGGACTGCCGAGATAATTGACGCTAATCCACATCGGGAAAGTTGCCACAAGCGCGCCCAGCGCAACCGTCCAAGCTGCAGCAAACTTTGCAAGCGCAATGGAAGAGACCGATACAGGTAAGCTCAACAGGATCTCCAACGTGCCCCGATCGCGCTCCTCTGCCCAGGAGCGCATGGCCAGAGCCGGCATCAAAATCATCAGCAACCAGGGCACATAAGCAAAAAGAGGTGAGAGATCAGCGCGATTGGTATCGAAAAAGCGGCCAATATTGAACGCAAAGGCCGGCGCGGCAAAAGCAAAGGCAGCCAAAAATACATAGGCGAGTGGTGTCGTGAACCATGCTCGCATTTCGCGGCGATAAATGGCGAAAAAACCTGCCGTGGAAACCATCATGATGCGGCCTCTGCACTTGGGCGCGTCAGGCTCCGGAAGGCATCATCAAGGCGCCCGGAACGGGCACGAGCGGCAAAATCATCCGGTTCTTCGTCAACCACAATTCGTCCCTGATCGATGACGATCACACGGCTACAGACGGCAGGCACTTCTTCAAGAATATGAGTGGAAACAATGATCGCCTTGTCCGCGGCCATTTCGCGTATCAATGCACGAACCTCATGCTTCTGATTAGGATCGAGACCATCTGTTGGTTCATCGAGCACCAGCAAAGGTGGGTCATGGGCTATAGCGGCGGCGAGCGCTGCACGGCGCTTAAAGCCTTTGGATAGAGTGCCAATCTGCTGATTGGCTTCGCGGCCAAGACGAGCGCGGTCGAGCGCCAATTCACGCGCATCACGCAATTGAGGGCCGGAATGGCCCCGCACAGACAAGCAGAAGCCAACAAATTCCCTCGGCGTCATTGTCCGATAAGCCGGTGCACCTTCCGGCAAATATCCAACCATTTTCTGGCCGGCTCGGCGAGCTCGCACCATGTCATGAGGGCCGACACAGACTTTTCCGGCATCAGGCTCCAGCCGACCTGCGATCATCCGCATAACGGTCGTTTTTCCAGCACCGTTTGGCCCGAGAAACCCAAGCACTTCACCGGTCGTCAACGTAAAGCCAACACGGTCAACCGCCCTACGGCGTCCAAAAGTCTTGACCACTGAGTCAACGGTCAGCATGGCGCGAAGTTTTCCTCATCCAGTAAACACCCGAACGCATAGCGATAACTTGCGTCGGCGGGCTTGGCCATATGAGAACAGTGAAAGTCTGAAGGAAGGGTGTCGACCGGGGGTTGGGCTGCTGATCCGGGGGGCTGGGGGGGCTGTCTGAAACCTGGATCAAGCAGCCTTCAAAAAACCGTCCGGCCGACGCTTGAAAGCTCTTGTGATGACAAGGCCTTCACAAGGCCAAAATTTGACGGCTTTGTGGCGATGCGTGAATACTTCGTAACATAGCCGGGACGATTCTTTTCTGGCGCACATTTGGAGGCATTGCTTCGCTTATGAGGGGAATATCTGTTTCGGCCAGCGATGACACCATCATGTTCGCCCGTCCAGAGCTGGATTCCATTCTCAATGTTTACGGTCGATTGGTCGCCAGTGGTGATTGCAAAGACTATGCAATTGATAGCCTGTCCGATCGCGCAGTCTTCTCCATCTTCCGACGCACCAACGACTTTCCACTCTACCGGGTTGAAAAAGTGCCTGCGAACGCAAAAAGGCAAGGCGCGTGGAAATTGCTCGCTCCCGGAGGCGCCATTCTCAAGCGCGGGCACGAACTGGCGCCCATTCTCAAATTCTTCGACAAGAAACGCTTTCGAATTGTCGAATAAGCCAGCGTCTGATGTTTGCATAAAGAAAAACCCCGGCTCAGTGAGCCGGGGTTTTCATATCGACAATATTTCAAATTTCTAATCACGCCCCAGCAAGGACATCAAAATCTGAAAGATATTCACGAACGCAATATAGAGGTTCAATGCGCCCATATTGGTCATGACAGCAAGGGATCGTTGGTCGTCCTTAAAGGCGTAATATGAACCCTTCAACGATTGGGTTTGCCACGCCACCAAGCCGGCCATCAACACCAAGAATGCAATCTGGATAATGAGTTCCATCACCGGCGATTGCATGAAGAACACATTGACCATCCCTAATGCAAACGCACCCCAAATTGCCATAAACAGGAATGATCCCAGCCCCGTCATATTGCGTTTGGTGGTGTATCCCCACAGAGATAGGCCGAGGAAGGAAGACGCCGTCAAGGCAAATGCCGTAGCAATTGTGCCATAACTGGCCGTGACACTGGTCCCGCTGGCAGATTGGAGTGGCAAAGCAGATTCAGCGGCATAAACCCAAATGCCGAGCCCCATTCCGATAAGCGTCACAATGGCCCAATAAAGCAACGCAGATCCCATCGGCGACGGACGTCGCATAATGAAACCGGAACCTAGCAACAATACGATTGGTCCCCAACGCACAACTTCAAAGAGGACCGTCCCGAATACGAGGTTCGTTAATACAGGCACGGTTCCAACGGCGTAAGCCAGCCCTGCCGAAAGCAGCAAGCCGAGCGCCATCTTGTTATAGACACCGAGCATGAAGCTGCGCAGGCCGGCATCGGCGGACATGTCCATCGTGCCAGCGGTGCTTCCATAACCACTATAGCCGTCATTCATAGCAATTCTCTTTCCTTCATCTCGAATGGGGCCTTTGCCAAAAGGCAAAACCCGTTTGGGTGAATATCGTTCTATTGCGTCCGTCTGACAAGAGGAGACAGCCAAGCGGCGAATCCCCCATGACCGACCACTGTTTCAGCTGGGGGGTTAAAACCCGGCGTGAATACGTTCATTCTGGATTGCATGTCTTTTCGCCTGTTTGCTGCCTTGCCCATTCCAACAGAGATTGCCGAGTCCCTCACCCGGCTACAAACCGGCGTGCCAGGAGCAAGCTGGCGCTCGCCCGCCGCCATGCACCTGTCGCTCCGCTTTTTTGGCGAGGTCAATGACGAGACAATCGAGGCGCTGGACCATCAACTTGCCCACATTCGCTGCCAGCCATTTGGTCTTACTATTGAAGGCGTTGGGCATTTTGGCCGAGAGGAGCCACGCGCGCTCTGGGTCGGCATCCGATCACAACCATCACTGATACTTCTGGCGAAGTCGTGTGAGCGGGCAGCCCGGCAAGTAGGCTTGGAAATTGAGCGACGCGCTTACGTGCCGCATATAACACTAGCCTATCTTACAGAAACGCCGTTGGACTCTGTCCTTGATTTTGAGCGCCGTCATGGGGCCCGCCACATTCCGGGCTGGGTTGCGGACCGGTTTTATCTCTATTCATCGTGGGTGGGTGGTCGCGGCGAGAACCCTTACCGCATCGAAGCCGAATACCCGCTGATCTAGATCCAGCGGCGTGTGCGCACGCAATATGCGTCGAATGCAGCACCAAACATTTCGCGCAATGCCCGTTCTTCCGGGACAATCTGCAAACGATTCAATGAAACGATAAAACCGGCAATCGCCAACAAACCCATCGCATCTTTGGAAAAGCAAACGACGCCGATGAGCACCATTAACATACCGAGATACATTGGATTGCGCGTAAATCGGTAGATCCCGCCAGTCACCAGAGCGCTCGCCTTATCAATAGTATGCGGATTGATGGTGGTTTGCTGTTGGCGAAATTGCAGGACGCCAAGAACGGAAATCAAAGCCCCCACACCGCCAAAAGTGATGGCAACAACGAAGCTAGACTGGCCAAGAAGCAAATCGAAGGGAGAAAAGGCGTCAAGCCCCAGCACAATGCCGATGAAGAATACCAAAATGATGGGTGGTGGAATTATGGGGCGCATTGAATTTGGCCTATTCAGCCACTTCAAAGGCACCTTCGAGGACTTCCAGAGTCCAGACCTCGCCGACACGATAAAGCCAGAAAATATCGCCGTAATCCGCTGATGTTAGCTGACCGCTATCGCACAGCGTTCCAGCGAGCGCGTCTTCTCCAGCGACCGCCGCAACCCAACTACAGCTCGTGTTCGAGTGCTCGGCAACAAAAGTCCAACGCGCATCAGAAGCCACAGCTTCGGCGATGGCGTCATCACGCATACGCTCTGCAATGCCTCCGCCACACATTGCAGGTGCGCGGGCCGCGGCTGCATGCTGAATCACAGCGCCGGCCGGTAAAGCCGTTTCATAGGTCCGACATGCACCAGAAGAATAGATGGCATCAAAATCCGGCTCACCAAGCAACACATCGAGACGCGCAACCATTGCCAAACCATTTTCGCCCAAAGGACAGTCCAGCGCATTACAGCTTTCTTCGGCCTTGCGCGCATGACGCACAATCAGAATATGGCGATCTGCCGCCATGATATCGGTGCGCGCTTCATCCCCGGCTGCCTCGAGAAGGCCGACGCGGTCAAACTCATTATCTGCCATTGCGGACGCTGAAAATACAAAACCCAATGCGATTGTGGCGACCGCAAAGAGTGCTGTGCGCCATTGCGTGGAACGGACAGAGGCCTTGCCGAAGGCAGGGCCATCAAGGTTTTTCATGAGCTTCAAAATTCAACTCCGTGGGGAAAGCGGAGCGAGTCATTAACGCAACCGCCGTCAAAAGGCGACTTTCGATGTCATGACAATGCGGTGAGAGTTTGGCAGTGACGTTAAAAACCGCTGTTCAGGAGCGGCTTTTTTCCGAAACGACGGCGGTAGCTTTGCATTTCGCGATCGGCTTGCTCATAGGGTGTGTTCGCTTCTGCAAAACTGAAAGCATTCGCGCGGGGTATACTGAGACCTGATTGAGTACGAATTTCATCAATAAACTCGTCGCGGAGGTTTTTAGTGCCGGCGATGAAAACGATGTCTTCATCGTGCATACCAAATACGAGCGCGTAAACACCCGGCATTTGTGGGATTTCGCTCACTCTACTATTGTTGAGTTTGATGGCGGGGCTCCAACGCAAAGTGCCTCCGGTCTGAATTCGCGGTGCTGGAGCTTCGCGTAGACCAGACGTATCGCCCGGCTTTGCAACGTCGAGGGTCGCTCCGTCTCTTTGAAGGGAGTTTAGCCCACGCTTTCCAAAACCTGCCATTTTGACACCAACACCTGATTGCAATCCAAGACCCTTACACCACTTATCGCGGTGAGCCCTTGGCTTTACCACCAAACGGTAAGCAGGCATTTAAGATCGGCGCTAGACGTCCACCTCAGCTTCCAGAGCATGAGTCGTGATAAACTCTCGCCGAGGCTCAACCAGGTCACCCATCAGCTTGGAAAAAAGATCATCTGCTTCAGCAAGTTCATCGATCTTCACCTGAAGAAGTGAACGCGCATCTGGATCCAGTGTCGTTTCCCAGAGTTGTTCGGCGTTCATTTCACCCAGCCCTTTATAGCGCTGAATTTTCATACCCTTGGCACCGGCAGCGGAGACCGCCGCCATCAATTGGCTTGGCGTGTAAATGACGGTGTTTGCCGATTTAGTGACATAATTGGCCGGCCCAGCGAAATCGCCGCCAATGGCAATGGCGCGATCAGATAGACGGCGGGCTTCTGGCGATACTCGCAGAGATTCTTCAAGGACAGCGGTTTCGGTTACGCCGCGCACATCGCGTGTGAACACAAGTGCGTGATCTTCAGTTAACGCCGCCGTCCAGTTATCTTCACCTTCTTCCGCGAAACGGTTGAGAATACCGGCGGCCTTATCCGCTGCCTCTTGTGTAACCTCAGGCACCATCGCGCCCGCCAAGGCCGCAGCTTCCGCCGCGAATACCGGCGCACGCGCTGCAATCCGGTTAAGTGCGAGTTTCACGAGACGAGCCTTTTCGACACGATCCGCCAGATCAGCACCGCCAATGGATGAGCCATTAGCCAGCTTCAACAATGCGTCAGAACAACCTTCCTCAATGAGGTAGGAATCCATTTCCGCCTGATCTTTTACATAACGCTCCGATCGACCACGCGCGATTTTGTAGAGTGGCGGTTGTGCGATATAGAGGTGACCGCGAGTAATCAATTCCGGCATTTGCCGATAGAAGAAGGTCAGCAAAAGCGTCCGGATATGCGCGCCATCCACATCAGCATCGGTCATGATGACGACTTTGTGGTAGCGCAGCTTGTCGAGATCCAGCTGGTCGCGTCCAATCCCGGCCCCAAGGGCCGTGATCAACGTGCCGACCTGCTCCGAGGACAACATCTTGTCAAAGCGAGCGCGTTCAACATTTAGAATTTTCCCGCGCAAAGGCAGAACGGCTTGAAACTCCCGGGCTCGGCCCTGCTTTGCAGAACCTCCAGCAGAATCTCCCTCGACGATGAAGAGTTCGGACTTGGAAGGATCTTTTTCCTGACAATCGGCAAGCTTGCCGGGCAGGGACGCAATATCCAGGGCAGATTTTCGCCGAGTCAGCTCCCGCGCTTTGCGAGCGGCTTCACGCGCAGCGGCGGCTTCGATAATTTTACCAACGATCTGCTTGGCTTCATTCGGATGCTCCTCAAACCATTGAGACAGCATTTCATAACATGTGCCTTCAACAGCTGGTCGCACTTCGGACGAGACCAGTTTGTCTTTGGTTTGAGATGAGAATTTCGGATCCGGCACTTTAACCGACAGCACGCAGGTCAAACCCTCGCGTGCGTCATCGCCGGTAATCGTCACTTTTGATTTCGCAGCCAGACCCGAGGACGCCGCATAAGTGTTGATCACACGGGTCAGTGCTCCCCTGAAACCCGCCAAATGGGTGCCGCCGTCGCGCTGCGGGATGTTGTTTGTGAAGCAGAGGACATTCTCGTGATAGCTGTCATTCCATTCCAGCGCGGCCTCGACGGTAACGCCCTCGCGCTCTCCGCCAATCAGGACCGGCGGCTTGAATATCGGGGTCTTGGCGCGATCCAGATGCTCAACAAAAGCGGACACACCGCCTTCATAGAATAATCTCTCTTCAAAGCCTTCATCATCCCGCCTGTCTCGGAACAGGATCAGCACGCCAGAATTCAAAAAGGCCAGCTCACGCAACCGGTGGATCAATGTGTCCCGCTTGAACTCGATATTGGTGAAAATCGAATCCGATGGCATAAAACGCACCTCGGTGCCGCTTAATTTCTTGCCCTTCGCATCAGGAGCATCACCGACAATTTTTAGATCTTCACCGTTCTGTGGATCGCCCATCAGGAAGCGCATTTCGTGCGTCTTGCCATTTCGCCAAATGCGCAGATCCAGCCATTCCGACAGCGCATTCACGACAGACACGCCCACGCCGTGCAGTCCGCCAGAAACTTTGTAGGAATTCTGGTCAAATTTTCCGCCAGCATGAAGCTGAGTCATAATAACCTGAGCAGCAGACACGCCTTCACCCTCGTGCATGTCTACAGGAATGCCGCGACCATTATCCGAAACGCTGGCCGAACCGTCCGCATGCAACGTCACCCGGACCTCGTCAGCATGGCCCGCGAGCGCTTCATCGATGGCGTTATCGACCACCTCATAAACCATGTGATGAAGACCCGAACCGTCATCGGTATCACCGATATACATGCCGGGGCGTTTACGGACAGCGTCCAGTCCCTTGAGGACCTTGATGGAGTCGGCTGCGTATTCCTGATTTTGTTCGTCGCTCATAGCGACACTCTAGCTGAATCGGATACGCCGCGCCATGCTTGAGCTACATATTTGCGATGGTCAAAATATAGATAAATCAAAGAGTTATGAGCGCTCAACAGAACCCCTGAGAATTCCGGTTGAATCGCATCCCAAAATCGAGGAATCAACGCAGAATAAGCAGCATCGCAATCCCCAACATTACAATCACCGTAACGGCATCGGCCCAGCGTTTTATACCCTTTTCCTGCATCCAGTTACGGGCTCTATGTGCCAACCCGACATGGACGGCGGCGGTTAGCAAATACATGGACAGCATAATTGCCACCATCGCCAGATAGGCGGGCAAATCAACCTGATCGAGGTCAAAAAAGCTCGGCAATAGGGTGAGATAAAAAATGATCGGCTTGGGGTTGGTCAGCGGCATGGCAATGCCCGCCAGATAGGTTGCCGCGAGCCCCACGCGCGTCGGCTTCTTGAGTTGGGCAACTTTCGGATAGCGATAAGACTGAAACGCGCCCCAAGCGAACCACAAAAGGATCGCCACACCGATGATTTTGAAAACCCAGCCCGCTGGGCCAACCCGGTCTGCAACTGCCGTCAGGCCCGTAACAGCAATAGTGAACCAGAAGATATCACCCGTGATAATACCACCGCCATAGACAAACCCATGAACGGGACCTGCATCCAGCGTCCGCGCCACCATCGCAACATTTCCGGGACCGGGAGTGAAGAACAGGACGAGCAAGGCCGCAGCAAACAAAAGCAGGCTCTCATAGGGCATGAGATTGAGCCTGGACTGAAACTTGACCCCGTTCGACCTCGAAATGCTGAGCTCGATCATCAAACGCTGCAAACAAGCTGGCCTCCACACCCGTCAGCCAAGCCTGTGCTCCTAGCTCCAGTATGGCCTCTGCCAAACCCTCGCGTCGTGTTTCATCCAAATGAGCGCAAGCCTCGTCCAGCAATAAAAGCGGGATCAATCCGCCTCGCATTGTCAGCGATTGCGCCTGTGCCAGCACCAGCCGGATCGTCAGCGCTTTTTGTTCACCCGTGGAGCATCTCGATGCCGGTTGGTCTTTTTCGCGGTGACGGCCGGTCAAGTCGCTGCGGTGCGGGCCGCGCGTCAGTGTCCGGCCAGATGCAGCATCGCGATCTCTGCCCTCAACCAGGGCACATATCAATTGGTCTTCGGCGTCCCGGATTTCCGCACCCTCAGCCAAAGCGGCCTCGACCATGCCGTCGAGCGCCAAATCAGCTTTGGGAAAGGCGCTATCGTCCGCTGCATCAATGGCCGCCTGCAACCGCGCCAGTGCATGAAGGCGTCCTGCGGCGAGGGCAACTCCATGCCCTGCCATATCGGTCTCCAGCGCGTCCAGCCACACGGGGTCTGCTCGCCCATTGTCGAGCACGCGTTGGCGACGCGAACGCAATTTTTCATAATTGCCAAGCGCCTCGCTATGAGACGCCTCACTGGCCGCAACGAGGCGGTCAAAGAATTTCAGGCGATCAGAACGTGGACCAGCAAACAGGCGATCATGTTCAGGAAGAAGCGCAATCATCGGCAAACGACGCGCGAGATCGCCGCGCGAGGCCGGTTTTCCATCCATACGTGTCTGGCGACGCCCGCCGTCCAGAAGCCCGGAGGCAAGCGTAGCCTCATCGCCGGTCTCGGAAATAGCTTCAGCATAGACCGCCCAAGCGGATGCCACATCACTTCCCGCGCGGCGCAACGGCTCTTCGGATTCAACACCACGCAAACCGCGCCCGGGAGCCAGCAAAGATATGGCTTCAAGGATGTTCGTTTTTCCAGAACCATTCGGTCCCGCCAAACAGACGGGTCGAGCATCCAGCTCCAGGTCGAGCATTTCGAAATTTCGGAAATCGGTCAGCCGCAACCGATTGAGTGCAGCCGGAATCCGGGGCTCAGCGCTGTCTCGCCTCACACGCGGAGCGGCATCAGAACGTAGAGAGAATCCGGATCTCCAGAATCTGTGACCAAGGTCGGTGAGGCCGGGTCGGCAAAATGAAAGCGCGCCTCGTCACCTTCGATCTGACCTGTCACATCAAGGATGTAACGCGCATTGAAGCCGATAGCGAAACCGCCTTCCTTACTGTCGACAGGCACTTCCTCGGTCGCTTGGCCCGATTCCGGATTATTGACGGCCAGCGTCAATGTTCCATCATCGAGGGACAGCTTCACCGACCGGGATTTTTCGATCGAGATTGTCGCAACACGATCAACCGCTTCTGCAAAGCGCTTATTATCCACCGACATCATTTTCTCATTCCCACGCGGAATGACCCGTTCGTAATCCGGGAAAGATCCATCTATGAGCTTGGATGTGAGGACAGCACGGCCAAATCCGAAGCGGATCTTGCCGTCGGAAACGGAAATCTCAATGTCTTCATCGGCGTCTTCAAGAAGACGACGAGCTTCCTGAACCGTCTTGCGCGGCACAATAACAGCGGGCATGCCGCCAGCGCCGTCAGGCAGGTCACACTCAGACAATGCGAGCCTATGGCCATCGGTTGCAACAGCGCGGAGCGTCTTGCGGCCTTTTTCATCTGCGGCGTGCAGATGAATGCCGTTGAGATAATAGCGGGTTTCTTCCGTCGAAACAGCAAAGCGCGTCTTGTCGATAATCCGTGCCAACGCTCCAGCTTCAAGCTTGAATGAATGCTGCAAATCCTCCGACGGCATCATCGGAAAATCACCAGGCGGCAAGGACGGGAGCGAGAAGCTCGACCGGCCAGCTTTCAGGCTCAAGCGTGGATCATCACCATCCAGCTCCAAAGTAACGTCGGCGCCCTCGGGCAGTTTCCGGGCAATCTCATAAAGCGTATGGGCAGGCGATGTGGCCATCCCTTCGCGCTCAACTTGAGCGGCGGCGCTTTCCTGAATTTCCATGTCGAGGTCTGTGGCGGCAAAACTGGCACCATTCGCCCCAGCGGTGATGAGAACATTCGACAGGATCGGGATGGTGTTTCGGCGCTCAACAACAGCCTGAACGTGACCCAATGCTTTTAAAAGAGCTGCGCGTTCGATGGTGAGTTTCATATCGTATCCGTCTTCCTGCCTTCTTGTCCGGAAACAGGGCGGTTCGCGACAGAATAATGAATCGCTTCATTCCCGGAAAGAAGAGCATAGCGAAATTTCGTGAAGTGCAATACGCCCCGGCTCGGCTGAATGCAGCGAGCCGGGGATAACTGCCTAGCCCCGGATCTCGTCCGACAGGCTTTCGATCTCATCCTTCACCGGATCGCCGGCCTTGATCAGATCGCTAATCTTGTTCACCGCGTGAATGACCGTCGAGTGATCACGGTCACCAAAACGTCGACCGATATCCGGCAAAGACCGCGTGGTCATTGTCTTGGCAAGGTACATGGCCACATGGCGTGGCTTCACCACAGTCTTGGTCCGCCGCTTGGATAAGATGTCCGCCACCTTCACGCCAAAGCGCTCTGCGACAGCTTTTTGGATGACGTCCACTGTGACGCGGCGTTCCGAAACAATCGACAATTCGCGCAAAGCGGCCTCAACAGCTTCCATCGTCACCGGACGACCCAAAAGCGCCGTGCGACCAATGACATTATTCAGCACGCCTTCCAGTTCGCGGGCGCTGGCAGTCATCCGAGCCGCCAGAAAGTCGCGAACCGTTTCAGGAACAGCAAGCTCGGGATAGTGGCAGCTCGCCTGTGCAATCTTGCAATCAAGAATTTTGCGACGAAGGTCCAGATCCGGCTTGCGCAGTTCGCAGGCAAACCCGCCCTTCAGCAATGACGCCAGACGTTGATCAGAAACATTCAGCTCAGCCGGCGGACGATGCGATGCCAACACCACCTGTTTCTCATCCGCAATTAGGGACGCAATTGTATGCAGGAATTCATCTTCAGTTTTCGGCTTTCCAGCAATGAAATGCACGTCATCAATCAACAGAACATCGACGCGTCGAACCGACTCCTTGAAGCTGATTGTATCTCGCTTGCGCATGGCAGAGACGAATCCCGAAAGAAACTCTTCCGCCGTCAGATAGAGCGCCTTGCGGCGAGCACCGCCCATTTCAACCGTATGCGCAATTGCGTTCAGAAGATGGGTTTTGCCAACGCCATAATCTCCGTAGAAAAAAGCCGGATTAAACGGGGATGGCGACGCATTGACGATCGCTCTCGCAGCTGCAGACGCCATCTCATTCGATGGGCCAACCATGAAGGTATCAAAGGTGAAACGCTCACTGACTGCGCGAGACTGGGGCTCTTTCACCGGATCGCTGCCAGAGGGTTCGGAAATAGGAGCAACGGCCACAACCGGGCTCGAAACGACATCTTCTTCTGCCAGAAGCTGGATGGAACGGTTTTCCGGATCAAACTGTGTCCAGAGAGCGCGCAAACGCGCACCGACATGGTCTTCAATCCAATCGCGATAAAATCGACTCGGCGCGATCACCAGGAGGCCGCCATCAGCTTCCTCGCGAACCCGCAATCGGGCTATATTCGAGGAAAATACTGTATCCCCATACTCTCCACGAAGATGCGTTCGCACCTCGCGCCAGACAGCCCCCGCAGTCTTCATTTCGCCCGCCTTATGCAGGGATTTCATCGCACCGCCAGAAATCAACGACATGTCCCCACCGCCCTCTTTTTGAATCCAGTAAACTGGATCAAATTATTGTTATACAAGCACAAATTTCCCATTCACCGCTCATGGACATGAGCGGCGGCAGCGTTTGATTTAGTCCGCATAGGAATGAACGCCTGATGACCCTTAGACTAACCGGAGCCCCCGTCTGGTCAACAAAACTTTCCCCCTGATTCGCGTGATTCTTCCCTTGACACGAGAAAAATGCTGACAGGGTAGGAATTTGGCATCTGCATGTTTTTTTCTTCCGGCACTGACCTCATTTGCGCTCGAAAATCACTCGCAAAAAGACAAATAAAAACGCCCCTGGCGGTCCGCCCGAAGCGTCTTAAAATTTGCTGATACGCTGTCGGTGTTTAGGCCGAAAGAGTCTTCACGCGAGCCGACATGCGGGAGATTTTCCGCGAAGCCGTATTCTTGTGAATGATACCCTTGGTCACAGCACGCATCATTTCGGACTCCGCTTTTACGAGAGCCTCGCGAGCTTTTCCGGAATCACCGGCAGCAACAGCTACGTCGACCTTCTTGATGAAGGTCCGAACGCGTGAGCGCCGGGATTTGTTGATTGCGGTGCGGCGAGCAATCTTGCGCACCATTTTCTTGGCAGAGGCCGTATTCGCCATGAAGGTTTGTCCGTTGTCTTAATTATTCAGTGTCTACGCGCTCCGACGACCGGATCGCGAGTGAGGCGGGGCGTATACTCGTCCGGGCTTCGCCCGTCAACTCTTTGCGCAGGCTATTTGTGCTTGAAATGTGCAGCACGCTTCTCGGCGAATGCCGCCATGCCTTCGCTCTGGTCTTCTGTGGCGAATTGCGACTGGAAAACCCGGCGCTCCCAGCGCACACCCTCGCTCAAGCCCAGCTCGAAAGAACGGTTGATGGATTCTTTGGTCATCATGGCGATGGGAAGTGATTTCGCAGCAATAGACTCGGCCGCTTCGAGAGCAGTGCTGATAAGGTCATCGACCGGCACAATGCGGCTGACAAGACCAGCGCGCTCGGCTTCCTTGGCATCCATCATCCGACCTGTGAGGCACATATCCATGGCCTTGGCTTTGCCGACAGCGCGCGGCAGGCGCTGGGTGCCGCCGGCGCCGGGCATAACGCCCAGATTGATTTCAGGCTGACCAAATTTGGCAGTCTCGGACGCGATGATGAAATCGCACATCATGGCGATTTCGCATCCACCGCCCAAAGCATATCCGGAAACGGCTGCAATGATCGGCTTGCGAAAACGGGCAACAGATTCCCACGTTTTTTCAAACGGGTCATTCATATAGAGGCCGACAAAATCCTGGCCGACCAATTCCTTGATATCCGCCCCGGCCGCAAAGGCCTTTTTGGATCCAGTCAAAACAACACAGCCAATGTCGGCATCGCCTTCAAACTTCGCCAGCGCCGCCGCGAGCTCGGTCGTCAGTTCATCGCACAACGCGTTCAGTGCTTCCGGGCGATCTAGCGTGATAACGCCGACACGGCCCTCGGTCTTCACCTGAATTGTCTTATAGCCCACGAAAGGCCTCCATCAGAACGCGGCAAACATGGCCGCTGGGATATTGAGCGCGCCGCTATAACGCAAACAGGCATCACGGTCACCACCTTGATGCCTGTTCAGTTTTCCATTGCGGCTTTGCGGTTACGGTCCCGAAACCTCAATGCCGCGATCACGCAGAAGCGAAATGACGCCCTGCTCTCCCGGCAAGTGACCCGAGCCCACAGCAATGAACACCGTCCCTGACCCTTCGAGAAGCTCAGAGATTTCTTCCACCCAACGCGCATTTCGCTGAACAATGATTACATCATGAAGCTCCGGCGCATCTGCGCGCATCTGGTCATTCATAACCTCGTCAATCGCTGCCTGGTCACCATTTGCCCAAGATGTCACCAACCTGTCGAGTTGATCTGGCGAGGCCTCAAATTCCGCCATCGTCTCTTCAAGGAGGCGGACTTCAACATCTTGCGGCAGGTCGGCAAAAAATCCGATCTGCTCCTCAACCGTTTCGAAATAGGCTAGGGTCTTTCCCGTTTCACTCGCCAAAGGCCAAAGCGTTGCTTCAACGCCGGAGGCCGGGTCGTAACCGGACGCAACAATGAAACCGACACTCAGTTGAACGGTCGCTATCCAGGGCCGGAGGGACTGTAGTTGAGCCGCTGAAAAACCAACTTGCGGCGCAAACGTCTCAATCGACGACCATGTCTCGGCGCTGACCAGCGAAGACAAGGTGACGCCCGCAGGATTCATCGCATTGGCAAAAACAACCTGCTGCATGGCGGTGGCATGTTCGGGGTCATTAACCGGAGCTTCAAAATAGACCGTCCCGGCATCATTGAATGCCGCCATCACATCTTCGGTTTGCCATTCAATACCGGACCGCAAAATGTGAACGGTACCAAAAACATAGATATCGCTATCCTCGTCCTGAATGTGCCAAAGCGAAGGATCAGCAGAGGCTGCGCCCGTTAACAATGCGGCAGCTGCAATCCCACCCATAACAGTCTCGATAAGCTTCATTCTTTTCTCCAGTCCCTGAAAGGGCATCAATTAAACAACGTTCTTATTGCCACACGGATTGTCTATTTCTACCGGGAACCAAGCACGCTCTTTCTCCCCTATCGCTGACAAGTCGGGCAGAAAAATGTCGAGCGCCCGGATTGTACAACTCGCTCAATCTTGCCGCCGCAATCCGGCGTGGCGCAATTTTCACCTTCGCGGCCATAAGTCCGAAATGTATGCTGAAAATAGCCAAGCTCACCATCTGCCGAGGCAAAATCCTTCAAGCTGGAACCGCCAGCGGCGATTGCGGCATCAATGACCTGACGCACAGCCAGCACCAGCTTTTCAGCTCGCTTTGGTCCTAGCGTTCCAGCCAGGCGCAGAGGCGACAGACCGGCTCGGTGTAATGCCTCGCACACATATATATTGCCCAACCCCGCCACGACCCGCTGGTCTAGCAGCGCTGCTTTAAGCGGTGCTTTTTTGCCTTTGACGCGCGCTTGCAAAAAGGGACCAGAAAATTCATTGGAATTTGGCTCCGGCCCAAGCCCGGCCAAAAACGGCACAGCATCTTCTTCGTCAGTGGGGAACAATGTCATGAAGCCAAAACGCCTCGGATCATTAAAAACGATGCGGGCATTGCCCTCCATGTCAAATACGACGTGGTCGTGTTTTTCCGACGTCGGCGGTGCGTGAACAAATTCACCCGCCTTTAGCTCTGCATTCGATTGTTGAATGGTGAACCGCCCGGACATGCCGAGATGCGCCAGCAAGGTTTCGCCGCTTTCCAGACGGATCAAAAGATACTTGGCGCGTCGATCCAGCCGCTCAACCCGCACACCGGTCAACCGCTCTGCAAAGCCTTCCGGAAAAGGAAAGCGCAAATTCGGGCGCCGATTTTCGGCACGCTCGATCAACCGGCCCTCCATGACCGGAGCCAGCCCTTTGCGAACGGTTTCGACTTCAGGAAGCTCGGGCATGATGTCGCGCTAGTGCAAAACTGTTCATTGCCCTATCTTCCGTCCCCATGAGTGAACCGCAATCAGAAACCGCATCCTTTGGATTCAAGGATGTGCCGAAAACCGAGAAAGCATCGCTGGTTCGCGGTGTCTTTGATCGGTCCGCACGCAAATATGATCTGATGAATGATCTGATGTCGCTAGGCATTCACCGCGCCTGGAAAGACATGACGATTGAGCGCGCCAATCCGCAGCCCGGTCAGAAACTGATCGACGTTGCCGGTGGCACGGGCGATCTGGCGCGCGCTTTCGTGGCAAAGGCTGAAGAGCGCCGCAAAGTACGGGGCGGGCCATCGGCGAGCGCGGTTGTCACCGACATCAACGAACAGATGTTGCTGGCGGGCATCAAACGTGGAAATGCTGAACAACTGACATGGGCCGTGGGCAATGCGGAACGCCTGCCGTTTGAGGACAAAAGCGCCGATTGCGTCACCATCGCCTTTGGTATTCGTAACGTCACCCATCGAATCGATGCTCTAAAAGAGATGCGCCGCGTTCTGAAACCTGCTGGCCGCTTTTTGTGTCTTGAGTTTTCAAGACCAACCACGCGCGCGCTCGAGCGCATTTATGATGCTTGGTCCTTCAATGCGATCCCCGTCATTGGTGAAAAAGTCGCCGATGATCGTGAAAGCTATCAATATCTGGTCGAATCCATCCGCCGCTTTCCGCATCAGGAGGCTTTTGCCGACGAGCTTCGCGAGGCCGGGTTTGGCCAGGTCGCTGTCACGAATTATTCCGGCGGCATCGCCGCACTCCACACAGGTTGGCGCATTTAATTTCTATCCTCTGTCGAAATCGGACAGGCTCATCCGTCTTGTAGGTGATCGGGACAATCGATCGCATTCAAACGGGAGACCGCCATGCAGTTCGCCATCTTGTTCTATGAGAGTGCAGATGATTTTTCTGCGCGCCTCGATCCAGCCAGAACAGATTACTGGCAGGGATGGGCATCCTATAGCCGTTCTATCGGGCAATCCGGCAAGCTGGTAAGTGGTGCGGCGCTAAATGGGCCGGAGGTTGGCGCAACGCTGAAATCCGGAACCGTTCAGGACGGCCCTTACGCCGAAACCAGGGAACAGCTGGGCGGATTTTTTATTGTCGAAGCCAATGACATGGAAGAGGCAATGCGAATCGCGGCTCGTTCACCAACTGCCGGAACCGGTGCTGTTGAAATTCGTCCCGTTCTTCCCACAACAACCTCAGAGGATTGATACAATGCAATATGTTTTCTTACTCCATGAAGATCAGGCCGCATGGGATGCCCTCAATGAGGCCGAACAGGCCGAAGGTGTTGCCGCTCATATGGCGTTCGTTGGCGCTTTGAATGAAGCCAATGCCTTCAATTCAGGTGCACCTCTGGGACCAGCCGGACAAGGCAAGCTTGTATCTGCCGACGGCATTCATGATGGACCCTTCGCGGATACAAAGGAACAAATTGGCGGCTTCTACATGATCGAGGCGGCCAATCTTGACGAAGCGATTGATTGGGCCAAAAAATGCCCGACGGCCCAATATGGCCGCGTCGAAGTCAGGGAGATTCCCGATTACGCAAACGGTTGACGCTTCTGATCCGGTCAGGGCCTCTGCCGAACACACAGTTCGCGAGGCCTATGGCCGGATTCTGGCGCTTCTTGTGGCCGGAGGCAGTCCGATCGCATCTGCCGAAGACGCGTTATCGGACGCTTTGGCACGAGCGCTCGACCGTTGGCCGGAAAACGGCGTTCCGGACAAGCCCGAGGCTTGGCTTCTGACGACCGCCCGGCATTGTCTGATTGATCAGGCGCGAAGAACGAAGACGGCCGCTCATCACGAACCGCATCTGATCCAAATGATAGAGGAGGCAGAGCAGAGAATGCAGGTGCAAACCGAATTTCCTGACGAACGCCTCAAACTCCTGTTTGTTTGCGCCCACCCAGATATCGATCCCGCGCTTCAGACGCCTTTGATGTTACAAACGGTGATGGGCCTGAACGCCCAGCGCATCGCTAGCGCCTATCTCGTGCAACCTTCCACTATGAGCCAGCGCCTCGTGCGTTTAAAGCAGTCGCTGAAAGGATCGGATATCGCATTCGCCATCCCCGAACGCGATCAATGGGCTTCAAGGCTGAACGCTGTCCTGCAGGCCATATACGGTGCCTATAATGCCGGTTGGGATGATCACGAAAACGCATCACTGGCAGACGAAGCCCGCTATCTGGCGGAGCTTGTGTGCTCACTATTGCCTTATGAGGCCGAAGCCGCCGGGCTGCTTTCACTCATATTGCATTGCGAGGCCAGACGACCGGCCCGGCGTGATAAGGACGAGCGCTTCATACCCTTGAGTGAGCAGGATCACGCACTATGGGATGATGGAATGATCGCCATGGCCGAGAGATGCTTGGGTCTGGCGCTGCGCATGGGCGCAATTGGTCGCTTTCAACTGGAAGCCGCGCTGCAGTCCGTACATGCCGCCCGAAAAGTGACGGGTCAAACCGACTGGCCCGCCATCCTCGCCATCTATGAACGACTGCTGACGATTAACCCGACCCTTGGCGCGCGGGTCGGGCAAGCGGCGGCTATCGGACAGGGGTTTGCGCCGAAACAGGGCCTCGCTGCTCTCGCTGAGTTGCCACACGACAGCGTGGAGCATTACCAGCCCTATTGGGCAACGCGAGCTCATCTGGAATCGAAATCCGGGAACATCGCCGAAGCGCGCGACGCATATGATATCGCCATCGGCTTGACCGCCGACCGCTCGGTTCGCGAATATCTTTTGATGCAATTGGCAAAGCTTGGCGAGACGTAAGTTTTAAGCCGTCAGATTAGCTTCAGCTTTTTGAAGAAAGCGAGAAGCAAAAAACCGATCACCATGAGGCCCGCAGTGACGGCCCAGAAGGCCCAGGGGCTATCTGCGCCCGGCATACCGCCAACATTAATCCCGAGCAGGCCGGTCAACAGGCCCAGCGGCAGGAAAATTGCGGCGACCACCGACAGAAGCAACGTGTAGCGATTCATTTGCTCCGCCCGCCGCTCGAGCAATTGGTCATGAACAATCGCGGCGCGTTCGCGTACGGATTCCAGCTCCTCTGCAACTCGCGTTGTCTTGTCGCCCGCTTCGCGAATACGGCTACGGTCTCGCTCTGTCAGCCAATCCAGATCTTCGATGGCGAGGGTGTTCAACGCATCGCGTTGTGGTGCGATAAAGCGACGCAATATGATCGCCTGTCGGCGCAAATCGGCCAATGCGGCGCGACTGAATGTGGCATCGGGATCATCAAGTACATCTTCCATCGCGTCGATCTGCTCGTGCAAATCTGCGACCGTCGGTTCCATCCGATCCACCAGCCGCAAAGCCAGCTTGGCGACCAGATCACCGGGGCTTGCCGGGGCCACGCCGCGTTCGAGTGAAGCCATCAGGTCGGCCACAGCATAGAGAGGTCGACGCCAAACGCCGATGACCCGCCGCTTTTCGACCCACAAGCGAATAGAAATCATGTCTTCGGGATCCGCGCCTTCGTGCAGATTGACGCCGCGCAGATTTATGATCGCCCCGTCTCCATGGACTGTGCAGCGCGGGCGCGTATCCTCGGCTGTCAGAGCTTCGCGAATAAATCCATCCAGCCCGCTGCCCGTTTCGAGCCAGCCAATCGCATCCGCATTTTCTCTCTGGAGCTGGATCCAGACAAACTCGAACCCGTTCGATCCTGCATTCACTGACCCCTGATCGTACAGGTCAGCAGCCTGTGCGCCTCCATCCCCGTCCAACGAGTAGACCGCAATGGGGGGCAAAAAATCGATATCGTTCATAACGCAAAGCTTGAGCCGCGCGCGTAACGCTATGGTTAACGAACGCGAATTGCGTAAAACTCGGAAACATGGCGGATACGAGAACCATACAACGGCGAATTTGGGCCGGGCTCTATACCGGAGTGAAGCGCTTTACTTGGGGGCACTTTCTTGTCGCCGCCATCATACTTGCATCTCTGATTTTGCTGGCGATTCAAACAGAGCCCGAACTTTCGCCCATCATACGGTCCCGCCTCAATTTCATTGATGCACTCATTCCGGTCTTTTTTGCTGCCGAGTTTTCGTTGCGCTTCTGGGCGGCTGGCGCAGATCGGCGTTTTGCCGGGCTCGCCGGACGCCGTAGATTTACATTCCGATGGGTGACGGTTTTCGATTTTCTGGCATTCGCGCCCGAAATCATCATGCTCGTTCTCTTCCCCGAATTATGGGCGGGTGCTCGTTGGGTAAGGCTTTTTCGGCTCTTCCGTCTGCTGAAATTATTCGCCATGTTTCCGGCGTTTCGCGAAATCGGGATGGCTGTCCGCGATGCCGGACGTCAGTTGGGCGCGACATTGGCTATGGCGACGCTCCTGTTGTTTTCTGCCGCCGTCATGCTCTATGTCGCGGAAGCCGACGCTCAGCCGGAGGCTTTTGGCTCTGTCCCGCGAGCGCTCTGGTGGGCAGTCGCAACGCTCACCACGGTTGGTTATGGCGACGTCTATCCCATCACCGTCATGGGAAAGGTGATGGCCGGGTTTGTCGCCATTCTCGGGGTCGGGCTGGTCGCCCTTCCCGCAGGTATATTAGCTTCAAGTTTTGCCGAGCGTTTGCGCCGAAGAAAATAGGGTTTTCTACTGCGACCGCATACCACGCTCGCCATTATGGGTCTCCCGCATTAAACCTCTCGCGCAATGTTCAGAACCCTGACCTCTCTTGGCCGCCTTGCCCGGGCTGGAATAACTCTGGCGCGTTACGACGCGATCTTTCCGCGTGAATATCAGGAAAAATTTCCGCCGACGATAAAGGCCTTTGCCGCATTTACGCGTCTCTTCTCTCGCCGTGGCGAAGCTGAAAACCCCGGCGAGCGACTGGCGCGAGCCTTGGAAAAACTCGGCCCAACATATGTGAAATTCGGTCAAGTTTTAGCCACGCGCGCGGATGTAGTCGGCCAGCGCTTCGCACGCGGTCTGTCCCGGCTTCAAGATCAGATGCCAGCCTTCGATCAAAAAATTGCGATTTCCGCTCTGGAGAAAGAGCTGGGCGGAGAGCTGGCGGACTGGTTCGTCGATTTCAAGGAGCCGGTGAACGCGGCTTCTGTCGCACAAGTCCACCGCGCAACGACGATTGATGGTCGCGACGTTGCCGTCAAAATTCTCAGGCCCGGTGTTGAGCAAAGGTTGGCAAAAGATATCCGCGCCATGCAATTGGGCGCAAAACTGGTTCAGCGTTTCGTGCCCGCGACCAAGCGCATGGAGCCGGTGAAATTCGTTGACACCGTCGCCCGCGCCACTGAGCTGGAGACCGATCTTCGTCTTGAGGCGGCCTCCGCAAGTGAGCTGGCGGAAGCCGCAACGCTCGCCGAAAACTATTGTGTTCCGGACGTTGATTGGGAGCGCTCTGGCAAGCGGGTTCTGACGACAAGCTGGGTCGAGGGCATTCCTCTAACCGACATCGACCGCATCGATGACGCCGGCATCGACCGCGAGGCGTTGGCCAACACGTTGACGCGGGCCTTCCTGACAACGGCCATGGAGACCGGCGTATTCCATGCCGACATGCATGCCGGAAACCTGTTCGTGGATTTGGATGGAAACCTCTGGGCCGTTGATTTTGGCATTATGGGCCGAATTGGCCGCGAAGAACGGCGTTTTCTCGCTCTCATTCTGCACGGCTTCTTGACCCGCGATTACAAGGGTGCGGCCGAAGCCCACTTCAATGCTGGCTATGTTCCACCGCGACATTCCATTGATGATTTTGCATCTGCATTGCGGGCGGTAGGAGAGCCTATCTTCGGTAAGCAGGCCGATGAAGTTCCGATGAGCCGCGTCCTCCTGCAGCTTTTTGAAATCACCGCCCTGTTCGAAATGCATCTTCGGCCGGAACTGATTTTACTTCAGAAGACGATGGTTCAGTCCGAGGGCGTTGCGCGCCTCCTCAACCCGCAACATGACATGTGGGGTGCATCGGCGCCCGTCGTTGAAAAATGGATGAAGCGCGAGCTCGGCCCCGAAGGCATGGCGCTGGATTTTGTCGACGATCTGAAACGGCTTCGCGTGAGCGCCAAGCGATTGCCCGGCGCCATCGAGGATTGGGCAGAGGCCGGCGCGCGTTTGCGTAGTGGCGAGATCAAGCTCGACGAAGCCAGCCTTAACCGTCTGGCTGGGCAACAACGTGAAGGCCGCCTCTGGCGCTGGCTGGGTTATGGCATATTGGCCGCAGCGGCTGGCGCAGCGGGCGCCAGCCTTTACACCGCGCTCTAAAGCGCGACGAGGAAGTGTAGCCACATTGCCGCCAGCACAACCGCTGAAATCCTGTGAACCAGAAACCTCAACCCAATCACATTGATCGTAATGTGGATCAATGTGTGTAGGAACCTCAATCCGACAAAGGCCCAGGCCAGTGTCAGCTGGAAGCTCCATACCTCGATATCCGCCGCCAGATGTAGTGCGACGAGCACGTAGAAAAGCACGGGCAGCTCGAGCAGATTAGCGAGATTGCGCCCTGCATTCCCGACATAAGCTGGTGGCGGCGACCCTGTCTTGGTCAGCGAATATTCCTTCGACAATTCCCCACGAGAATTAGCAATCACGCCAAGAATCGTCATCAAAAAATAGACAAAGAGCGTAAGCAGTGCGAGCGCAGCTGCGGCATGAAGAATGGATGGCACGATGTCCTCCCCGGTCAAAGCCGTATCATGGCTAGCGCGCTTTGCCCTCCCCTCGCGAGAAAATTCGCGCTAGGACACACGAGCATCAGGAGACGCTCATGAGCGACGAACGCATTCTTCTCATCATCGGTGGCGGCATTGCGGCCTATAAATCGCTGGAATTGATCCGTGATCTCGCAAAGCGCGGCATTGCTTCACGTTGCGTTCTCACCGCTGCCGGAGAGAAATTTGTGACCCCGCTCAGCCTCGCCGCTCTGTCGGGAGACAAGGTCTATACCGATCTTTTTTCGCTGAACGATGAAGCCGAAATGGGGCATATCGAACTGTCACGATCTGCTGATCTGGTCGTGGTTGCACCAGCGACCGCAGATCTGATGGGTAAATGCGCCAATGGCCTGGCAAATGATTTAGCCTCAACCACATTGCTGGCAACTGACAAGCCAGTCCTGATGGCGCCCGCCATGAATGTCCGTATGTGGCAACACGCCGCCGTTCAGCGCAACTTTGAAACTCTCAAGGCCGATGGCGTAGAATTCATCGGCCCTGACGAAGGCGAAATGGCGTGCGGAGAATTCGGGCCGGGCCGAATGGCGGAACCCGTTGCGATCGCCAATGCCATCGAAGGGCTATTATCGCGGACATTTGCATGAGCGCGTTAGCCGGACAGAAAATCATCATCACAGCCGGGCCGACAATAGAAGCCATCGATCCGGTTCGCTTTATCTCAAATCGCTCAAGCGGCAAGCAAGGCTATCTGATTGCAGAGGCACTCGCACATCGAGGCGCTGACGTGCGTCTTGTTTCTGGCCCGACCTGCCTTTCATGCCCGCTGGAAGTCACCCGCATCGATGTTGAAAGCGCGCGCGATATGCAGACGGCTGTGCAAGCTGAATTACCGGCAGACATTTTCATCGCGGTCGCAGCGGTCGCAGATTGGCGGCCCGCCGAGACCCACAATCTGAAAGCCGAGAAAACATCTCACAGCACGTCACTTCAGCTGGTTGAAAATCCGGATATTCTCAAAACCATCTCGCAGATGGCACAAAACCGTCCTCGCCTTGTTATCGGTTTTGCGGCTGAAACGCATGACGTGCTCGAGCGCGCACGCGCCAAACGTCTCCGCAAGGGTTGCGATTGGATTATTGCCAACGACGTGTCGGGCGATGTGATGGGCGGTGACGAAAATGAAGCCTGCCTGATTTCCGAAGCAAATGAGCTCCGCTGGAGCCGCGCCAGCAAAGCTGTAATCGCGGCCAATTTAGCCGATGCCATAGACGCCGCCCTGTCTGCGGATTAGGCACAAAGAAACACTGGGAGAATCAAGTGAAAATCAACGTTGAGGTTACGCCCCTGCCGCATTTCGAGGGCCTGGAACTGCCCCGATACCAGACACCCGCCAGTGCAGGCCTCGATCTTCCAGCAGCGGTTCCCGATGATGAGCCCATCACCATCCCGCCGGGTGAATGGCGACTGATTCCCACCGGCCTCTCCATGGCTTTGCCCGACGGATATGAGGCACAAATTCGCCCGCGTTCAGGACTGGCGGCAAATTTTGGCATCTCCATGGTCAACACGCCCGGCACGATTGACGCAGATTATCGCGGTGAGATGAAGGTCAATCTGATCAATCACGGCAAGGAAGCTTTTGTCGTGAAACGCGGCGAGCGCATTGCCCAGATGATCGTCGCGCCTGTCACCCATATTGAATGGCAGCCCGTCGCCAGCTTGAGCGAAACGACCCGCGGCACCGGTGGCTTTGGTTCAACGGGTCGTTAGACCTGCGCATCGTGACAATAGGCCGAGACGTCATTTATCCTCGGATCGACGACCAAATCCCGCGGGCGTAAAGAGCGCGATAGGCGCAAACCTGCCAGTGAGCGCGCGCGCGATAGGGCCACATAAGCTTGTCCGTGCGCGAACATGCCTCGCGAGAAATCAATGTAGAGTTTTTCGATCGTCAAACCTTGCGCTTTGTGAACGGTCATTGCCCAGGCCAACCGCAGCGGTAATTGTTTGAACGCACCAACAACCGATTTATCGATGGATTTTTTTGCGGCATCATATTGATACGAAAAACGTTCCCATGCCGCAGGTTCGACCCGGTGTATATCGGTTCCAACTCTCACCAGCACCGCGCCATCATCGAGATCGGCAACTTCACCCATCGTCCCATTGACCCATTTGCCCGACGGGTCGTTGCGGATCATCATCACCCGCGCGCCGCGTTTGAGCATCAGCGGATCTTCGGTCGGGAACAGGCGCGGATCAAACTGGCCTTCTGTCTTTGAACTATAGGCCGCCGCTTCGCCGGGCAGAGCCGCCAGCCGCGCGGCATTGATGTCATGGGCGGCCTGATTGGTCGGCGTCAGAACGACATGTGTGGCGCTGGCATCAAAACCGGTAGCTTGCGTCACGCGCTCGTTCAAAAGCGCAGCCTCCCGCTCATCAATACGCGCCTCACGAACAGCCGACAGAATATCGATGAAATCCGGATCCGATTGCCGGAAGACGGTTTCCAATTCAACGCGCAAGAAGCCGGCATCACGAAAGCCGGGCGCGTTGAAGAAAAATGGCCCGCCGTAAATTTCATCGAGATACTGGCCGACCTGTCCGTCAACAACCGGTGGCAATTGCGCCAGATCGCCAACAATCACCATGCGGACCCCGCCAAATGGCTCTGAACTATCGCGATGAAGGCGAAGCGAATGGTCAATCGCCGCCATCATGTCAGCCCGCACCATCGAGATTTCATCAATCACCAGCGTGTCGAGCTCTTTCAAAACCCGCGCATGGCGCAAACGTTTTATGTCCTGCGGCTCGATCAGACGGGGCGGGAAACGAAAAAAGGAATGGATTGTCTGGCCCCCCGCATTCATGGCCGCAACGCCCGTCGGCGCAACAACGGCGGCGCGACCGTCCATTTGTTTCAAAAATTTGCGAAGTAGCGTTGTCTTTCCCGTCCCTGCTCGGCCAGTCAGAAAGACATGAGCGCGGCCCGTTGTTAATAGGCGCAAGGCCGGAGCGGTCGGATCATCGGTGTTGACGGGCGTGTTCATGCGGTCAACCTGACCTGATTGGTGAGGAACCGCCATAGGCATGCTGCCAAACCAGTGCTAGTCGATTGCCATGAATGACGACGAAATTGAACGCTATGCCCGCCACCTCATTCTGAAGGAAATTGGTGGTCCGGGACAACAACGCCTGAGAGCCGCATCAGCGGTAATCGTAGGTGCCGGCGGGCTTGGCGGGCCAGCCGCTCTCTACCTTGCAGCGGCAGGCGTTGGCACGATTACCTTGATTGATCCAGATACCGTCAGCCTCGACAATCTCCAACGTCAGATCCAATTTGCGACCCGAGACATTGGAAAACCGAAGGCTCAAACCACCGGAGAGGGGCTCGCACGACTGAACCCGCTGGTAAATGTCCGCGCCGTTCAAGCCGAATTGACCTCAGAGAATGCGACGGCGGTCATCGCTGGTGCAGATATCGTGCTTGATGGTTGCGATAATTTCGAAACCCGATTTGCGGTGAATACTGCCTGCCACAAACAGGGCATCCCGCTGATCTCGGGAGCGGTTGGTCGCTGGACCGGGCAGGTCGGAGTTTTCGCTTCGGGGGTGAGCAATGGCGCGCCCTGCTATCAGTGCTTTGTTCCTGCAATCCCTCCTGACGCGGAGACCTGCGAGCGCGTTGGCGTTGTCGGCGCTCTGACGGGCGTTATCGGATCAATGATGGCGCTTGAGACGATAAAGTGGATAACGCGGGCAGGAGAGCCACTGACCGGTCGCCTGATGATCTATGATGCTCTCGCCGGATCCAGCCGCACGCTCACCCTACACCGCGACCCAGCCTGCCCGATTTGCGGGTGATTACTTGGGGTCCACTCCGGTGCCTTCTGCTCGTTCTCCGGTGAAGACGTTTTCATACTGGCCACGATCCGGGCCAATGGTGCGGTCGAAGAGTTGAACGGCCAGCCGCAGCACTGAACTCATATCGGCACTGCGCGCGAACTGGTGTCCAGCCCGGTCGTAGATCGCGAAATCAACCATCGCACCAGCAGATTCGAGCGCTCCGGCCATTTCCTGTGATTGCTCAAAGGGCACGATGGCGTCACGCATTCCGTGCACGATCAAAACCGGCATGCTGAACTGGTCCGCAAAATTCACTGGCGAGACTCCGTCCATACGCGCGCGATCTTGACGCGGATTGCCGATGGCGCCTTCCCAGTATTCCGCTGCAGCTTCGTTATTCTCCTGCCAATGCTCGACGAACGAGACCAAATTAGTCACGGGGGCGCCTGCAAAAACGCACTCATAGGCCTCGGGTCGTTGAGCACCACCGATCAAGGCCGCATAACCGCCATAGCTGAACCCGGCGATGCAAATGCGCTCACCATCGACACGCCCCGTGTTGATTAGCGCGGCCGTCGCGTCATCGATGTCTTGCTGCATCCGCGCGCCCCATTCGCCATATCCGGCCTCGGCAAAAGCGCGGCCAAATCCGGCGGAGCCGCGGAAATTAGGTTGCAGAATGGCGTATCCATTCGCCGCAAAATACTGCGCGATCATATCATAGCCATACGTATCGCGCGCTTCAGGGCCGCCATGTGGCAGCACGACCAGAGGCGTGTTCGGACCCATCCCCTGGGGCGGAATGGTCAGATAGGCCTGCAATGGCAGGCCGTCTTGCGCCGTATACCGCATCACTTCGACATCGCTCAGACTGGACGATTGAAGGTTCGGGTTGGACGAGTACACGAACGTGATTTCATCTCGGGACGCTTCGTAAAAATAAAGAGAGCCAGCTTCGCGCGGACCACCGACGTGAAACATCATTCTGTCGCCGCGAAAACCGCGAGGAATGACCGTTAAATCA
>Ga0316204_10002611_pt1 | contig 39936 bp, 42 predicted proteins | sample 6monrhotite_MG_2_FD_205661 | JGI IMG/M metagenome (GOLD analysis project Ga0316204, IMG submission 205661) | Microbial mat bacterial communities from mineral coupon in-situ incubated in ocean water Damariscotta River, Maine, United States -... | ecosystem: Environmental > Aquatic > Marine >...
GAGATAAAAGAATCATCTAGTTACAATGATATTGAATCAGATAATGATAATGACTGGCAAAGTGAAGTTGAAGCCAGCCTTTCTGAAGATGCCGTTCCAGAAACCAGCTTTCCTCAAGATGATAACCTTGTGCCTGATTTGGATTCCGATCCGGAACTGAATAAAAATCCCATTGAAGATATTACTTCTGAGCTTGAAGCCTTAGAAGAAATGATTGCTGCCGAGCATGAACCCGATCAAATTGAAATAGGTGATTTTGATCTTCCTGAAGAAGATGCAGAAATTATTAGCCATGAGCCAGATCGAATTATTGCCGTACATGTCTTGGCAAGAGAAGGCGCGGTATTTACTGGCCCTGATATCCTGAGCAGTTTAATGCATCTTGGCATGCAGTATGGGGATATGAATATTTTTCATTGTTTCGGTACTAACCACAAAAGTATTTTCAGCCTTGTAAATGCGATGGAGCCAGGTATTTTTGATTTATCTGACATGGATAATATGACCACACCTGCCTTGTTATTAATGATGGCATTACCCAATCCATCACCCGCACTTGAAGCTTATGACGGCATGCTTGCAGCGGCACGGTCGTTAGCTGCATCTTTAGATGGACGCCTCTGCGATGATCGACGCAGCGTATTAACCAAACAAGCGATTGATGAAATGCGGGCTGAGTTAGCGAGTTTGTAGTTTTCTGAATTAGTACAATTCAAACAGATTTCTTTTTTGTCCGCTATTATGGATTAATCATAATCGAAAATTTTAGACAGAATTAACAAGATTTACAGGATGGTAAATGACTGCTGTCGACCCAAAGAGGACGTTTGAATAAATATTCTGGTCGTTAAAAAGGTTCAACATGATTAGGCGGCTCATCAAAACGATAGCATATACCGGAGTTCCTTTTGGTGTTTTCATGGGATTGTTTTTCACTTGGAGATATGGAAGTGATTTTGGTACTCCAGGTGGTATTGTATCTGGCGTATTTTTTGGTTTGGCTATTGCTATATTTGTAGAAATACAACGAAAAAAAATGGCATCTAACGACAATGTCTTTGAAGGTGAAAAAGTTATTCACCAGGGGCCTGCTAACCACTTTTTAAATGGAGAAGGAAGAGGCGGTTGGCTAACGCTCACTTCGTCTCATTTAGCATTCAGGTCTCATGGTAGTAACGTGCAAAACCAACCATACGATCTTAACGTTAATGAAATCATTGAGGCTGTTCCGGTTCTTACACTTCGTATTCTCCCCAATGGACTCCGTATAAGTACCAAAAAAGGAGATGAGCAGTTATTTGTAGTATCTAAACGAAAGCAGTGGGCTTCGCTTATTAACCAACAAGTCAATATCAATTAAAATATATCAGCTGAGACTACTGTATTACATGAATTAATATAAACGTTGAGTGTCCGCTTTTGGCCGAAGGCAGACATAATAAGAAAAATAAGGCTAGAATGGATTAAGTGACTATTAACGACCCCAAACGATCATTGAAAAAGGGTATTGACCGCTTTAGTTGGTGTGTTGTTTTCGCAGTTGCTGCATAAATATTGAATTAATTATTAGATTAGGTTGCAATAATGGAAAAACCTTACCTTTATATTGCGCACCCCGGTCACGAGCTGCTGCTCATCCAGTGGATAAGCGACAACAAACCTGAGATCAATATACTCACAGATGGATCGGGTGCCACGGGTGTAAGTCGTCTTGAGTCATCAAGGCGGGTTCTAAAAAGTTTGGGTGTGGATAAGGGGCCAATATTCGGGCGGCTTACAGATGCGCAAATATACGCACATATCATTAACAGAAATATGGTTGTATTTTTATCCTTGGTCGATGAGTTGCTGAGTGTCTGGCAACATAATCGTCCATCCTGCGTCGTGGTTGACGGGCTTGAAGGATATAATCCTGTGCATGATCTAATGAACCTTCTTGTATCGTGCGCCTGCATACGTTATAAAAAACAGACAGCACAGAATATTCCACTTTATAGCTTTAAGCTGGTGAATAAATTTAATCCAGCGCCAGATTCAATACATATAGAGCTGACCGATGAACAGTTGAAAAAGAAGCAGGATATTGTATTTGGTTACCCGGAAATGCGAGATGAGGTAGACATGGTGAGTGAGCGACTTGGTGAGCAAGACTGTTTTACTGAATGTCTTGATGTCATGGATTATGACCGTAGTAGTGAGTTGAGTGAAGCACTGCTTCCTTTCTATGAACTCTATGGAGAAAAAAAAGTTCAGCAGGGTATATATAAAAAAGTCTTACGACGAAAAGACCTTGAGGAAATCTGGAAATGTATATCAGGTAGAGATAAGTAGCGCCTAACGATGAAGATCTTGATCACAAACATCGGGTTGAACAACCGTACTGGTACAGAACTGTATGTGCGAGACCTAGCGCTGACTCTATTGAAAAGAGGCCATAGCCCGGTTGTATACACTCCCGTGCCGGGTATGATTGCCGATGAAATCAGAAATGCAACCATCCCAGTGGTGGACAATCTTGATAATATCTCCTTCGTCCCAGATATTATTCATGGCCACCATCTGTATGAAACGGTTACGGCACTGCTTAAATATCCAAACACGCCGGCTATCTTTTTATGTCACGACTGGAGTGCATGGCATGATGTGCCTCCGAAATTTTCGCGGCTACGACGTTACATTCCGGTAGATGAAGCATGTCGCGACAGGCTTATCTGTGAAAATGCCATTGCCGAAGAAAAGGTTAGCCTGGTTCTTAACTTTGTTGATACAAAACGATTTATAAAACGCGCAGCACTACCAGTGCAGCCGGCAAGGGCATTGATCTTCAGTAACTATGCAAAAGAGTCGTCATACATAGAACCTGTTCGCCAGGCCTGTGCCATAGCAGGAATAGAGCTGGATGTAGTAGGGGCGGGTGTAGGCAGGCAGGCAGATTCGCCGGAAACCATCATTGGTAAGTATGACCTAGTGTTTGCTAAAGCCAAAGCGGCCATAGAGGCCATGGCGGTCGGTACGGCGGTGATCCTGTGTGACTATCGAGGTCTCGGCGGCATGGTGACAATGGAAAACGTCAGGCAATTGCGTCAACTGAATTTCGGACACCGTAGCCTGACTGAGAAAATAGATACACAAAATATACTTGAGCAAATAAAAAACTATAATGACGTAGACGCAGAGGCCGTGTCGCAATTTATGCGTACCAACGCAAGTATGGAAGACACGGTTACAAACCTGGTTGAGATCTACGAAGAAGTCATTGCCGAACAAAAATCAGCGCAAGCTGCGGATAGAGATGAAGAATACGCAGAGATATATGACTTCTTTCGTACCATCAGGAGCGGGGAGTTTCATGTGGGGCCACTTGAGCCACAGCCACCCACATTTACACATTGCGCCATTGCGGCGCTGAAGAAAATGTATATATATAAGCCGGTTCGTGCCATATACAGATTGTTTAAATTGTAAAGTAGTGTTGGTCAAAGATTAAATACTTATGTACAGATAGCCATAAAGATTTTTCTAAGTATTGGTGGATTGATGTTAATAGTGTGTATCAATCATAGTATTTAGATAAAGATGGTAATAGTGTGAAATATTCATCGAAGTAACGCATTTTCATGCTTCAACGTAACAAATCGTTCAAGCGTGACCCCCGCTTTTGTTACGCCCACTTAACTCGAACGTTATTGAACGACCGCTTTTGGCCGAGAGCTGACATATAGATAAGGAAATTGTGTGCACTTACCAATAAGAGTTAAATTTACTAAAAAATGCACAAGGTGTGGTTTGCGGTATCCAAGAAAAGAACAGATTTGCACGCACTGTTCAGGTTTATCTGATAGAGAGGTAAAGGAACTACAAGACAAATACGAGTCATATCATGAAGGAAATGCAAATTTAGGCAGGTTATTCCTATACATTGCAGTTATATTAATTTTGCTAATTTTTGCAGGTGTAAGTAGTTCATAAAATTTATTTAATTCAATTGTTGAACGTCTGCTTTTGGCCAAAGCCGAAGCCAGACATAACAAGAAAAAAAGCTAAACCGGGTTACTTCAAGGTGGATAGCCCCCTTGATTAATTAGACTTCTATGTGTGAAAGCATTTTTATGCTTTAAGACTTTGGTGTACTTCATCAAATGTCTTTAAGGTCTCATCTGAACTTTGTGTTCCTATTTTACTAAAAAGTATGATGGCCAACCAGGCAAAGACAAATCCCGGAAGCAATTCATACAGATCAAAAAGGCCACCTTCAAGCGGTTTCCAGATAATGACCGTTACCGAACCTGTTATCATTCCAGCAAGCGCGCCCAAGCGAGTGATATTTCGCTTATAAAGAGAGAGAATAACAAGTGGGCCGAAGGCTGCGCCAAATCCCGCCCAGGCATAAGCAACAAGTTGTAGAACACTGGAATCTTTGTCGGTTGAAATGTACCAGGCAATAATAGCGATAATAATAACCGTTACGCGACCTATCCAGACAAGTTCGCGGTTTGAAGCATCTTTGCGAAGAATAGCGTGATAGATATCACGTGTCAGTACGGAGGAAGAGACAAGCAACTGCGAGTCAATTGTGCTCATAATAGCAGCCAGTATGGCGGCAAGTAAGAAACCTGCGATCCAGGGATTGAAAAGAAGCTGTGTGAGTGTGATAAAGATCTTTTCACTATCGTTAAGATTTATACCTTCGGCTACGACATAAGCAAAACCGAAAAACCCCACGGCCAAAGAACCAACGACTGATAGAATCATCCAACTCATCCCAACCAGTTTCGCTCGATGCATTTCGTCCTCATGACGGATCGACATAAAACGTACCAGAATATGTGGCTGTCCAAAATAACCAAGCCCCCATGCCAATAAAGAGAGTATCCCGATAAGAGAAGCACTGTTAAACATATCAAGTTTTGCAGGATCAACAGATGCGATAATCCGCACACCTTCAGTGACTCCCCCGACATGATAAATAACAACAAGAGGGGTGATGACCAAAGCAAGCATCATAAGAATTCCCTGGATGAAGTCCGTCCAGCTAACGGCATTGTAACCACCCAAAAAGGTATAGGAGACGATAACAAAACTTCCGATTAGCAAGGCGGTGGAGTAATCAAGGTTGAATGCTGCTTCAAAAAGTTTCGCGCCCCCAACAAGACCGGAAGACGTATACAGCGTATAAAAAAGTAGAATCACAACGGCGGTAACAACCCGTAGTATATTTCCTTTGTCTTCAAAACGGTTCGAGAAATAATCCGGTATTGTGATTGAGTCACTAAGGCGATGAGTATAGATACGTAAGGCTTTTGCCACGTACTGCCAATTAAGAAAAGCGCCGATGATTAGCCCGATTGCAATCCAACTACCGACAATGCCATCGCTATACATCAATCCGGGTAGTCCGAGCAGTAGCCATCCGCTCATATCTGATGCACCTGCGCTGAGCGCTGTCACGCCAGGCCCGAGTCCTCTGCCGCCAAGTACATAATCACTTAGATCATCGGTCTTGAAATAGAAATAGATACCTATACCGATCATCATGATCATATAGAGAGAGAAAGAAATGAGTACAGGTAATTCCATTAGTCTATTTCCTATTTCTTAATGCTTTGTAGCGTCGGCTATTAAAAAACGGAGCCATTGGACTCCGTTTCTTAATTAGCATAAAGAGAAACAATACTTAAAACATCGCGGCGTTAATCCAAAAGTGTGTCGCGATACTGGCAGCATAACCTAAGGCTATCACTGGCATCCATTTTAGATGGCCGAAGAAAGTATATTGACCACGTGCTTGCCCCATAAGTGCAACACCAGCAGCAGAACCAATCGATAACATGGAGCCACCAACGCCGGCAGTCAGTGTCACTAATAACCATTGGCCAGTAGACATATCCGGGTTCATTGTCAGGACAGCAAACATTACCGGGATGTTATCAACAATAGCTGAGAGGCCACCAATGGCGATGTTGGCATTGGTTGCTCCCCATTGTGTGTACATCAATTCCGAAGCAAGACCTAGGTAACCCAAGAAACCAAGGCCGCCAACACAAGCGACAACACCGTAGAAGAAGAACAGTGTGTCCCACTCAGCACGTGCAATCGGATGGAATATATCGAAAGCGACCGGGCTGCCGATATCTCCAGAAGATACAGTTTCAGATTGTACTCGTTCTTTGTAAGCGGTTTTCTTTAGGTAGTAACCAAAGAACTGCAAGTAAGCCAAGCCAGTTAACATACCAATAACTGGCGGGAGGTGTAAGAAGTTATGGAATGATACAGCAGTAACAATCGTTGTTAAGAACAGCGCAATAATTATCCATGCGCCACGTTTCATTTTTATCACTTCACCTGACGATGTAGGGTGCTCATTGGGAACCGCAAAATGCATGATGGCCGCAGGAACAACGAAGTTAACAGCACTGGGAATGAATAAGGCAAAGAATGCCCAGAAATCAACAATCCCTTTTTGCCATACCATTAAGGTTGTGATGTCACCAAAAGGGGAGAAGGCACCACCGGCATTAGCAGCAACTACGATATTGATACAAGCAAGTCCAACAAACTTGGTATTTGTACCACCGACGGCAAGTACCACGGCACACATTAATAATGCGGTGGTTAGATTGTCGGCGACAGGGGAGATGAAGAAGGCCAACACACCGGTGATCCAGAACAATGACCGGAAACCAAAGCCGGAAGCAACTAACTTGGCACGTAGTGCTTCAAATACTTGACGCTCTTCCATTGAATTTACGTAGGTCATAGCGACAAGTAGGAACAACATCAGTTCTGCATATTCAAGCAGGTTATGTCGTATGGCCTGTTCTGGTAATTCTGGTGGTAAGCCATTGGCTTGGTAAGCCCAGGCAATGGCACCCCAGATAATACCCGCGGCAAGAATAACCGGCTTCGATTTACGTAAGTGCGTAAATTCTTCTGCCATGACGAAAATATAGGCAAGAATAAAGATGCCAATCGCAAAGAAACCGACCGTGCTACTTGTTAAATCAACAGGCATGGCCTCTACTGCCATCGCGATGCTTGGCAGCATCGCAAGTAGGGCAAAGAGTATCGATTTCAATATGGCGTTAGAAAAATCCATAAAAGCCCTTAGAAAATCAGATTCATCATTACCATCATGACAACCAAGAAGAGAATGGTCATGATGCCACCAGCACGCATAAAGTCAGCTACGCGGTAACCGGCTGGTCCCATTATCAATGCATTCACTTGGTGGGTTGGAATCAGGAATGAGTTGGAGGTTGCTATCGCAACGGTCAGCGCAAACATGGCAGGGCTGGCACCGATACCAATCGCAATATTTACAGCCAAGGGCACGAGTAATACAGTCGCACCCACATTAGACATAACCAAGGTAAAGAAGGTGGCAAGTACGGCAACAGCAGCTTGAATTACCCACACTGGTTGGTCACCCACAACAAACAATACTTGTTCAGCAATCCATTTGGCGGTGCCGGATGTTTCAACGGCAAGGCCTAGAGGGATAAGCGATGCAAGCAGGAAGACGGTTTTCCAGCTAACTGCATCATAGGCTTCTTCAATAGTGAGTACGCGTGAAAGAATCATGCCGACGGCGCCCGTTAATAACGATACGGATAAACGAAGGTCAGTAAATAATACTAACAACAGCGCTATGCTGAAGAAGAAAGTTGCCCAAGCTAATTTTTCAGGACGAAGATTTTCTGCGCGTGGGTATTCAGTTGTGACGACAACGAAATTACGATCATTTTCAATTCGTTCCAACATATCCCAACGGGTATGGACAACCAGTGTGTCACCTGATTCGAAAGGTATGTTACGAATATTGTCACCTTCGCGCATGGTTTTGCCATCACGATGAAGACCAATCATGGCGAGGCCATAAGTTTTACGCATCCATAAGTCACAGGCACTCTTGCCGATGAGCGCTGAACCAGGTGGAATAACGATTTCAGCAATACCTGCTTTACTTGGCGCTAATGAATCAGAAAATGAACGCAGAAATTCACGTTTCTTTAAATTAAATTTCTCAACAAATCCATTTAAGTCATCAGGATCAGCGACAACACCTAATACCATGCCTTCTTCAATTTGCATGTCACGCGCAAGTGATCCTGGGCCAACGCGGCTATCACCACCAGAACGCTTACTGGCAATAACACGGATTCGATTGGTGCGTTCTATATCATTGAGTTCTTGCCCTATTATTTCGCTGCCATCACTTACAACAACCTCAGACATTGTATAATTTACTTTGTAGACATCACGGAAGTATTGCATTGGATCTGAGCCGCTTGTGCTACTTTCGCTTTTGGTCACAGGCAGAACGAAGCGACCTGCAACGACAAAATAAATAATACCAGTAGCAACGAGTGCTAAACCAATTGGCGTAACGGAGAATAATCCCCATGTTTGCATTTGTTGGTCAGCGGGTAATGCCTGGTTAGAAGTTAGAATTAAATCATTAAGCAGAATTAACGGGCTTGAACCAACCATGGTCACCGTACCACCGAGAATGGCACAAAAACCCATTGGCATAAGCAAGCGCGACATGGGTAGGCCAGAGCGAGCAGAGATGCGTGATACAACGGGCAAAAACAAAGCTGCAGCACCGACGTTTTGCATGAAAGATGAAATAATCGCAACTGTTGATGAAATGATCGGGATGATGCGTTTTTCAGATGTACCACCCACTTTAAGAATAAAGGCAGCGACCTTACTCATTAGACCTGTCTTATCTAAGCCCGCGCCAATAATCATGACGGCAATAATAGACATCACCGCATTTGAAGCAAAACCATCAAAGAGGTGCTGAGTATCAACTAAGCCTTGTTGAAGTCCCATGAGCGGGGCGAATAAGGAAGTGAGCCCGAGTATGACCATGATCGACACGGCTGCAACATCAACACCAACAATTTCAAAGGCGAATAAATAAATAGTCAAAACTAAAATAGCACTCACCCAGGCAATTTGAATTGTAGGAACCATCCATGCCAGATATAGCGCTAATGCCGTAAACAGTACGGCTGCAATGAGTTGTTTCTTGGAAGGACGTGCAGGAACACGTGTTTGGTCTTCATCAGCCAAGGCGATCATAGTTTGTATCCTTAAATTACAATATGTGCGTTGCTTTATTGAACGCAAATAACTTCTCATGACGTCTTAATTCTAAGACATCACATTTATCTAACATGGTCAGTTTGAATATTCCCTGTGGGAAACAAAAATACTGGATGTAGCTGCGACTGCTCGCATCAGGGAAGAAATACCCCTGAAGATGGTGTAATTTAAAGACTTTTACCTATATATACAAATGAATCAAAATCTACTAATATTCCAAAATGGAATATAATAAACTTCCCGATCTTAAAGTGTTAGCGACATTGAAAGCCGTGGTCGAACTTGGCGGAGTCGAAGAGGCAGGGCGTGCTTTAAATATAGGGCAACCGGCCGTAACGAAACGTTTGCGGGCACTTGATAGCTGTTATGGCGTACCACTCATGTTGAGGGAAGGTCGACGATTAGAGTTAAGTGCAGCCGGAGAAAAGGTATATCAGTACGCACGGCTAGTAATTGATCACCAAACGTCCCTTATGGATGATTTGGATCAGTTGCGGGCGGGGCAAAATAAGCTGCGCTTGGAAGCGACATTTGCGATTGGTGAACATGTTTTATCAGATCAATTACTTCATTTCGCAGAATTGTGGCCGCAATACCGCATTGAGAGTCGTATGGGGTATACGCGTCGTATTCAAACCCGCCTCGCAACTGGCCTAGCCGACATGGCGTTGTTAGAACAAGCCCCTGATCATCCGAATATTTTGGTTCAAAAATGGCTCGATGACGAATTATTATTGGTGTGTGGGCCAAACCATCCTCTATGGGGTACCGAGATATTAACCAAAGCTGATCTTGTCAATATTGATTATGTGTTACGTGAAAAGAAATCATCAATGCGTGCGGGTCTTGATATTGCTTTGAAAGAAATTGGCATTGAAGAGATTCCAACGGCAATGGAAGTCGGATCGACAAATACGATTGTCGAAATTGTTAGCAGAGGGCGTTATGTCAGTTTCTTGCCACGTTTTGCCGTTCAGGAATCAATAGATATGGGTTCGCTGTGTCATATCAAAATAGCTGGATTCGAAATTAAACGAACACTTTGGATAGCGCGTAACAGAGCGAGCTTACAGAATCCTGTTGCCGATGCGTTTATTGAAGTGTTGTTAGGCAAGAACTAGTTGAACCCGTTATACATTAGGGGTTACGGGGCAAGCCATCGCTGACATGACAGGGTATAATGGTTGAAAATCGTTAAAGGTATAAAGATAAAAGCAATAATGAGTATCCCTGAAAAAACTCGACAACGTGTTGCCAGGCTTCACGAACAACTGAATTATCATAATCATCGTTATTATGTGCTGGATGATCCGGAAATCCCGGATGTTGAATACGACATGATGCTGCGTGAGTTGCAGGATATTGAGACTCAGTATCCTGAAATTGCTAGTCCGGATTCACCAACGCAACGGGTGGGTGCGACGCCACTTACGAAATTCAACGAAGTAAAGCATGAAGTACCGATGCTGTCCTTGGGGAACGTGTTTTCTGAAGATGAATTAAATGATTTTGATCGGCGTTGTCGAGAAGGGCTCGATATCGACGAGATCGAATATGTTGCGGAACCAAAACTTGATGGCCTTGCGATCAGCCTCTTATATAAAGAAGGCATACTTATACGTGCAGCAACCCGTGGTGATGGCACAACGGGTGAAGATGTAACTACAAATGTGAAAACCATTGGCGCGATTCCATTACGTCTCAGCGGCAAAAACATTCCCGATAAGATTGAGGTGCGTGGTGAGATTTATATTTCACGTGATGGCTTTGAAAACTTAAATGCACGTCAAAGAGAGAAGGGTGAGAAGACATTTGCCAACCCACGCAACGCAGCGGCAGGATCATTACGGTTATTAGACTCAAGTATTACTGCGCAACGACCATTGACTATGTATTGTTATGCCGTTGGTGTATGTAGCGAAGGTGTACTTGCTGATACACACAGTGCGGTACTCGAACAGTTACGTAGTTGGGGAATGCGGGTATCACATGAACATGCCGTAGTGGAGGGTGCACAGGGTTGTTATCAATATTATGAGCAATTATTAAAGCGTCGAGATAACTTGCCCTATGAAATTGATGGCATTGTTTATAAAGTTAATCGATTTGATCAACAAAACACCTTGGGCTTTGTATCACGCGCACCGCGTTGGGCAATCGCACATAAATTTCCTGCCCAAGAAAAAACCACCAAGTTACTCGCAATTGATATTCAGGTAGGGCGCACGGGCGCACTGACGCCGGTTGCACGGCTTGAACCTGTCGAAGTCGGTGGTGTGACGGTAACGAATGCAACCTTGCACAACCAGGATGAGATCGAACGCAAAGATGTTCGTGTTGGCGATACTGTCATTGTACGTCGTGCCGGTGATGTTATTCCTGAAGTGGTGAGTAGCATTGCATCAAAACGAAACAAAGGCGCACGTAAATTTAAATTCCCTACAAAATGTCCCGAATGTGAGTCAGAAGTTGTGCGTATAGAAGGTGAAGCTAAAGCACGCTGTTCTGGTGGTTTGTATTGTCCAGCACAACGAAAAGAAAGTATTAAGCATTTTGCCTCACGTCGCGCGATGGATATTGAAGGGCTTGGTGACAAGTTAGTCGAGCAATTAGTTGATGAAGGTTTAATCGGCGACGCGGCGGATCTATATAGGTTAACTGCAACTCAGTTAGCTGGAATGGATCGCATGGGTGAAAAGTCTGCAAATAATTTAATTGCCGCTCTTGAAAAAAGTAAATCGATCACTTTACCTCGTTTCATATTCTCATTAGGTATCAGAGAGGTTGGCGAAGCGACGGCGCGAAGTCTTGCTAATCATTTTGGTAATTTGGAAAAAATAATGGCAGCAACTATCGAAGAGCTTGAGCGAGTCCCTGATGTTGGCCCTATCGTTGCACGTCATATAGAAACGTTTGATCATCAGCCGCATAACCGCGACGTGATAGACAAACTGATTAATAATGGTGTGCATTGGGATGATATTGATGTAACTAACTCAGACCAACAACTTTTGGTAGGAAAGATAATTGTTCTAACCGGGGCGTTGTCGATGCCACGTGGCGAAGCAAAAGATAGGTTGCAGGCAATGGGCGCAAAAGTCAGCGGCAGTGTTTCAAAGAAAACTACCGCCGTTATTGCTGGTGCGGATGCCGGTTCCAAACTAACCAAGGCGAATGACTTGGGTGTGCCTGTATTAGATGAAACTGCGTTATCAAATATTCTTAATGGAGACATTTCTCAGCTGCCTTAGTCTGGCTTGCAAGAACAAAATGATACATAAGGAAGGTGGTCATGAACGAACTTGAAAATAAACTTCGAATTTATTACATCACTGCAATATTCAGTCTGATCTTTGCAGTAATCGGTTTTAGTTATAATGCCTGGCGTTTGGAATTAACGGAAGAAAATAGCAATATTCGCACAGCATCTTTTAAGGTGCTTACTGAGCTTGCGGAGTTAGAACAGATCATTTATGTCGCGCATTATGATCAAGACAAGGGCGCGGGTAACCCACGAGTTGCCTGGGTAAAAGTGGGTTTAATTGTTGATCTGAGTTTGCTTATTGATATGTCTGTAAACGTTCAAGCCAAAGAGCTTCACAAGGCCTGGTCGAATAACTGGGAGCAATTAGAAGCGAAAGAATCTGTTGTTAAAGATTTAGTTTCTGAAATCGACAATGTTCGGCAACAGGTTAAACAAGTGTTGTACGATCTGAAATAGAACGTGACCTGCTACCGAACAGTCTCTTTTATTAGTTATTCGAGAATTGCTTAACATTCACGCCTTGATGCTCAGGGATAGCAGGAATGTTTGCCTCGTAGTCTGTGATCTTAATTTCGGCTGTTGTACGTAATTGTAAGAAGTATTTCTCAACTTGACGACGTTGTAGCACGGTACGTACACGATCTTTTACTTCTTCGTATGTTGGTGGTGGGCTGACGCGTTTGTCGTTTAAATAAACAATATGCCAACCAAAGCGTGTTTTAATGGGTGTTCGCGCATATTCACCTTTCTTGAGTTTTGAAACGGGTACGCGAAACTCGGGTAGTAAATCAAATTCTGATTGCCACCCCAATAGACCTTTATCTTTCGCTGAAGGTCCTGTTGAATATTGTTCTACCAATGCCAGAAAGTCGCCACCCTTATTGAGAGCATTAATAACAGTTGTTGCATCATCACCATTAGTTAACAGGATGTGTCGTAGGTTGAATTCAGTGAGAGTGAGTTCAGACATTCTTGCTTCATAGTCTTTCTTCATTTCGGCATCTGTCAGTGGATTCTTTTCTGCAAAATTGTTAAACGCGGCATTCACAAGAGTAGTGCGGCGGTGATTATCAAGCTCTTGCTTTACGTCAGCTTTGTTTTGCAGGTTATTCTTTTCAGCATCTTGCAAAGCAAGTTCAAAGTTAATGTATTCATCAAGCATGCGGGCATTTGATATTTTTGCTGCTTCAGGTCTGCCGAGTTTACGTTGCTTGACATAGGCTTTGAAATTCACACCTAAAACGGGTTTGCCATTAACCATGGCGATGACGTCATCGTCTTTTTCCGCCAGAGTCGGGCCATTATCTATGGCCATGTCTTTTTTTATTTCATCTTTTACGTCATCAGACTTGGCTGATGGCTTATCTTCGCCGCCGCAAGCAGTAAGAATTCCGCAAAGGGCGAAGCTGATAGCTAATGCTGTTATTTTTTTCATATCTGTCCCTGTGTAACGTAAGTATATTTATGAAGGTGTTGATGCTTTGATGCTGAGTGCATGAATATCTTTTTGCATCATGTCACCGAGTGCCTCATAGACCATACGGTGTTGTTCTAACATTGATTTGCCGGCGAAGGCGCTAGCAACAATATGTACTTCAAAATGACCCATACCTGTTTTAGCACCGGCGTGACCTGCATGCTTATGGCTTTCATCAATAACCTCAACGCTATCTGCTTTGAGGTTATCCATTAATAGTTGTTTGATACGTGGAATGCGTTCGCTATTGTCGATCACGGTAATACCTTTTTGAATGGTTTAACTTGTACGTGTTTGTACGCACCTGATTTTATATAAGGATCGGCATCTGCCCATTGTTGTGCATCTTCTAGTGAATCAAATTCTGCGACAACAAGACTGCCAGTAAATCCAGCAGGGCCCGGTTCTTCATTATCAATGGCAGGATGTGGGCCAGCGAGAATTAAACGGCCTTCATCTTTTAATTTATTCAAACGTGCGATGTGATCAGGGCGTACGCTCATGCGTTTTTCTAAACTGTCGACGACGTCTTCACTAATGATGGCGTATAGCATTATTAAGCCTCTTTCTCTTTGGGGTCATCATCATCTTCTTGGATAACATATTTGGCCATAAAGATACCTTGCGCGATGACAAATACAAATGTCATGCCTAACATACCAAATAGTTTGAAGTTGACCCAGAATTCATCACTAAAATTATAGATGACGTAGAGATTTACAAATCCCATGAGGGTAAAGAAAGCGGCCCAAGCAATATTGAGTTTTTTCCAAATGGCATCGGGTGCGATCATCACTTTATCCATCATTCGACGTACGAGATTTTTCTCGCCGATGTATTGACTGCCAAGAAAGACTAATGCAAACACCCATTCAAGTATGGTTGTTTTCCATTTAATATAGAGAGGGTCATCTAGTGCGATTGTTATACTGCCGAAGACGGCTATTAACGCAAGTGAGATTAAATGCATTTTTTCAAATTTACGTGTTTTGAGCCAGTACAATCCGACCTGTAGAAAGGATGCCGCAATGCCTGCTTTAGTCGCCATGATCATGGCCTCTTTAACGGCTTCATTTGATCCATCACCCGTTAAGAATTTAAAGACGACGAAAAAGATAATAATCGGAAAGTAATCAAACAACATTTTCATAACGGTGAACTTTGGCCGTGGGCCAATACTCCAAGTTTATCTAAATATATGGCCAGTATTATGCCCGAGCAGGCGGGGGTCTGTCTGCCTGAATTTCCCTACAATGAGGAAAGGTTCGTGTTTTCGTATAATCCCTATACAATGCGCGCATGATTATTGATCTTCACTCACATACGACGATTTCTGACGGTACGCTGACACCGAGCGAATTGATTGCGCATGCCGCAAAGCAAGAGGTTGATGTCTTGGCGCTCACTGACCATGACAATGTTGACGGTCTTGAAGAGGCGGCAAAAGCGGCAAAGCAGCTGGGTGTACGCTTAATCAATGGTGTTGAGATTTCGGCTATGTGGAAGGGGCAAACTATCCATGTGGTTGCCCTTAATATTGATCCCACTCATCAGCCATTGCGTGATGGCTTACAAAAGACCTGTGAATATCGAGATTGGCGGGCTGAGGAAATTGGTCGCCGATTATCTAAAAAACGTATCGAAGGTGCATATGAAGGGGCAAAGTCTTTTGCTAAAGGCTCGCTTATTGCCCGCCCGCATTTCGGACGTTTTTTGATTGCCGAGGGTTACTGTAAGGACATGCGCGAGGTCTTCAAGAAGTACCTTGTACGCGGTCGACCTGGTTATGTGCCAAGTAAATGGGCTGAATTGGAAGATGTGGTTAACTGGATTCGTGGCGCAGGTGGTATACCTATTATTGCGCATCCGGCGCGTTATCGACTAACTGCAGGACGTTTACGCAAGCTATTTGCAGAATTCAAAGAGTTGGGTGGCCTCGGTATCGAAGTGGTATCAAGCAGCCATAGCCAGGATGAATGCAATACCATGGCGGCGCACGCGATTCGTGCGGAACTGTTAGCGTCGCAGGGCAGTGATTATCACGGGCCAGAGAACCAATGGGTCGAACTGGGTCGGTTACAACCTATGCCTGCCGGCTGCGATGTGGTCTGGGAAAGTGAGTATTGGCCAGCTGAGCCTAGTCTATGAGCCAGTTTTTCGAAATTCATCCAGATAACCCGCAAGCACGCCTGATACATCGTAGTGTTGAAATTGTGCGTGAAGGTGGGGTGATTGTTTATCCAACCGATTCGAGCTATGCCCTGGGTTGCCATATTGGCGATAAACGCGCCATGGAACGTTTAGCAAAGATACGAAATGTATCGAACAGGCATAACTTTACGCTTATGTGTCGCGATTTGTCGGAAATATCGAACTATTCGGTTGTTGATAATACAGCTTACCGATTGATGAAATCATTGACACCCGGTCCTTATACTTTCATTCTTAAGGCAAATCGTGAGGTGCCGCGGCGCTTACAGAACCCAAAAAAGAAGACAATTGGCCTACGTGTGCCAGAAAATCGCATTGCACAGGCATTACTGGAAGAGCTCAATGAACCCATGATGAGTTCGACGTTGATCTTGCCAAATAAAGAATTGCCGATGACGGATGCTTTCGAGATTCGAGAGAAATTGGAGCATTTTGTAGATCTGGTTATTGATGGTGGCAATTGCGGAATTGAGTCAACCACGGTGGTGGATCTTTCTGATGGCAGCGTGATTGTAACGAGGCAGGGCAAGGGCGAATATAATTTCAATAATTGACATTAACTTATTTTAATAAACTGCTGATATTATTAAATAATACTTTAATACTTAATAATTATTCGAATCTGCTTTCACAGTCCTAAAATGCAGCCAAACAAGGTATACTCAGCTCCGTCTAGTCGTGAGACTCGGCACAACAATAATTGATACTCGCTGGTAATGCGGGGTTTATGGGAGGCATTTTGAGTTCTATCCCCGGTCACCAAGACCGTGTGCTGTCTGGCATGCGGCCCACAGGTCAACTTCATCTCGGTCATTATCACGGCGTACTTAAGAATTGGCTCAAATTGCAGCACGAATACGAGTGTTTGTTTTTTGTTGCAGACTGGCACGCCTTAACAACACATTATGAAGATCCAAGCGTTATTGCAGATAGTGTTTGGGATATGGTTATTGACTGGTTGGCGGCGGGTGTTAATCCAAGTAGTGCTACTTTATTTATTCAGTCACGCGTACCTGAGCATGCGGAGTTGCATTTATTGTTATCGATGATGACCCCGCTGAGTTGGCTCGAACGTGTGCCAAGCTATAAAGATCAACAACTCAAATTAAAAGAAAAGGATCTCGCGACTTATGGGTTCCTTGGTTACCCGTTATTGCAAAGCGCAGATATTCTTATTTATAAAGCGAGTCAGGTACCGGTTGGTGAAGATCAGGTTGCACATGTTGAATTGACTCGTGAAGCGGCTCGACGTTTTAATCATTTATACGGACGTGAAGCGGACTTTGAAGAACGAGCTGAAACTGCTGCGAAAAAGATGGGTAAAAAGAACGCCAAACTTTATCGCGAGCTTCGTAGACGTTATCAAGAAGAAGGTGATCACGAAGCCATTGAAACAGCGCGAGCTTTACTTGATGAACAACAAAACATTGCGCTAAGTGACCGTGAGCGTTTATTCGGTTATTTAGAAGGTGTTGGTAAAATAATTTTACCGGAACCGGAAGCACTGCTAACACCGACATCGAAGATGCCAGGTTTAGATGGACAAAAAATGTCTAAATCTTACGGTAATACAATTTCTTTACGCGAAGATCCTGGTTTGATTGATCAGAAGATTCGTACTATGCCAACGGATACAGCACGTGTACGACGTACCGATCCGGGTGATCCAGCTAACTGTCCTGTTTGGGACTTGCATCAAGTTTATAGTGATGATGCTGTTCGTGCAGAGGTAGAGGTAGGCTGTAAGACTGCAGGTATTGGCTGTATCGACTGTAAGAAATTTATTATCGATGCAGTGGTTGAAGAACTTGCACCTATGCGCGATCGTGCGCAAGAATTTATCGAACATCCAGATATGGTGCGAAGTATTATTAATGAAGGTAGTGATAAGGCTCGAGATATAGCACGACTTACACTTGAAGAAGTGCGTCAGGTTATGGGGCTGTCTTACAAATAAAATTATGAATAAAACTTCCAATAAATCAGAGACTGTTGATGTTGTGGCAGACGAGAACACCGAACAGGAACTAGCTGTAGAGAAGGCCAGTGCGCCGCAGCAGGCTGAAATGCCATTTGCGATTGTGCAAGGTGAGCAGATGACACAGCTACCGCAAGATTTATATATTCCGCCGCACGCGTTGGAAGTATTTCTTGATGCATTTGAAGGACCGTTGGATTTATTGCTCTACTTGATTCGCCGACAAAATCTGGATGTGCTTGATATACCGATTGCTGAAATCACGATTCAGTACATGGAATATGTTGATCTAATGAAAGATATACAGCTTGAGTTGGCAGCTGAATACCTCGTTATGGCAGCCATGCTTGCGGAAATCAAGTCACGCATGTTGTTACCGCGCAGAGAAGAAGAAGGCGAAGAGGGTGAAGATCCTCGTGCTGAGTTAGTGCGCCGTTTACAAGAATATGAACGGTTTAAACAAGCGGCGGAAAATATTGACAACTTGACGCGCGTGAACCGTGATATTTATGAGATTGAGATCGATACGCCTGAGGTGGCTCTTGTTCGAGCTGCACCTGACGTAAGTATTCAAGACATGTTGTTGGCATTTCAAAAAGTATTGAAACGTGCTGAGAATTTCCAGCATCACCATATCGAAACGGAACCGCTATCTGTACGTGAACGGATGTCGATTGTACTGTCAAATATTAAAGCCGATTCATTTACTGATTTTTCGGCATTGTTTTCACCAGAGGAAGGGCGTTCGGGTGTTGTTGTAACCTTGCTCGCTATTCTTGAGCTGCTTAAAGAATCATTAATTGAAATGGTACAGAATGAACCATTTGGACCTATTTATGTAAAATCAGCCTCGTCGAGTAGCAAGGCCGAACTTTCTGAAACCACGTTGGATACGGATAACGATGAATCCTGAAATAGTAAAAAAAGTTGTTGAGGCAGCACTGCTTGCTTCGGGTAAGCCGCTGAACATTGATCGTCTAATGCATTTATTTGCTGAAGGTGATTTTCAGCCGGAAAAAAATGATATTCGAAAAGCACTTACTGAAATAAGTGATGATTGTGCTAATCGTGGTGTCGAGCTAAAAGAAATTGCGAGTGGTTTTCGTATGCAGGTACGTGAGGATATGGCGCCATGGGTATCTCGTCTATGGGAAGAAAAGCCGCAACGTTATACGCGCGCCTTGCTTGAAACGCTGGCTTTAATTGCCTACCGCCAACCAGCAACGCGTGGTGAGATTGAAAATGTACGTGGCGTTGCTGTGAGTAGTAATATTATTAAAACACTGACCGAACGTGAATGGGTTAAAGTAGTGGGACACCGTGATGTACCCGGTAAACCAGCTATGTACGGGACAACTAAAGAGTTTTTAGACTATTTTAATCTTAAGTCACTCGATGAATTGCCTTCATTGGCTGAATTACGTGATTTTGAAACAATTAATGCTGAACTTGATCTTCAATTGCCGGGTCTTGAAATTTCACCAGAAGATGCAGTGGATGCGGCACCAACAGATTTAGCTAAGGAAGAAGTCGTAGCAGAAGAAAACGTAGAAGCAGAAGAAAACGTAGAAGCAGAAGATAATGCAGAAACAACATCAGCAAGTAAAAATTAGGAAAACATGAGCGAAAAACTGCATAAAATTCTTGCCCGTAATGGTTATGGTTCGCGTCGTGAGATGGAACGCTGGATTGAAGATGGACGCTTATTAATTAATGGTAAGCTGGCGAAAACAGCTGATCGAGTCGAAGCTCGTGATAGGATTTCTTTAGATGACAATCTTATTGAATTGAATTTTGACGATCAGCAACACCGTATTCTTATTTATAACAAGCCTGAAGGTGAGATCTGCACGCGCGATGATCCAGAGGGTCGTAAAGATGTTTTTTCTAAATTACCCAAGTTACAAGGATCTCGTTGGGTTATTGTCGGTCGTTTAGATATTAACACATCGGGTTTGTTATTTTTTACTACCGATGGCGAATTAGCCAACGCTCTAATGCATCCTTCTTCAGAAATTGATAGAGAGTATTCATCACGTATCCTTGGTGATGTTGATGGTCAGGTTTTGCAGAATCTTGAAAAAGGTGTTGAGCTTGAAGATGGCTTTGCGCGTTTTGATTCCATTACTGATATTGGTGGGGCGGGTGCCAACCGTTGGTATAGTGTTGTCTTAAAAGAAGGACGTAAACGCGAAGTGCGTCGTCTTTGGGAATCTCAAGGTTTAAAAGTAAGTCGCTTAATGCGGACTCGATTCGGTCCAATTGCATTAACACGTGGTTTACGAAAAGGAACATTTAGAGATCTTGATAAGGCCGAAGCCGCCGCTTTATATTCAGCTGTTGGCATGACCAATAAAGTCACTGGACGTCAGGTCACATCGCGTGTGGATAAAAAACCTTCTCGTTCAGGAAAGCCATCTCGTTCAGGAAAGCCGCAGCATAGTCGCCGCTCACCCCGCAAGAAATAATAATGCGCTTAAAAGGCGTTTATCAATCCCTAAAAATAAAATACGGCCGTCAAAAATGGTGGCCAGCAGATAGCCGATTTGAAGTCATGGTGGGAGCCATCCTTACGCAGAATACGGCATGGGTAAATGTTGAGCGTGCGCTTAACAATCTTAAGCAAGCCAATGCTCTGTCAGCTAAAGCGATAATAAAATCAAATCACGATGTATTGGCGCAGTGGTTAAAACCTTCTGGCTATTTTAATGTTAAAGCGGAACGCTTAAAACATTTTTGTCAGTGGTATCTTGATCATCATTCATATGATGGTTTGAAATATAAGCACACCGCCAAACTTCGCGAGATGTTGTTATCAGTTAAAGGTGTTGGCCCAGAAACGGCGGATGATATTTTGTTGTATGCATTTAATCGCAAGGTGTTTGTAGTTGATACTTATACGCGGCGACTATTTAGTCGTTTGGGTCTGGTTGACGGGGAGATTGATTATGAATCACTACGCGCAATATTTGAAAATGAGTTACATGCTGAAACAGTAAAAACGTTTAACGAATATCATGCATTGATTGTTATGCATGGCAAAGAAGTGTGTAAAACTAGTCCGTTGTGTGATGAATGTTGTTTGCAGGGGATCTGTAAACAACGAGATGTGAGTGCGGCTAGTTAGCCAACCTTTCTGTCATCATCAGAGTTAGAGCGCATAGTATGACGAATGTGAGCAACACTTGGACGTAGATCACCAGGTATTTCTAATTTACTACCAACCAAAATCACCATTTTAGGGTTCACCTTGTGCATGGAAGATATTTTTTTCAATAATTCAACGATACGTATATCTTTGATGTGCTCATCGAAGTTAGTTAGTACAAATACACCAAAATGCGCCATGCTATTAATCGTTTTTAGTAGATCTTCAGGATCAACGGTGCGGGGTATCATGATGTGATTAGCATCCATGCGATACATGCCGATTTCTGGTTGCCAATGATAAATAGCTTTACTACTTGAGAGGGCTAGATTCTTGAATAATTCAACAATGTGAACACTCCGTAGTGTTTCAAAATACACAATCGGATAGTTCTGCTCAGTGAGCTGGTTAATTTTTTCAAGTGCCGGATCAATCATCTTATGGCTCATTATCTAAATCATTTAGAGAAAGGAGTGTAAGTGTAATCGATATCGAGTGTCAAAAATGAGAACTAGTTAGCAGTTTTGTTATTTTCAGATATAAGCCATTGATTTTAATGAATTATGACTGAATAACGCAATTACGACCCAATTTTTTAGCTGAATATAATGCTTCATCTGCACGTTGAAGAAGTGTAGTGGCGATTTCATCTTTGGCTAACGTGGCAATACCAACGCTAATAGTGAGCTGTAGTGATGTTTCATGGTGTTTATAGAGCATTTCTTCTATAGCACAGCGAACACGCTGGGCTAAAAGAGTAGCGCCGGCACTATTTGTGTTGTTAAGTAATATTGTGAATTCTTCACCCCCGTAGCGAAATAGAACATCTGAGGTACGAATTTGTTCTTTCAGTTTATCAACAAGCATACACAGCACTTGATCACCGACACTGTGGCCGTAGCTATCGTTAATATTTTTGAAATAATCAACATCGATCATTAATACTGAGAGGGAATTTTCATGACGATGCGCAAGGTCAATTTCCTTGTCGAGCATAGCGTCTAATGCAGCACGGTTAAGTGCACCAGTAAGAGGATCATGCATCGATTTTTGCAGCGCATCTCTATATAACAAGGCATTGCGAAGCGGATAGACCAGTAAACAAAGAAGTTCTTCTAAATAGTTTAAATCACTTTCAGAAAAGCGTTGTAGCCGTGTAAAGCAAAGTTTACCCAGTGATTCATTGGCAATTTCTATTTGGTAATTACAGCTGTGACGTGCTGATTTTTCACCAAGCGTAGCATTGAAGTTGGCATTCTTATTTTCATAGATAAGTTGGGCACAATGGAATTCTTTTTGTATGCTGCTGAAGAAAATATGCAATATATCGTGAATATCAAGGCTGGTTTGTAGTTGGCGATTTAATTCCCACTGAAATTTATGTGTCTTTTTAGCAGGTTGCGACAGTTTTGCATTTGCTAACTGTGAGCGCTGCCCATCAATGAAATGACTGTCGAGTATTTTCGCGTCTATATTTTGTAGTTGAGCCATGATTTAGTACATCCCTAAAACTATATGTCTTGTTGTTATGAATGCGAATATCGTGCCAGCTACATATAATACACGAATTACATATAAAACATATAGTTACAGAGTCATTGTTTTGCAAGTTAAAAAATATGACCGATTTTTGACACAAATCGATGGCAAATGCCGGCCAAAAGCTGCCGTTCTTACCTGGTGGTTTATGGTTACTTGGCTGTTTGGGCCTCAATAATCTGCCCGTGGATGCCCTGGCTATCCGGGCTCATCATATATAAGTAATGTAAGGCCACATCATCAGGCATAACCAGATTAGTCATATCTTCAGCAGGATAAGCCAGATTGCGCAGGCGAGTGCGTACAGGCCCCGGATTAATAGAATTTACACGGATATGGGTGTTGTTTTCTAATTCATCGGCAAGAATAAGCATAAAGGCATCAAGCCCTTGTTTGGAGATGCCATAAGCACCCCAATACGCGGATGATTTCTCATAGGGTTCGGTCGAGCTGAAAAGAATCGCGGCGTCATCGGCTTGTCTTAATAATGGCAAACAAGCCTGAGTAAGGACAAATGGTGCTTCCAGGTTAACGGTTAATACCCGTTGCAGTAAATCATGAGGATAATGATCAATAGGGGTCAGGGTACCGAGTTCGGCAGCATTATTTAATAAGCCATCGAGTCGGCCAAATTCCTGACTAATTCCGCCAGCAAGCCCGAGAAAGTCTTCATGCTTGGCAGTTGATAGATCAAGAGGAAAGATCGCAGGTTCGTTATGTCCAGCGGCAACAATCTCATCATAAACGGCTTCAAGTTTATGACTGGTGCGCCCAGTTAATACGATGCTTGCGCCGTGTTGTGCATAGAGTTTGGCAGCGGCTTTACCAATTCCATCACCGGCACCGGTTATTAAAATCACGCGGTCTTTAAGTAAGGAGGTAGCAGGTTGGTAATTATTCGGAAGTGACATAGTAGGCTAAACCTTTTATTTCATGCTATGAATTATTTCGTGGCTGCATTGTAACCCACTCTGCACTGCCGCTTCGAGTGTTGCCGGGTAGGGGCTAGTCGTGTAATCGCCACAAAGCCACAGATTTTTCTCAGCGGTGGCAATATTAGGCCGAAGTTTGTCGATATCGACGTGTGCTTTGAAAGTAGCGCGCTTCTCGCGGATGACTAAGCTTGAACTGGCATCAGGCCAATTAAACAGTTCCGCTAATTCATCGCTGACGAGCTGTGCCAATGTCATTTTATCTAATTGCATATGTGGGCCACTGGCACTAATAACCACTGCCATTAAACCAGCTTGCCCACAGAAGTGCCGATCAAATATCCATTGACCAGTACAGTTAGTCAGGCCAATCATGGGTATGGGTAAGCGGATATCATTTGCGTACTGTAAATAAATGGTACAAATCGGTTCGTAGCTAAGTTGGTGTAATTGTTGTTGAGTGGTTTCAAGTAGCGCAGACTTTTCTAACAGGGCGAGGGTGCTTTTTGGAGAGCCTGCGAGAATAACATCATCGGCGCTATATTCATGACCATCTGTATCAGTGATGGTGTATTTCGAGTTGTTTTTTTTAATGAGATCAATCTTTTTCCCAAGCAAGAGTGTGCTACCAAAATCTTCAATATATTGCATAGCAGGATGAACAAATAAATTAGCCAGATCCACTTTGGGAATAAGTAAGTCAGATGCATCTGCATTTCGAGTAAAACTGTCTTTTAATACACTCAGAAATAATTTTGCAGATGCTTCATTAATAGCAGTATTTAACGCAGCAATGCATAGCGGTTCCCAAAACATTTTTACCATGACGTCGGGTTGGTGACGCAATAACGCTTGTACGGTAATGTCGCGTTTTATTTTAAATCCGCTTAGTCTTAGTTTTAACAAGAACCAAACAGTTTTCAGCCGTTCTCTTAGTGACAAGTCTGGTAGTGCAAGAAAGGCAATCATAATATTTAATGGTGCGGGTAAGCGGTTCGGTGACAAGTTGAATTCTGTGCCTTGTCGATCGATAACTTTGATATTTAAGGGGCTACGTAAAAGAGCTTGATCAATATTGACGCCGCAAAGCTGAAGTATCTTTAATGTTTCCGTATACGCGCCGAGTAAAAGGTGTTGCCCGTTGTCAACGCGTTGCTCACCAAATGCGACGCATCGTGCGCGTCCACCAAGTTGTTTGGCGGATTCAAATAAGGTGACTTGGTGCCCTTGATTGGTTAAATTGACAGCGGCAGATAATCCTGCCCAGCCTCCGCCAATGATGGCGATTTTCCGCGAGTCATTACTCATAATGTCGCAGACGCTTTATTTAACTTCACCTCATTGCGGTAAGCGCGCCACGCTATCCATAATTTTCGCAGAGGTGAAAGGCGTATAGAGTTATTTAGTACTTCATAGTTTATTTTTTTGATGCGCTCTAAGAGTGCGTGATAGATGGCGGCCATAACAAGCCCGCCCCGTTGTGAAAAGCGATCTTCTTTAGGCAATAGTTTGTAAGCTTCTTGGTAACATTCATCTGCGCGCTTGGCTTGGAAGGCAAATAATGCTCGTATATTATCAGTCATTTTACCATTGAGTAATTCTTGTTCAGAAACATTAAACTTTTTTAATTCATTGAGTGGTAGGTATATACGGTTACGAGCAGCATCTTCATGAACATCACGTAATATATTGGTGAGTTGAAAAGCAAGGCCTAATTTTTCTGCATATTGTTTTGTGGCTTGGTTTTTATAACCAAAAATTTCAATAGCAAGCAGCCCGACAACGCCAGCGACGCGGTAGCAATAGGTCGATAAGCTAGCGAAATCTTGATAACGAGATTGCTGGATATCCATTAACATTCCTTCAATGATGCTGTAGAAATGTTTTTCTTCTAGATTAAATTTTTTAATCGACTTAGTCAGTGCTATACCGACAGGATGTTGGGCTTGACCATGAAAAACGCGTTCAATTTCTTCTCGCCACCAATTGAGCTTAACCAGTGCAACTGTTTGCTCGCTACACTCATCCACAACATCATCAACTTCTCTACAAAATGCGTAAAGGGCAGTAATGGCTTGGCGCTGTTCGGCAGGTAAAAACAAGAAACTATAATAGAAGCTCGACCCACTTCCTGCAGCTTGTTCTTGGCAATATTCTTCGGCGTTCATATATTTAATAGTTTCATTTTAGGATGAAACTCTAACGGATTCGCTACAGTCCTTCAACGCCTTTGGTTTTATATTAAATAACACTCTCAAAATGAGTTTTGGCCAATCGAGCCTATCTAAGCGTGGTCTCTTAAATACATTATTTGCGATGAGCATCTTTTCTGCAACCAAATGGGCAGCATGGATAGTTAATTTAAGCTCGAGACCTAGTCGGCCACCTATTTGACTGCATAGTGGGTATCCGGAGATGAGCATGGTGTCTGCACGACATATCTGCGCGGTCATAAAGTCTTTAAATGCGACATCATTGAGTCGGTTGGCAAAGTGTTGTTCGCTAATATTAGCAGCACGCATTTCATTTTCAGCAATGTATATGCGATCATTTTCATCATAATCCTGGCCAATATCCTGATAGAAGTTAATAAGCTGTAATGCGGTGCAGATTGAGTCGCTATATTGTAGTGATTTAGGCGCATCGATTTTTACAAGTTGCAGTAGTAAACGACCAACCGGGTTGGCTGAGCGACGACAGTAAGAAAGTACCTCATCGAAATTCGCATAACGGGTTTTGCTCACATCTTGGCGAAAAGCATCGAGAAGATCAGTGAAGTGGTTCGATGTAAGCTGGAAATTGGAAATAGTATCGGATAGTGCAATAAATACAGGATCATCGGGAATTTTCCCCGACAACATGAATTCAAGTTTTTCTAAGTATGTTTGAAGCGCAGTGAGTCGTTGCTCATTTGATATTTCACCTTCGTCAGCATAATCATCCGCAGTTCGTGCGAAGGCGTAAATAGCACTAATTGGCCGACGTAATTTACGTGGCAGTAGACTTGAAGCGACAGGGAAGTTCTCATAATGTGCAAGCGCAATACTATGGCAAACCTGGTAGGCGGATTCGATATTTTGCGGTAAAGTAGTCAAAATATTTATGTTTTTCGTGAGGTTAGTATGAAAACAATTAATGGCATCGTGATCGGTTTAATTTTAGGCTTAGCGGGTGGCTTGTGGGCTGGTGTTAACATCGGGCGTGATGTGCCAATTACGAGTAATCCATTTGAAGAGAAGTCGGCTTCGCAAAAATTTAGTGATAAAGCAGGGCGTATATATGATAAAACACGCGACGCTATTAGTGAGGAATTCAAATAATGGCTGAATCCTGTTAGTCATTTGAACGCTCAGTGATGTCGCGAGCAATTAATTCAATGGGAGTCGGTTCTTTAATTTCTTTTTTCGCGTTGATCCCCATTTCCGTAAAGCGTTTTGCGCTTGGCAAGATGCGACTATCAAATGAACCAACTGCTTTATTAAAATGTTCAACACTCCTGTTAAGGCTGTTGCCGACTTTATCAAGGTGATTACTAAAAGCAGCTATTCTTTCGTATAGCATAACGCCGAGGCCGCGGATTTTGTCGGCATTGTCGGCGAGGACTTCTTGTCGCCAACCAAAGGCGACTGCACGAAGCAGGGCAACGAAGCTGCTTGGTGTGGCAAGTATGATTTGGTCAATCATCGCATCTTCAAGCAATGAGGGGTCGCGTTCGAGTGCGGCGCTTAAGAATTGATCGCCGGGAATGAACAACACTGCGAAATCTGGTGTATCTTTAAACTGAGACCAGTATGACTTGGCGGCTAATTCACGAACACGGTGACGAACATTTTTAGCATGCCGTACAAGATGTTTTTCGCGACTCGCGTCATCAGTAGCTTCGACGGCAGAAATATAGGCATCAAGAGGCGCCTTGGCGTCAACAATAACAGCACGTTTTCCAGGCATACGTATAATCATGTCAGGTCGTAGTCGACCTTCTTCAGATGTCACCGATTCTTGTTCATAGAAATCACAGTGTTGCACCATACCCGCTAATTCTGCGAGTCGTTTTAATGTCATTTCACCCCATTGGCCGCGAACTTCCGGGCGACGCAGGGCTTGTACAAGATTACGTGTTTCTGATTGTAATTTAACTTGATCCTGTGACATCAGTTCAAGATGTCGTTTTAGTGAGCCGTGTGCTTCTCGACGATCCTTTTCCATTTCGCGAACTTGTTTTTCGGTTTTATCGAGAGCCTCACGAATTGGTTTAACAAGATCTGCAATAGACTGTTCTTTTTTGTCGAGTTCAGATGTTGCTGATGCCTGGAACCGTTTTAGGTTTTGTTCGGCAAGTTTAAGAAACTCATCGCTATTATGTTTGAGCGCTTTACTTGAAAGCGCGGCGAATGATTCACTGAGATTTTCTCGATCTTTTTCCAGCGAGGCTTGTTTTTCTTCATGGCTTATACGCTGGTGCTCAATTATTGCTCTGAGTTCAGCTATTTTCTCGCGTAAGAAAGAAGACTTTGCTTCGCCACGGATATAAGCAATAAGAAATCCTGCGATTCCAGCTAATATGCCAACAAGGACGAGTGTATGTTGTGGTGTTATATTCACAAAGCTACTTTAGCATTATTGGTGTATTAAGTTGTAATAGTTTATAGCGCGTTATCGATAGATTCGAGTAACTTGGCCATATCGTAGGGTTTGCTAAAAAAACAACAAAATTCATTTTCTTTTAGAGGTTGCTGTTCAATGGGTATGTCTTTAGATGATAATGCGCAAACAGGGGTTTGTTTTAGATGTTTCTTGGTGCGTAGCGCATTAAGCATGGTTAAGCCATCCATACTACTCAATTCTATATCCAGCAGAATAAGATCGGGTTTAACTTGTGTTGCGATATGCAGCGCTGATTCAGCATTGCGGGCAGTAAACAGTTCAACATCTCTGTGATAGGTTGTTAACGATTGGCGTACTAATTCGATCTCCATGTCGTTTTCTTCAATATAAAGTATTTTTATTTTATGTTGGTTGTTATCGCTATGGTCGAATGCGCCTTTATTTTTCGCATATTGTTTGAGAGAGAACCAGAAGCTTGCGCCGTCACCTTCGTTATTGTAAGCGCCAATATTGCCTTCCATAAGTTCAATCAGTTGTGAACTAAGTGCGAGGCCAATACCATTGCCTTCAATATTGCTATCTTCAAGCCCGAGGCGGTTGAAGGGGGTAAATAAGGCGTTGATTTTATCGTTGGGTAATCCGCGACCGGTATCAGTAATAGTAACTTTACAGGTGTTGTCCTTATCAGCTTCTACGGTTATTTTTATTTCCCCATTTTCCACATTGAACTTGATGGCATTAGATAAAATATTAACAATAACTTGTTGTAACCGTGTTGCGTCAGCATAAACCGTTATGCTCGCATCGCATTTATTATTAAAAATAATATTTAGGTTTTTGTCTTTAGCGGATTTTTTATTCATTCCAAAGGATTTTTCGATAACCTTGTTGAGATTTGTTTCACTATTGACTAATGATAAGCGCCCCGATTCTATTTTTGAAATATCCAGTACATCATTTATGAGAGCCAATAAATGCCAGCCCGAGCCCAGTATGTGTTTTAAGTTTTGTTGTTGTTGTTCTGAGAGAGTGCCGTCGTGATCCATTTCGAGTAATTGTGCGTAGCCTAGAATTGAATTTAATGGTGTTCTTAACTCGTGACTCATTTTAGAAATAAACTCTGACTTCGTTTTATTAGCGCGCTGAGCTAACGTCTTTTCAGCGATGATTTTGTTTATATCAGCATTGATTGAGTCAAATAATTTTCTTGATCTTTCTATTCGTGCTTGAACTATGCGCTTAAGGTAATCCAAATTAACGGGCTTCGATATAAAATCATCGCTGCCGTATTTTATGGTTAACATTTGCAGGCTAACGTCTTGCTCGGCGGAAAGGAATACGATTGGGGTTTTATTATATTGACTGTCTTGTCTTATTATCATTGCAACGTCAAGGCCTGAGCATTCTGGCATATGCATATCGAGTAAAATAAGCTCAGGATCAAATTCACTTATCTTGTCGAGTGTTTGCATGGGATCGGAAATGGTTACGACTTCCATTCCATCACTTTTAAGTGTTTCTGCATAAAGTTGAGAAACTTCTTCATCGTCATCAATAATCAGAACGCGATAAGGTTGTTCAGGTTTAATGTTGCAGGCGGCCTTAATGTTTGACTCAAGCAGATTGAGATCGACAGGTTTGGTTAAATATGAATACGCGCCCGTTTTGATTGCGTTAAGTCGCGATGGCATATCGCCATTAGCAGAGATAAAAATAACCGGTGTTAAATCATTACTATCGCGAAGGGCTTCAATTGCGGCAGCACCTGCGATATCACTTTCGGGAAACGCCATATCCATGATAATGAGAGATGGTTGAAACCGTTTGACGGCATTCATCAGCGTTGCGGGGTGCATTAATGTTTCAATGGTAAAATCATGTAATCTTAAATGATTCGCAAGTATGTTTATTGTCGCTACATCATTGTCGATAATAAGTATTTTTTTTTCTTTTTCGGCACTTTTACCAGTAGACGTTGTTTGATTTTTGCTAGGGCTGAGCATCATTTCGTTACAAAGGGTTAAGAAGATCTGTTCAATTACTTCAACTTCTTCTCTGGTTGGTGCTACGCCTTGTTCGGATATGGTTTTAATCAGGCTTTCGAGTTGTCGTGCCGTACTTGATACCTCACTAAAGCCAAAGGTGCCTGAAGAGCCAACAAGGCTATGAACAACTATGCGAAAGTCATTATTGGCATCGATTGACCAGTTAGCATCGCTTACTGTCTGCCAGTGGTCATGTAACTCTTTTATTTTATTGGGTAGTCCGCTGAGAAACTGTTCTTTGAGTTTATCGAGCTTTTGTTGGAATTGTTCTTCAGCAGGGATCATAGATAGATAGCGACCGTATTAATGGTTGTTAATTTAAGTGACACAAACTATATAGTTAACATTTCAGTCATGCGATTCTTATGAATCCAGTCAAGTATAGCCGATGGGGATTCGATTTCGGCATTTCCACCCCATTTATGAGGATAGTCTAAATCATCAATATAACCAAATAAGGCAACAAGTGTTGGCATGTTGGCATTGAGGCCGGCTTGAATATCGCGTTGTGCGTCACCGATATAGAGGCTTTCGGTTACATCGCAATTCATTAATTTACAGGCATGTTGTAGAGGTAAAGGGTGAGGTTTACGTTCACTTAGCGTATCACCACTAATAACGACGCTACTTCGGTCTTTTAAGCCAAGTTCTTCTAGTAATGGCTCGGTAAGCCATGCTGGTTTATTGGTCACTACACCCCAGAGTATGCCTGCCGCTTCTAATCGTTCGAGGACTTCGGCCATTCCAGGAAATAATGTTGTTTTTACACTGAGATTGTTGCGGTAGTAATCGAGTAATTGTTGGCGAAGTTCGTCAAATTGCGCATCTTCTTCAGTAATGCCAAAGCCATTTTTAATAAGAACTAGGCCGCCATGTGAAACCCATGGCCGTATAGTTTCAAAAGCTAAGGCCTGTTTGCCATTGCTGGTTAGAACATGATTAAGCGCAGCGGCAAGGTCCGGTGCCGTATCTAGTAAAGTACCGTCAAGGTCAAAGAGGACAGAGCGTAGTGTAATGGTCGTTTCGTTCAAGATGGATTATTCAGTGTCGCAGCAGACAAGGTAGTTAACATTAACATCGTTACCTAGCGCATAATTCTTGGTAAATGGGTTATACGTCATGCCAATCATGTTGGTGAACCTGAGTTCTGCATCACGGGCCCATGCTTGCATTTCAGAGGGACGAATAAATTTCGCGTAATCATGCGTGCCTTTAGGAAGCATTTGTAAAACATATTCGGCGCCAACGATAGCAAATAGATAAGCTTTCATGTTGCGGTTAATCGTTGAAAAGAACACTTTGCCACCCGGTTTGACTAATGTCGCACAGGCTTTAATTACTGATGCCGGATCAGGTACGTGTTCAAGCATTTCCATGCAAGTGACAACATCAAAACTGTGTGGCATTTCTTCTGCCAAGGATTCGGCTGTGCACTGGCGGTATTCTAATTCAACACCTGATTCGAGCTTATGTAATTTAGCAACGGATAGAGGTGTTTCACCCATATCTATACCCAGCACATCGGCGCCTTTGGTCGCCATGCTTTCTGAAAGTATACCGCCACCACAGCCGATATCGACGATACGCTTACCGTTTAGTGAACCGGCATGATCTTCAATATAACCAAGCCGCAGGGGATTGATTTCATGAAGCGGTTTAAATTCACTTTGTGGATCCCACCAGCGGTGAGCCAGTTTTTCAAATTTAGCGACTTCAGCCGCGTCTACATTAGCTTGTTGCATATTATTTAACCAAAATCATAATGTTTTTCGACGTACTCACGAATTTCCCAAGTGCAGGAAAGTCCCGCAGGGAAGGTAACAAAATCACCTTCCTGAATATGCACAGGTTCTCCACCATCAGGCGTTACAATAACATCACCTTCAACGATGTAACATTTTTCTTGTTTGTCATAAGTCCAAGGAAAGGTCGAGACTTCTTTTTCCCAAATAGGCCAGTCATACACGCCTATGACGTCGAGTTTAGCCGGTGAGGGGTTATGTTCAATGGTGATTTCTGCTGCCATAGCCTTATTGCTCACATTTTATGTAATATTTAACCATTATATACGATGCTGGCCGCGGATGGATATGGGTGCTTGTCTTTATCATAAACATCGGTGATAGTGTGCGCATGAGGGGTCTAATATATCTAATTCTGGTGGTCGGCGTTGCTGTAGCCCTATATTTGCTTGAATTCAGTGATATTAGGACAGAGGATACGCAGCCGGCGAGTATTCAAACTGAACCTAATAATGTCGCATTTGATATTTCAGTGCACACAATTGATGAGTTGCGCGATGTCTTACATCGGGCTGAAGCTCTGGTTTCACAACCAAAATCAGCAAGTCAGCCTGCCAATATTGCACTCATGCTACACGGTCCAGAAATAAAATATTTTTCGATTGGGCAATACGCACAATATAAAGATATCGTTGATTTGGCGGCAAAGCTTGATGCTTATAATGTGGTTGAGCTGAAAATGTGTGAAACCGCGATGCAAGGCTTTGGTATTAAGAAAAGTGACATTCCGAGCTTTATAGAGTTTGTGCCGAATGGTGATATGGAATTAAAAAAATTGTCACGCCACGGTTATTCTATTCAGTAGTACTAATTTGCTGTTGCCATGTCTTAGCTACGGCTAACAGTTCTTTTTCATTGAGACAAATTAACTGGCGATCTTTAAGTTTTTGTTTGCCGGCAACCCAAACATCCGTTACGTGCTCACGACCTGCCGCATAGACTATTTGTGATACGGGATCATAAAGAGGTTGTGTTTCAATAGTGTTTAAATTAATTGCGGTAATGTCTGCGGCCTTGCCTATTTCTAGTGAGCCAGTAATGGCATCTAGGCCAAGTGCCTTAGCACCATTAATGGTTGCCATTCGTAATACGGTAGTTGCATTAACTGCCTGGGCATCCATGCTGGTAATTTTCCCTAACAAGGCAGCCGATCGCATTTCACTTAGCATATCAAGATCGTTATTACTGGCTGCGCTGTCGGTACCGAGGGCAACATTAACGCCCGTATCGATAAGTTTTTGCACTGGACATAATCCACTGGCTAATTTTTGATTTGACTCAGGACAATGAACAACGTGACTACCTTGTTCTGCAATGTTTTTAATTTCCGCATCGTTGAGTTGTGTCATGTGGACACTGATTAATTTTGGAGTCAGTGCGCCGAGTTTCTCAAGTCGTTGTAGTGGTCTTATGCCCGTCGCATCGACGGCAGAGTTAACTTCATCTGCCGTTTCATGAATGTGCATGTGTACAGGAATATCCAGTTCTTCACTTAAGGTAAGTATTTTTTGTAGCGGCGCATCTGAAACGGTGTAAGGCGCATGCGGTGCAAAGGCTGTTGTTAGCAGTGGGTTATTACGTAATTGATCGTGTAGTTGTAGACCTTTGCTTATATATTCATCGGCATCATTTGCCCAGACAGTGGGGAAATCGATAACAATTAATCCAAGACAAGCGCGAATACCTATTTCGCTGGCGACCTTCGCTGTCTCATCAGCAAAGAAATACATATCATTAAAGCAAGTTGTGCCACTTCGCAGCATTTCTGCAATGGCTAATTTAGTCCCGGTTCGGACAAAGTTTTGGTTGGTGTGTGCATGTTCAGCTGGCCAGATATGTGATTGCAACCATTCCATGAGTGGCAGATCATCAGCAAGTCCACGAAATAGATTCATTGCTGCATGAGTATGACTATTAATAAGACCCGGGATTAGGACATGTTCATCGAGTGCATGATGAGCTGTTGCTTGATATTGTTGCAGTGCCTGCTGAGTTGGCAGTATATCAACGATAATACCGTTATCAATAGCCAGGCTATGATCTTCAAGTACGTCATTATTGCTATTGACGGTGATGAGCCAGCGCGCTTGTAGTAAGAGGTCAATTTGCTTCATGTTATTTTCATATGGTTTATTTTCTGAATATATTAGCACAGGCTTAGCCAGAACCCTTTAATGATGTAAACTTCAGTAATGAATAATAACAATATGATAGTGCCAATAGTTAATGTCATTATTAGTGTTACTAGAGATGGAATGGTGTAATTTTAGCGAGTTTTGCTGCCTTTTGACTGAGCATGGACATGGCAATTGAAATAGAACGTAAATTTCTCCTTACAAATGATACTTGGCGTGAACAAGCCGATGCTGGTAACACGATGCGCCAAGGATATTTTGCAGGTCCCGAAACGACTAAGCCCCGCGCGTCTATTCGTGTTCGGGTTGATAATGAGCATGCTTTCCTCAATATCAAAAGTTACGAACTGGGAATAAGTCGGCAGGAATATGAATATCCCATTGACAGGGAAGATGCTGAGGAAATGCTTGCTTCACTTTGCCAGCGACCGTTAATAGAGAAGACGCGCTATAAAGTAGTTGATGGAAATCATACATGGGAAATTGATGTCTTTACAGGTGATAACGACGGTTTGGTTGTTGCCGAGATTGAATTACAAGATGCGGATGAGTTATTTCATAAACCCGTATGGGTTGGTGAAGAAGTATCAGACGAACCACGTTATTATAATGTTTGTTTGATCCAACACCCGTATAAGGATTGGTAAGTGGGTAATCTGCTAGTAACCATTAATATTACCAAACAAAGCCTGGAAGTCAGCGATGGCGATTCAGTATTATTTCATGCCTTAGTGTCAACAGCATTGAATGGTGCAGGTGAAATAAATGGCAGTGAATGCACGCCACGCGGACGACATATTATTCGCGCTAAAATTGGTGAAGGGTGCTTGCCAAATACTGTGTTTGTTGCGAGGAGACCAAGCGGAGAGATTTTTACAGAAACACTTCAGCAGCAACACCCCGAGCGGGACTGGATATTGACACGCATACTCTGGTTAAGTGGTTGTGAGCCAGGTATTAATCGTTTTGGTAATGTTGATACGATGAGGCGTTATATTTATATTCATGGCTGTCCAGATAGAATAGAGATGGGCGTGCCGGCCTCACATGGCTGTATAAGAATGACCAATAAGGATGTTATTACCTTATTTGAATTATTGCCCATCGGTACAGATGTTTTAATTTGCGAATGATATTGTTTTATCGATTACTTTAGGAACTGTCAGTATGTCACTTGGCCCAATGATGCTGGATGTCGCCGGAACGTCTTTAACCAGCGAAGACCGAGAAATTTTAGCGCACCCTTTGATCGGTGGGGTTATTTTGTTTGCGCGTAATTATGAAAATCCGCAACAAGTTAAATCGTTGATTAAAGAAATTCATGCCTTGCGTAAAACACCGTTGCTGATTGCAGTAGATCAGGAAGGTGGCCGGGTACAACGTTTTCGAGAAGGTTTTACACGCTTACCCGCAGCGGCTGACTTAGGTGTGATGTATAACAAAGATCGTAATTTAGCGATACAACTTGCCGAACAGACAGGTTGGATTAATGCGGCTGAGTTAAGAGAGGTGGGTGCAGATCTTAATTTCGCCCCGGTATTAGATTTGGATTATGCGACAAGCAGCGTGATAGGTGATCGTTCGTTTCACCGCAGTCCAGAGGTCGTGGCTGATATTGCGCACAGTTATATGCGCGGTATGCAACAAGCTGGCATGTCGGCAGTTGGCAAACACTTTCCTGGTCATGGTGCGATTGCAGCAGATTCACATGAAATGATTAGTATTGATGAGCGTAGCTTTAATGATATTCGTAATGAAGATATGTTGGCATTTGAGAGAATGATTCACTTTGGAATGCCAGCCATTATGATAGCGCACATTATTTATTCACAGTGTCATGATCAGGCAGCTGGTTTTTCTGGGTACTGGTTACGAGATATTTTACGTGGTGAGCTTGATTTTCAGGGCGCGATATTTACAGATGATCTTTCCATGAAAGGCGCCGCCGTTTTAGGTGATATCGTTGAGCGTGCCCAAGCTAGTTTAGAAGCCGGTTGCGATATGTTTTTAGTTTGCAATGATCGCGATGCTGCGATTCAGGTACTGGATGCGATTAAACCGGAAGTGAATCCTGCATCTAATAGTCGATTACTTAGACTGCAGGGCAGAAGGGTTGATAATGCGGGCCCGGTTCGTGATACGCAGCGCTGGCACCAGGCCGCTAAAGCGGTTGAGAGCTATAGCCTCAAGGAAACGCTGGATTTAGGGCTATAAAATTTAAAGTTATAGAATTTAAAATCTCAAACTACCGTTGTGATAAAATAAGTTCAGTGAGTTACGTAGATTGGATAAATAATGGATTTCGATAAGTTATTAGAACAAATCTCCCGTTTTGGTGGCGATGAGGCTTGGGTATACCAGGTTTTTATCGTTGTTTTCTGTGTTTTGCTGGCCAATTTTATTTTAATGCGGGTTTTAACTCGTGTTGGCAAACGCTTTGAGAAAACCAAAAACTCATGGGATGATGCTTTTCTTCAGGCATTACGCAAGCCATTACGCTTGCTTGTTTGGGTGGTTGGTTTGTCATTCGCCGCACAAATCGCTAAAGGAGTTTCTGATGCGGCTATTTTTAGTGCGATTGCACCGATTAGAGATGTCGGTGTTATTTCGGCGGTAACATGGTTTCTTATCCGTTTTATAAAGGCAGCAGAGAAGAATATTCTAGATGGCGGTATTGCGCAAGGTAAGGAGATCGATAAGACGACTGCCGATGCAATCAGTCGTTTGTTGCGGATTTCTGTATTAATCACATCAGCCTTAGTTGTTATTCAAACACTCGGTTTTAGTATTTCGGGTGTATTGGCCTTTGGTGGGATCGGTGGTATTGCCATCGGTTTTGCCGCAAAAGATTTGTTATCAAATTTCTTTGGCGGGTTGATGATTTTTCTTGATCGACCTTTCTCTGTTGGTGACTGGGTTCGCTCACCAGATAGAAATATCGAGGGCACGGTCGAGGCGATTGGTTGGCGGTTGACGCGCATCCGGACGTTTGACAAACGTCCACTGTATATTCCGAATTCTGTGTTCGCTAACGTTGCGTTGGAAAATCCATCGCGTATGACACATCGGCGCATTTATGAAACAATTGGTGTTCGTTATGATGACGTTGATAAGCTTGATAATATTATTAATGATATAAAGACGATGTTGCAAAACCATCCAGATATCGATTCATCACAGACCCTAATGGTTAATTTTAATAGTTATGGACCATCATCATTGGATTTCTTTATTTACACCTTCACTAAAACAACGGTATGGACAGAGTTTCACGTGGTGAAACAGGATGTTTTGCTGAAAATAAATGCTATTATTCGCGGCTATGGTGCAGAGATAGCCTTCCCGACATCGACTATCCACATAGCTGATCCCTTGCCAGTTCAAAAAACAGATTAAAGAATTTTAGGAGTTAACATGAGTGACGAACAAAATAGCGCAGATAAAGAGCTAAAAGTATTGCGAGCCGTTAAAATGGTTATTACCAATGTTATAAAAGACACCACCACCGAACCGGGCATGAAGCATCCACTTTCTAATGATACGATTAATGACATTCGTCAGTGCCTTGGCTTGATTACGGCGCGTGAGAACGAACTTTCACCAATGACGCAACGGCCACGTTTTACTGATGAGCCAGAAAAAGTTGTTGTTTCCTTATCGTCACTAAAGAAAGATAAATAATTGTCGGCGTTTATTGAGCTGAGCCCACAAAAAGTGAGTAATGTGCTTGCTTCAGCTGATTGTCTTTTTACAGCAGCAGAAGTTGATTCGGCAGTCGATAAAATGGCTCGTGATATTACTGCCAAAATGGCAGACGAAATGCCATTGGTTTTATGCACAATGATTGGCGGTATTGTAACAACCGGAAAATTGCTTGAACGTTTAAGCTTTCCATTAACAATTGATTACATACATGCCTCGCGATATCGCGGTGCAATGGTGGGTTCCGAGTTGCATTGGATTGCGCGCCCAACAGAATCCGTAAAAGATCGTGTGGTACTCATCGTTGACGATATTTTTGATGAGGGCTTGACGCTTGATGCGCTTATCAAAGATTGTATGGCTGCCGGTGCAAAAAAAGTGTATTCAGCAATACTTGTAGAAAAAGATTGTCAGAAGAAATCAACGTTAAAAGTTGATTTTACAGGTCTGGTTGTACCTAATCGTTATGTATTTGGTTGTGGTATGGATTACAAAGGTTACTTGCGTAATGTCACTGGCATTTATGCAATACCAGAAACGGAATAATTTATGTCAGATATCGCAATTATTGGTGGCACGGGTCTTACCTCAATCGATTCACTAGAAATAACACGTCGTGAAATGATCCGCACACCTTATGGTGAGCCTTCTGGGCCTCTGACCTATGGAATGCTGTGTGGACATAGTGTTGTGTTTCTTGCTCGGCATGGACATGGTCATACGATTCCACCGCATGATATTAATTACCGGGCGAATATCTGGGCACTAAAATCAATTGGTGTAAAGAAGGTATTAGCCATTGCCGCAGTTGGTGGTATCCATGAAGCACTTGTTCCGGGAAAATTGGTTTTTCCAGATCAAATTATAGATTATACGTGGTCGAGAGATAACACCTTTTTCGATCGTGGCGAAGGGACAGTTAAACATATTGATTTTACGTGGCCATATTGTGAATCAATGCGTCAACTTGCGATTGAGGCCGCTAAAGCGGCAGGTCTTGATGTAATTGAGACTGGAACTTATGCCGCAACTCAAGGGCCGCGACTTGAAACAGCTGCAGAGGTTACACGCCTAGAAAAAGACGGAGCGGATATGGTGGGTATGACGGGTATGCCTGAGGCGGCACTCGCAAGTGAATTAGAGCTTTGTTACGCAAGTTGTTCTGTTGTTGCTAATCGTGCGGCAGGGCGAGGTGATGGTGAAATCACGATTGCCGAGATTGAAGAAAACCTTGTTGTCGGTATGCGGCAAGTTGAAAAATTACTTGGCGTATTATTGCCTACGTGTCGTGTTTGACGGTGTTTTCGTAACGTCAGGTATTACACGTTCCACTGGAATAATGGTTGCGATGATGCCGAAGTAAGGGTGATCGAAAACATGCACTTCCTTGCTGCGCATCCTACGTGATTGTTTTAATACAAATGTGTCAATAATGCCTTCATCCGGTTTTTGTAAAGCAATTTGCTCAGCCAAATAAACGTCTGGATTGTAATAGCGTATATTTAATGCCATGTGCAGATATCGCGAAAGGCTAACGGTTACAGAGCCATTAATACGTGCAGGTATTTCCTCAATTAGAAAACCATTTTTATCAAGTTGTGGTTCAGTGGGGATTATTAATTCTTCTGTTGGTGAATTAAGAATCTGTTCGCCTTGAGGCGTTATGACAATAGGATTACTTGCTACATTGTCGAGTGAAAGTGGTTTGTCGGTTATCTGCACAGCTTCTGCTTCATGACGTTGTTTAACGGGTTGCTGCCAGCCTTGCAATGTAATAATTCGGTAATTGCGTGCCCGAGTCAGTTTATCAGCCGTTTCAGCCAACGTTAGTGTTTCAGGTGGTAACTTTTGAAAGGCATTAATTGAATTCGTGTCTGGTGTTTTAATAGCAGCGGATGAATTGGTTTGTGTGGACTCTGTAATAGGTGTTAATTGAATTAGTGATTCAGATTCTTTTACATCAAGAGTTACAGGCCAGCTTTC
>Ga0316204_10002612_pt1 | contig 39929 bp, 39 predicted proteins | sample 6monrhotite_MG_2_FD_205661 | JGI IMG/M metagenome (GOLD analysis project Ga0316204, IMG submission 205661) | Microbial mat bacterial communities from mineral coupon in-situ incubated in ocean water Damariscotta River, Maine, United States -... | ecosystem: Environmental > Aquatic > Marine >...
CGATTTTTGCGGTCCGCGCAAAGCCGACGATGGCAGCCGCCGTCGGTGCCGAGGCAACCATGGTACCGCGGGTGAAATTCGCAAACCCGCGCGCGCCTTGCGCCATTTCAATGGCGTTGCAAACGGTGGGTGTGTCGACCGATTGCAGCAGCTTTAATAAAGGCGGCTTTATCAAAGAAAGTGTCATGTCAGGTCTCCAGCCAGTTTTTCAGGTGATTTGTGGTGATGTCAGGTTGCTCCAAACACGGCAGATGCCCGGCGTTTTGGATGATATGCAGATCGGCGTTGGGCATCAATTCTTGCATTTGCCGGTGGCGTTCCGGCGGGCACAATGTATCGTGCGCCCCGCACAGGATCATCGCGGGCAGCCGTGTGCGCAACAAGGTTTGGGTACTGTCAATGCGGCTCTGCAAGGCGCGTGACTGGCGGACAAACACCTGTGGCCCCAAGGTGTCGGCCATGTCCATACACAGGGTCAGGATCGCCGGTTTGCTCAAACTGTCCACCAAATAACGCGGCTTCATTTCATCGCGCATCACCGCCCGAAGACCGCCCGTTTTTGCCGCCAATATCTGTGGTTCCCGCGCCGCGCGCACCTCCGGCAATTCCGCCAGGTGATTGGTGTCCATCAGGGCCAGTTTGACCACCCTTTCCGGTGCCTGACGGATAATTTCCATCGCCACGATCCCGCCAAGGGACAGCCCCGCCAAGGCAAACCGCGCCGGGGCCGCAGCCAGCACCGCCTGCGCCATGCCCGCGATGGTATCCGCCCCGCTGAGGTCGCCTACCGTCACATTGCCCAGCACCGCGATTTGCGGGGCAAACAGGCGCGCGTCGCACATCATGCCGGGCAGAAAAAGCAACGTCATGGATCAGCCCAGCAACGCCACGCCATCGGCCATGGATTTCAGCTTGGCATAGGCGATATCAGGATCAACCGCGCCAAACCCCGCAAATGTGCCAAAGCCGCAATCCGACCCCGCGACCACACGTTCACGACCGACAATATTGACAAACCGTTCCACGCGTTGCGCCACCAGTTCGGGGTGTTCAACAAAATTGGTGGTGGTATCCAGAACGCCCGGCACCAGAACCTTGTCATCAGGGATTTCCCCTGCCCGATCCCGAAACACCGTCCATTCATGGGCGTGGCGCGGGTTGGATGTTTCAAACAACAGATACCGCGCCTTGGCCGACATCAAGGTGCCAAACACTTTGTTCATGTCGATGTCGCAGGTATGCGGCCCCTCATAATTGCCCCAACAAATGTGCAGTCTCACTTTTTCCTGCGGAATATCGCGCAGCGCGTGGTTCAGCGCCGCAACATGGCTGTTGGCGATTTTGATAAACTCATCATCCGAAAGATCAGCAAACAACATGTGTCGTGACAGCGCCAGATCGGGGCAATCCAGTTGCAAATCCAACCCCGACGCCACGATGGTTTCGTATTCTTCTTTCATCGCGTCCGCCAGCGCGGCCAAATAGGCCTCGCGGGTTTTATAGTGACTGTTTTGCAAAAACAGGCTGATCACACCGGGGGACGCCGCGTTCATAAATCCGCGTTTTGCGCCATGTTCGGCCATGGCAGATTTCAGGTTGGCGATGTCTTTTTCCAACTCGCCCTGCCCCTTGGATTTCACGTCCCCCACGCACATCGGGCGCGCATATTGCGGGCTGCCGCCATCATCGGCCAGACGTTTCAGAAAGCTGGGAAATTGCTTTAAATCCGCCGGTGCGTTGCGCGGGCTGTCACCGTCAAAACCAGTGTAGCGATCCTTGACATAGGTGGCATAGGAAATTTTCGAGGTTTCCCCGTCTGATACAATATCCGCCCCCGCCGCCACTTGTTTTTTCACCGTGTCAGAACACGCCGCAGTCATTGCGGCATCAAAAGCGGCGGCCTCATAGGGCTGCGCGTTTTCGCGGGCAAAAATGAAATCTACCACCTTTTGCGTGCGCGGCAGTGACCCCACGTGGGTTGTTAATATCTTACTCATTTCAGTGTTCCTTTAGTCAAAAAGTGCGGCGGGCATGTGGGTCGGACCGGCAGGATCATCATTGCTGATCACCCGATAAAGACTGGCCTCGCCGGTCATGGCAGGGGTCAGGCTGTGGGGCAGATTTGGTGGCACTGCACAGGTATCACCGGGGGCCAGCGTGGCCGCGCCGCCGTCCCACGTCAGCCGCCAATACCCGCGCATCACCATCAAAATTTCATGGGCGTTCAGCGTATATGGTACCCCATCCAGAGAGTGGCGCGAAATCAGTTCGACCTCAAATCCCGGGCGGTCCACCAGCTTTGCCGCCGGCCCGATCACTTTGGCCGGTTGCTGATCCGCCATCGCCATCAAATCCCAGTATCTGGCCACAAAATACGGTACAATTTGAGTGCTGGAAAATTCGGGCACGCGGGCCAGAACCTGATCCGTCATCACCGGCATCGGCGCCACGCCATCCGGCAATCTCTGGCCTTTTTTACTGTCGTAAAGCTGGCCGTTTTGTCCCAGAACCAACCCGTGATCCTTGGCATCCTCGATCACTTGCGGCGCCCATGTCACGCCGCCACCGGCGTCATCAGCCCCCAAAATTGCCATGATCAGTCCGTAATCGGTGCCGATGTTTTCAAAGCCGCGAAAAATGCCCGTGGGGATGTTGAAAAGGTCACCCTCTTCCAGCACCACCTCGCCGTCGGTGCCCCAACGTCCCCAGAAAAACCGCCAGCGACCTTTCAGCACAAAAAACACCTCGGCCGTGGTATGAATGTGCAACGAGTTGCGGCATTTCGGCGGCTGCCCCGCCGCGCCAATGTTAAAGCCCGGCGTTTCGGTAATATGTACGTGCTGATCGGCGCTTTCGGATACGCCGCCGCCAATAATGGTAAAATTTTCCTTTTGATCACTGCCCGGTGTATGGGCATCAATAAAGGCGGTTTTACAGGGGCGCAGATCGCCATACCGAACGATGCGGGCCTCCATCTGGGCGGGGGTCATCGGCATTAACCTTTCTGCATCACGATCTGTTTCCAGATCGCGGTTTCGTCAAAAATCGTATATTCGCGGCGCAAACCCCAAGGGCCAAATTCGGCGTGGCTGCCCCCCATGACATAAACATCCGCGCCGGTTGGTGCGCCGAACGTGCCCCAGCCGTCGTGCTTGCCCTGCAAGGCCCAACGGATCGCGGCGCGCGGCGGCATCATCGCATCATCGCGGCCAATTTGGTGATCAATGGTAAATTTCGCCGAGGGGAACGACGCCCGCAGCCCTGTCCAGAACTTGTCCGCACCATCATGACTGTAACCGGTGACACCGCCGGGGTATTCCAGCGCGCAACCACGATCATAGTCGCGCGAAATCACCCCCAGATCGGCCCCCATGATGCGGGTCAGGATGTCGGCGTATTTCTGGCCCCATTCGTTATCGTTGCCACGGCCTTTATACGGGCCGGGCTTGTCGATTTTCGGGGTAAACGGGCGCACGGCCTGATCCGCACCGCCCTCGCGTTTGATCAAATCTCGGGCATAGTCACCTGGGTCCCACCCCAATTGCCGCACAATCGCGCCTTGGTCGCGGATCAACCATTCGTCGTTGATCTGGTTGTTGATCGCATGGCAATCCGCGATGATCCGGTATTGTAATTTTGTGCCGGTGGCCTGGCCATAAACACCATCACCGATGTGGGTCGCGGTGGACAGGATGCGGTGGCTGGACAACATGCCGGTTTCCGGTGTGCCCGACCAAATCACATCCTCGCCCAGCAATCGCCGGTCGGGAAATTCCGCCAAGGTCGCCAAGGTCGCCCCGATAACATCCTGATTGCCAATCACAATTGATCCGGGCGAACGCACGGGGATGTCTGGCGCATAATATTTGTGCAGCGTGGCCAAACCACGATCCTCCCAAATCTCGCGGGTGATACCGATGATATAGTCGGGAAAATCTTTAAACTTCGGGTCAAACCCCTTCATTCTGTCCATCCTTCTGGTGCAGGCGCTGATCTACGGATGATCAACGGGCCTTCGATTTCGATTTGCTCGGGCTGGGTTTCGCCGGTTTCGATTGTGCGCATCAGGATTTCCACCGTGCGCGCCACCATTTGATTGGCCGATTGGCGCAGCGTCGTCAGCCCATAGGCGGGCCAAGCGGCGGGCGGCACATCATCATAGCCCACCACCAGCACATCCTGTGGCACCCGCAGGCCCAGTTCAAAACGCAGCGCATCCATCACCCCGAAAGCCATGTGGTCATTGGCGACAAAAACGGCATCAGGGCGATCTGGTTTTCCGAACATCTCACGCGCCGCCGCCTTGGCCTGTTCCATTTCAAAGTTACCCAGCCCCCATACGGCCAATTCAAGGCCCGCCTCGGCCAGACCACGGCGAAATCCCGCCTCGCGGTCACGCTGCGTCGAGGCACCTTCCCACCCCGCGATATAGCCAATGCGTTTGGGTTTATGGGCCGCCAAAAACCGCGCCACTTTACGCCCGCCCTGAAAATTTGCCGAAGCGACAGAGGACAGGCTGGCGTCATCCTGGGCGCGGTTGAACAGCACCACAGGGATGCCCGCCGCCGCGCAACGCCGCGTTAAGTCCGACGACAAGGCCACCGAAGCGGTAACAATGCCATCCACTTGATAATCAAGGATTTCATCGACCACATTATCGATATTGGCCGCGTCTTTTCCGGCCATAAAAATCAACACGTGATAGCCTTTTTCCTGCAAGGCATTGGACAGTTTTTCCAGCGCCTCGGGATAAAAGTGATTTTCCAGATAGGCCACAACAAGGCCAATAATGCGCGACCGCCCGGTGATCAGGGATCGCGCCAAAACATTGGGCCGATAGCCAAGCTCGATGGCTGCTTTTTTGACCTTGGCCACGGTTTTATCGCTGGCCGAGGCACCCTTGGTGAAAACCCGGCTGACAGCGGATTGGCTGACGCCCGCACGGCGCGCCACATCGGCAGAGGTGATTTTTTCAAGTGCCATCAGCCCGCTGTCCATCCCCCGTCGATCAACAAGGACGACCCTGTAATCAGGGCGCTGGCGCCGGATGCCAGAAAAACCGCCGCCCCCATGATATCCTCAACCTCGCCCACACGGCCCAGTTTGATTTTGCCTTCAATCCACGCGCGGCGTTCGGGATTGTTCAGCGTCACCGCCGCCAAGGGTGTACGGATGAAGGTCGGGCAAATGGTGTTGACCCGAATGCCCGCAGGCCCCCACTCAATAGCCATGGATTTGGTGAAGCCTTCGAGCGCGTGTTTTGTGGCGCAATAAACCGCACGTTCAATGCCGCCCACATGGGCCATTTGCGACGAAATATTGATCAACGATCCGGGCTTGCCCGCCGCCAACAGGCCCTTGGCCACCGCTTGCGTTAAAAAATACGCGCCTTTTACGTTCAAATCCGTGACCGCATCATAATCGGCCTGATCGGTGTCCGCCGCCAATGAATGCCGCGCCAGACCGGCGGAATTTATCAGAATGTCAAATGGGGCTTGTGAAGCCACCGCCGCGCCGGTTGCTGTGACATCGGCCACATCCATCACCAGCATTTTCACCGCCATGCCTTGCGCCGTCATTTCACCGGCCAATTGCGTCAGCTTGTCGCCGGACCGCGCCGCCAGCGTCACCTCGGCGCCGGCCTCGGCCAGCGCCACGGCACAGCCCAGCCCAATACCGCTGGAGGCCCCCGCCACCAAAGCACGCTTGCCATCCAGACGGAATGAGGGGGTTTTGGGCAGGGTCATGGTGCGCTCGCTTTCATTGTTTCATCGGCCTTGTTGAATTCCCGCATCCGCGCCAATACGTCAACGCCAAGCTGGTGATAAACATCCAGCAAATCGACCAGAACCCAGTTTTCGCGGATCAAGCCGCCCTCAAGCCGCCAAAAATCCAGACTGCGCAGGCTGATCTTTTTGCCGGTCGGTGGCAGGCCCAGCCAACCTGCATGGCTGTGAGTTTGCACCATATCCGGCCAGCCTGTGACGGCAACAAACATATTGTCCGCGAAAAAATGCGGGCGGATTTCATCGGCATATTGGCCGCGATCCGGCATGGCCGCCAAAAACGGGATTTGGTGCCAGTGGCGGAAACCGTCAATGCCCCGCGCCGTGCCGATGCCCGCTGGTCCGTACCAATTTATTTTTGGATGCCAGTATTTTGGCAAATTCATCAGCTCGACCCCGCCCTCTTTCGGGTGGCGTTGCAAATCTTTCAGCATGGCCAGAATATGCGCGGCACTGGTGGCGCTTTGCACTGCATTGCGCGGCGGGCGCGACAAGCCATCCTGTGTGGCAGGCCCCGGCACACACCAGTCGCGCCCCAAACTGGGCACCATCGGCCACGCGCGTGCCTGCATCATCAGTTCGGGAATGTCCCAGATCGCCTGAACCTCGACCACTTTGCCATCCACCACCCGGTAATATTCGTGAAACCGCAGGTGAACAACGTGGCCTGTGGGGCGAATGTGCAACCAAGGGCGACTGAAAACCCCGCAATAAAACCCGCCACAGCCGATCCAGTGATCGCCCGCATCAGTATCCCCTGCCATCACCAGCCAATCGCGCCGCTCCAGATCCGGCAGGGCATGAAACAACCCCGCATAAATCTGATCATACAGCGCATCAGAACCCGTCAGATCGCCAAATGGGTGGCACATATGAACCACCGCATCCGCAGCCAGCAGATCGCCAAGTGCGCGCCGAACGCCACTTTCAGTGAAATCCACCATCGCCGCACGCAAAGGGGCAATCAGGGTTTTGGGATCATTTGCCTGCATCGATCACTCGGCCGCCTCGCCATAAGGCACATTGCGCCCGCCATAGCGACGCACGCGGATATTGCATTGCTCGGCATGGCCGACAAATCCCTCAAGCAGGCACAGTCGCGAACCATAGGCCCCCATTTCCGCCGCCGCCGCATCGGTTTCAATGCGCTGATAGGAATGGGTTTTCAGAAACTTTCCAACCCAAAGCCCGCCAGTATAACGCCCCGCCTTTTTGGTGGGCAAGGTATGATTGGTGCCGATCACCTTGTCGCCATTGGCCACATTGGTGCGCGGCCCCAAAAACAACGCGCCATAGCTGTGCATATTGTCCAAAAACCAGTTGTCCCGATCCGTCATCACCTGCACATGTTCGGACGCTATGTCATTGGCGACATCCAGCATCTCGGCATAGCTATCACAAACGATCACCTCGCCATAATCCCGCCAGCTTACCTCGGCTGTGGCGGCGGTTGGCAGGATTTTCAACATACGCGCGATTTCAGCCATCGTATCCTCGGCCAATTTGCGCGAATTGGTCAGCAACACGGCGGGGCTGTTATAGCCGTGTTCCGCCTGCCCCAGCAAATCTGTGGCGCATAATTCGGCGTCCACGGTTTCATCGGCAATCACCATGGTTTCGGTAGGTCCTGCAAACAAATCAATGCCGACACGACCATAAAGTTGCCGCTTGGCCTCAGCAACAAAAGCATTGCCCGGGCCGACCAGCATATGCACAGGGTCAAGGGTTTCAGTGCCAATCGCCATGGCCCCCACCGCCTGAATGCCGCCAAGGCACAGGATTTCATCCGCCCCGCCCAGCTTCATTGCCGCCACAATCGCCGGATGCGGCGCGCCGTTCACCGGCGGGGCCGAGGCGACAATGCGCGGCACACCGGCCACGGCGGCGGTCAACACCGACATATGCGCGCTGGCCACCATGGGAAATTTACCGCCGGGCACATAGCAGCCCACCGATTGCACCGGAATGTTGCGATGGCCAAGAAATACCCCCGGCTCGGACTCAATTTCAATATCCGTCATGCTGGCGCGTTGTGCCATCGCAAAGCGGCGAATTTGCACCTGTGCGTATTTGATATCCTCCATATCGCGGGTTGAAACCTGCGACATCGCGGCGGTAATCTCGCTGTCACTCAGGGCAAAAGCATCAGGGGTATAGCCATCAAATTTGGCTGACAAATCGCGCACCGCCGCGTCACCGCGTGCCTGAATATCCGCCAATGTGGTTTCCACCACAGCGCGCACTTTGGTGTCTTCTTCGGCGCGAACTTCTTGGGAAATACCCCTTTTTAGATAGGTAACAGCCATTTAACTCTCCGGTATTGGTGGGGATTTTTTGCCCCGATCATAGGCTTCCCAGCCCTCGCCATTGAAAACATCCACGCCCAATTGCGCCATCACATGCGGGAAATCCACGGTGACATAATTGTCAGTGATTTTGCCATCCACGACTTTCCAAAAATCCATATAGCGAATTTCAACGCGTTTTCCGGTGGCGGCAATGCCCATGAAAGGCCCCGAATGCACAGCCTCTTGCCGACCAAAAGCAGCGGCCCATTCGCCCATGTAAAGCCGGGCCTCGTCAATGCAGACCTTGTCGGAAAACGCGGCCTGAAACGGCTTTTGCCAGTTGTCCTGAAATTCGCGCAAACCGGTTTTGGTACCGCAGCCCTGATTGCCGATCCAGCGGAAACTTTCGCTGAAAAATTCACCGATGTCAGCAATCCGGTGATCATTCAGACCATCGACCATGCCCTCGATCACCGCGCGGGTTTCAGCGGTTTTGCTCATATCGGTATCGCGGCTCAGCACCGCTTGTTCTGGACGCAATCCCTTCACATTACACCCCCGATGGCCCGGCGCGACGGGGTGGGTGGGTGGGCGGCGCGACGGGGCATCGGGATCATCCTTTCACCGCGCCCGCTGTCAGGCCGGAAACGATTTGGCGCTGGAAAAACATCACCAGAATAAACAATGGCACGGTGGCCGATACCACCGAGGCCACCGCAAACATCACGTTGCCCTCGGTTTGCGTCGTGCCCAGAAAGGACGCGATTTTTGGCACCATGGTTTGGTTTTCCTTGCTCAGCAACATCGAGGTCACGGCAAAATCATTATACGCCAGCAGAAACGAAAACAGCCCCGTGGTGATCACCCCGGGCCACATCACCGGTATGATCACATGGCGAAACGCCTGAAATTGCGTACAGCCATCGACCTTCGCACTTTCGTCCAGTTCCTTGGGAATTTTCTGGAAAAACGAATGCAACATCCACAGGGTAAACGGCTGGTTGATCGCCACCAGCACAATGATCGAGGTGGGCAAAATCCCCCAAAGGTTCCATTCAAAAAACGGCAAAAGATAGCCTGAAACCAATGTAATCGGCGGCATAGCGCGAAATATCAGCGCAGTGATCAGCAGCCAGAACACATAATTATGGCTGGACCGCGACAAGGCATAGGCCCCCAATGTGCCGATGGTCAACGAAGTGATCACCACGAAAAAACACACCATGGCGGTGTTCAATACCGCGCGCCAAAATTCCTCTTGTACCCAGGCCCCCTCATAGCCGCCGCCGGTAAAGGCGCTGCCGGTTTCGGCGATGGTGCGCGCGCCATAAAGCGCGTTGGTCCAATCGGCCTTGGAAAAGAAATCCAGTTCCACCTTGAACGATCCCCACAAGGTCCAGAAAAACGGAAAGGCGGCAAGGATCAGCCAGATCACGATAAATCCGCTGGATGCGGTGCGAAGGCCGGTAGATTGCTTAAGGGCTTTGGATGACATTGCCTATACTTTCCGATTAAAATCGCGCCAGGTGCGCACCAACACCGGCGACAACAGGATCGCCACGCCAAGGATGGTTAAAACCGAGGTTGTTGCCGCGGATGACAACAACCGCGTCTCGCCGCCCAGATCATTGAACACGATCCACGACAGGCTGGTGGCATGGGCTTCGGCGTTGAACCCGACAATGGGTTCAAACACCCGAAAATTATCCATCAACTGGATCAGCGCCACGAAGGTCACCAGCGGCATCAAATGCGGAATGATGACATATTTGGTTTGTTGCCAACGGCTTGCCCCGTCAATCATCGCGGATTCCAGCGTATCTTGCGGCAAGGTTTGCAACCCTGCGTAAAACACCACAAAGGCAAAAGGGGCGGCATGCCACACACCATAGACGATCAGCATCACCCACGTCAGCCCGGTTGACGCCTTGAGCGAAAGATCAGGATTGGCAAACAGAACCTGCAAGGCCGAGCCGATGATGCCGCGACTGTCAATCATCCAAAACAGGATCAACGAGCCGATCAGCGGCGGCACAATCATTGGCAACAGCGAAAAGAAAATCACTACGCCCTTCAGGCGTCGATGCAGGGAATTAACCCCTAGGGCCACCATGAAACCAAGAATAATCAACAGGGGCGTCACAGTGAATGTATAGGTCAGCGTAAAGGCCATGGCGCGGTAAAACGGCAAGTTGCCAAGGGTTTTGAAAAAACCAGCCAGCCCGTCGCGTGTGGCCCAAGCCGTTTTCACCTCGACCAAGGCCAAATGACCGCGATCCAGATAAATATCCAACCCGGAAAACTTGCCAAGCGGGCGCTCGGCTTTCAATTGTTCGGTGGCCGCTGTATCGATCATTGTTTCCATCGTACAGCCGAACGGGCCGCAGTTTTCAACCTCGACAAAGACCTGATCATGCGGCGTGAACAGCGACTGCACCACCACCGATACGATCGGGGCTGCGATGAACAACAGCATCGCCAACGCGGTCGGTAGAAAAAACCAGAAAAACGTTTTGTGCTTCATTGCAAGGGTCCAGGGCTGACTTGAAATCAAAGGGCGTAAGGCGGCAGATCCGCCTTACGCGTTGGTCATCTTATTTCAGGTAACCTTTTTCTTTAGCCGCCGCAGAATAAGCCGCTTCGGTATCTGCCAATGCTTGTTCGGCGGTTTCTTTGCCCTGCATGAAGTCAGACAATTCAGCCCCCAGTGCAGAATGCAACAGGCCTTGGTATGGCAACATCGGGTAAGGCACGGCATTCATGCCCGCCGCTGCAAACACCCCTTTGGCCGCCTCTGTAGGCTGATAACCATCGATCAACCAAACCGCCTGACGGGATACTTCTTCGTCCGCCAAAATTGAGGGATCAATCGCGGAAACCAAGGCTTGAAAGGTCGCGGCGGCATCCTGATCCGATACATTCTTGGCCACGGTGAACCCATCCCACCACAGGGTCGTTGCCGGGGTAGAGCCGCCACCAACGGTCATCGGGCCTGCGATATCTGTGTTGTCCACCACTTCCTGACTGGATCCTTCTGTGGATTTCAGCGGCTCAACCCGGCTGCCCCACATGTTCATCAAGGCAATATTACCGGCTTTCCATTCCGCCGACGTCGCGTTGGAATCATGGGTCAGAAAATCGGGGTTCATATAGGCAGAAAGCGCCTTCATCATTTCCAGCGCGGCAACACCTTGAGCGTTGTTGATGGAAACTTCGGCAGAACCCGATTTGAAGAATTCACCGCCATACCCGATGTACATGTTGTTAAATTCCTGCGCGAGGTTCCAACCGGCTTTGTAGGCACCACCCAACGGGTTTTCCATGATGCCCATGTCGCGGATTTTCGCCGCAGCGGCCAGCATATCCTCATAGGTTTTTGGCGGCTCCATGCCGATTTTTTCCAGCACATCCTTGCGGTAAACCAGATGTTGCGCGTTGGCCATAAAGGCCACGGCCATGATTTTACCGCCAACGGTAATCAGCTGATTTTTCTTCAGATTTTGGCCATATTGTGCCACCAGATCATCCAGCGGCTGGATCACGTCTTCGTTCATCAGGGCCACGATGGAGGAGTTTGCCACAATCGCCGAGCTGTATTCGGCAGGGTTGCCGGACATGCCCGCAAGGTTGATTTTCTGGTGATCCGCGGTCAGGTTGGTTTTCACCGTCACCCCCTCGCCCATGCAAGCCACCGCACCGGCCCCAATCGTTTGGATCGCCGGGAATTCATTCCCCACGATGCTGACGTTACCGCCCGAAATGCCACAGCCCGCATAGGCGGTGCTGGCCATCAGCGTAAAAGTGCCAGCCAAAGTAATTTTCTTAAGATACATTTTTATTCTCCCTGTTAATATCTGATCCGCCGTCGACGTTCGGATCAAACGATGTCCCCGTGGATGTTCATCACCGGGGGGTTGAAAAGGGCGCTAACCCTCTATTCTGTCGCCACTTTTGGTATCAAAAATATGGCAAATGCTTTTTGGTACAGATATCGAAACCGGATCGCCGATTTCCGCCCGAAATGTTTTGTCGGCCTTCACGCTGACCAAAGCCCCGCCAATGCGCAGGCTGATCATCGTGGCGTCGCCCAGCAATTCCATCGTATAGGCCGGCCCGTTGATTTCCGCCTTTTGCGGCGCAAGGCTGGCGTCCTCGGCGCGAAAACCCAAGGTTACATCGCCGTCGGGTGCCGAAAGCCCCGCGACCTTCACCCCTTTGGCGGTGAACACGCCGCCAGAAAGTTTGCCCTCGATCAGGTTCATCGCGGGGCTGCCGATGAAGGACGCAACAAAAACGCTGGCGGGGCGGTCGTAAATTTCGGTCGGGCTGCCGACCTGTTGCACGATGCCCTTTTCCATCACCACCACACGATCCGCCAAGGTCATCGCCTCGATCTGGTCGTGGGTTACATAAATTGTCGTTACCGCCAATTCATGCGACAGGTTCTTGATCTGGGCACGGGTGGAAACCCGCAGTTTGGCATCCAGATTGGACAGCGGCTCATCCATCAAAAACACGTTTGGTTCGCGGACAATCGCGCGGGCCAAGGCCACACGCTGGCGCTGGCCACCGGATAATTCGGCGGGGCGACGGTGCAGGAAGTCATCCAGTTCCACCATCGCACTGGCGCGGCGCACCTTTTCGTCGTGGGTTTTGGGGTCAATACCCCGCACCTTTAGGGGAAAGCGGATGTTTTCATAGACGTTCATGTTGGGATAAAGCGCGTAGGATTGAAACACCATCGCCACATCGCGATCCTTGGGTTCCAGATCATTGATCCGGCGGCCATCGACCAGGATTTCACCCTCGGTCACATCCTCAAGCCCGGCGATCATTCGCATCGTCGTGGTCTTGCCACAGCCCGACGGGCCAAGCAGCACCAGAAATTCTTTGTCGGCAATTGTCAGATTAAATTCATGCACGCCCACAAAAGAGCCCCAACGCTTGGACACTTTTTTAAGTTCGATTTGCGCCATGATCCCCCCAAGGACTGTCGTTTTGCATACGCTTGCAAAAACACTAGACTTGTCGGATAGGATTCGGCAAGATATTTTTGCAAACGCATGCAAAAGGAACGGGAATGGATGATTTTCAGGCTGAAAAGGCATTGGTGCTGGATTATTACGCCCTGCTGGATCAAGGTCAGGCGGCGCGGGCGGCGGCAAATTTCTGTGCGCCAAGCTATCAATGGCGCGGGTTTCATCCGTTTCACGAAATGTTTGATGCCGCCGAGGTCGCACAAAAATTTTGGCTCCCCTTGCAAAAATCGCTAACCCACATGCAACGCCGCATGGATATTTTCATCGCCGGTCGCAACCAAATTGACGATTTCACCTCCACTTGGGTGGTCTCGATGGGGCATTTGATGGGGCTGTTTGATGCGCCGTGGCTAGGCATTCCGCCCACAAGCAAAATGGCCCTGCTGCGATATTGCGAATTTCATCGGGTAGAAAACGGCCAGATCACTGAAACCGCGATGTATTTTGACCTCCCGCATTTGATGGAACAGGCAGGATTGCCCGCGTTCCCGCCGCAAACCGCCGCCCAGATGGTGCAACCCGGCCCGATGACCCACAAGGGCTTGTTGTTTGAGGCGCAAGATCCGGCCAAGGGCACCGCCACGCTGGCGGCGATCAATCACATGGTCACGGCGTTGGGGAACTGGGACAATAAACTGACGCTGGAACAGGAACTGGCGCTCAGTTGGCATGACGATATGATATGGTGGGGCCCGACGGGCATCGGGGCTACCTATACGATTGCGCGCTATGCAAAACAGCATGCCGGCCCGTTTCGTGCGGCCTTTAGCGATCGCGCATTCAATGGCCATATCGCCAAAATTGCCGAGGGTGATTTTGGCGGTTTTTTCGGCTGGCCAAACCTGACGATGACCCATTCCGGCCCCTTCATGGGCCGTGCGGCCACGGGCAAACGCGCCGATATGCGGGTGATCGATATGTACCGGCGTGATGGTGACAAACTGGCGGAAAACTGGATTTTCATCGATCTTTTACATTTCTGGAACCAACTGGGCGTGGATTATCTGGGGCAAGCCATCGCGCGGGTAAAATCCCGATGAAAATCGACGCGCATCATCACTTGTGGGATTTATCTGCGGTTTCCTATCCGTGGATCATCGACCCGACACCAAGGTTTTTTGGTGATCACACCGCCATCAGGCGCAATTATCTGTTGGATGAATTTTCACGCGACGCGCGCGCCAGTGGTTTTGCCGGATCTGTGCATATTCAGGTAGGCGCGGCGGACCCTTGGGCCGAGGCGATCTGGGTGCAATCGGTGGCCGATGCCGATGCCACATGGCCGATGGTGCAGGTGGTGTTTTGTGACCTGACGGTACCGGATGTGGCCGATAGGCTGGCCGCGTTTGCAGCATTGAACTCGGTGCGCGGGGTGCGCCAAATTGTCGGCCGCTCGCCGCAAGAAGACGCCGCCACCGGCACCAATGATTTGCTGGATAATCCGCATTTTCTGGCGGGTCTTCGCCACGTTGCCGCGCAGGGCTTTTCTTTTGATTTGCAACTGATTCCGGAACTGATGCCCAAAACGGCCAGTATTTTGGCGCAAGTACCCGATCTGCGCGTGGCACTTTGCCATGCGGGATCGCCCTATGATCGCAGCCCGGCCGGGCTGGAACGCTGGCGTGACCTGCTTGCACCGCTGGCCGCCCTGCCCCAAGTCAGTTGCAAATTGTCCGGCCTCGGCATGTTTGATCACGGCTGGACAAAAAACCGCATCGCCCCCATCGTTGGCACATGCTTGGCGCAATTTGGTGCGGATCGCCTGATGTTTGGGTCAAATTTTCCGGTTTGTTCCTTGACCAGTGATTACCGGACATTAGTGGACAGCATCGGCGATCTTGCACATCACGACCCACGAATTTTTGGTCTGAACGCCAAAGATTTCTATTGCTTTTAATGCAATAAACGAAATCAGCCCAGATGGGGAGAGCACCTGGGCCGTTCGCTTGGCCGACGCTCTGCGCCGGGCACCCCCCCCAAATTAGCGCTTTTTGGCGCGGGGGTAATCCTTTTGGTTTTACCATTTGGTCAGATTTAACTTAACATCTTTGCAAAACACGTCAAGAATTGTATGAAAGCATCAAGGTCGTGCAAATATATCTCGGCAGAAACCCTTGATCGGGATAAGATGGAAAATTCTGCCCAAAAACTGACCCGCAACCAAAAGCAAAAGCGCAAGCTGATTTTGGATGCCGCGCTTGATGTGTTTTCACTGGATGGTTTTCGCGGCGCAAGCCTTGATGAAATCGCTTTGCGGGCGGGTATCTCCAAACCAAATTTATTGTATTATTACACAGGCAAAGAGGAAATCCATACAGCACTTTTGACCGGTTTATTGGGCGCGTGGCTTGCTCCGCTTCGGGCGGTTGACCCGGATGGCGACCCCCTGAGCGAGGTTTTGAAATATTTGGATGCCAAATGGGACATGGCCACAGAATTCCCCTTGGAAAGTCGGCTGTTTGCCAATGAAATTTTGCGTGGCGCCCCGCATTTACAAGGTTACCTTAAGGGGTCGCTGAAAGAGCTGGTCATCGCCAAATCGAACCTGTTGCAACAGTGGATGGATCAGGGAAAGCTGCGGCAAGTCGATCCCAGACACCTGATCTTTTCGATCTGGGCGATGACGCAGCACTACGCCGATTTTGACGCTCAAGTCACGGCGATACTGGGCGATGATCGTGCGGCAAATTTCGCCGCCGCACGGAAATTTCAGGTCACGATGGTTGCCCAGCTTTTACGCCCGTGACCCGCCTTCGCGCCCCTGTAGCAACAGCGCCAGCAGGGCGATTATGCAAAGTGCAACACCGATGAATATCACCGGCTTCGGTGCATCACCACCCAAGGCAATTTCCCACAAGATAACCACCGAAGGGGTGAAATACGTATAGGCCATCACCTTGGCCGCAGGCAGACGAAAACTGGCGTATTGCAGCAAAAAAAACGTCGTGGCCGTGGCCGCAAGCGATACATAGGCCAAGACCCACCACACCTGTGCAGGCAGGGCGGCATAATCCGTGGCGCGCATTTCAGGCCATGCATAAAGCCACAACAAAAGGCTGCCCCCGATCAACATACCGGCGGTAAAAACGGACGCAGGCTCGCCCCTGTTCAACCGTGGTACCAGCGGGGTATAAAGCGCGTGGGCCGTTACCCCGATCAAAAATATCGCCTCGCCGCGCCCCAGATCAAGCGCCAGAACCCGGCCCAGATCGCCGCGAAAAATCACCCATAACGCGCCGATTGCACCGATAAACAGCGCCGCTGCAATCCGACCATTGGTGATTTGGCGCAACAACAACCAGCCAAAGGCAGCGGCGATAAACGGCGTCAGGGTAAACACCGCCGCCATGGACACGGGTTTTGCGGTTTTCAGCCCCTCAAACATCAGCACAAAATAAAGCGCCATCAGCGACCCCATCACCAGATACCGCCAAACGCCTTGTCGATAGGCGCGCTGAAAACTGCCTTGCAACACCACGATGCTGCTTAGTAAAACCGCCCCAATGGTAAAGCGCATCGTGGTTAAAACCAAGGGCGACACATCATTGGCCACCCGTCCGCCCAAGGCAAATGAGCCAGCGACCAAAATGGAAAAGGCCAGCATCGCGAAATGCCCTTGGCGTTGGCCGGTACTCAGGCGGGATTTGCGCACGGATGATTTCATAAATTACAACTGTAAAAATCACGCAAGTCTGTAGCTCTCGGATCGCGGGTTTTCATGACCTCTTGGTGGCGCAAAAAAACCTGCTTGTCCACCAATGGCTGGCCCGCCACCGCCATGATTTTGCACCCGCACCGATATTTTTCGGCGCGCCGATTCACGACACACCCGACCAGCCCGAAAATAACGACGGCGAGCACAAAAAAACGGCGCGATCACCCCTTTGTATAGGGATGCGCCGCCATGATCCCGCGCAGCTCGGCCAACCCCCGCAGCCTGCCAATCAACGGATAGCCCGGCTGGCTGGCCCGCCGCAGATCATCCAGCAAATCCTGCCCGTGATCGGGGCGCATGGGAATTTGCCAATCGGCTCGCCCGGCGGCCTTGCGGCGGTTTTCTTCGTCCATCAAGGCAAAAACAATGGCCACCATATCCGTATCCCCCGCCAAATGCGGTGCCTCGTAAAAATCGGGGCGGGCGGGATCGATGCTTGGCAACCGTTTTGTATTGCGCAGATGGGCGAAGTGAATTTTTTCCCCCAATTGGCGAATGAATTCAACGCCATCAAAACCACCCGCAACCCCCAGCGACCCCGTGCAAAACGTCGCGCCACTGGCCGGGCTGTCAACCGCCGCCAGCACGGATTTGTAATCCGTGAGCGACGACATCACCCGTGGCAATCCCATCAGGGAAAACGGCGGGTCATCGGGATGACAGCACAGACGCAGGCCCAGTTTTTGTGCGTGCGGCACCACCTCGCCCAAAAAATCAATCAGGTTTTGGCGCAATTTGGCGGCATCGATGGCCGCGTAATCCGCAAGTTGCGCGCGTAAATCATCCAGTGACCAGCCCTCGTTTGCGCCGGGCAGGCCACAGATGATATTGTCTTGCAGCTGCTGTGTTTCATCGCTGGACATGCCTTCAAACCGTGCCTTGGCGGCGTTGGTAATCTCGGCGTTATAGTCATCCTTGGCCCCTGACCGGCCCAGCACAAACAGATCAAACACCGCAAAATCCAGCAGATCAAACCGCATCGCCATGCCACCATGATCCTGTTTGGCGCGCAGGGTGGTGCGGGTCCAATCCAGAATTGGCATAAAATTATAACAGATCACTTCAATGCCCGCCGCCGCCAGATTATCCATACTGTCGCGATAGGCAGCAAAATCCGCCGATGCACCCTTCGATTGGGTTTTGATCGCCTCTGAAACTGGCAGGCTTTCAACAACGTCCCAGCCCAGACCGTGACTTGCCGCGATCATTTTCTGGCGTTTTTCAATCTCGGCCAGGGGCCAAACCGCGCCCGGCGGATAGTGATGCAGCGCGCTCACCACACCCTGAACCCCCACTTGCGCAAGCTCTGCAATACCCACGGTATCCGCAGGCCCGAACCATCGCCAACATTGTTGCATTTCCCCCCCTCGGCTGTCGCCCCCAGTAAAAGCCAGAATTGCAAAGTTTTTGCCAAACCGAAAGGCCAAAACGCTGGATATTCCCCTTGGCTTTCGGGCAAGGTGACCAAAAAGGAGAATTCCATGTCGCACCGGCTTTCTGGCATCGCCGCGCAACTTTATGACGGCATAAAACATGCGCCGATCCTGTCGCCCCACGGCCATTGCGACGCGGCGTGGTTTGCGAGCGATCAAGCCTTTGTCGATCCGGCGCAATTGCTGGTGATGCCGGATCATTATGTTTTTCGGATGCTGTATTCCCAAGGGGTGCCGCTGGAAAAGCTGGGCCTTGGCGGCGGTGATTACGACCCCCGCGCAGTGTTTCAATGTTTCGCCGATCACTGGCATTTGTTTTTGGGCACCCCCAGCCGCGTCTGGATTGAATATGTGCTTTATCAAACGCTGGGCGTTGATCCCTTGACGCCTGAGACCGCCCAACAGGTTTACGACCAGATCGCCGCAAAACTGGCCACGCCTGCGTTCCGACCGCGTGCCTTGTACAAACGTTTCGGGATCGAGGCACTGGCCACAACCGACGGCGCTTTGGATGATCTTGCCGATCATCGCACCAGTGCGGCGGCCAACTGGGGTGGACGGATTATTCCCACCTTTCGACCCGACGCCCTGTTAGATCCGACAGATAAAAACTTTGCCCGAAACATTGAAAAACTCGCGCAAATCAGCGGTGAGGATACAGGCAGTTTTGCCGGTTATCTTGCCGGGTTGCGCAACAGACGCGCCTTTTTCATCAAAATGGGCGCCACCGCGACCGATCATGCGATCGAGGTTTTACACACGGAGTGGGTGCCAAAATCCGAACGCGAGGCATTGTTTCAGCGCGTGAAAGCCGCGCCCACACCGGCGGATTGTGCGCGATTTTACGGCCATATGCTGATCGAAATGGCGCAGATGTCGCTTGAGGATGGTTTGGTCATGCAACTGCACGCCGGATCGCGCCGCAATACAAACGCCACGATACTGGATCGATTTGGCCGCGACATGGGCGCGGATATGCCGGTGGCCACTGATTGGGTGCGTGGCCTTGAGCCGCTGTTAAGTCGCGTCGGCAATGACCCGCGCCTGACCCTGATCCTGTTCACCTTGGACGAGGCCACTTATGCCCGTGAACTGGCCCCGATGGCCGGGCACTGGCCCTGTTTACGCCTTGGGCCACCGTGGTGGTTTCACGACAGCGCGGCAGGCATTGCCCGATATTTTGACAGCGTGGTGGAAACTGCGGGCTATTACAATCTGGCGGGTTTCAACGACGATACCCGTGCCTTTATGTCGATCCCGGCGCGCCATGATTTGTGGCGGCGTGGGGTGGCGGCGCATTTGGCGCTGATGGTGAACAAACGCTTTTTCGGCATTCGCGATGCCGAGGTTCTGGCCGATCAACTGACCATCGGTCTGGCGCGAAAAACCTATCGATTGGAGCCTTAAACAATGCCGGAAATTCTGCATTTCGGCGTTGGCAATTTCTTTCGCGCCCATCAGGCGGCCTATGCGGCGACGGCAAATGATGGCTGGCGGATCACCGGTGTTTCCATGCGCTCGGATCGGGTGCGCCGCGCGCTGATGGCGGACGATATGGCCTATACTTTGGCGATTGAGGACGGTGTTAAGACACAGTTTCAGCGGATTGATATAATCGATGAAATCCTGCTGGCCCCCTCGCAAACGGCTGAAATTTTGGCTAAAATCGCCGATGCAAATGTGCAGATCATTACCGCCACTGTCACTGAAAAAGGCTATCACCTGACCACCGACAGCAGGCTTGATTTGCACGATCCACAAATCAAACAGGATTTGATCGGGCCGCCAAGAACGCTGATCGGGCTTTTGGCAAAGGGTCTGTCGCGGCGGACCACCCCGGCCACGATCCTGAGTTGTGACAACCGCATGAACAATGGTCGTGTGCTGCAAGCGGGCGTGCAAAAATTTGCTGCCGCGGCGGGTTTATCTGTGAACTGGGACTTGTTCCGGTTTCCAAATTCAATGGTGGACCGGATCACCCCCGCCACGACGGAAACCTTGCGCAAAAGGGTCGCGCAACGGCATCTGCCCGCCGCCGCCCCCGTGCCAACCGAGGCGTTTAGCGAATGGGTGATCGAGGATGATTTTGCCGCCGCCCGCCCAAATTGGGCCGCGGCAGGCGCGCGGTTTGTCGCAAATGTCGCGCCCCATGAAATGCGCAAGCTCAGGATGTTGAACGGCGCGCATTCGATGCTGGCCTATCAGGGCATTTTGGCGGGTCATGAATTTGTGCATCAGGCCATCGCCGCCCCCGAATTGCTGACCGCCTGCCAAGGGTTGATGGCCGAGGCAGCGGCGACTTTACCACCCGAGGTGGCCGATATGTCGGCGCAATACGGGTGCGATCTGATCGCGCGTTTTGCCAATCCGGCGCTGGCCCACAGCCTGCGCCAGATCGCCATGGATGGCAGCCAGAAAATCCCCTACCGGATTTTGCACAGCCGCGCCGACTTGCGTGGCAGGGGTGAAACCTCGCCCCATCTGGACGCCGCCTTGCAGGCGTGGATGGATTTTTGCCGCGCCGAAACCACCGCTGGCCGCGCGGTCAATGACCCCAAAGCAAAGGCCATTGCCATGGCCAAAAATCGCGTGGATTTCGCGGCTATCCTTGGCGTTGAGCCGCAAGGTTTATAAAGGTGCAATCGCGCCGCGATGCGCCACCACATTGGCCGCGCAGACATGCCCCGCCATCGCCGCCGCCGCATCATCCGCGCCACTTAACAGCCGCGCAAGATAAGCGCCGTTAAAACTGTCCCCCGCCGCCGTGGTATCCACAACTTTGGCGGCAGCAGGGTATGTAACACCCGTCACATTGGGCACATATGGCCCCGTCGGGCCGCGTTTCAGCGCCAGATGTTTTGGCGCATATCCGGCAAACCGCGCCCGAACCTGCGACTCGTCACGATCCCCGAACAGGGCCATTTCGTCATCAATCGACGGCATCGCAATATCGGCAATTTCCCAAGCCGCGCCGATGGCCGACTGCGCCGTTGCCTGATCGGGCCACAGTCGAGCGCGATAGTTGCTGTCAAAGGCAAACTGGCCTTTGTAGCTGGCCAAAAATCCAAACAACCCCTCGCGCACATGGGCAGGCATGATCGCCAGCGAAATTCCCGACAAATAGATCGCGTCATAGGCGGCAAGGGCGGAAAAATCCGCCCCCCCATCGCGGTCAAACAACCCGCGTGCCGCTGCATTTTCGCGCCAATAGGTAAACGAACGCTCGCCGGTGCTGTCGGTTGTAATGGCGTAAAGCCCCGGAATACGCGCCGCATCGATTTCAATCTGGTCGGTGCCCAAACCCTGGGCGGCGATGAAATCACGAATGCGGGCGGAAAAACTGTCGCGCCCCAAGCGTGTGACATAGTCGATCTGCAAATCCGGTGCTGCGCGTTTCATATAAATCGCGGTGTTGAGCGTATCCCCCGCCACCCCCAATTGCGTCTGATCCGTCGCATCGATTGACAGCTCGATCATCGCTTCGCCGATACAGGCAATTTTCATGTTTGGGTTCCTCTTATTTCGGCGCGTTTCCAAATGATCAACCCTGACAGAATGATGATGCCCGCGCCAATGATCGTAAGCGTATCGGGCACATAGGAAAACACCAGATAACTGCTGATGGTCAGATATATCAAGAATGAATAGGTATAGGGCATCAGCGTATTGGCGGTGGCAAACACATGGGCACGGGTCAAAAGTTCGTGCCCGAGCCAGCCCCATACTCCAAGGAAAACCATCAAAATCAAGGCCAGTGTGCTGTCCATCGGCACCCATGTGTAAATCGCAAAGGGCAACAGCAAAACCGTGCCCAGAAGCCCCATATAAAACTGCATGGTTTCGGTTGCCACCACGCCGGACAGACGCCGCGTCAGGATCGAATAAAATGCCAGCGAAAAGGCGTTATAGACGTTCAGCAGCATGGCCCAATGAAAGGCCTCGCCAAAGGGGCGGATCACCACCATCACGCCAATAAATCCCAGCATGATCGCAAACCATCGCCATGGCCCGACCTTTTCACCCAACAAAGGGCCGGAAAGCGCGCAAAGAATGATCGGGGATGAAAACATGATCGAGGCGGTGATGGTCAGGGGGACATATTTCAGCGCGATAAAATTCAACACCGTCGCACTGACCAGAAGAAACGCCCGAAACAGCACCAATCCAACGTGCGAGGTGCCAAATCGTGACCAATCCCGCCCGCCCCGTGTCACCAGCGCGGTCGAGATCACAAAATGCCCGACATAGCGCATGAACGCCAATTGAAACGCATGCGCCCCAACGATCAACAACCATTTGACCGAGGTATCGACAAACGAAAATACCAGCCACGCCAACAGCATAAGGCCGATGCCGAGGTTTGCGTTATCCTCGAGCGCGCGCGCCTGCGGGCGCATCTAGGACTTGAACTTATCGGCGTAAAAATCCACCATTTGCGATACCATCAGATCGCCACGGCCTTCGTCGCGGGCGGCTTGCAACGCGCTCAAAGCGCCACCAACCATGTGGCTTTCAACCTTGGCATCCTTGGCCATCTGATCGTAGTACCCCAAATCCTTGGCGGCGTTTTTGATCGCAAAGGCCAGTTGGTTCGGGTCGTTGTCCACGCCATAGGCTTTGACAAAATCCATCATGCCGGAATGCAAGGGACCGGCGGCAATCACATCATAAACCTTGCCGCGATCCACGCCAGCGACATCGGCCATGGCAAAAACTTCGGCCATGGCATTGGCCACGGTCATGCCGAAAAAGTTGTTCATCAGTTTGATGGTATGGCCCGCGCCCAGCGCCCCCAGATGAAAAACGTTTTCACCCAGATCAGCCAGCACCGGTTTCACCTTGGCAAAAGCCGCCGCATCGCCTGCACACATGATGTTCAACAAGCCGTCAAGCGCATGGGCCGGCGTACGCCCCAAGGGTGCATCCAAATAGGTGCCGCCAGCGGCCGCGACCTCGGCGCCAAGCGCGCGGGTGGAGGCAGGTAGGCTGGTGCCAAAATCAATCACCACCGCGCCGCTGTTCAGCCCCGCAATCACCCCGTCGGCGCCGCGCATCCGCGCCTCGACGTTGGCGGATGTATCAATGCACAGCATCACAATATCGCTGGCGGCGGCCAGTTCACGGGCGGTTTTCACCTCAACAGCACCACGCGCCACGGCGGCATCAATGGCCGTGCGCGAGCGATTGGCCAGCAACGTCAGGCTGTATCCCTGATCGATCAGCCGATTGACCATTGCAGCGCCCATCAGCCCAAGGCCGATAAATCCGATTTTTTGCTTGCTCATTGTGTTAGTCCTTCGCCGTTTCAAAGGCGCGATTTTTCAGCCCCTTCTGGATTTCATAGATCGAGATTGCTACGTTTGGTTGCGGCTGTGGTATGCGCACCGGAATATTTTTCAAACGCGGGTTTAGCGTGCTGTGCCCGCATAACATCCGCGTATCATAGTCTGCAATGCCCTCCCACCGCGTCATTGATCCCATGATCGGAAACGCATCCGCCGCCATCATTTCGTAAAACAGAATGCGCCGTGGCTTGTCGGATGTGTTCAGGGCCGAGCCATGCACAATCCGCCCATGGTGAATGCTGACCGACCCGGCGGGGCCGGTTAATGGCACCGCGTCTTGCATATTCAGCCCGTTGTCCGTGGGCAGCATGGCCCCGGCAAAAACCCCGTCAACGTGGTGATCATAGACCGGCCCTTTGTGGGAACCCGGAAAAACCATCAACGGGCCGTTTTCTGCCGCCATGTCATCGATGCAGATGCCGATGGCCAGAATATCGTCGTTGGTGTGCGGGTAAAACGCATAGTCCTGATGCCATTCCACCGCCGCGCCATAACCTGCGGATTTCATGTTCAGCTTGCTGGTATGCAGCCGTAAATTCGGGCCAATCAGATCGCGTGCAGGCGCCAGCACATGATCCGAAGTCATCAATTCGTTCATCATATCGCTGATCGTATGGGGCAGTTTGATCCGCCGCAGGCGCGGTTGATCGGGCCTGTGGGTGTCTTCCAGATCAAGCCGGTCGTTGCTTTGCGTCATGCCGCGCGCCTCGTCCTCAAAGCGCGCAATTTCGCCGCGTATTTTAGCAATCCAATCGTCGGGAATGCGTTTTTCCAACACCAGATAGCCGTTTTTGTCGTAGCTCGCGATTTGGCCGTCACTCAGAACTTCGCGCATTGTCATTACATCACCGCCCCTATTTGCCATGGCACAAATTCATAATCGCCCAGCCCTTGGGCCTCGGATTTTGACATCTGACCCGAAGCCACATCCAGAAACATCTGGTAAATCTCGCGGCCCTTTTGTTCAATTGTTTGGCCGCCGTTCAGCATGCTGCCCGCGTCAATGTCCATGTCCTCGGCCATGCGTCGCGCCATTTCGGAATTTGTGGCCACCTTGATCGTGGGTGCCGGTTTGCTGCCAAAGGCCGATCCGCGCCCGGTGGTGAAACACACCAGATTGCACCCACCAGCAATTTGCCCCGTCACACTTGCCGGATCATAACCGGGGCTGTCCATAAAGGTGAAACCCTTGGCGGTGACCGTTTCGGCATATTTGTAAACGCCGGTCAGCGGCGTGGTGCCCCCCTTGGCCGCCGCACCGAGGGATTTTTCCAAAATCGTGGTCAGACCGCCCTTTTTGTTCCCCGGCGAGGGGTTGTTATCCATGCTGCCCTTGTTGCGCGCGGTGTAATCTTCCCACCATTTCACCAAACCTATCAGCTTTTGCCCAATTTCCGGCGTTGCGGCGCGGCGGGTCAACAAATGTTCAGCACCATAAATTTCCGGCGTTTCCGCCAGAACCCCGGTGCCGCCTTGGGCCACCAACAAATCACAGGCATGGCCCAGCGCCGGATTGGCGGTGATCCCCGACCACGCGTCTGATCCGCCGCATTGCAGGGCCACCGTCAAATCAGACGCGGGGCATTCGGTGCGGGTGATTTTGTTGGCCGTCGGCAACATGGCGCGGACTTTTTCGATGCCCATTTCCACGGTACGGCGCAATCCAGCCACGTTTTGAATGTTCATCGTTTGAAAGGTGGTGGAATGTTTCAGCCCCCAAGCGTCGAGCAGCCAATCGATCTGGTTCATTTCACAGCCCAGACCCACCATCAGCACGCCGCCGTGGTTTGCATGGCGTGCATAACCCCACATCACCCGTTGCAGCGCCTCAAATCCTTCGCCGTCCCCCGCCATGCCACACCCCGTGCCATGCACAAAGGCCACCACCCCGTCGACATTGGGATAGCGCGCCATTTCATCCGCGCCAAAAGCCGCGGCAATCATCCGCGCGGCGGTGGCCGAGCAATTCACCGAAGTGACGATGGCGATATAATTGCGCGTACCGACGCTGCCGTTTTCGCGCTTGTAGCCCATAAAACTGTCTTGCTGTGTGGCCGCAGCCACGGGGCGCAAATCGGTGCCAAATTCATAGGCCTGATCGGTGGCGCGAAAGTCGACATTATGGGTGTGAACATGATCGCCGGGTAAAATTTCCGCGCTGGCATAGCCGATCAGCTGCGCATATTTGCGCACAGGGTCACCCGTTGCCATCGCGCGGGTTGCAACTTTATGCCCCGACGGGATCATCGCCCGGGTTTTTACGCCCTCAACATCCACACCCAGTTCCAGCGCGCGGGTGGCGGTGACAACCGTGTCGCTGTCGTGTAGGCGGATCGTTTTCATGAAATTTCCTCAGGCACAATAGGGCGCATCGCTGTTCCAGCGGTGGATCGGAATATGCGGTGACGCCGCCAATTCTGCCCGCGTGGTTTCCCACATGGATTGCCAAACCTGCCAATCCCGCAACTCATGCGCTGGATCGGCCAAACTGCGGGCCACAAAATCGGGGAAATGCGCGCGCCCGGTGTTTTGCCCGGTCACATTATAGCGCAAATCAAACGACCAGCGGAAACCATCAGTGTGGTTCACCAAACTTGAATGCGGCGTCAGCGGGTGAAACATCACCATGCCACCAGCGGGCACAGGCAGCGGCACAGCAGTCGCCGCGTCCACAAAACCGTCGGCAATCGCGGTTTGCACCTTGGGGCAATGCGGCAACATTTCCCTATGTGCGCCGGGTATGGCCTGCAAACAGCCGTTTTCCACCGTGGCGTCAGAAATCGCCAGCCAACAGGTGATCATTTCGGTGTTATCCGCCGCCTGAAGCCCAACCCCCCTGTCCTGATGCCAATCCGTGGCGGTGATATGCGCGCGGTTTTCGCCCGCCGCCAAATCCGGTGCGGGCGGTTTGATCCTGATGTGCTGAATGGGGTTTGAGGTGATTTCCCCACCAATAAGCGCCTGAACCGCGTCCAAAATGTTGCTGTCCACCACCATGTCAAACACCGCAGGGCCAAAATGCATCGGCGTATCGGCGTGGATTTCATCGCCGGGCAGGGAAATATCGAAAGGCTGAAACCAGTCGCATCCCGCCTTATAGGAAACCAACAGTTTTTCAAAAAACGTCAACCCGTCGGGGGCCAGCGTCACGCGGCCTTGATCAAACCACTGCGCATAGAGGCGATCCAGAAGCCCGCCGTATTCCGCCTTGATCCGCGCCAGCCTGTCCGCCGACAGCACATCAGGCACAACAAGGAACCCGTCGCGGTAAAAGCAATCAACTTGTGTTTTACTTAGCATCCTATCCCCCGGTGATGCGTGGATATTCATTTTGGCCTTTGGCCAGCCGGCCAAAAATTCGGCGCGTCGAGCATCCGCTGTCACCACATCAAAATGATACCCGTTGCCCAATGGGGCGGCAAGAATTATTTTATTTTAATAAATTTCGTGATTTTTGTACTATCTCGTTATTTTCTGTCTATAGTCGCAAAGACAGCAAGCAACAGGAAACGACACCATGACCGAGAGCACCACAGAGATCGACGTTTTTGGCGACCTTCGGGATCGGCTGATTGCCGGCGGTTTTGAACATGGCACCAAATTGCGCGCCGAGATTTTGCGCGGCGAATATGGCTGTTCGGCCAGCACCATCCGTGAAATTCTGTTTCGATTGTCGATGGCCGGTTTGGTCGATTTTCAGGAACAACGCGGCTTTCGTGTGCCAATGCAATCGACCGAGCTGCGCCATGAACTGGCCGAAATGCGGATATTGCTTGAAACCGAAGGTTTGGAACGATCGATTGCGCGCGGCGGCGTGAAATGGGAGGCACAGCTGACCGGCGCCCACCACAAACTGTCGCATATCGAAAGCAGGATCACCTCGGCCGGCGCGGTGGAACCTTTGGCGGCGCTTTGGAGTGTGGCGGAAAAGGAATTTCATCAAACTTTGTTGGCGGCCTGTGGATCAACCCTGATGCAAACCACCCACGGGTTGATTTACGATCAATTCCGCCAGCAGGTGGTGAACGCCAAAACCAACTATGGCTATTACAGCGATAATGTGGTGGACCACAAAGCCATTCTGGACGCCGCCCTTGATCGCAACGCAGCCCTGGCCCGCCAGAAAGTGCGCGATCATCTGGCGCGCCATTTGGCCAAAGACCACAACGGCATCGATACGCCGTAATATTCACGTCGCTGGCCATTTGAAATCACAAATACGCCATACCCGACGGGTATTATTTTGAATTCACCGGCCAAGGCTGCGCGGTTGGTGTCGCTATAATATTGATACAAATCAAGGACGATCCCCTTAATTTCCGATACTATCGATCTTATCCAATCACCGGAAGGACAGAACATGTTTGAAAAGATTGTTGTTGGTATCGACGGTTCCGAGACGTCTGAAACCGCGCTGCGTTTGGCGTGTGATCTGGCGGAAAAATACAATTCGGAATTGCATCTTGTTCACACCCCTCAGCCGCAAACCGTTGCTTTTGCGATGGGCGCAGTGAGCGGTTATCACGCCGTAACCACCATGCCGTCGGCAGCCGAAGTAAAGGCGGCGGGTGAAAAAATTCTGAACGCAGGTGCGGCGATCGTCAAAGCGCATGGGCTGACGATCAAGCAAACCTATATGGAAAATGGTGACCCCGCAAACGAGATCACCAGCTGTGCTGTGGACTGTGGCGCCGATTTGATCGTCACCGGGCGGCGCGGTCTGGGCAGCATCGGCGCGCTTGTGCAAGGCAGCACATCACAAAGAATCAATCATCTGGCAAAATGCGCCTGCCTTACGGTTGCGTGATTGCACGCCATCCGTCCGGCCTAGCTGCGGCCCAGATCCTCGTCGATATAAATCTGGATGATTTCCTGAAAACTGCTCTCGGCCTTGTAGCCCAGCGCAATCGCCCGTTGGGGGTCAAAATTCCTTGGCCATCCTGCAACAATTTTCATCACCGCCGCGTCGGGTTGTGGTTTGATCAGGGCCACCGCTTTTTCCCCCGCCAAGGCGCGCAATGCCTCGATCTGTTCGGCCACCGTACAGGAAACGCCGGGCAAATTCAGCGCGCGCCGCCCTGATAACTGCGCGGTATCAAGCCCGGCTGAATGGCACAAAAACCCCACCGCCGCCCGTGGCGATGCATGCCAGTGGCGGGTTGTGTCGGGCACCGGCAACATCGCGGCAACCCCGTTCAACGGCTCGCGGATGATGCCGGAAAAAAATGAGGACGCCGCCAGATTGGCCTTGCCCGGGCGCACGCAAATCGTCGGCAGACGGATCGAAATGCCGTCGATATACCCCTTGCGGCTGAAATCCGAAATCATCAGTTCGTCAATCGCCTTTTGCGCGCCGTAACTGGTTTGCGGCGCGCTAAGAAACATATCGCCAATTTTTTCGGGGAATGGTCCACCAAATACCGCAATCGACGAGGTGAAAACCAAACGCGGCACATAGGTGCCGCCGCTGGCGTGATGTTCGCCGCGCAGGGCCTCTAGCAAGGCCCACATGCTGGACATATTCGTCGCCCAGCCCTTTTCAAAATTGGTTTCGGATTCACCTGAAACGATCGCCGCCAGATGGAAAATAACATCGGGCCGCGCCTTGGTAATCGTCGCGATCAAGGCTGGATCGGTCAGGTTCCCGGTATGGGATTCATGATAGGTTGCGCCATGCGCCGGAAAACCGACGTCAACGCCCGTGATGTGCAAATCGGTGTCGCCATTCAACCCGTTGGCCAACAGATGATGCGCCAGTTTCTGACCAACCATGCCGCCACCGCCCAGAATAAATACTTTGTTCATTGGTCCATCCCGTTTTGTTTCTTCAATTCCAGATACAGGCCGGCATGATCCAGATCCGCGCCGTTCATATCATGCACAAAATGATCGAACCGGTCGCGAATATGTTGCGTCACCGGCAAGGTCAGTTTCAATCCCGCCGCCTCGGCCAGCACATTATCCAGATCCTTTAGCTGAAATTTGCTCAGGCCACCGGGGATGAAATTCCCCTCGGTCATTCGTGTGCCGTGTTGTTGCAAAATCACGCTGTCGGCAAAGCCCCCCTTCAACGCGGCGCGCAGGGCGGCGGGATCAGCACCGCCCTGTTCGGCCAGCAACATCGCCTCGGCCACCGCGCCGATGGTGACGGCGACGATGGTTTGATTGGCCAGTTTTGACAACTGCCCGGTCCCGGTTGGCCCGACGTGAACCGCCCGGCCCATGGCGGCAAAAACCGGCATCGCCTTGGCAAATGTTGCGCCATCACCGCCAGCCATGATGGCCAAACTTGCCGCTTCGGCCCCTTTGGTACCGCCAGATACGGGCGCATCCAGATAGGCCACGCCAAGGGTTGCCAGCGTTTGTGCGTGCTGTCGCGCCTCATTCGGTTTGATGCTGGACATGTCCGCCCAATTCGCGCCTTGGCCCAGCGCTGCCTGCACATCGCGGTCATTGATGATGGCGCCCACCGCCGCCCCGTCGCTGAGCATGGTAATCACCACATCCACCCCCGCCACCGCCTGTGCCGGTGTATTGGCCAGCTTGGCCCCCGATTTTTGCAACGGGCGTGCCTTGGCCGGACTTCGGTTCCAAACCGTCACCTCAAACCCCGCCTTCAACAGGTTTTGCGCCATGGGGAAACCCATCAATCCGGTGCCCAAAAGGGCAATTTTAGTGACTTCAGACATGGTCATTTCCTTTTAAATTGGGTGAGCAAGATTTTCTGTCGCGCTCTTTGATTGACTGTGCCACGATGGCCGGGAAAATCATATCCACCTTGCAACCTGTTTTGTTTTCGTGATTTGAAGGCGCTTAGGCGGGGTTATGGCGGGTGGATTTTGGCGCGGTTTGGGGAACAATTGCGCCGTAACGAGCAAACAAATTTGGAGATTTAAACTATGTCATATCAAAGACTTAAAGGAAAACGTGTATTGGTTACTGCCGCCGGTCAAGGCATCGGTCGCGCCAGTGCATTGGCCATGGCCGCCGAGGGCGCACAGGTCTTTGCCACCGACGTTAACATGGACACATTATCCACGATTAAGGATGCGAATCACGAAAATATAGAAATTTTCGAAATTAATGTCTTGGACGATGCCTCGGTCAACGCCGGCGTGGAACGCGCACAACCGGACGTTTTGTTTAATTGCGCGGGCCATGTTCATTCGGGCACTGTGCTGGAGGTGACAGACGCGGAATGGGATTTCGCTTTTGACCTGAACGTGCGCAGCCAATTGCGCACCATTCGCGCCGCCCTGCCCGGTATGCTGGACCGTGGTGTCGGCTCGATCATCAACATGTCCTCGGCCCTGTCTTCGGTGATCGGCGCGCCCAACCGGTTTATTTACGGCACCACCAAAGCGGCGGTTTTGGGCATGACAAAATCGGTGGCCAGCGATTACATCACGCAGGGCATTCGCTGTAACGCGATCTGCCCGGGCACGGTTGAAAGCCCCAGTTTGCTTGAGCGCGTCAAAGAACTGGGCGAAAAACTGGGTGATCAAGATGAGGCGATGCGCCAGTTTGTGGCGCGCCAGCCCATGGGACGTGTTGCCAAAGCCGAAGAAATTGCCGCCCTCGTCGTTTATCTGGCTTCTGACGAAAGTGCATTCACCACGGGCCAAGCCCATATCATCGACGGTGGCTGGTCGGGTTAAAGGAAAATCAACATGAGCAAACACAAAATCGACCCGTTGGATTTGCGATCCCGCAAGTGGTTCAACAACCCGGAAAATCCGGAAATGACCGCGCTCTATCTGGAGCGATACCTGAATTACGGCCTGACGCGGGCCGAACTGCAATCTGGCAAGCCGATCATTGGCATTGCCCAAACCGGCAGCGATCTAAGCCCCTGCAACCGCCATCATATCGAGCTGACCAAGCGGGTGCGCGACGGGATCATTGCGGCGGGTGGCACGGCGATTGAAATTCCGGTGCATCCCATTCAGGAAACCGGCAAGCGCCCCACCGCCATGCTTGATCGCAATCTGGCCTATCTGTCGCTGGTGGAAACACTGTTTGGCTATCCCATCGACGGCGTTGTTCTGAACATTGGCTGCGATAAAACCACGCCTGCCCTGTTGATGGCGGCGGCAACGGTGAATATTCCGGCGATTGCGCTTTCTGTGGGACCAATGCTGAACGGCTGGTTTCGTGGCAAACGCACGGGGTCCGGCAGCATCGTTTGGCAGGCGCGCGAAATGTTGGCGGCGGGCGAAATTGACGACGAAGGGTTCATGGAACTGGTGGCCTCTTCCGCGCCCTCGGTTGGCTATTGCAACACCATGGGCACCGCCACCACAATGAATTCGCTGGCCGAGGCTTTGGGCATGCAATTGCCGGGTTCCGCGGCGATTCCAGCGCCTTATCGCGAACGCGGCCAGATTTCCTATGAAACCGGATCGCGGATTGTCGACATGGTCTGGGAAGATTTGCGCCCCTCTGATATTATGACCCGCGAGGCCTTTGAAAACGCCATCGTGATCAATTCCGCCATCGGCGGGTCGACCAATGCGCCGATCCACCTGAACGGCATTGCGCGGCATCTGGGTGTTGATCTGGACAATAATGATTGGCAAAATATCGGCCATAAAATCCCCCTTCTGGTGAATTTGCAGCCCGCCGGTGACTATCTGGGCGAGGATTTCCATCGCGCCGGTGGTGTGTCCGCCGTGGTGGGTGAATTGCTGGCCAAGGGCCTGTTGCCGCACCCTGATGCGATCACGGTGAATGGCGCCAGCATGGCGGGAAACTGCACCGCTAAGCGCACGGAAAATGCCGATGTGATCAAGACCGTCAATCAGCCGATGCGCGAAAACGCCGGCTTTATCAATCTGACCGGCAATCTGTTTGACAGCGCGATCATGAAAACCAGCGTGATCGGCGCAGGTTTCCATAAAACCTATCTGTCCAACCCTGCTGATCCCATGGCCTTTGAGGGCCGCGCCGTGGTTTTTGACGGCCCCGAAGATTTTCACCACCGCATTGATGATCCGGCTGAAAAAATTGACGAAAACTCTATCCTGTTCATGCGGGGTACCGGCCCCATCGGCTATCCCGGCGGGGCCGAGGTGGTGAACATGCGCCCGCCTGCGTACCTGTTAAAAAAGGGGGTTGAAGCCTTGCCTTGTATTGGCGACGGGCGGCAATCGGGCACCTCGGGGTCGCCCTCGATCCTGAACGCCTCGCCCGAGGCGGCGGCGGGTGGCGGGCTGGCGCTGCTGAAAACCGGTGACCCTGTGCGGGTGGATTTGAACGCCTGTACGGTGAACATGCTGGTGGATTTGGGGGAGTTGGCGGACCGGGCCACAAAACTGGAGGCAACCGGTTATCCACACCCCGAAAGCCAATCGCCATGGCAGCAATATTTCCGCGAAAAGGTCGGCCCGTTTTCCGAGGGAATGATCCTGAAGGACGCCGACAAATATCAAGACATTGCGCGCAAATCGATGCCGCGCGACAACCATTAAAGGAAGATACCATGAAACTATTACGCTATGGCCCGATGGGCGCTGAAAAACCCGGCATGTTGGATGATACGGGCGTTTTGCGCGATCTTTCCGGTGTGATTGACGATATTACCGGCGCCACCATTGGCGATGAAGCGCTCGCCAAACTGCGCGGCATCGATCCCGCCACATTGCCCGCCGTTGATGGCAACCCGCGCCTTGGGGCTTGCGTTGGCAATATCGGTAAATTCCTGTGCATCGGTTTGAATTATTCCGACCATGCGGCGGAAACCGGTGCCAAAATTCCTGAACACCCGATTTTGTTTTTCAAAGCCAATTCCGCCATCGTCGGCCCCAATGATGATGTCTCTCTGCCGCGTGGGTCAACCCATGGCGATTGGGAGGTCGAGCTGGGCGTGGTCATCGGCAAAACCGCCAAATACGTCAGCAAAGCGGATGCGCTGGAGTACGTGGCGGGGTATTGCGTGGTCAATGATGTGTCGGAGCGGCATTTTCAGGCAAAATTAACCGGCCAATGGACCAAGGGGAAATCTTGCGACACCTTTGGACCAACCGGCCCGTGGCTGGTTACGCGCGACGAAATTGCCGACCCGCAGAATCTGGCGATGTCCACTGACGTCAACGGCAAGCGCATGCAAACCGGCAATACCAGCACGATGATTTTTAGCGTCGCTGACATCATTGAACATCTGTCCGGTTTGATGACCCTGCATCCGGGTGATGTGATTTCCACCGGCACCCCCCCCGGCGTGGCCTTGGGGATGAAACCCGTGCCGGTTTTTCTGAAAAAGGGCGATGTCATGGAACTGACCATCCAAGGTCTGGGCAGCCAGCGCCAAAACGTTACCGAGGACGCATAATGACACAAAAACCAGATCTGTTGATCATCAGCCGCGTTGTCACCCAAAATATGCGCGATCGGCTGGCAACCCAATTTACCTTGCACGAATTATTTGCCATCGATAATCCCCAGGACTGGCTGGCGGCAAATGGTGCATCGGTGATTGCGGTTGCCACTGACGGGCATTTTGGCGCCAAACCTGAAATTTTGACGCATCTGCCGAACCTGAAAATCATCTCTTGTTATGGGGTGGGCTATGACAACATTGACGCCAGCGATTGCGCAAACCGCGGCATCATTGTCACCCATACCCCCAATGTTCTGAACGCCGAGGTCGCCAATACGGCGCTGCTGTTGTGGCTGGCCACCAGCCGTCGTTTGGTGCGCGATGACCGGTTTGTGCGCTCGGGTGACTGGGTTAATCGCCCCGCACCGCTGACCCACAGCATTGATGATCGCCGCGTCGGCATTCTGGGCCTTGGCCGCATCGGCCAGGAATTGGTGCGGCGACTGGCGGTGTTCAACCCCGAAATCAGCTATCACACGCGCACGAAAAAAACCGATGTAACGCTACGGTATTATGACAATCTGGTGGACATGGCGCGCGATGTTGATGTGCTGTTTTGCATCACGCCGGGCGGTGCGGCGACGCATCATCTGGTGAACCGCGAGGTGATGGATGCACTGGGGCCGGACGGCACCTTGATCAATGTCGGTCGCGGCACTGTGGTGGACGAGGTTGAAATGGTCAAAGCCCTGCAAGACGGGCGTTTGGGCAATGCTGGGTTGGATGTTTTTGAACTCGAACCCAAAGTACCCGCCGCGTTGTTTGGCATGGAAAATGTCACCCTCTTGCCCCACGTCGGCAGCGCCACGGTGGAAACCCGCGCCGCCATGGGGGCACTGACGGTTGATAATATTTTGCAATTTCTGGCGGATGGCACGACGATCAGCCCGGTGCCAGAATGCCAATAGTCAACCACTGAAAAGCCTGCCCGGGCCGGCGGCCCGAGCAGCATCAGCATAAGATTTTTCAGCCTTTGGTTACGGGATCACCACGATGTTGCCGGTGTGTTTTTTGTCAATGAATGCCTGTTGCGCTTTGGGCAAATCCGCCAAGGCAAACGTTGCCGCCAGCGCGGGCTTGACCTCACCGGCCTCGATGTAGGAAACCAGATCGCCAAACACATGCGGCGGCACGACGGTCGAGCCGGTAAAAGTTAAGTCCCGCAAATAAAAAGTGCGCAAGTCAAGCTTGACAATCGGCCCGGCAATGGCCCCAGAACAGGTATACCGCCCGCCACGATCCAAGACATTTATCAGCGTGTCAAAATACGGCCCCCCGACAATATCGGCGACAACGTCAACGGTTTCGCGCCCGGTTTTTGCCTTAAGTTCACCCGCTAAATCATTAGGTGTGCGGGATAAAATTACATCGGGCTTGAATTTTGATACATCGGCATGCTTTGCTTCGGATGCCAAAGCAATCACCGTGGCGTCACGCCTTTTGGCCAATTGCAACAAGGCCGAACCAACCCCGCCAGAGGCGCCAGCCACCAATACATGATCGCCAACGCCAACATTGGCGCGGTTCAACATACCCTCGGCGGTGGTGTAGGAACAGGCAAATGTCGCCAATTCGGCGTCGCTAAGCGGGCTGTCAACGACGCCGATATTTTTATGGTGGGTTTTGGTATATTGCGCAAAACCACCATCGCATTCAGACCCGAAATATCCGGTTTTATGGCGATTATACGGGTTATTCCAATCCCGCAACCATGTATCCACCATCACGCGCTTCCCCAGCACCGCCGCGTCGGCATTTTCGCCCACCGCAACCACGGTACCCACGGCATCCGCCCCCTGAATGCGGGGAAATGTGATCGGCGCACCGCCCCAGGACGGGTCTTCTTTGCCAATCTTATCAAAGGCATCCCCGGTGGTACGGTCAGTCACCGCCTTGGAATACCACCCGGATCGCGTGTTCACATCGGTGTTGTTCAACCCGCAAGCACCCACCTTGATCAGCACCTCGTCAGGGCCAATTTCCGGCACAGCCCAGTCGGTGCGAAATTCCAGCGCCTCCATACCACCATGCCGCATCAATACAAACGCATTCATGGTTTTTGGTATTTTTATCATAAGCTTACCACCTGATCTTTATCTAAAACATTAACGATTCATTTTTTGTTAGCACACATCCAGATTTATCGATGACCGAAACCACGACTTTGATCCTGTAGATGCAACATGCGGAATGGCCGTGGAAAATGCCAGTATATTCCAACCCGAACCCAAAAAAACCGTCGCCTACCCCGTGGCAGGATTTGCACCCTTCATTAGCCCCTTGAACTCTGCCCGATTTGGCCAAATGATAGCGCCAACAAAGGAAGGCACAAACAAATGTCTAAAAAGATTGCGGTAATTGGTTTGGGGTCTATGGGTTTTGGCATGGCGGCCTCGCTGCTGTCGGCGGGTCATGAAACATACGGCTTTGACGTCAACCCCGAACAAAGCCTGCGTTTTCAGGCACAGGGCGGCCATGTAGGTGATCTGAAACAGGTGGCGAGTGATCTGGATATTGTCGTGGTCGTCGTTCTGAACGCGGTCCAAACCGAAAGCGTTTTGTTTGGCCAACACGGCTGTGTGGCGGATATGCCGGCTGGCTCCGTGGTGATTTCATGTGCCACCGTGGCCCCCGAAGTTGCCCGCGATCTGGCCGCGCGCTGTGCTGAAAAATCGGTACTTTATTTGGATGCGCCAATTTCTGGCGGCGCGGCCAAAGCGGCGGTGGGGCAATTGTCGATCATGGCCGCAGGGCCGCAAACCGCCTTTGATGCCGCCCGCCCTGCCCTTGATGCCATGGCACAAACGGTTTTTGATCTGGGTGATCAAGTGGGTGCAGGTTCGGCGATGAAGGCGGTGAACCAATTGCTGGCGGGGGTGCATATTGCCACCATGGCCGAGGCGCTGACCTTTGGCATGACGCAAGGGATTGAGCCGGCGAAATTTGTCGAGGTGATCAGCAAATGCGCGGGCACTTCATGGATGCTGGAAAATCGCGCGCCGCACATTGTGAACGGCGATTACACCCCGCATTCCGCCATTGATATTTGGTTAAAGGATCTGGGGATCGTGCTGGATATTGCCAAGGGCGCAAAATTCGCCGCCCCCGTTACCACCGCCGCCTTGCAACAATTTGTCGCCGCTTCGGGTCAGGGGTTGGGGCGTGAAGACGACGCCGCCGTTGCCAAAGTTTACGCCCGCAATGCAGGCCTGAAATTACCGGGGGATGCATAATGTTATTGGGCTGTATCGGGGACGATTTCACCGGATCAAGCGATCTGGCCAACACGCTGGCCAAAGAGGGCATGCGCGTCACCCAATATTGCGGCATCCCCGATGCGCCCGCCGCGTCAGATGTGCAGGCGGGGGTTGTTTCGCTAAAGTCGCGATCCAATGATCCGGCGCAAGCGGTGGCGCAATCCTTGGCGGCGCTAAAATGGCTGCAAGCGCAGGGATGTCAGCAGTTTTTCTTTAAATATTGCTCGACTTTTGATTCCACGGCCCAAGGCAATATCGGGCCGGTGGCCGAGGCCTTGGTTCATGCATTAAGCGCAACAAAAGTCATCGTTTGCCCCGCCTTTCCCGGCACCGGACGGTCGGTTTATCAGGGGCATTTATTTGTGAATGATCGGCTGTTGAACGAAAGTGGTATGCAAAATCATCCGCTTACCCCGATGACAGACGCCGATTTGCGCCGCTGGCTGGCACCGCAAACCACGCTTGGGGTTGGGCATGTGGCCACGGTTGATGTGATGAACGGTGTTGACGCGATCAAAGCGGCACTGGTGCGCCAGCATGCCGACGGAAAAACCCTTATCGTGGTGGATGCGATCCGTGATGCTGATTTGCGTGACATTGGCGCGGCTGCGGATGATTTACCCTTGATTACAGGTGGTTCTGGTGTTGCCTTGGGCTTGCCTGCCAATTTTCGACGGGCAGGTTTGATCGGTGACAGCACGGCTGTCTGGACCGGGCAACCGGGCAAATGCGTGGTCTTGTCCGGGTCCTGTTCCATCGCCACCCGTGGGCAATTGGCGCTGCATGGCCAAGATAATCCGACCTTTGAAATTTCGGCGGCGGATGTGATTTCGGGTAAAATTACCGCCGCCGAGGTGGTCATTTGGGCAATGGCCGCCGAGGGCATTCCGGTGATTTATTCGTCAGCAGATCCGGGAATTGTAAAACAGGTGCAAAAAACCCATGGCCGCGAAAAATCCGCCGCCGCCATTGAAGGCTTTTTTGCCCAAACCGCACAGCAACTGTTGGCCGCGGGCCTTGGCAAACTGATCACGGCAGGGGGCGAAACATCGGGCGCGGTGGTCGAAGGTCTGGGCCTTGGTGAATTGGCCATCGGGCCAGAAATTGACCCCGGTGTGCCCGCCCTGCGTGCCAGCGACGGGTTGGTGCTGGCGCTGAAGTCTGGCAATTTCGGCACCCCCGATTTTTTCAGCAAAGCCGCACATATTCTGGGAGAGAACGCATGAGCGAGAACGCCCTGCGCCAAGATATTTGCACGCTGGCAAAATCCATGTTTGATCGCGGCCTGACCGGGGGCAGTACCGGCAATATATCCGCCCGCACCGATGATGGTGGATTATTGGTTTCGCCAACAGGCACCAGTTTTGGCCGGCTTGATCCGGCGCGGCTGAGCCGGTTTGACGCAACAGGCACCTTGGTCGATGGCGATCCCCCGACCAAAGAAATGCCGTTGCACCGCGCATTTTATGACACACGATCCAGCGCCGGTGCGGTGGTGCATCTGCATTCTTGTCATTCGGTGGCGCTGTCGTTATTGCCGGGCAATGATCCTGACAATTTCCTGCCGCCGATCACGCCCTATGCCATCATGAAACTGGGCAAGGTTGCCTTGCTGCCGTTCTTTTTGCCCGGTGATGCCGCGATGGGGCAAGCGGTGCGCGGCTTGGCCGGAAAACGCAGCGCGGTAATGCTGGCGCACCATGGCCCCGTTGTGGCGGGCAAGGATATTACCGCCGCCTGCAATGCCATAGAGGAACTGGAAGACACCGCGCGATTGGCGCTGTTGACCCGTGGCATGAACCCGAACTGGTTGAGCGGCGATCAAATCAGCGCCCTTGTCACAAAATTTGATGTGGAGTGGTCATGATAGAATTTTCGGCAAACTTGGGGTTTTTATGGGCGGATTTACCCCTGCCCGATGCCATACGCGCCGCCAAGTCGGCCGGATTTGACGCGGTGGAATGCCATTGGCCCTATGATGTGCCCGCCGCCGATACCCGCACCGCCCTTAAGGAAACCGGCCTGAAAATGTTGGGCCTGAACACCCGTCGCGGCGATGTGGCCAAAGGCGACAACGGCTGTGCGGCAATACCGGGGCGCGAGGCCGAGGCGCGGGGTTTTATCGACGAAGCGCTGGCTTATGCGGCGGCCATCGGATGCGGCAATATTCATGTGATGGCCGGAAAAACCGATCAAGAGGCGGCGGCGACAACAACATTTCACGAAAATCTAGCCTATGCCTGTACCGCCGCGCGCGCCCACAACATCACCATTTTGATCGAGCCGCTTAATACTGGGGATGCACCGGGGTATCACTTGACCACGCTGGATCAAGCCCAAGAAGTTTTGACCGATCTGGCACAAGACAATTTGAAAATCATGTTTGATTGTTATCACTTAGAGAGCATGCAGGGTAATCTGCTGCCTCTGTTCAAACGGGCACAGGCCGACATCGGCCACGTGCAAATTGCAGGCGTTCCCACCCGTGGTGTGCCGAATCAGGGCCGCGTAAACTATCCCGAATTGCTGGCAGAATTCACCCGACTTGGCTGGCACAGCCCGATCGGCGCAGAATACAAACCCAGCGGCCCGACAGACGCAAGCCTTGGCTGGATGCAGGCCTATAAATAACACACGTCTGGGTATGGTGCTGTGAGAGAGGATTGAACTCTCGACCTCACCCTTACC
>Ga0316204_10002613_pt1 | contig 39925 bp, 32 predicted proteins | sample 6monrhotite_MG_2_FD_205661 | JGI IMG/M metagenome (GOLD analysis project Ga0316204, IMG submission 205661) | Microbial mat bacterial communities from mineral coupon in-situ incubated in ocean water Damariscotta River, Maine, United States -... | ecosystem: Environmental > Aquatic > Marine >...
CCCCGATGATGAACGTCATCAACGGCGGCGCCCACGCGGACAACAACCTGGACGTCCAGGAGTTCATGATCATGCCGGTGGGCTTCGAGCGCTACACCGACGCGCTGCGCTGCGGGGTCGAGGTCTTCCACACCCTGAAGAGCGTGCTGAAGGGCCGCGGTCTGAACACCGCCGTGGGCGACGAGGGCGGCTTCGCCCCCAACCTGAGCGGCGAGGAGGAGGCGCTGAAGCTCCTGATGGAGGCGGTCGACAAGGCCGGCTACAAGGCCGGTGACGACGTCGTCTTCGCCATCGACGCGGCCAGCAGTGAGTTCTACAAGGACGGCGCCTACGTGATGGGCGGCGAGCGCCTCAGCGCCTCGGACCTCGTGGGCCGCTACGGTGAGTGGGTGGACCGCTACCCGCTGGTCTCCATCGAGGACGGCCACGACGAGAACGACTGGGCCGGCTGGAAGGAGGCCACGGAGCGCCTCGGCGCCAAGGCCCAGCTCGTGGGCGACGATCTCTTCGTCACCAACGTGGAGCGCCTGAGCCGGGGCATCAAGGAGGGCATCGCCAACTCCATCCTCATCAAGGTGAACCAGATCGGCACCGTCACCGAGACGCTGGACACCATCGATATGGCCCACAAGAACGGGTACACCTGCGTCATCTCCCATCGCTCCGGCGAGACGGAGGACACCACCATCGCCGACCTGGCGGTCGCGGTGAACGCGGGCCAGATCAAGACCGGCTCCCTGAGCCGCACCGATCGCATCGCCAAGTACAACCAGCTCCTGCGCATCGAGGAGGAGCTGGAGGGCGCCGCCCGCTACCTGGGCCGCGCCGCGCTCAAGCGCTAGCGCCGCCAGCCTTGGTGAAGCGCGCGCCGAGCGCGCGCAGCTCGTCGGGGTGGAAGAAGGCCGGGTAGAGCGCCAGCATGCCGAAGGGGAAGACCCCGAGGTTCATGCTGACCGCGATGCCCAGGTGCAGCGCCACCCCGATGGCGACCCAGGCGTCGCGGAAGCGCAGCCGGTTCATCCAGCGCCGCAGCCGCCCGGGACGATCCCGGGTGGCCCGGTACCAGAAGGCCAGCGGCAGCAGCAGGGCGCCCCACTCGAAGACCATGGTGGCGGCCGTCGCGAGCTGGGTCAGGGGGTAGAACATCTCCAGCGGGCCCGGGTCGAAGCGGGCGACGGCGGGATCCTGGAGCACGATGTAGAGGGCGCTCAGGTCGCCCATGGGCCACCACGTCAGGCCCACCTTCTGCACCCCGGCCATGCTGTAGACCACCGCCATCTGAAGCACCAGCAGGTGCCGGGGCCAGGCGGGCAGCGCGGCGCCGTCGCCGGACCAGCTGCCGCTTCGCAGGCGGGCGTCGACGCTCCAGACGCGACCGCAGCTGGAGAAGACCAGGATGAGCATGGCGTTGCGGAGCAGCATGTCGATGGCCCGGTCGGCCAGCGGGAAGGTCTGGGCGAGCTGGGCGTAGAGCATCATCAGAGCGACGAGGGCGAGGCGGGTGCCCGCGCCGATCATCGTGAGGAAGGCGGCCAGGGTCGCCCCGCCCCAGAGCAGCCAGGCGCTGTCGGTGGTGTGCGGGAGCACCCCCCAGATCCAGGGCACGACGTTCCGGCCGAGCGGGTCCGCCAGCCCGCCGGCTGACTCGGGGGAGAAGAGGATCGGCACCATGCCCAGGCGGCCGACGTTGAGCAGCTCGAAGAGCAGCACGGCGCCCACCCCGATGCGCACCAGCGCCACCGCCGTGGGGCGCTCCTCGTGGTTCCAGAGATCGACCCAGGCCTGCATCATCGCTTGCGGACCTCGACGTGGACCGTGGTGGTGGGGGCGGACTTCCGGCCGGGCCGGGTGCTGTGGGAGCGCTCGAAGGAGACCTGGAAGGCCTGCAGCTCGGGGAAGTCCTCGAAGGCCCTCGCGGCGGCGTAGTCCACGAAGTTCTTGTAGACGCCGCCCGGCCTGGTCTTGCGGGAGAGGGTGTCGGTGGGGGCGCGCAGCCGGCGGTGACGCCACAGCTCAGCGTTCCAGTCGTGCTCGGTGTCGAGGGTGCGGTAGAGGAGCTGCCAGTCGCCGTTGGCGGTGCGCCCGCGCATGATGAGGCGGCGGGGGCGGGTGTCGGGGTAGGTGAAGAGCCCCCAGCCCTGGCCCGTGCCGGTGAGGCGGAGGGCGGGCCGGATGGGGGTGACGATGGCGTTGCGCCACTTCACGATGACGCGCCCGGTCTTCAGCGCGAGATCGGCGACCTCGTCGGGGGTGGCCTCGATGCCGACGGAGCCCAGGATCTCCGACCATCGGTCCAGCTCCTCGGCGGCGACGTCACCGCGCATGTCGTGGGCGCTGATGCTGCGCGGGAGGGGAGCGGCCACGAAGCCGTGGATCATGACCACGACGGTGATCAGACCCGCGCGGATCTTGGAGTTCACTCGTCCACTGGGGGGAAGACTTCGAGCAGGACGTAGTCATCCGCGAAGGAGTACCCCCGGGAGCGCAGCTCATCCTCCGCGCCGGGGGTCATCAGCGCGGCCGGCGGCCGGGCCCACGCCGACACCGTGAGATCCTCGAAGCCGGCGAGCCGATCCGGCTCGTGGGGGGACAGCGCCATCACCGTGATCACGGTCGCGTTGGTGTCGCCCTTCTCCATCAGCGGGAACAGCCACCAGGTCGAGTCGTCCCGCCCCAGGCTCGCGGGCCGCACCATGCGCTGCTTGACCGCGAGGTGGGCGGTGCCGGTGACCTGCACCGCGTCCTGCTCCGCGGTGACCTCGGCGAGCGCCATGGGGACCGCCTCGGGCAGGCCGTCGAAGGGCGGAAATCGGTTGAGCCACAGGAAGAAGGCGAGGAGCCCGAAAATCATCACCGCGACGAGCGCGCCGAGCTTCTGCATCGACTGTTTCTCCTTTGCCGGCCACGTATCACGGCAGCGAACCCTGCATCACCGCCAGAGTCTGTGGCAAACTCCCGTGCATGGAGGTCTCATCATGCGGTTTGGTTCCCTGACTCTGCTCGCTGGGGTGCTTCTCGTCGCCGCGGGCTGCTCGCCCAAGGAAGAGGAGCCTGGCTTCGGCTCGGGCGGCACCGTCGATCCCGGCACGACCGAGACCACGGACAGCGCGGACAGCGGCGTGGACACCGACACTACGGGCTCCTCCTCGGACGACACCAACAGCACCACCACGGACGGCTGGCCCAACCCGGAGGACGAGGCTGGACCCAGCCAGCGGAACCCGGACTGCGACTTCGAGGAGTTCCCCAACGTCAGCGCGACGGGCTGGGTCATCAGCTGCTACGTCGAGATCAAGGACTCACAGGGCAACATCGACAATGGCGAGCTGTTTCTGACAGTGAGCGGCGGTGATTTTGGAGACAAGCCTGATGAGGAACCACCGATCGATATCGGTACCTTCGAGGATTCGACTGCCTGTTCAGTCTGTATAGATGGTGATCAGTTGACACAGGCTGAATTGCAGTTTGCGATCAACAATGCCGAGACCACGGAGGTCTACAACCTGAGCTGGTACGTGATGGACAAGGGCGGCAACAAGTCGAACACCCTGGAGGTCACCGTCGAGTGACCGCGGCTGCGCTGTGAAGACCTTCATTGATCGCGGCGGCACCTTCACCGATGTGGTGACGGTCGCTGACACGGGCGAGGTGTCGATCGCCAAGGTGCCCTCGGATCGGGCGGTGATCGGAGCGCTGGCGGCTGGCGCTGATGGCGTGAGCGGCGCGCTCACCTTCGGCACCACGGTGGCCACCAACGCGCTCCTCACCCGGTCGCTCACGCCCACGCTGCTGCTGGTCACCCGAGGCTTCGTGGACCTGCCGCTGATCCGCGATCAGACGCGCCCGGCGCTGTTCGACGCGGACGCTGTCTGGCCGCCGCCGCTGGCGGCGCGGGTCGCTGAGGTGGGCGGGCGCGTCGACGCCGAGGGGCGGGAGATCGAGCCGCTGGCGCTGGACGCGCTGCCGCTCGAAGGGATCGGAGCCGTCGCGGTCGTGCTGATCAACAGCCACCGCAACCCGTCCCACGAGCGGATCGTCGCCGAGGCCGTGCGGGCCGCCGCGCCCGGGATCCATGTGACGCTGGGCCACGAGGTCGTCGCGGAGGTGGGCTACCTCGCCCGGATGGAGACCGCGCTCGTGGACGCCGCGGTGACGCCGGTGCTGCGGGCCGCGCTCGTCCGGGATCGGGTGCCTGATGGGGCGCTGGCCATGCGATCGGACGGCAGCCTCTGCCCCTGGCGGGCCCTCCGAGCGCCTGACGCGGTGCTCTCCGGTCCGGCCGGCGGCGCGCTGGCGGTGGCGGCGGTGGCGGCGCAGGCGGGCTTTGCGCGGGCGGTGGGGTTGGACATGGGCGGCACCAGCACCGACGTGTGTCGGGTGGACGCCGGGCGGCCTCCCCGCCGGGAGGGGGAGGTGCAGGTCGCCGGGGTGCACCTGAGCCGACCGATGATCGAGGTGGAGACCATCGCGGCGGGCGGCGGCTCCGTGCTGGCCAGCGACGGGCTGACCCTCACCGTTGGGCCGGAGAGCGCCGGCGCCGATCCGGGTCCGGCCTGCTACGGCCGCGGCGGGCCGCCCACGCTCACTGACGCGGCGCTGCTGGCTGGATTGATGGATCCGGGGGCCTTCGAGCCGCCGCTGGACCCGGGGCGGGTGAGCCTCCCCGGCGACGCCGCTGAGTTCCTGGATGTGGCCCGTGAGGCCATGGCCGCCGCCGTGCGACGCATCGCCACCGCCCGGGGCGTCGATCTCGCTGATCACGCGCTGGTGGCCTACGGGGGCGCCGCCGGTCAGCACGCGGCGGCGGTGGCGGAGCGGCTGGGCATCGGCACCGTGCTGGTCCACCCGGCGGCCAGCGCCCTGTCGGCCTGGGGGCAGGCCCTGGCGCGGCGAGAGGAGCGCGCCTCGGTGGCTGTCTGGGCGCCGCTCGACGGTGGGTTGGATGCGCTGGAGGCGGCCTGGAGCACGCTCGCGGCGTCGCTGCCGGTGCTGGCGGAGGTGAGCCGCACCGCTGAGCTGCGCTACGCGGGGACGGATCACCCGCTGGAGGTCAGCGGCGACGACGAGGCCGCGCTGGCCGACGCGTTTCGCGCGGAGCACCAGCGGCGCTTCGGCTTTGACAGGCCGAATCAGGTCGTGGAGATCGTCAACGCCAGGGTCCGCGTCCGGGCCGCCGCCCCGTCGCCGCTGGCCGGTCCCGTGGATGACTTCGGCCTCGGCGGCGAGACGGTCGAGGGGCCGAGGCTGCTGACCATCCCCACCACCTCGGTGCACGTGCCCGGGGGCTGGACCGCGCGGGTGGCCGACGGGCTGCTGCGCCTGGAGCGGACTCAGACGCGCGGCGCCGCGCCCTCCGCGCCCACGCACCGCACCCCCCACGGGATCGCGCTGTGGAGCGGCCGCTTCATGGCGGTCGCCACCCAGGCGGGGGAGGTGCTGCGGCGGCTGGCGCGCAGCGTGAACATCCGGGAGCGCCGGGACTTCTCCTGCGCCATCTTCGACGGTGAGGGCGCGCTGGTCGCCAACGCCCCCCACATCCCGGTGCACCTCGGCGCGATGGGGGAGACGGTGCGGGATCTGCTGGCCCGGCACCCGGACGTCCAGCCGGGTCAGGCCTGGCTCACCAACGATCCGGCCGCCGGGGGCTCACACCTGCCGGATCTCACCGTGGTCACGGCGGTCGTCAGCGGGGACAGGCGCTGGTTTGTGGCCTGTCGGGGGCACCACGTGGACGTGGGCGGGCTCACGCCGGGCTCGATGCCGCCGCGCTCGCGCACGCTGGCGGATGAGGGGCTCGTGTTTCGGCAGGAGCCGCTGCTCGACGGCGGCGCGCTGCGCTCGGAGCTGACGGATACGAGCGGGGCGGGCTTGCTCGCGGGCTGTCGGGAGCCCGAGGTGGTGCGGGCGGATCTGGAGGCGCAGATCGCCAGCAACGCGGCCGCGGCGCGGGCGCTGACGGCGCTGGGGCCGCCGGCGGTGGTGGACGCCTGGATGGCGCACCTTCGGGCGGCGGCGGGGGAGGCGGTGGCGTCGGTGATCGCGTCGCTGCCGGACGGTCAGGCGCGGGACAGCATCGACGGCGTGCCGCTGGCGGTGTCGCTGCGGCGGGAGATGACGGCGGGGGGGGCGCGGCTGGTGGTGGACTTCGCCGGGACCGGCAAGCCGCACAAGGGGAACCTGAACGCGCCCACGGCGGTGGTCCGGGCGGCGGTGTTGTACGGGCTGCGGTGTCTGGTCGGGCGGGAGGTGCCGCTCAATGATGGCGCGCTGTCGGCGGTGGATATCCGGGTGCCGACGCCGTCCATTCTGTCGCCGCCGGAGGGCGCGGCGGTGGTCGGCGGCAACGTGGAGACCTCTCAGCGGCTGGTGGACCTCTTTCTGCGGGCCGCGGGCGCGCGGGCGGCGGGGCAGGGGACCATGAACAACCTGACGCTCGGCGGCGAACTGGATGGGGTGCGCTGGTCGCTCTACGAGACGCTGGGCGGCGGCGGCGGGGCTTCGGCGGCGGGGCCTGGGATCAGCGGGCGGCAGGTGCACATGACGAACACCCGGGCGACGGATCCGGAGGTGATTGAGGCGCGGCTGCCGCTCAGGGTGCGGCGCTTCGCGCTGCGCGGTGGGACCGGCGGCGCGGGTGCCTGGCCCGGCGGCGATGGCCTCATTCGGGAGATCGAGGTGCTGGCGCCCGCGCGGGCGGCGCTGCTGGCGACTCGCCGGGGGGCTGGGGCGCCGGGGCTCAATGCCGGCGCGGGGGTGCCCGGGCGCCAGTGGATCTGTCGGGGCGGGGTCTGGGAGGCGTGGGAGGGTGATCCGATCGCGCTGGCTCCAGGGGATCGGGTGCGCGTGGAGACCCCGGGTGGTGGTGGCTGGAGCCCGGAGGCACCCCCATCTCCCGCGACGCACTGAACCTCAGCCCAGCATGAAGCCCCCCTGGGGCACAAGCCCCTACCGCTGAGGAGCATCCGTACCTTCCAGCAGAACGCACCGCATCCCCACCCTCTCGATGAGCCCGCACCTTCCGCCAGAACGCCGAATCCCCAGCCTCTCACTAAGTCCTCATCTTCCGCCCAAACGCGCCGTTCGGCGCGTGCTGGAGGCGGGTGGGGCTCAGTGGCGTGGAGGGCGCACGCGCTTACCGGCGACCCCAACTGTGGGGCATGAATCCCGGGGGTGCCGAATGACGAGCAGGGCTGCTTCAGCGTGACGGGGTTGGAGGCTTGCCTCTCATCACGGCGATAGCTACCAGCAACAACGAGGGGCGAGGAAAACCGAACGCAAGATCCCAGGCATGCCACGAAACCGAACGGCTCGACCAATCTGGAGAGGCAACGAGCGGTTCTGCGAGGCCCAAACGGTGTTGTTTAGAACCAGACGATGAAGCCTAGCGTCAGGCCTGTCAGTACAGCCACATAGATAGCGTCGATGATCCAGGTTCTCGGCTGTGGTTCTGACCGTGGCCCGATGGCGCTCTTCATGAGGCTGCTCCTGTTTCTACGACGTATCGGTAGGATCGGATCCAGGGCCGTAGAGCTTGAGGGCGGTCATGGAATTGCTGGGCTACGCTCAATCTGAGCGGTCCACCGCCGCTAGAGGGAGCTGCCTGTGCGTGTCTTGCTGATCAACCCGGGGATGAACCTTCGCAAGCTCGGCCGCTTCGCCGGGCTGCTCGAGCCCATGCCGTGCATCGGCCTCGCCTACATCGCCGCCGCGCTGGAGCAGCACGGCTGCTTCGTCCGCGCCCTCGACATGTTCGCCGACAAGCTCAGCGCCGAGGACGTGCTCTCCCGGATCGCCCGCTTCAAGCCCGATCTGGTCGGCATGGGCGTGCTCACCCCCTCCGCGCCCATCTGTGAGGCGCTCTGCAGCATGATCCGCGCCAGGTATCCGGAGGTGAAGATCGTCTGGGGCGGCGTCCACGCCGACGTCTTCGGCGCGGAGATCGTGAGCCGTGGCTTCGCGGACTTCGTGGTGCACCACGACGGCGAGATCACCGTCTGCGAGCTGGTCGACGGGCTGGCGGCCGGCGAGGTCGACTACTCCAAGGTCGACGGCCTCTCCTGGGCCACCACCGACGGCGAGGTCATCACCAACAAGCCCCGGGCGCTCAACCGCGACCTGGACTCCCTGCCGTACCCGGCCTGGCACCTCTTCCCCATCCACCGCTACGGTCTGCTGCCCTTCGCCGACATGGCCAAGCCGGTGCTCACCATGAGCGGCTCCCGGGGCTGCCCCTACCGCTGCGACTACTGCTCGCTCATCCACACCGGCGGCAAGACCTTCCGCCGCCGGAACCCCATCAAGCTCGTCGATGAGTACGAGCACCTCGTCAGCCGCTACGGCGTCAAGCAGATCGGCTTCATCGATCCCATCTTCCCGCTGGTGAAGAAGGATCTGAAGCCCTTCTGTGATGAGCTGGTGCGGCGGGGACTCGACAAGGAGTGCGTCTGGCTCTCGGAGACCCGGGCGGACCGCCTCGACGCCGAGACCTGCCAGATGATGTACGGCGGCGGCTGCCGCCGGGTGCTGATGGGCATCGAGTCCGGCTCGGATCTGCTGCTGGGGAACGTCAACAAGACCCTGAAGACCTCCAAGGTGCGCGAGGGGGTCGCCTACGCCCACGCGGCGGGGATCCAGACCGTGGGCCTCTTCATGCTCGGCCTGCCCGGCGAGACCCCCGAGACCAGCGAGGAGACCATCGACTTCGCCATCGAGCTCGATCTGGACTTCGCCAAGTTCGCGGTGACCGTGCCCTTCCCGGGCTCCAAGCTCTTCGAGGATCGCTGGCAGAAGACCCTCTATCGGGACGACTGGGAGAACTACACGACCTTCAACCCGGATCCCGACCTCCTCATCTACCACCCCCACGGCTACGATCCGCGGGAGCTGGTGCGGATGCAGGCCCGGGCGCTGCGGAAGTTCTACGTGCGGCCCCGTCAGCTCAAGAAGCAGTTCCTGGAGCTGCGCACCATCTCGCCCAAGATGATGTTGTATGGCCTGTACGGCATGGCCATCTGAGGGCGCCGCCGGGCAGTGGTTGCGGGGCAGTGGTTGCGGAGCTCCATTAAAAGTCTTATCGACCTTTAATGGAGGGCTTCATGATTGCAGCCATTGCAGGTGACATCATCGGCTCGGTCCACGAGCGGGCCAGCCTCAAGCGCACCACCTTCACCCTGTTCAAGCGCAACAGCAGCTTCACTGACGACACCGTGCTGACCGCGGCGGTCGCTGACAGCCTCCTGGGCGGGGTCGGCTACGAGGAGTCCATCCGGACCTGGGCGCGCCGGTACCCCCGCCGCGGCTACGGCGGCATGTTCCGCAAGTGGATGAAGAAGGACGACGCGCCGCCCTACAACAGCTTCGGCAACGGCTCCGCCATGCGCGTGAGCCCGGTGGGCTTCGCCTTCCACCGCCGACAGCAGGTGCTGGACGCGGCCGCGGAGAGCGCGGCGGTCACCCACAACCACCCCGAGGGCATCAAGGGTGCTCAGGCCGTGGCGCTGGCCATCTTCCTGGCCCGCAAGGGCTCGGACAAGGCGACGATCCGCTCGGAGATCCAGCGCTGCTTCCGCTACGACCTGAAGCGCAGCGTCGATCAGATCCGCCCCCGGTACCGCTTCGACGTGACCTGTCAGGGCTCAGTGCCTGAAGCCATCATCGCCTTCCTGGACTCGGACGACGTCGAGAGCGCCCTCCGGCTGGCGATCTCGCTGGGCGGCGACGCGGACACCCAGGCCTGCATCGCCGGGGGGATCGCACAGGCCTTCTATGCGGCGATCCCCGAGGCCATCATCACGGAAGTGGAGGCTCGCCTCACCCCCGACATCCTCGCTGTAGTGCGGGCATTCGAGACCCGATACGACGTGACATACGAGCGCATCTGAGCGGGAAAGCCGGGCATCTAATCACAAAATATCGCCCTGCGCTATTGAAAAGCGTCTCGCGAAGGCTCATCTCATATGAGTGGTGGTACGAGAACAAGCAGCCCTCGCCCGGTCCCGGGGTGGTGTGTGCGTCAGCTCTGCCTCCGCGCTGTCAGTACGCAAGGAGTGACGATGTTGAGGGTTGGTCAGATGGTGGATGGTTGCTGGAGAGTCGTTTCCCCCTTGCCTAGCGGCGGGGAGCTGCTCCGATGGTTCGGGAGGCAGCCGGAGACCGGCCAGCCTGTCGAGATCCTGAGACCCAGGACGCTTGTTCCCCTGCGTCGGAGGCGGGCCATCGTGGCCGGCTTCCGAGCGGCCATAGGCGACCCCGCCGTAGTGCCGATCCTCTACGTCGGTGAGGCCGGGGTGATCGTGCGTGAGATGCCGGGTGAGCGAACCCTGGCAGACCTGGAGCGGCCCTTCACCGGGGCCGCCGCGGTCGAGCTGGCGGGCTGGCTCGGGCCGGCGGTGCGGCTCATGGCGCCGGTCCTCGGCGGTCGAATCCAGAAAGACGAGGTGGTGCTGGACGCTCACGGCCGGGCCTTGCTGGCGCCGGGGCGCCGCCGGGAGATCATCGCCGACGAGGACCGGGGCAGCGCGCTCCAGGCGCTCGGCGGGCTCATCTATGAGCTGCTCACCGGCTGCGCGCCCGAGAACCCGCCGCGGCCCATCAAGGCCTACGCGCCGAAGATCTCCGAGCGGGTCCAGTCCATGGTCTCGGGCCTGATGTCCGATGACCCGGCGGTCGCCCGGACGGCGCTGCCCGAGCGACCCGAGGAGGCCCCCGTGCTCGGGCGCTACGCCAAGGTCTACGTGGAGGAGACCGGGCTGGCCAGCGGCGCGCTCCTGAGCGCCGCGCTGCGCCCGCCCTTCGCGGTGGTCATCGACCCTGACAGCCTGGGCGTCGTCGGCCGTCAGCGCTTCTCCGAGGCCATGGGGGTGCCCTCGTCGGCCTTCGACGACTTCGCCTGGGCCCGCCTGCCGCTGCCGGTGGCGAGCGCGCAGAGCGCGGAGGACGCGGAGATCTGGCGCGAGGAGATCGCGCGCTTCCGGGTCGACGCCTGGGTCGTGCATCGGGATCGACGCTTCGAGGGGGCGTGGCTGCTGCAGGCGTCTCCGCTGGTGGCCGGCGCCCTCGTCGCGCTGCTGATGGGCGTGATGCCGCTCGCTGGCGTCGCGGCCCTCGGCGCGGTGTTGCTGGTGGTGGGGCGCATGCTGGAGGAGAGCGCGGGGCGTCGAAACGTGGAGAAGTCCTACGCCAAGCTCGCCTCCTACGACGAGGCCCGGGGAGCGCCGATGACCGACCTGCTGGCCAGCGAGGTCGCGGACGCCTCCTCCCACGATCTCAGCTCCATCCACGCCGTCACCGGCGGCCGGGCCGAGATCCGCAGCGCCCTGCGCGATGTGCTGATCAGGCGTCGTACCAGTGAGGCTTCACAAGCTGCTGATAGTGGTCAACACGCAGCGGGTTGAGGCGCTGCTTGATCGCGTCGAACGCGACGGACGCGCTCACCTTGGCGAACCAGATGTACATGTCCCGCTTGTAGTCGACCCGTGAGGTGAGCCCCCGCAGGATCCAGCGGGGGTTCACGAACTCCTTGTTCATCTCGTAGAGGGCGTCGGCGATCTCGTGCCGCGACATGAAGTTGGAGTCGAGGACCGGGCTCATCCAGTCGAAGTTGGCGAAGTCCTCGTAGGTGATGTCGCCCCGCTTCAGGGCGTCGTCAAAGACCGGGGTGCCGGGCACCGGGGTGATGGGGTGGAAGGCGGGGAAGTCCACGTCGATCTTGCGCGCCAGCTGCACCTGCTTCTTCAGGCTGTCGGGGTTCTCGTCCTTGAAGCCGACGATGAAGGTCGCCTGGATGAAGACCTGGGGGTACTTGTCCTTGAAGATGGCGATGGCCTGCTCGGCGACGCCGCCCTTGTAGAAGCGCTTGTCGAGTGAGGAGAGGCTCTCGTCCTCGGCCCGCTCCACCCCGATCAGGATGTGAGAGAGGCCCGCCCGGACCTGCTCCTCGAGGATCCCCTTCTTCTCGTCGCGCAGGATGCAGTCGGCCCGCATGAAGGCGAACCACTTGGTCTTCATGCCCGAGCGGATGAGCTCGGTGCAGAAGGTGTGGTTGAAGCGGGGATCGATGTTCCAGGACTCGTCGACCCACACGAAGGAGCGCTTGCCGTAGCGGTAGTAGAGGAGCTCCAGCTCCTCCATCATCCGATCGGGCGACTTGCTGCGCCAGCGGGGGGAGAGGGTCGTGTTGCCCTCGGCGTCCACCTTGCGGTCGGCCATGGTGGTCCACCAGGCGCAGAAGCTGCACTTGGAGGTGCAGCCCCGGGAGTGGTGGATGGTGGTGCCGCCGGGCGAGAAGAGGTAGCGGCTCTTCCCGTAGAGGTGCATGGGGACGAGGTCGTAGGCAGGGATCGGGATCGTGTCGAGATCCTTGATCAGGGTCCGGGGCGGGTTCCGCACGATGCGCTCGCCGTCGGAGTAGACGACCCCCGGGATGCCGGAGAGGTCCGGGGTGTCCCGGGCGAACTGCTCGAGCAGATCCGCGAAGGTCTCCTCGCCCTCACCGACGCAGATGGCGTCGATGTCAGGGTGATCGGCGTAGAGGTGGGCCATGTTGGTGAAGTGCCCGCCGCCGGCCACCGTGTAGGCCTCCGGGGCGGACTCCCGCACGAGGTGGAAGAAGCGCATGGCCTCGTGGGCGTAGAGGGCGTGGTTCTCACCGCAGCCGACGACGTGAGGCCGGAAGTCCTTGATCTCCTGGTGGAGCGTGCGCCAGCCAATGTGGGCGGGCATGCAGTCCAGGACCTTCACCTCATGCCCGGCCTCGCGGGCGATCGCGGCGAGGTGGACCAGGTGCTGGGGGACGAGGAAGTTGTCGCCCTCAGAGGTGAAGGGCCAGTAACAGCGGGGGGGCTGGATCAGCATGACGCGCATGCGTGGAATGTAGCGCGCGTGGGGAGGAGCGGAGGAGGGATCGCTGGTGTGGTACGGCGTCATGCACTGGGCGGGGCGCGACCTGTGCTTGGGCGTGCTGTGGCAGCGATTTGGACAAATCAATCGCGTATGATCATTTGTGATAATCAATGATCACCATATAGTGAGAACAGGAGGTAATCATGATTGAAGAATCTGAAACCAGCGAGCTGCTTGACTTCAACGAGGCCATGGCCATCCTGGGCGTGAGCCGCCCGACGCTCTACCGGTGGCTGCATCAGCACCGGGTCCGCGCCTACAAGGTGGGCAAGCAGTGGCGCTTTCAGCGGGAGGATCTGGACGCGGTGCTCCAGGAGTCCTCCGCCGACTCCGACCGGGATCGCTCGGACCTGGAGGCGCTGGCGAAGTCACTCGATGTGCCATTGGCCAGCGGTGACCTGGGGCGGGCGGCGTCCGAGGCGCTGATCGCGGCCGCCGTGGACCGCGGCGCGACGGACATCCACCTGGACCCGACGGAGGACGGCGGCTGCCGGGTGCGGCTCCGGGAGGAGGGGCTGCTCTCGACCGCCGGCCTGCTCGGTCCCGGCGCGGCGCGGGCGCTGCGAGAGGCCCTCGCGCTCTGGGCAGGCGGCCCCTCGTCGGCGCGGTCCTGGCTGGGGCGCATCACCCTCTCCATGGACGACCGGCGGGTCGAGGTGCGCGTCAACCAGCTCCCCACCGTGTTGGGGGACCAGCTCACCCTCAAGGTGCTGGACCGCAAGCGGGTGAGCGTGGGCCTCGATCGCATCTTCCAGAGCCCCGCCGATCGGGCGCTGGCCGATCGGCTGATGGGCACGGCCTACGGGCTGGTGCTGGTGAGCGGCCCCACGGGCAGCGGCAAGACGACCACGGCCTACGCCATGCTCCAGGCGCTGGCTGCTCGCGATCTCGCGGTGTACTCGCTGGAGGAGCCGGTGGAGATGCTGCTCACCGGAGACGGCGAGGCGGGGGTGACCCAGGTGCAGGTGGAGCCCGATGAGGGGCTGAGCTACCCGGCGGCGCTGCGGCGGGTGATGCACGGGGATCCGGACGTGGTGTTCCTGGCGGACGTGCCGGATCGGGAGACCGCCCGGGCCGCGTGCAAGGCGGCGACTACGGGGCACCTGGTGCTGGTGCAGCTCGAGGCGTCGTCGGCGGCGGACGCCGTCGATGTGTTCACCCGGGAGGCGGGGGACGCGCGGCTGGTCGGCTCCTGCTTCGCGGGGGTCATCAACCAGCGGCTGCTGCGGCGGGTCTGCCCGGACTGCCACGGCGCGGTGAAGGTGAGCGCCGCGGCGCTGGCGAAGGTGGGGCTCGTCGCGGAGGAGGACGTGGCGGCGGCGCAGGCGGTCGGCTGTGAGCGCTGCGTGGGCGGCTACCGCGGGCGCCTGCCCATCTATGAGTTCTTGCTGCCGGACGACGCGGTGCTCGACCGGGTCTCGCAGGGGGACATCGCGGCCCTGGCGACCTCACCCTCCCTGCGGGACGCGGCGCTGGAGCGGCTGAAGGGCGGCGAGATCACGGTGGAGGAGGTGCGGCGGGTGCTGATCCTGCCAGCAGACGGCTGAGCGCCGCTGCGTGGCGTCACTCGCAGCCGTCGGAGTCGCAGGAGAAGGAGGCGGTGGTGTCCCAGGTGTAGCTCTGGGAGACGTCGCCCACAAAGACGTCGTCGGGGGTGTTGTCGCTCAGCAGGCAGTCGGTGACCTCGGCGCTGGAGCGCTCCGAGAGGTAGATGCCCCCGCCGCTGCGGCCGGCGTAGCCGCCGGTCATGGCGCAGCTCGACAGCGCCGAGTCGCTCTGCGCGCGGGCGAAGAGGGCGGCCCCGCGGTTGGTGGCCGTGTTGTCTTCGAAGGTGTCGTTTGAGGAGAGATAGCCCTCGCTCAGGTTGGCGTAGACCGCGCCCCCGTTGGTGGCCGTGTTGCTGGTGAAGCTGCAGCCGCTGGTCTCCAGCGCGCTCTGCTGGATGTGGACCCCCCCGCCGTTGTCCGCCGCCTCGTTGCCCTGGAACACCACCCCCTCCAGCGAGAGCGTCTGCTGATGCATATAGATGCCCCCGCCGTCGCCGCTGGCCCGGTTGTTGACCAGCGACAGCCCGTCCAGCGTGGCGTCGACGTCGTTGGAGAGGTAGATGCCGCCGCCGTAGCTGGCCTGGTTGTTGCGGATGATGAGCCCCGAGGCGACGATCGAGCCGCCGCTGGCCGACAGGCCGCCGCCGTGATCGCCGGTTCGGTTCTGCTCCAGGGTGACCCCCGTGAGGTGGAGCGTGCCGCCGCGGTGATTGATCCCGCCGCCGTCGCCGCCGTCGTTGCCGCTGATGGTGACGTCGGTGAGCGCGGCCTCGGCGGAGCTGAGCAGCAGCGCCGGGCTGGAGTAGGGCGCGCTGTTGCCGCGGAGCTGGGAGCGGCTCATCTCCAGGCTGCCGGCGATGAGGTAGATGGCGCCGGCGTCCCGGCCAGCGCTGTTGTCCTCGAACAGCGCGTCCTCGATGAGCACGTCGCTGTAGTAGCTGGTGAAGGCGGCGCCGTTGTAGCCCGAGCTGCCGCCGAGCATCTGGACGAAGTACAGCGAGGCGCTCGCGTAGTCCAGGAAGAGCCCGCCGCCGCTGGTGTTGCGGGCCTCGTTGTCCACAAAGTCGGTGGACCAGGCCTCCAGAGCGCAGCCGCTGCCTATGTACCCGCCGCCGCCCACGCCGGCGCTGCTCTGGCGAACGGTGACCCCCAGCAGCGTCAGAGTGGAGACGCCGTCACAGAACAGCCCGCCGCCGACGACGGCGGTGCTGGTCTCCTCGAAGAGGCTCACGCTTGTCTCGCCAGCGCCGTCGATGAGGGTGAGGTTCTGGAGCGTGGCGCTCAGGTCGTCGATCCGCAGGCGGATGGGCGTCTGCTGAGCGGCGCCCGACAGGAGCACCGCCTCGGGGGCGCCGTGGCCGACGACGAGCGCGTCCGCCTCCAGCTCCAGCCCGACGAACCACTCGCCCTCGCAGAGGTGCAGCGTGCCCGGTGCGCTCAGGTTGAACCGGATCGGGGTCTCGACGGTCCCCGCGGAGAAGTCCGCGCTGTAGTCGGTCCAGGTACCGTCCGCGGCCTCGAAGCTGACCGCACCCCGCTCGGAGAGCCACGCCTCGTCGCAGGCGTCGACGCTGTAGTCTGGCGGCTCGGTGTCGGTGGTGCCCGTGTCGGTATCAGTATCGGTACTGGTGTCGGTACTGGTGCCCGTGTCGGTGCTGGTGCCCGTGTCGGTGGCGGCGCCGGTGTCAGTGTCGGCGCGAGTGTCTCCGCCGCTGTCGAGCGGGGCGGTGTCGGCCGCGGTGGTGTCCGCCGCCGCGGTGTCCGCGGCCTCCATCGCCGCCTTGTCGCAGGCCAGAAGTGCAGTCAACAGCACGGAGCTCAACATGGCTTCCTCCCCCTTGAAGCCTACCCCGGAGACAGCGGCAATGCCCAGGATGCACCGGCGCTGTCACCGCTCGTTGACTCCTGCTGTTCGCTGCGAACAGACAGCTCCGCGCCTAGGAGAGACAAGCCGCTCACTGCGGCGCGGGCCTAAGCCCCCGCGATGCGGGCCGCCAGGGCGTCCGCGGCCGCGGGGTGCTCGGCCATCAGCGCCGCCGCCCCGGCGACCTCGGGGCTGAGCGACGCGCGACCCGCGGCGGCGGCGGGGCCGGCGGGCGAGGTGGACTCCACCCACTCCCCGCTGGCCCCGATGCGCGCGGCGAGGGTGTCGGCCGCGGACTTGTGGGCGAACAGCAGGCGGCGTGCAGCCGCCTCTTCGTCCGAGAGCGCGGGGCCGGTGGGGCCCGCCGCGCCGCTGGGCAGAGACGCGAACCACTCGCCTGTGGCGCCGACGCGGCGGGCCAGCGACGCGGCGGCCTCACGGTTGGCGAACAGCAGGTCGCGGGCGCCGGCCTCCACAGGGCTCAGCTCCAGGGACGGCCCGGCGGCGGCCTCCGCGGTGTCGGCGGGCAGCGCGCGCTCCCAGGGCGGCGACCATCCGTCCAGCGCGTCCAGCTTCGCCGGGAAGGTGCGGGCGGCCTCCTTGATGACCGGCGCCATCTTGGAGCCGCCGTACTCCCGCATGGTCATGATGAGCCCGGGCAGCCAGGGCATCAGCAGCGCCGGCGGCAGCCGGCCGAACGCCTTGGAGAGCGCCTCGACGACCAGCGGGGCGACCGCCGGGGCGAAGCCCAGCGCCAGCAGGAAGCCGGCGACGTAGCCCGGGAAGGCCGGCAGCATCATGGGGTTGTCCAGGGAGGCGTCGAAGAACTCGCGGATCGAGGCGCGATCCCGCTTGTTCACGAGCCACTCGGCGGCCCACAGGAGCCCCAGCTTCTCCGGGGTGGAGGCCACGGTCCCGGCCTGCTCCAGCGCGATCATCACCTGTCCCCGGTCGCAGCCCAGCGAGAGGGCGAGGCTCTCCAGGTTGAACAGGAAGCTCAGCATGCCCGCGACCTGCTTGGGGTGCGTGCCCTGGTCCTCGAAGGCCTGGGGGAGCAGCGCCGCGTAGTGTCGGTAGCCGGTGGTGACGAAGTCACCGAGCCAGGGGGGGATGCCCTCGGGCTGGGAGCGGTGGAACTGCACCAGCCGCCGCGCCCGGTCGAAGATCTCCGGCGCGTTCTCGGCGCTCTCCTCGTCCTCCATCTTGAGCACCGCGTGGCGGCCGAGCTCCTCCCCCAGGCGGGGATCCGACATGTACAGCTCGCAGGCCTCGGCGGCCTCCAGCGCCGCGACCGCTCCCGCGCGCTCGTCGAAGGTGGTGCGCTTCAGGCGCTTCTCCAGCACCTGCTCGACGGTCACCCCTTCGTAGGCCAGGGGGATGATGGCCTGCTGGCCCTCCCGCTTGCCCATGCGGATGTCCCAGGACTCCTGGCCGCGGGCCTGCCCCAGGCGGCGCTCGCCGATGATGGGCTCCACGGCCTTGTTGGGGCCGAGCAGGTAGTGCACCCGCCACAGCAGATCCGAGCACGGGGTCAGCTCGGGGTTGGCCTGGAGGTCGAACATGGCCCGCTTGATGCGGGAGCTCTTGGCGACCACGCCGACGGGCGCGAGGCGATCGATGACGTCCTGGGCCAGGGGCGGCAGGGAGCTGTAGCCCACCGTGCCCTCGCGCTCGCCGCCGAGCAGGATCTCGCAGATGCGCCGGATGTCGCGCTTCTTGGGAACCCGGCTCTTCTCCAGGCAGGTGACGGCCGCGTCCTTGAAGTCGTAGGGGGTCGGGTGCCGACGGTTCCGCATCCGCGCGAGGAGGATGGCGTGCTCGTAGATGGCGATGGAGTCGGCGGTCGAGGCGAGGTAGCCGTTCTTGCGCGCCAGCTGGACCACGTCGACGCACCAGCGCAGGAGCTGGTCATCGTCCGCCCGCTCCAGGGCCGGGGGGCTGGAGAGCCACTGGATGAGCCTGTCGCCGTCGTCCGGGCCCAGGTCGGGGGGGGGGAGCAGGCTCTTCTGCCTGCGCTTGGACTTCGGGGCCTTCTTGGAGAGCACGAAGGGCGAGAGCTGCAGGGCTCCGCAGGCCTTTCGCCAGGTGGACTCCGCGAGGGTGATGGTGCCGTGGGGGTGGCCGAACTGGCGCTCGATGGCGGTGAAGCTCGACGGCAGCATGCCGTGCAGCCACTTCGCGTCGCTGAAGGGCTCGATGTCGGCGACCGTGTCATTGTCGACGCCGAACTCGGGCACCTGGCTCACGGCGTGCACCGCGCCGCAGATGTGGAGGGCGTCCTCCGGGGCGATCCCGCGCTCGCTCAGGGCCTGCTTCATGCGGGTCCACATGTACGCCTCGCGACGCTCGTCGCTGGCGCGGTCCGCGTCCGAGCGGCCCAGCCGCCGCAGCAGGCTGGCGACCAGGAACATCACCTGTCGGTAGGTCTTGTAGTCCGCGCCGAGCACCGCCTGCTCGACGTACTGGGACCACCACTCCTGGAAGTGCCGCACCCGGGCGTTGGCCAGCAGCACCTCCATGAACTCGGCCATGGTGGGCTCGAGGCGACCGACCTCGACGCCCAGGGCGGGCAGGTCGGGCTCCTCATCGTCACCGTCTTCGCCCTTTCGGCGCAGGGCCTCCTTCAGGGCGTCGTCTTCCTTGGGCATCCACTGGAAGATGTGGTCCGCGGAGCGGTCGACGAAGATGATCTCGCAGCCCGGGGTGTTCAGGGCGAAGGCGATGGCCTGAAACTCGGCGGAGAACTCCGTCAGGGGCATCACCACCGACAGGGGGGACCAGGCCTCCGGGAAGGCGCTGCCCTCGTGGGCGAAGGCCTGGAGGGCCACCGGCAGGGTGCAGTCCCGCAGGAGCGGCAGGGCGGCGGTCATGTCCTCGCAGCCCTCCATCAGGATGAGCTTGGGCGGCCGCTCCTTCAGGCGCCGCACCATGTGCACCGCGCTCGCGGGGGAGTGGTGGCAGACCGGGAAGATCTCCAGCCGCTCGCGGCTGGCGCGGGCGACGTCATCGACCATGTCGGTGAGCATGGTGGAGAGGTGTGAGGCGTCGTCGCTGAACGCCTCGGCGGCGGCCATGAGCTGCTGCCGAAGCGGCCCGAAGTCCGCTGAGTCGGTCGTTGTAGACATAGACGTTGTAGACATGGACGTTGTAGACATAGACGTTGTAGGCCTGGACATCGTGGGTACCTCGTCGCTACCGCTTGATGGAGGACATGGCCTTCTTGCCAGCCGCGGCGAACTCGCCCCAGTCGCCGCCGGCCTTGGCGCGCCTGTCGACCACCGAGTGCCAGAACTTGTTCATCACCGACACGTCCTCGGGCAGCCGGCGCACCAGCCCGCCGACCAGCGCGGTCGCCAGGGCGCCAGGCTCGAGATCGGCCTTGCCGAAGAACTGGCTGTGCAGCACGGCGTCCTCCAGCACGGCGATGGCCTCGGCGGTCGAGAGCGGGCTCTCCAGGCGCTGATCGTCGCTGGATGCGTTGGCGCTGGCGTCGCGCAGATCGGCGAAGGTCTGCACCAGGATGTCCAGCAGCGCGGGCGCGATCTCCACGTCGAAGGCGTTGCGCTTCAGGAGATCCGCGGTGCGGAACTTGATGATGCGCGTCTCGATCTTCTTGTTGGTGACGATGGGGATGTGCACGAAGTTGAAGCGGCGCTTCAGGGCGCTGGAGAGGTCGTTGACGCCCCGGTCCCGGCTGTTGGCGGTGGCGATGACGTTGAAGCCGGGCCTGGCGAAGACGATGTTGTCGTCGCTGAGCTCGGGGATGCTCACGTACTTCTCGCTCATGATGGAGATGAGCGAGTCCTGGACGTCGGAGGTGCAGCGGGTGAGCTCCTCAAAGCGCCCGATGACCCCGCCGCGCATGGCGGTCATGATGGGGGAGGGGATGAGGGACTCCTGGGACTGGCCCTTGGCGATGACCATGGAGACGTTCCAGGAGTACTTGATCTGGTCCTCGGTGGTGCCGGCGGTGCCCTGGACCACGTAGGTCGAGTTGCGGCACATCGCCGCGGAGAGCAGCTCGGCCAGCCAGCTCTTGCCGGTGCCGGGGTCGCCGATGAGCAGCAGGCCGCGGTCGCTGGCGAGGGTGACGATGGCGCGCTCCACGATGCCGGGATCGCCGTACCACTTCTGTTCGAGCTTGCGGCTCAGGCCGTCAGAGGGCGCGCTGCCCAGCACGAAGGCGCGGATCATGCGGGGGGAGAGCCGCCAGGTGAAGGGCTTGGGGCTGGTGTCCTGGCTCTCCAGCCAGTCGAGCTCCTCGGCGAACTTGATCTCGGAGGGGGACCGGAGGTGCTTGGTCTCGGCAGACTTGGTCATGACGCGTGCTCGCTAGAGGAGGTTCTTGAGTTCGACGATGAGCTTCTTGATGTGGCCGTTCAGGATGGGGTGACCCATGGCCTTCAGCCGCTGGCGAAACCAGTCGCTGACGCTGAAGTAGCCGCCGCTGGTGACGGCCCCGACGGGGATGAAGTGGCAGCCTGACTCGATGATGGCGCGGATGGTGTTGAGCAGCTCTTCGTTGCTGCCGCCCTCGTAGAAGTCGGAGATCAGCACCACGGCGGTGTTCTGAGGCTCAAGGATCTTCTTCCGGGCCTCCTCCAGCGCCAGCCGGATGTAGGTGCCGCCGCCGAGCTGGGTGCGCAGCAGCACCTCGAAGGGATCCTTGACCCACGGGGTCAGGTCCATCACCCGGGTGTCGAAGGCCATCAGGTGGGCGTCGACCTGGGGGAGCTGGGCGAAGATGGAGGCCAGGATGGTGCACTGGACCATGGCGTCGACCATGGAGCCGGACTGATCCACCACCACGATGAGGCGGGTGGGCGTCGTCTTGCGGGCGGTGTGGTGGTAGTACAGCCGATCGACGTAGAGCCTGCCGTCCTCCGGGTTGTAGTTGGGCAGGTTGCGCCAGAGGGTGCGCTTCAGGTCCAGGTTGCGGAACACCCGCTTGGGCGGCACGTCGTAGTCAATCTTGCCCTTGGGAGCCTGCTCCACCTGGAGCTTCAGCACCTCGGCCAGCTCGTCGACGAAGCGGTGGATGAGCTTCTTGGCGTTGTTCAGGGCGTCGCCCGAGAGGTTGGACTTGTCCCGGAGGAGCTGCTCCACGAGCGCCATGCTCGGCGTGAGCTTGTTGGCGAGCCGGTTGTCCTTGAGCACCTCGCGCAGCGCCATGCGCTGGACCAGCTCGCCCTCCATGGCCTTCAGGCCCTCCCGCAGCTCCTCCTCGCCCACGATGTGACCCGCGCCCGCGCCGTGTCCGCCGGTGGGGTCGCCGCCGCCGGCGCCGCCCTTGCCGCGGAGGCTCCCGGGCTGACAGCCGAAGGCCCCCTCCAGCCGCGCGACGTCCTTGGTCCACTGCTGGTAGGCGCCGGCGGAGATGACGGGCTGCTGGGTCTGCGGGCCGAAGACGTTCAGCAGCATCTTGGAGAAGAGCAGGTCGTTGCGGACGTTGATGGGCTCGTCGGGGAGGTTGCCGTCCTCGTCGGGCCTGGGGATGACGTTGTCCAGCTCCGCTTCGAGGTGGGGGTAGCGCTGGACCAGAGTGTCGAGGCCCATCTTGGGATCCAGCACGGCCTCGGGCAGATCGACGTCCTTCGCCAGGGCCTGGGAGGCGGTGTTCAGGTTCCTGGCGTCCTCCTCCACGTCGAAGATGCTGGCGAGCAGCCGCCAGTAGACGACCTGGCGCCGGTTCTGTTCGCGCTGGTCCCGGTCGCTCACGACTGGGCCCGCAGGATCTTGCTGGCGCGCTCGCGGAGGATGCCCAGGTTCGATGAGCCGGCGCTCTTGATGGAGGCCATGGCGTCGTCGCCGTTGTAGAAGTCGACGGTCTTGTTGCCCTTGATGTTGGTCTGGAGGGCGAGGGGCTGGAAGCTCCAGGCGCCGCCGTCGTAGCGCAGCAGGCCGAAGGCGCAGGCGGCGTTGGAGAGGGCGGCGTTCAGGTGAGCGCCCCGGTAGCCCATGCGATCGACGGCGACCGGCAGGCTGCCGCCGCCCACGGTCACGGTCTGGTCGCCCTTGCGGGCGCTGGTGGCCTCCAGCTCGCTCAGGTAGACGGGCTCGGCGATCTGGACCGGGTGCCGGTCGGCGGGGGCGGCGACGGGCCCGGGCAGCGCCTCGCCGACGGCGGCGGCCGGGGCGGCCTCGCTCCAGCTGAAGGCGGCCATGGACTCGCCGACCTTGGCGCCCTCCAGGACGAGATCGCCGCTGGGGAGCAGCGTCGCGTCGCTGACCCGGAGGATGCGCCGCTCGCCGATGGCGCGCATCAGCGGATCGTCCCCGTCGCCCAGCGCCTGCCAGGTGGCGGCGTCGAAGACCTGATCGACCTTCCAGGCGGTGCGCGAGACGCGGACCATGCGCGGCGTGTCCCCCTCGACCACGCCCCAGGCGGTGACGCTGACGGCGTTGGCGTGGGTGTTGAGCGCCGCGCCGAGGATGCGCACGTTGCCGCTGAAGGCCTCGCCGCCCGGGCTGGCGGGGGCGCCGAGGGTGCCCAGCATGGCGCGGCTCCAGAGGTCGACCCAGCGACTGAGCGGCAGAGCCGCGGCGTCTTCGATGGGCAGAGCGGCGGCGATCTCGCCGAGGGTGCCGGTGAGCAGCACGGAGAGGCGGGTCAGCTCGGGCTCGGCCTGGAGCTTCTCCAGGGTCGCCGCGAAGGGCACCACGGTGCCGTAGTCGAGCTGCCCGAAGCCAGCGAGCGCCAGCTCCATCAGCCACTGCTGGGTGCTCTCCAGCAGCGGCGCCATCTGCGGCGGGAAGGGCTCGGCGGGGGCCGCTGCGGGCGCGGCCTCGGGGGCGGCGCGGCCCAGCGCGGCGCGGACCTGCTGCACCAGCGCGTCGTGGATGGCGCCCTGGAGCGATCCGCGCGCGGCGGCGAGGGCCTCGAAGTGGGTGATGCCGTAGTCGCCGGCGGCCAGCGCCTCGGCGGCGGCCGCGACCGGCGCGGCGAGCGGGGTGCCGGTGAAGGTCTTCGCCAGGGAGGCGAGCGACGCGGCCTCGGCGTCACCCAGGCGGGCGAAGCCGTTCAGGAAGCAGGCGTCCAGGCTGTCCAGCAGCGCTTCGGCGTGGGTGACCCCCTCGGGGGGGGCTTGGAGAGCGTCAAACATGGTGCAGACTCCGGAGGTTCAGCCGTTGACGAACCAGGTCATCTCGGGGGTGGGCGCGGTGCTGGTGGGCAGCTCGACGTAGCGCAGGTAGTTCAGGAAGCGGGTGAAGGCGGCGCTGGCCTTCTCCTGGTGCTTGCCGCCGGAGATGTGGCGCAGCACGTCGGCGCCGCGCTTGATGGACGCGGGATCGCCGGCGAGCTGCAGGGAGCGGGCGACGCGCTCGCCGCCGTACTGCTTGACCGCCTCGTCCAGGAGGGACTTGATGTGCTTGCAGGGCCCGCCGCGCAGGCCGCCGCAGGGGCGGTTGTTGTTGGTGGAGCAGTTGTAGCTGGTGGTGCCAGCCTCGACGAAGCTGATGTACATGCGCCTGAAGTCGGACTTGCTCGACACCACACCCATGAGTCGATCGCCGAAGATCTCCACATAGGGCACGCTGCGGAGGTTGCGCTTGACGATCGCGGAGTCGGTCACGTGGATGCTGGTTCGGCTGTCACTCATCGGAGCTCCCGGGTGCCCGAGAACAGTACCGATACGCTCGCCTTGACGCAATCATATACCCGGTCAAAAAGTGACCGAACGGACAGGAGATGTCCGGCTATCCGACAGGCTTCCTGGCGACAGCGAGCCAGGCCCGGTTGAGGGGGGCGGTGACCGGGTGGGCGCGCAGGCGCGCCTCCAGCGCCAGCACCTCGTCCAGCTCCAGATCGCCGCCGGCCAGCTCAAAGGGCCCCGAGGGCACGTAGTGGGTCGGGATCAGCGCCTCGATCTCAAAGCCGGCGTCCGTCAGCAGCGCCCGCATGTCCGCCTCGGCGTAGGTGCGGATCCAGCGATCACCAGGCACATGGATGACCCCGGCGTCGGGGCCCTCGTCCAGCAGCGCGGGCAGGCTCCCCGCCGCGACGTCCAGCGCCGCCGCCCAGCCCCAGCGGGCCTCCACCGAGCAGAGCAGGGCGCCGCCGGGCTCCAGGACGTCAGCCACCCGCGCCAGCACGGCGGATGGATCCTCGGTGTAGCAGAGCACCTCCGCGGCGATCGCGCAGCGCACCGGCGCCAGCGACGGCAATGCCTCGCCGGTCGACCAGTGCATATCGATCTTCCCGGCACGACCCGCCGCGTGCTGTAGCGCGCGCCACAGCGACCGCAGGTCTGGATCGACCAGCTCGACCTCGCAGCCCCGGTCCATGAGCCAGGTGGTGAAGCGGCCCACGCCGCCGCCCAGATCCAGCACACGCTCGCCGGCGGAGGGCAGGTGATCGGCCCACCAGTGCAGATAGAGGGCGCGCTCCAGCAGCTTGTCGGCGTAGTTCGGGGCGCCCGGATCCAGGAAGTCCAGCCACTCCGGATTGTCCGTCCAGGCCCGGGTCATGCCGGCGAGGTTGTCGAGCGGCGGGGTGGGGGCCTCGCCGCCGTCGCGGAGCGCGATCAGCCGGGGATCGCCGGGGATCATCTCGAAGGCGGCGCCCGCCCAGGGGCGGAGATCCTCGCCGCTGAACGGCGGCTCGCCCACGAGGGGGCCTGTCACGCCTTCAGGGATCCATGCGTAGGAAAGAGACATCGGCTATCTTCCTGTTGAGCTGATCATCCCCCAACACCCTGGAGCACACGATGAACTGGCGCCCGTCGCCTCGGCCCAAGCCGACCCCCAAGAAGTAGCAGCTACTCTCTGACGTACGCGTCCGGGGCGCCGAGGAGCGCCTTGAGTAGCTCCAGCGTGATTGCGTGCCCTGGCCGCTCGGCCTCCAGGCGACCCTGGAGCCTTGCGCCCAGCAGGCCGAGATCACCCACGATGTCGAGCAGCTTGTGTCGGATGGCCTCATCCGGCGCGCGCAGGCCCTCGGGGTTGAGGATCTCATCCTCCCCGTAGATCACGGCGTTCTCCAGCGAGCCGCCGAGTCCGAGGCCGGCGTCGTGCATGGCCTCGACCTGGGCCTCGAAGCCGAAGGTGCGCGCCCAGGCCAGCTCCCGACCGAACTCGCCGTTGGTCAGCGGCGTCTCCATGGACTGCCGGCCGATCAGCGGGTGGGAGAAGTCGATGGTCGCGGAGATCTGCAGGGTGTCGCTCGGCAGCAGCCGCGCGAACCGAGCGCCGTCTCGGACCTCCACCGGCTTGCGGATCACCACCCGCGGCGCCGCGGCGGCCTGCTGCTCGCGACCCGCGGTCTCCAGCAGCGCCATCCAGGGCCGCGCGGAGCCGTCCATGATGGGCAGCTCGGGGCCGTGGACCTCGACCCGGACATTGTCCAGGCGCGATCCAGCGAGGGCCGCGACGAGGTGCTCGACGGTGGCGACGGTGGCGTCACCGGCGCCGAGCGTGGTCGCGAGCATGGTGTTGACCACGTTCTCGAACCGGGCAGGGACGGAAGGGATCTCAGGGAGATCCATCCGATAGAAGACCACGCCGTGGTTCTCGGGCGCGGGCCGCAGCGTCACCCGCGCAGGGCGCCCGCTGTGGAGTCCGACGCCTGACGCCGCTACGGCGGTCGCGATCGTGGCCTGTTGGGGGGGCATCTGGAGCATCGCCGGGAGCATAGCCCCCGGATCACCGACCGGCTACCGCTCGGAGGGCGGCGGGAGGCCTTGGACGCGGTCGCCAGCGCTGACGCCGTTGCGATCGAACCAGCCCCGGTTGACCTCCAGAGCGTAGAGGGCGTCGCCCTTGGAGGGCACCGAGCTGCGGTCGAAGGGGACCAGCGGCTCGATGTTCAGGATCTGTCCCTGGGCGTCCACGTAGGCGATGGAGAGCGGCAGCGGGGTGTTGTCCATCCAGAACGAGAGCTGCCGGGCGTTCGGGTAGATGAACAGCATGCCGACGTCCTCAGCCATCTCCTTGCGGTACATCAGGCCCCGGGCCCGCTCCCCGGGATCGTCGGCGAGCTCGACGTTGACGGCGTGCCCTGACACGTCCAGCGCGATCGTGGGTGGGCTGTGCTTGCAGCCCGCGAGGAGCAGGGCGAGGGTGAGGGTGCTCATAGGGGTTTAGAATAACTCCCGCTGCTCGACTTCTGTGGCGGCGGAGAGCCCCTTCAGCCCCAGGTGCTGGTAGCCGCGGCTCGTGAGGATGCGGCCCCGGGGGGTCCGCTGGAGGAAGCCCTGCTGGATGAGGAAGGGCTCGTAGACCTCCTCGATGGTGTCGGTCTCCTCGCCGATGGCGGCGGTGAGGTTGGAGAGGCCCACGGGGCCGCCGTCAAACTTCAGGGCGATGGCGCTCAGGATGCGGATGTCCATGGCGTCGAGCCCTTGCTCATCGACCTCCAGCCGATCCAGCGCGAGGCGCACGATGGGGAGATCGATCACCCCGGTGCCCTCGACGTCCGCGAAGTCGCGCACGCGCTTGAGCAGGCGGTTGGCGATGCGCGGGGTGCCCCGGCAGCGGCAGGCGAGCTCCCGGGCGCCCTCCTCGGAGATGCCGATCTGCAGCCTGGCGGCGCTGCGCTGGAGGATGAGCTGCAGCTCCTTGGGGGTGTAGAAGTCCATGCTGCACTGGATGCCGAACCGGGCCCGCAGCGGCGAGGTGAGCAGGCCCGCGCGGGTCGTCGCTCCGATCAGGGTGAAGCGGGGCAGGGGCAGGCGCACGGACTGGGCGCCCGGGCCGGTGCCGAGCACCATGTCGAGCTGGAAGTCCTCCATCGCGGGGTAGAGCACCTCCTCGACCGCCCGGTTCATGCGATGGATCTCATCGATGAACAGCACCTCGCGCTCCTGGAGGTTGTTCAGGATGGCGGCGAGATCACCGCCGCGCTCCAGCGTGGGCCCGGCCGCGATGCGGACCTCGACGCCCAGCTCTTCGCCGATGATGTAGGCGAGGGAGGTCTTGCCGAGCCCCGGCGGGCCCGCGAGGAGCACGTGATCCATGGCCTCGCCGCGACCCAGCGCGGCGCGGATGTAGATCTTCAGGTTCTCCTTGATCTTCGTCTGACCGACGTACTCGTCGATGTTGCGGGGGCGGAGCGCCGGGTCGAAGGGTTCGTCGGCGACGGGATCGATTTCGCGGTTCATTGCAGAGGCTCCTGAATCAGGGGGCGGCGCCGGAGAGGATCTTGAGGCTGGCGCTCAGTCGCTTCTCCAGGGACTGCTCGTCGAGGCCGTGGGTCGAGAGGCCCGCCAGCGCCTGATCGATCTCGGACTTGCGGTATCCGAGCTGGGCGAGGGCGAGGGGCAGCGGATCAGCGGGCTTGGGGGACGGCGCGGCGACGCCAGGGGCGGTGGGGAGGAAGGCGACGTTGAGCTTGCCCTTCAGCTCCAGGGCGAGGCGCTGGGCGGTCTTCTTGCCGACGCCGGGGATGCCCACGAGGGTGCGGACGTCGTCGGACTCCACGGCGCGCACGAGCTCGTTGATGCTCAGCGCGCTCAGCGCGGCCATGGCGAGCTTGGGGCCCACGCCGGAGATGGTGATGAGGGTCTGAAAGGCCTCGCGGGTGTCGGCGTCGGTGAAGCCGAAGAGGGTGATGGCGTCCTCGCGCACCTGGGTGGAGATGGAGAGGGTGAGGTTCTCTCCGACCCGCAGCTCCTGGGCCCGCCGGGAGGTGACCTGGACCAGGTAGCCGACGCCGTTGACGTCGATGAGAGCCCAGTCCTTTCCCAGCTCGGCGAGCTGGCCTCGCAGTCTTCCGATCATCGGTCTTGTCTCCTGACGGCGACGTGGTGTCGGCCGTGGGCGATGTGGGTGATGGCGATCGCCAGCGCGTCGGTGGCGTCGGCGGGTAGATCCAGGGTGCGGCCGAGCAGCATGCCCACGACGCGGGCGATCTGGGTCTTGTCCGCGCGGCCGGTGCCGGTGACGGACTTCTTGATGGTCATGGCGTTGTATTCGTAGATGGGCAGCTCGCTCTGGGCGGCGGCGAGGAGGGCGACGCCGCGGGCCTGACCCAGCCGGAGGGCGGACTCCGAGGACTTGTGCCGGAAGATGGACTCGATGGAGACCTCCTCGGGGGAGTGCTGCTCGATGACCTCGCGCAGACCGGCGTAGATGGTGGCGAGGCGGGTGGGGACGGGGTTTCGGGGCTTGGTCTTGATCACCCCGGCGGCGATGAAGTGGTACCGCCCACGGTGCTGGTTCACCAGGCCGTAGCCGGTCGCGCGGGAGCCGGGATCAATGCCTAGGACGAGCATCTTTGGCCTGTGGAGCTGGGGATCAAAGATCCCTTATCGGATGTGATCGGAGCGGGGAAGGCGCTGGCGGGGTGGCCCGGACAGTTTCTGGCAATCGCCAGCGTAACGCCCCGCTCGCCCCTGCCGGCAGGGACGCTACACTGCCGGCTGTGGCACACGTCGTACTCCTCGCTCTGCTGATGGCCTGCAGTGACAAGCAGCCCCACGAGACCGCCTCGCCCGACAGCGCCACGGGCGTCGACAGCGCACCGGGCGCCGACGACACCGCCCCTGGTGACGACACGGTCGTGACCGGCGAGACCGGCGAGACCGGCGAGACCGGCGAGACCGGCGGCGCGGGAGAGACCGGCGAGACCGGCGACACCGCCGCGCCGACCACCCCCGCGACGCTCGACGCCGGCGGCCGCGTGACCTGCGCCGACCCCACCGCGCGGACGACCGAGGGGCCCTTCTACCGGGCTGACGGCGGCACCAGCTGGCGGGAGGGGCAGCTCCGCATCGAGCCGGGCGAGGACGATCCCAGGGATCGGGGCGTCACCGTGGCGGACTTCAACGGCGACGACCTGCTCGACATCTTCCTGGCCAACGTCGGCAGGGACCAGCTCTACATCGGCTACCCCGGCGATATCTGGATCGACGAGACCAGCGAGCGCTGGATCAGCGAGGGCCGGCCCACGGTCTCCGCCCCGGCTGTCGACATCGACGACGACGGCGACCTCGACCTCTACACGGTCAACCGCGGCGGCGAGGACGCGCTGATGCTCAACGACGGCGCGGGCCACTTCAGCCCGGCGCCGACGCAGCCGACCGCCGGCGACTCCAACGCCTGCGCGGCGTTCGGCGACATGGACGGCGACGGCGACCTCGACGTCTTCACCGGCGGGCATCAGATCCTCGCCGGCGCCGACGTCAGCGAGGGCGAGCTCGGCGAGATCGCGTCCGCCGGGCTCCACGAGAACGACGGCGGCGTGCTCATCGACCGGTCCGAGCGCCTGCCGGAGTCCGCGCACGACGGCTACACCTTCGCCGCGGGCTGGCACGATCTGGACGCCGACGGGGACAGCGACCTCTACATCGTCAACGACTTCGGTCAGCGGGCCCGCCCCAACGTGATGCTGCGGCAGGAGGCGGGGGCCTTTAGCGACGCCTCTGACGAGAGCGGCCTGGGCTTCGCCGCCCGGGGCATGGGGCTCTCGGCGGGTGACCTCAACGACGACGGGCGCCCGGACCTCCTGGTCACGGACTGGGACACCCTCTGGCTGATGGAGAGCCTGCCGGATGGAACCTTCTACAACAGCGCGCTCTCCAGGGGCCTGGCGCCGGTGGGGGACCAGCACGTGGCCTGGGGAGCCGAGCTGGTCGACGTGGACAACGACGGCGCGCTGGACGCGGCGGTGGCCTACGGCTTCCTGAACGCCGAGTCGTCCGACGATCTGGGCAACGCCGAGGCGCAGCCCGACGCGCTCTTCCGCCAGCGCGAGGACGGCTCCTTCGACGACGTGGCGATGTCCTACGGGCTCGCTGACGATCGGCTGAACCGCGGCTTCGCGGTGGCCGACATCAACCGGGACGGCTGGCCGGATCTGGTGAAGGTGGCGCTGGATGGCCCCGCCCACGTGATGCTGAGTCGCTGCGGCGAGGCCGCCTGGCTGTGGGTGGACCTGGAGCAGCCGGGGGCCAACCGGGACGCGGTGGGCGCGCGGGTGGAGGTAGCGGCCGGGGGGCGGATCTGGCGCCGTTGGATCCAGGGATCGAACACCAACTACGGCGGCATGGGGCCGCTGGAGGTCCACTTCGGGTTGGGCGACATCGAGCGGGTGGACGCGGTGACCGTGATCTGGCCGGACGGTGAGTCCTCGCGCTTTGGTGACGTCGAGACCCGGCAGCGCCTGCGGGTTACCCGCCTCTCGAACTGAACCCGGGAGGCCCCATGCTGACGGTCGATCCCCACCCTGATCTGGAGCTGCGCGCCTTCACCGCGACGCTCTCCGCCCCGCTGGGCGAGGTGCCGAGCCCGGCGTGGCTCACCGACGGCCTGCGGCTCGACGCTCCGGCGCCCATGACCCGCGGTGAGGACGTGCGCGCGGCGGCCCGGAACCTCCTGCGGCACGGCGGCTACAAGCCCACCGGGCGCGGCAAGCCCGCCAGCGAGTACCTGGTGAAGGCGGCCGGGAACGAGACGCTGCGCAGCATCAACGCCGCCGTCGACGCCTGCAACGTCGTGAGCCTGCACAGCGGGCTCCCCATCAGCGTCGTTGATCTGGACGCGATCTCGCCGCCGCTGCGGGTGGGGCTGACGGCGGCCGGCGTGCGCTACGTCTTCAACCCCTCGGGGCAGGAGCTCGACGCCTCGGGGCTCCTGAGCCTGCGCGACGCCGAAGGCCCCGTGGCCAACGCCGTCAAGGACTGCCAGCGCACGAAGACCCACGACGGCAGCCGCCGCCTGCTGTGCCTCGTCTGGGGTACCAACGCGCTGCCTGGGCGAGCCGACGAGGCCGCCGCGTGGTACCGGTCGCTGTTGGAGCGCCTGGGCGCTGCCGTGGAGGTGCTGTGAGCCGAGAGAGCCTGACCTTCTTGTTGATTCAAGCCCGCAAGCTGGATGACCCCGTCCGCGGCGAGGAGATCGACGCCTTCGCCGAGCGCGCCGGGGTGAGCCGCGAGCGCATCCGCCCGGTGGACATGACCCGCGACAAGCTGGGCATGTCGGTGACCGAGGGCGTGGACGCCGTGCTGGTCGGCGGCGCCGGTCAGTACTCGGTGCTGGACGACGATCCCGGCATTCGGGGCGGCATCGACTTCCTGGGCGAGCTGGCCTGTCGGGGCTTCCCGACCTTCGCCTCCTGCTTCGGCTTCCAGGCGCTGGTGCTGGCGCTGGGCGGCGAGGTCATCTGCGACGAGGACAACGCCGAGGTGGGCACCTTCGAGGTCTCGCTCACCGACGAAGGCGCGGCGGATCCGGTGTTCGGCGGTCTGCCCCCGAGCTTTCAGGCGCAGGAAGGCCACAAGGATCGCGCCTCGGTGATGCCCGCGGGCGTGCTGAACCTCGCGCGGTCCGAGCTGGCGCCCTACCAGGCGCTGCGCGTCATCGGGAAGCCGGTCTACGCCACTCAGTTCCACCCGGAGCTGGATCAGGCCTCCCAGAAGCTGCGCTTCGAGCGCTACATGCCGGAGTATGGGCGACTGTTCGGTGAGTCGGAGGCCCTGCGCATCATGAACGGCATCGCGCCGAGCCCCGCGACCCGCGGCCTGCTGGACAAGTTCGTTCGGCGGATACTGCTCGGAGAGTCGTAGATGGGCGGCGCGGTCGCTTGCGGCAGCTCCTACGCCGCTGACGCGGGGCGGCTGGCCCTGGAGGCCGGCGGCAACGCCGTGGACGCGGCGGTGGCGTCTCACCTGATGTCCTGCGTGGTGGAGCCCGGGCTGACCGGCCTCGGCGGCGGCGGCCTGTCCATGATCCGCATGGACGGAAAGGTCACCCTCTGCGACATGTTCGGCACCGTGCCCGGCCTGAGCGGCCACCCCCGCGGCGAGCTGACCATGGAGCGGGTGGTCATCGACTTCGGAAACGCAACCCAGGTCTTCCACATCGGCCCCGCCTCGGTGACCGTGCCCGGCGTGGCCGCTGGGCTCTGGGCGATCCATCAGCGCTGGGGGCGGGTGCCCCTGCCGGAGCTGGCCGCGCCCGCCGTCGCGGCGGCCCGCCAGGGCGTGCGGGTCGACGCCATGATGGCCAGGGCGCTGGCGCTCCTGTGGCCCATCTTCTACCGCTACGGCGGCCTCCATGAGCTCTATGGCCGGCAGCGGGCGGACGGGACGTTCTCCTCGCGCCTCGAGGGCGACCTCCTCAAGTGTCCGCCGCTGGGAGACACCCTCGAGCGGCTGGCGCTGGAGGGCCCGGACTTCCTCTACAAGGGGGACGGCGCGCGGGCGATGCTCGATCTGCTGGGTGAGCACTCCTGGGTGAGCGCCGCCGATCTCGCCGCCTACCACGTCCGCTTCCAGGACATCTCGCCCATCCGCTTCCGGGGCGCGCAGGTCTGGCTCCCGGATCGCCCCAGCGTCGGCGGGCTCCTGGTGAAGTCCGGGCTGGCGCTCCTTGAGGCTGGCGGGCGGCTGCCCGGTGACCTGGGCTTCGACGAGGTGGAGCGGCTGCTGGCCGTGCTCGGTCGCCTCGACTCCGAGCGCGGCGAGGGCTTCCGGACGGGGTTCTTCGAGGAGGGCTTCGAGGACCGCTTCATCGCGGCCTGCAAGGCGGGCTTCACCACCCACCACTCGGCGGTCGATGACGAGGGCAACGCCGTCTCCACCACGACCTCCCTGGGCGAGACCGCCGGGCTGATGGTGCCGGAGACCGGGGTGGTGCTCAACAACTTCCTGGGCGAAGAGGACGTCAACCCGCCGGACGTGAACCGTCCGGTCGGCGAGCGCCTGTTCACCATGTGCTGCCCCACGATCGCGGCGCGGGACGGGCGGGTCGAGGTGATGGGCACCGGCGGCTCCAGCCGCATCCCCACGGTGATCCTGCACGGGCTGCTCTATCGCCTGGAGCGGGGCTGGCCGCTCGAGCGGGTGACGGCGGCGCCGCGGGTGCACCTGGAGGGGCACACCTTCGCCCGCCTGGAGACCCACGGTCGCCCCGAGGGGGTCGACGAGGCGCTGCGCTCGGTGGGCTGGACGGTGGACACGCTGGCCCCGGACAACCTGTACTTCGGCGGCCTCACGGTGGCCTCGGCTGGGCCGGACGGCTGCGAGGGGGCCGGTGATCCGCGCCGCCACGGGGTCGCTGTCACAGTCTGACGAGCGCGGACAGTTACTGTCCTGAGGGTGTCGCGACCGCCGCGCATGGGGGCTAAATTGTGAGGGTCTCCGCCGTCGCGAGTGTGCTCATGTTCAACAAGGTCATCCTCTTCGGGCGCCTCTCCGAGCCCCCGGAGCCCTACCGCAAGCGCAACAACCTGCCCGCCTGCCGCCTGCGGGTGGAGACCCGGGTGAGCGTGCCGTGGCAGCGCCGGGAGCACCGGGAGTGGACGACGGTGCGGGTGTTCGGCGCGCAGGCCGAGCGCGCCCGCCGGCTGAAGGAGGGGGATCGGGTGAGCGTGGAGGGCATGCTCTGGACGAACCGCGCGCCCTCGACCGGCGACCGCCGCGCGCTCACCGAGGTCATCGCCGATGACATCCGCCGCCTGGACGACAGCGCCGACACCAGCGGCGAGCAGGCCGCTTAAAGCCTACTCGGCGGGGGTCACGCAGAGGCCGTCCGCGACGACGTGGACGGAGTTGACGCCGTCGTTGTCGCAGGTGTCGGAGGTGTCCGTCTTGTGAAAGGCGGGGCACTCACCGGCGCGGTAGAGCGGGCAGTAGTGGTTGAGCGTCAGCGTGTTGGAGCCCGCGTCCAGCCAGAAGGTGCCGATGTAGATGCGGGAGCCCGAGGGGAGGGGGCCGTAGTTGTCGGAGTCCGAGACGATCCAGTCGTAGCCGCAGTTGGCGTAGACGGGCTCTCCGCCGGTGTTGGTGGCGTTGGAGACGCGCACATAGCCGCTCTCGTTCCACTGGGATGAGCCGGACTCCGCGATGGAGTAGTCGTAGATGTGGAAGTAGCCGGAGTCCGAGGCCGTGAGGGTGGCCGTGGCGGCGGTGGAGTCCCAGCTCAGCACGTAGATCTCGCTGGGGCTCATGCTGACGGTCGCGCCGTCGGGGCACTCGTCCGTGATCTCGACGGGCGGCCCATCCCGGGGGGGCTCGCCGGTGTCGTCGCCGCCGCCGTCGCCGCCGTCGCCGCCGTCCGTGCCGCCGTCCGTGCCGCCGTCTCCGCCCCCGTCCGTGCCGCCGTCTCCGCCCCCGTCTCCGCCGCCGCTGTCGTCGTAGCCCCCGCCGTCGTCGTCACCGCCGCCGCCGTCGCCGCCGGGGCTGCCGCTGCCGCCGTCGTCGCTGCCCCGATCGCCAGGGCTGTTGACCGTCGCGGTGTCGACGCCGGAGACGTCGCCGTCGTTCTTCAGGTCGTATTCGCTGCACCCTGTGCTCAATGCCAGAGCGGTGGCGAGCAGGAGCGTCATGGGGACTCCGAGTCGGTGCGCCCCCGGAGGATACAGCATGTCTCTATCGGGTATGTCTCTATTGGGTGCCCACGCTGTAGATCTTCATCATGTTGGTCGCGCCGGACATCGGGGTGTTGCCCGCCAGCACCACGACCTCCTGCCCCGGCCGCAGGTAGCCCTTCTCCAGCAGCACGCGCTCTCCCTCTTGGAGGAGCTCGTCCGTACCAATCACCTTGGGCACCTTCACGGGCACGACCCCCCAGGCCAATGAGAGCCTGTCGAGCACGGTGTCCGAGGGGGTGAGCGCGAAGATGAGCCCCCGCGGGCGGGAGCGGCTGGCGGCGATGGCGGACTGCCCGGACCAGGTGTAGACCACCATGGCGCGGTTCACCTCGGACACGGCGTAGCAGGCGGCCCGGTAGATGGTGTGCGCCGGGCCGGCGAGCAGGGGGAGGTCTTCCATGGACGGGGGGCGGAAGAAGGAAGAGGTCTCGGCGGCGCGCGAGATGCGGTCCATCACGGCCACCGCCTCGACCGGGTAGAGGCCGGCGGCGGTCTCACCGGAGAGCATCACCGCGTCCGTGCCGTCCAGGATGGCGTTGGCGACGTCGGTGGTCTCCGCGCGGGTGGGGCGGGAGTTGCGCTCCATGGAGTCCAGCATCTGGGTCGCGGTGATGGAGAGCACCCCAGCCTGGTTGGCCTGCTCGATGAGCTGCTTCTGGTGCATGGGCACCGTCTCCAGCGGCACCTCGACCCCCAGATCCCCGCGGGCGACCATGATCACCTCGACGGCGGCGAGGATCTCGTGGATGTTCTCCAGGGCCTCGGGCTTCTCGATCTTGGCCACCACCGGCATCTGGGGCGCGCCCAGCGCGGTCAGGCGCGCCCGGAGCTGGTAGACGTCCTCGGCGCGACGAACGAAGGACAGGGCCACGAAGTCCACCCCCGCGGCCACGCCGGCCTCCAGATCGCCGATGTCCTTCTCGGTGAGCGACGGGGCGGAGACGTCGACGCCCGGCAGGTTGATGCCCTTGTTGGAGCCCAGCGCGCCGCCTTGGATGATGCGGATCTCCACCTCGGCAGGGCTGACCTCCGTGTTGACGCGCAGGACCTCTCCGGACAGCGCGCCGTCGGCGAACATGACCTGGGAGCCCACGACGACGTCGTCCGCCATCGCGGGGTAGGTCGTGCCGCAGCGCCGCCCCCGGCCGATGACCTCCTTGTCCATCACCACGGTCAGCGTGTCGCCGTCGTCGAGCTGAAGCGGCGCGTCCATCTTGCCGGTGCGGATCTTCGGGCCCTGGAGATCCAGCAGGATCGCCACGGGGCGATCGAGCTTGCTGGCGGTCCGACGGATGCGCGCGACGTCCTGACGGATCACCTCGTGGGAGGCGTGCGAGCAGTTGATCCGGCAGACGTTGACGCCGGCTCTCAGCAGCGCTGTCAGCGTCTCTTCGTCCCTCGAGACGGGGCCGATAGTGGCGACGATCTTGGTGCGCCGGGTGTAGCTGGGGCGATAGGGCTCGACCATGGTGGACTCCGTTGGCGACATGACCCCTGGGGATCGGCTGCTAGCAGATACCCGGTTGGTCGTCGGTCGCGCGTTGACAACGCACGCGCATCTTCTCACGGCGGGGGAGGTGGTGGTGGCCGAGCGCCTGCTGGCGCTGTCCGGACCGCCGGGGCGGGCGTGGGCGAGGCTGGTCGGGCGCAAGCGCTCCGTGTTCCGTCCGCTCCGGGTCGGCTGGGACGATGTGCCGGACACCGCGGCGGCGGTGGCGGCCCTGCGAGCGCAGGATCTCGTCCACAGCGGGGTGCCCTGGGATCAGCGCCTGCCGCTCTTCACCGTGCCGGAGCTGAAGGCTGGCGCGGCGCGGCTGGGGCTGCCGGTGTCGGGCCGCCGGGCGGAGCTGGAGGCGCGGCTGGTGGGCCAGGCGGGCTGGTCGGACGAGCCGGTCCTCCGGGTGGGCTACCGCCGGCTGCTGAGCCGGCTGGAGCTGCTGGCCTTCGCGACGCCCTTCCGGGATCGCTCCGCGGTCACCCTCGATCGCCTGGGGGTGATCCAGCGGGCGAAGTACACGCCGACGGGCGGGCCGTCGCTCTTTCCGGATCGGGCGGGGCTGAAGGCGCTGGAGGCGGCGATGGTCGCGCCGGAGACGGTCGATCCAGAGGCGCTCCTGGACGCTGTGCAGTCCAGCGCGCCGCGACCGACCTGGCTGCGGCGGCTGGATCCGCGGCGCTGGCAGGCGCGGCTCCTCTTCGAGGCGGCGCAGGCGGTGGAGCGCGCGGGGGAGCTGGAGCGCGCCGAGGCGCTCTACTCGGGGCTGCTGGAGGCCTCCAGGCCGGGGATCGCGGTGGCGGAGGGGCCGCTGGTGAAGCGGCTCGCGCTGACCCGCGAGCGCCTGGGCAGGCCGGCGGACGGGGCCGCGGTCTGTGCGGCCTGGCGGGATCGGATCACGGCGGAGGAGCAGCCCGCGCTGGAGCGCACGGGGCGGCGGCTCGCCAGGAAGGCGAAGCAGCCCTGGCGTCCCGCGCGCCCCCTCCAGGCGCCGCCCGTGCGCCGACTCCAGCTCCCCCCGGGGCCCAAGCTGCGGGGGCGCCCGACCTGGGGCGAGCCGCCGCTGCCGGTGGAGGCGGCGGTGATCCGCTCGCTGGCGCCCCGGCGCGCGCTCCACAGTGAGAACTGGCTGTGGACGACGCTCTTCGGGCTGGTCTTCGACGCTCTCTACTGGGCGCCGGTGCCCGGGATGCTGCCGGCCGCGGCGCTGAGCGGCCCCCTGGACCTCGGCACCTCGGCCTTCGTGGAGCACCGCCGAGAGCTCTTCGAGCAGCACCTGGAGCGGGTGCTGGCCGGTGAGGCGCCGGAGATGCTGCGGGCGACCTGGGACGCGCGGGAGGGGCAGCGGGTGCGGGGGGTGGCCTGGACCGTCGTGGACCGGGAGACCCTGGCCGAGGCCGCGCTGGGGCTGGGCGGCGCCGTGCTGGCCGCGGTGCTCAGGCGGCTGGGGGAGGAGGGCTGGAAGGCCGCGCGCGGGCTGCCCGATCTGCTGGTGCTGCCTGGACCCGCCGGCCGCCTCTCCGGGGCTGTGCCGGCGACGCTGGGAGCGGGCGCGCTGCTGGCTGAGATCAAGGGGCCCACGGACAGCCTCCGGGACGCCCAGCGGGTGTGGCTGGATGCGCTGATTCGGTCCGGCGCTCGTGTGGAATTGTGGAACCTCAGTGCCGATAGGGAATCTTGACCCCCTCGGATTGCTATGCCCTCTGGATCACTGAGACGGATCGACGCCGCGCTGGTGGTCTTATGCCTTGTGGCAGTGGCCGCCCTGGGGGCGCTCCTGCTGAGCGCGGACCTGACCCGGCGCGCGGTGGAGGAGCAGTTTCAGGGGGAGCAGCTGGTGCTCGCCGACGCTCTGTCCCGGCAGGTCGAGGACGCCATCAAGGACGCCATCGAGGCCCTCGACAGCGTTGACCTGAGCGAGCTGCCGGCGGCGGAGGAGGACATCCCCGGATGGCTCGCCGTCCAAGCCTGGGTCTACGAGATGCCCTACGCCTCCCGGGCGAGGGTGCGCGGCCCGGACGGCATCATCAGCGAGCTGGGCTCGGGCAAGAGCTGCGAGCCGACGACGGCAGGGGTGCGCCTTATCCTGGACGATGACTGCCTCTCCAAGGGCATCCTGGTGGTCCGGGGGCCGGTCGAGGACGGCCTGCAGGTGGAGACGCTGATCTGCCTGACGAAGATCTACGATGGGATCCTGGCGCCGGCTCAGCGGCGCAGCGGCTACGCCTGGATGCTGGGCCCGGGCCGGCGCATCCTCGGCTCTCCCGACCACGAGCACATCGGCTCGAGGCCCTTCGAGGGGGTGACCAGCACCTCGCTGAGCGCCATGCTGGAGGCCATGGTCGACGGCGAAGCCGGAATCGGTGAGTACCCCTGGCAGGACACCCGTCGGCTGGCTGCCTACAGCCCCATCAAGGTGCACCCGGGGGGCATCTCACTGGCGGTCTCCGACGACGCCTCCGAGGTCACCGGTCGGGTGCGGGAGGTGCAGCAGATCCAGCTGGGCGTCGGCGCGGTGGTGCTGGCCGCCGCGCTGGCGGCGGTGGTCCTGTTCTCGGATCAGCGTCGGCGCTCCCTGGAGAACGAGAAGGAGTCCCTCAGCCGTCAGCTGTCGCTGGAGCGGGCGGCGGCCCACAGCGAGCGCCTGGCGCGCATCGGCACCCTGACCGCCGGGGTCGCCCACGAGATCCGGGGGCCGCTGACGGTGCTGAGTATGCTGGCGGACGAGCTGCGCGAGGATGATCCAACGCTGGGGCCGCTCATGGACGAGGCCGTGGACCGGCTCCGCCAGATCAGCGAGGATCTGACGAGCTTCGCCCGCCGGGGTGAGGACGAGGGCTGCAGCGTCTGTGATCCGGAGGCTGCGGTGCGGGTCGCCGCGCGAATGGCGAAGCCCCGAATCCAGACGGGGCGGAACCTGCCGGTGGAGCTGGGGCCGATGCCGCAGGTGACGATGGACAAGGGCCGGCTGGTGCAGGTGTTGATGAACCTGCTGTTCAATGCAGGGGACGTGACGGGGGAGGGCGACACGATCCGGGTCATCGGCTGTTCCCGTGACGGCGGCGCGGAGCTCCGGGTGGAGGACAACGGTCCCGGGGTGCCCGAGGCGCTCTGGGAGCAGATCTTCGAGCCGTTTGTCACGACGAAGGGGGACGGTGAGGGGACGGGGTTGGGGCTGTATCTCTGCCGACAGATGATTCAGGCGGCTGGTGGAACGCTGGCGCTGGATACCTCCTTTTCGTCGGGGGCGGCTTTTGTTGTCTGGTTGCCGGAGGCGGTGTCTTTGGAGTCTCGGGAAGCGGTTTAGTTGGGGTTGTCGGGTTTGTTGGGATTTGGTTGGTTTATCGGGATTTGGTTGGTTTATCGGGATTTGGTTGGTTTTCGGGATTCGGTTGGTTCGGCTCGGTTTGACAGGTGTTTTTGGTGACGCTTCGATCGGTCTCGGCAGTCGCGGGCTCGTAGTTTGAGCGTCACGGCAAGGCGCCGTCGTTCTGCCTGTTGGGTCGTTGGACTTCCCGACCGTCTTGGGCGGCGCGGTGCCCCTTGGGAGATTCGACGTGTGCTCGCTGCGCTAACGAATCCCCGGACGAGCCGTCAGTATCAAGTCGACAAGGTTGGGTGGCCGGTGCCGTGCAGCTTGCGTCACACACGCCCGAATCTCCCTGGTCGGGGCACTTCGCCTCACTGGTCCCAGTGCGTCCTCAGCTCGCAGGCAGACGACTGAGCGCTTGTAGCCTTCCAGGATCGACTGGAGGTAGCGAGGGCGTTCCTCTCGCTGACGGAGCCTCACCGCCCTGGTCGACAACGGC
>Ga0316204_10002614_pt1 | contig 39889 bp, 40 predicted proteins | sample 6monrhotite_MG_2_FD_205661 | JGI IMG/M metagenome (GOLD analysis project Ga0316204, IMG submission 205661) | Microbial mat bacterial communities from mineral coupon in-situ incubated in ocean water Damariscotta River, Maine, United States -... | ecosystem: Environmental > Aquatic > Marine >...
TTGTCCACGGAGCCTTTCTCCACTAAGCGTAATGCTGATTGCGACATGATCCCCACTCCAATGTTTCATAGAGGTTTAAGTTGTTCAATGACGACAGCATGTACTCACTTTGTTCTCATTGTCCAGAAAAAATTTAATATATTGAAATAAAACGATTATTTGCACCATGTTCTCATCATGTTCACTTTTTTTTACGAATAAGTACATCGTGACGTTCAAAGCTGTATTGGGGATACAGATCGATGCGGATCGATTCGGGCTGTCAGGTCATCGACACCGGATCGACAGACATTCGTGGTTCGAGGCATTGTTTCAATCTGACGGCGGATGCGGAACAAACTGACGCTTGCGCGTACAAAAGGTTATTCCAGGAGCGAGCAACCATTTTTCAACACATGCGGATTGCTGTATGCACCCGAAGCCAACACCATGACCATCGGGTGCAATCGCTAACCCGCCTTGATCGACAACAGCCATATCCGCTGCGCGCTATCGCCTCAAATAAGGTGTTTAAAATCGTCCCATCTACCTACAAGTGTTATATATCAAAGACATGTTTTTTCATGAAAACAACATATACAATGATATCAAAATTGCTTTTGATAAAGGGATCGTTATGTCTGAAAACAGCGAAAAATGCAGCGACGCCGTCATCAAACTTCTGGCCGAAGGGGCTTACCATGAGGCCAAGAACACCGGACATAGCGAAGGCAACGGACAGACCGTCGATAAACTTGCCGCAGTTTTAGAAGAAAACGACCGAGAAAACCTCAAAGGCACCATTCAGGTGGCCATTGAATGCGGCGATGCGATGGTCAGCATCGCTGAAATGACCCGCGACGTTCACGAGGTCAACAACCGTTCCCAAGCGATCGCCGCCGCCGCAGAAGAAATGGTCGCGTCCGTCAAAGACATCGCCCACACCAGCGAAGCCGCCGCCGCCGACGCCAACACCGTCGAAGCCAGCGCGCATGATGGTTTGCAGTCCGCCGAGCTCGCCGTGGAAACGATGCACAACATCGCCAAAGCGGTCAAAGACGCCGCGGCGCAAGTCGACAGCCTGGCCGAGGCCTCCGCCCAAATCGGCCAAATCGTCGAAAGCATCGAAGCCATCGCCAAGCAAACCAACCTTTTGGCGCTCAACGCCACCATCGAGGCCGCGCGCGCCGGTGACGCCGGCAAAGGCTTCGCCGTGGTCGCGGGCGAAGTCAAAAACCTCGCCAACCAGACCGCCCAGTCCACCGACGATATCCGCAATCGCATCGGCCATCTGCGCACCGAAATGTCGACCATCGTGACGTCGATGGAGGCTGGCGCCAAAGCGGTGCAAGAAGGCGAAGAGGTCATCGCCGCGACCGGCGACGGCATGCGCGCCATTGGCGACCAGATCGCCGGCGTGACGTCGAAGATGCAAGACATCTCGTCGATTTTGGCGCAACAAAGCGAAGCTTCGACCGAGGTCGCCCAAGGCGTGACCATGATCGCCGATATGTCGCGGCGCAACTCCGAAGAAATCAGCCGCGTCGCCGATGCCATGGACAAAGCCAACGCGGTGATTGTTGATCGTGTGCAGACCCTGGGCGCACGCGACATCGATTATAAAGTCGTCTACTTGGCCAAGTCCGATCACACCACGTTCAAGAAAAACGTCATGGACACCCTGATCGGGCGCAAATCGTTGAACGCCGACGATCTGGCCGATCACCACAATTGCCGCCTGGGCAAATGGTATTACGCCGTGACGGACGCCGCGATCAAAAACACCACCGCCTACAAACGCATGGAAGAGCCCCACGCGCGGGTTCACGATTTTGGCAAGGAAGCCTTGCGCACTCTGCACAGCGGTGACATGGACGCTGCCCTGGCGGCGGCGGGCAGCATGGAAGCGGCCTCCAAAGACGTGCTGTCGCTTCTTGATGAACTGGCGACCGAACTCGGACATTAAGCTGAACTGCTGACACCCCCAAAGAAATGAGACGCGGTCCCACTTGGCGGTGTGATCGCGTCTTTTTTTTGGTTTTGAGCCTCGCCCTCTCCATGAACGCAAGCTGAATTGCGCCTTCAGTACGCGTTCAGTGACGCTTTGCTAGGTTTGTGACATCAGGAAACGTCACCGTTTGGAGAGAGCCAATGCTGAAAAAAATGATGCAAGACACGATGATCGCCGGTTTCGCCATCAGTCTGCTTTCGGGCGGCTTCATGGTCATGACGGCACGTGTACTGGGCGCGGCTTAAGGGCCGCCTCAAACAAATGCGCATTTCAAACCGTTTTCAAACTCAGTTTCTTAAAATTTGGCACGCGATCTTTTCCGGCGGCTTCATCGTCGCCTACGTCACCGACGACGTGTACGCCATGCACCTGTTTTCCGGCACCGTCGTTTTGGGCGCGGTCGCGGTGCGCGTGCTGGTTGGCTTACTGGCCCGAGAGAAATCTCCGCTCGCCCTCACCAATCCGATGGACGCCACCCGGCTATGGTGGGACCGCGTGTCCAGCGGCGCAAAAGCCCGCAACCCGCTCCATGCCTGGCTAGCCGCCGCCCTGCTCGCCACCATCGGCCTCGCCGCCGCAACCGGCTGGCTCACCGAACTGCTGCCCTTCACCAAAGACCTGCACGAAGGCGTCGCAGAGCTCACCCTCACCATCATCACCGCACACCTCGCCGTGGTGTTCTTCAAACCGGCAAAGAAATATGTTCAGGGGGTTGTCCAGATACAGACGGCGGGGTTGTTTCGGTAGTAAGACGACGCATAGCGGGGACACGACCGAATTCGCGCTTGGGAAGATCGGATCGTGTCCACGCTATGCGCACTCATTCCCACCGCCTGGATTCCCGCCTGCGCGGGAATAACGACAACAAAACTCTGCGTTCTCTGTGGTGCCCCCTTCCCGCACGAACAGCCTGGATGGCTTCGGCGCTGTGCTTCTCGCCATGGCGTTGAGGTGGGCTGCGCATGGGAAATCAGTCTTGTTCCCGGTTTGGCTTTCGCCACATGGCAAGAGTGTAGGAGCCTACTCCGCCAGCACACCCTTCACCTTGGCCGCCAAGTCTTTGAGCGAGAACGGTTTGGGCAGGAAGTGGAAGCTGCTGTCGGGCTGAACGCCCCCGGGGATGACGTTTTCGGCAAAGCCAGAGATCAAGATTACCTTCATATCCGGCATTTCTTGGCGCACGAACTGCACCAGGGTGTGGCCGTCCATGCCCGGCATCACCACGTCGGTGACGATCAGATCGATCTGCTTTTCGGTGGAGTTGATGACTTCCAGCGCTTCTTCGCCGTTGGCGGCTTCGAGCACCGTGTAGCCCTTGTTGCGCAGCGCGCGCGAGCCGAACATGCGCACCGCGTCTTCGTCTTCGACCAACAAGATGGTGCCGACCCCGGTGAGATCGCCGTCGCCGCCGTCGCGTTCGGCCTTGAGTTCAGGTTCCGGCGGCAGCTTGGGTTGCGTTTGCGATGCACCGCCTTCGACCACAGGTGTGCTCGGATAGTCGTCTTCGAAATAACGCGGCAAGCACACGGTGAACGCCGCGCCTTCGCCCGGGGCGCTGTCAACGAACACATGCCCGCCGGTCTGATGGACGATGCCGTAAACGGTGGACAGGCCTAGCCCGGTGCCTTCACCGACTTCCTTGGTGGAAAAGAACGGCTCGAAGATGCGCGACATGTCTTCTTTGCGAATGCCTTCGCCGGTGTCGATGACGTCCAGCGTCACGTAGTCGCCTGCGGGCACCAGTTCCATGCCGCGCTGGACCGGTTCTTCAAGCGACAGATTGGTGGTGCGGATGGTCAGCGTGCCGCCGCCCGGCATGGCGTCGCGGGCGTTCACCGCCAAGTTCAAAATGACTTGATCGAACTGGGTCGGATCGACGCGGATGGGGCCGAGATCGCGGCTGTGTTCGATGTTGAGATCGATGGTCGGGCCAAGCAAGCGGCTGAGCACTTCCGACAAATCCGACAATTTTTCCTTAGGCTCGATGATTTGCGGTTCCAGCGTCTGCTTGCGCGAGAACGCCAGCAATTGGCGCACCAACGAGGTGGCGCGCACCGCGTTTTGGCGGATCTGGTTGATGTCGTTGAACGATGGATCGTCCGGCCCGTGACGGGTCAACAATAAATCGGAAAAGCCAATCATCGCCGTCAACAGATTGTTGAAATCGTGCGCGATGCCGCCTGCCAGCTGACCGATGGACTGCATTTTTTGCGACTGCGCGAACTGCACTTCCAGGTGCTTGTGCTCGGTGGTGTCGATGAAGTGCAAGATCAGCCCGGTGACCTCGCCAAAGCCATCTTCCATGCGCGACGCGTATAGCGATGCGGTGATTTCCCGTCCGCCGCGTGCGGGCATGCTCACTTCGATATGCGCCGCGCGCATGATGCCCATCACCACTTTCGACAGCTGCCCGCCGACCTCGCCGCGATCTTCCTTGGCCAAGCGGTCAGTGAACGGCAGGTTCTGCACATCGTCTTTGTGCAGGCCCAGCATCTTGAGGAACGAACCGTTGCAATCGGTGATGTTGGCCTTCATGTCCAACAATGCAATTGCCACCGGGGCTTCGTCAAACAACCAATACAAACGCCGCGCAATATCGGACAGATCTTCGTCAACGCCTGGATGAGCCACCACGGCGGTTTCCGGCGGCGGCTGTTTGCGCACCAAGTCACGCACCACGATGGAGCGCGTGTACAGCAGTTCACCGCTGTCACCGGTGCGTCCCGATTGCAGCAAGAACGCCTTGAACGCCAAACCATCTCGCGGTTGCAGTGTCACTTGGCCGTTGTCGCCGTCATCGTCGGGATCGTCATTAGCGGTCAACTCGGTGACGAACTCGGCAAAGCCCAAGTCCTGATCGCGAATGTCGCTGAGGCGAATACCCAACCACTTGCACAAGGTTTCGTTAGCGTAAACCATGCGCCCGGTGCCATCGACCGAGAAAAAACCCACCGGAAGATTGTCCAGCAAGTCGGCCAATACAGCCTCTTCAGCTCGGCGCACCTCGTCTAATTCACGCCGTGCGGTGACATCGCGCGCCGTCCAGCAGATTAGGCCGCTGCCCGGCTTGCCGGCAGGACGCGCCGCCAGTTGCCACCACGTACGTATGCCGCCCTTCAAGGCAAAAGGCAGTTCCGCCCAATCTTTGCCGCCACCCGCAGCCGCGCCGAGCATGCGCCGCACCGCGACGGGTGCATCTACGTCTTGCTCATAAAAGCGCAGTGCATTGGGAATGGCCGGGGCCGCATTGGGCTGGAATAAATTGCGAAAGGCTTGGTTGGCGTACAGCACCCGCCCACCCGCGTTGCTCAGCATCAAGGGCGCACCCGTTTCGCCCGCAGCGAGGTTGACCAGTGCGGCCTCCTCATCGCTTTGCGAACGCCGCCCGAGGCTCCACGCGAACATCAAGGCGAACGCCGCGCCCAACCCCAACGTCGCATAACCGAGCATCGCGGCGTCAATGGCGAAGTCTTGCGGCGACAACACGCCCGCATCGATGGCAACGCGCAAGCCCCCGAACACCAGCGCCGGTAAACCGAACAGCGCAGGGTTGGGCCCGCGCGACGGGCGAAAGTGATCCGCCCCCGGCCCTTTCGGTCGTTCATCATTTTCGGATTGCGAAGGCACCATCATTGGGGCCACAGGCGGCTTTGGACCATCGCGCAGCACTTCAGGCGCGGGTCCCGCGTCAACGCTTTGCTCACCGCCGTCTGGCGTGTCGCGCCCCGTGTGCTCAGTGGATGGTTTGTCCCTCGCCACCAGATTTGTTCCCCTTCAAACGCATAATATACCCGATGATCTCGGCCACCGCTTGATAGTGTTCGACGGGGATTTCCTCGTCCAACTCCACCGCCGCGTAGAGTGCGCGCGCCAGCGGCGGATTTTCCACGATTGGCACATCGTTCTCTTCAGCGACTTCTCGTATCCTAAGTGCCAGAGAATCCACGCCTTTGGCAACCAACTTCGGTGCGTGCATGTTATCCATCTTATATTCCAAGGCGACCGCAAAATGGGTTGGGTTGGTCACCACCACGTCGGCGGTCGGCACATTGGCCATCATACGTTGCTGGGCGCGTTCGGCCCTGATTTTGCGAATGCGGGCTTTGATTTGGGGGTCGCCTTCGGTGTCTTTATGCTCGTCTTTGACCTCTTGACGGCTCATCTTCATGGATTTCGTAAATTCAAATTTTTGATAGGCGAAATCCAAAACCGCAACGACGAACATCACCATCACAGCCCCCGCAGCAATGCTTAACGCTACGATGTAAAGACGGTCCAAGGTATCCAAGAGGTCGTGATCGGGCATCAGCGCAATATCCGCCATCCACGGCACGGTCATGGCAAAACATACGGTTCCCAACACCGTCAACTTGAACAGGCCTTTGACGAACTCGACGATTGAGCGCAGCGAAAACATGCGCTTGACGCCCTTGAGCAGAGAGATTTTGTCTAAAGACGGAACAAGTTTGCTGGGCGCCATCACGAATCCGGACTGCGCCACATTCGCCACGATCGCCAACACCATCAACATGACGAACAAGGGCGATATGATGATGCCCAGCTCCACCAAAACATCGCCCATCAGCAACGGCAGTGCCCCCCGCGAGACCGAAATGTCTTCAATATGTTGGAGCAAACCCACCGAATAATTCGCCACGCGCGTCATCATCCACGGCGCCAACACGGCCAAGCCCATGCCGGCCCCCAACAATATGGCCCAGCTCTTGACTTCTTGCGAAGTCCCGACCTGACCTTTGTCTCTTGCTTTTGAGAGTTTTCGGGCCGTCGGGTCTTCTGTTTTTTGGGAGTCGTCTTCCTCAGCCATAATTTCCCAATGCCAACATCACCCTCATCCGCCAAAAGGTGCGGCAAAATTGTAAAGGTTGCCTTCGAAGTATTGCATAAACACCATCATCATCGCACTGAGCGACATGATCAAGAGCCAGATCTGCATGGCGATCTGAATGGGCATGCCAAAGAAAAACACCGGCAACTGCGGCATCAAGCGCCCCATGATGCCAAGGCCAAGATAATAGGCGACGCCGGACACCACCAACGGCGAGGCAATTTGCACCCCGATGCGAAAGCTGTCGGCAACCTTATGGGCGATGTAATCAGACATATCCCCGACCGGTATCCCCTCCGACGGGACGAACAGGTTGTAACTGTCCACGACCGCCATCAGCATCAGATGATGGGTATTGGTGACAAACACGATGGTGATCGCCACGGTGCTGATAAACGTCGATAGCACGGCGCTTTGCTGCTCCGAAATGGGGTCTTGGATAAACGAGTTCGCCATCGACGACACCAGCGCCAAAATTGTCCCCGCCGTTTGCAGCGCACCGAGAAATATGCGCGGAATGGTGCCCAAAAACGCGCCGATCAACACTTCGGAAATCAACAGCAACACCAACACCGACGTCGCCGCCGGTTCAGCCGGGATCAACGGCAACAAAATCGGCGTCATCAAAAAACTGACCAGCAAGGCAAACACCACGCGTGCGGTCACAGGGACCTGTTGCGACCCGAACCCCGGCATCAGCGCAAACGCGGTGCCAAGCCGGGCGAAAACCAGCAAAAAGGCGAAAAGGTTGAGGTTGATAATTTCGCTCAACATCTCATCAAACCCGGCCTAACCAACGGACGCGATGCGGTCGAACAAGGTCAGTGAATATTCGATCACCGTGGTCATCATAAAGGGCAAAAAGACCACGATCGCGACAAAAATGATGATGATCTTAGGCACAAACGTCAGAGTCATTTCTTGAATAGTGGTCAGCGCCTGAAACAGCGCAATGATCAAACCGACCATCAGTCCAGCCATCATGATCGGTCCGGCCGTCATCAAAACAACCCACAGCGCACCCTGCGCAATATCAAGGACATCGGTTTGGTTCATGGTTTCGTCTTACATCCCTTTAACGAAACGACTGCGGTGAACCTCCACCTGCACATCGACTGAGCAAACAGCCTTGATCCCTTACATGGGCATGCGGAGAATCTCCCGGTAAGCTTCAACGACCTTGTCGCGAACTGCAACAACCGTTTGCAAAGTCACTTCCGCTTCGCTCACCGCCGTCACCACATCGGTGAGGTTGGCTTGCCCCTGAATGCCCTGAATGGCCAGCTGCTCACTGGTTTGGCCCAATTGCGCGGCCTGATCCAGATAGCCCGTTACCAGGTTCGAAAATGGTCCTGGATTGTTGGACTGGATGTCTTGGGTCGGGATGGCGTTGGGCGTGACGCCGGTTTGCTGAGCCTGATTGTACAGCTGAGCGGCCTGGGCGATATTCACATTTGGATTGATAGCCATCGCTCACACTCCTGAAATAGTATTAAAGTCCAAAGACTTAACGCAAAAGACCGATGGTGCTTTGCAGCATCGTCTTGGACGACTTGATGACATTGAGGTTGGCTTCGTAGGACCGCTGCGCTTCGCGCATGTCCATCATCTCCACCAAAGTATTCACGTTCGGCGCCAAAACATAGCCATCAGGACCCGCTGCCGGATGCGCGGGATCATAGCGCTGCTTAAATTCAGATTGATCGGTTTTCACCCGATTGACACGCACGGTATCGACGCCGATGTTGCGATCCAGTTCGTTGCGAAAGGTCACCACTTTACGACGATACGGCTGCCCGCCCGGCTGAGTTGGCAGCGAATCGGCGTTGGCGACGTTTTCCGAGACCACGCGTAAACGCGTACCCTGGGCTTTCATACCCGCGGCGGAAATTCGAAGTGTTCTGAGAAGATCGTCCATTTCGTCCTTACCGATGCCTTTCCACCTTAGCTAATCTGCTTTACGCGACGGCCTTAGCGGCCCTTGCCAAGCGCGATTTTGATCATGCCGATGTGCTTGCGGTACAGCTCGTTGGTGAGCTGGAATTGCATTTGCGTTTCGCCAATTTTGCCCATCTGCTCTTCCAACACCACGGCGTTGCCGTCGGGTGAGGTTTCGTAAGGCGTGCGGTTTTCTTCACCGGCGAACGGCGATGTGGCGCGCCGGGCGCCAGACATGTGCAGCGGCGATGTGGTAACCACGTTCAACTGGGTCTGCTGCTGTTTTTTCATCATATCTTGAAAATTCAACGGCTTAAGGTCTTGAGCTTTGTACTTTGGGGTGTCGGCGTTGGCCACGTTTTGGGCAAGAACTTCCTGACGGCGGGCCAACCAGCCCATCCGTCCCTTGACCATTCCAAACAGTGTGAGTTTGTTGAGATCCATTTCTCATCCACCAACTGAGGCCCCATCACCGGAGACCAAGAAAACCAGCGCAACTCGATACACCACGCCCCTTCAACAGGTGTGATCCCATTCTGGGGCTCAGCGTGTCCCTTTCTGGAACGGAAAAGCTTATAGGGCGAGTCTCGCGCAGACGTTTTAAGATTCAATGAATCGGGAGCCCCTGAACACACGCATGGCGATTCTCGTGACAATTCCCTCAACAGTTTTCGAGGATGTTCTGCGGGTGATTCAGAGGATATTAAGCGCCCCGTGTCAGGCTGGCGAGCTTGAAATTGTAAGAATCGGGAAAGTTGGCGTGATGAGCGACGAAAAAGACGCCCCTTCGGTCAAGATTGATGACATCGATGATGAGGTGGCTGTCGCCCTCACCTACAAGCCCGGCCAAGACCAAGCGCCGCGGGTGATCGCCAAAGGCCAAGGCTGGCTGGCGCGCCAGATCATCGAGATCGCCGAAGCCAACGGCATTGAAATACGTGAAGACGCCAATCTGGCGCAAATTTTGGCCCAGGTGGATGTGGACAGCGAAATCCCCCTAGAAGCCTTCACCGTGGTCGCGGAAATTCTGTCCTACGTTTACGAAAAGAACAAACAGTGGCCTGAAGGCTTGGGCCCGCAAAACAAAAAGAGTGCTGGAGGGCGCTGATGAGCGATACAGGTGAAGATACCATCCGCGAAGAGCTGGAAAAAGCCGCAAGCCTGATATCGGGCGCGCGGCGTTTGATGGCCGAAGGTCGCCATGTGGACCTCAGCGCCATGGAAGAACGTGTGCGCGCCATCACCCAGGCCATCGGCGCCGCAGCCCCCGAAATCGCCAGCGCCTACAAAGAACATTTGCAAACGCTGATCGGGGCGCTGGACGTCTTGGAACAAGACCTGCAAACCCATCACAAAGCGATGGAAGACGGACTCAGCACCATCCGCCACCGCGAAGCCCAAGACGCTTACGGTCCGAAAAAGAAATAAACCGTGAGCATGCAAAAACCGCGAATCGACACGCTTTTTAAGACTTTCGAAATCGCGCCCCGCCCGCAGGGCCAAGTGGCTCTAGGGCTAAAGCCTGTTAAGTTTTCTCAACCCCACAGAACGGGTATGGTCTGAACCTATGGATATGGGAAATTACCTTCGTTTCGTGTTTGCCTTGCTGTTTGTGCTGGGCCTGATTGGCGCGTTGAGCATCTTGGTGCGCCGCTACGGTTTTGGCATGTCCAATCAGCCCATCCGCAAGGGCCAGGACCGTCGCCTCAGCTTGGTTGAAATTTTGCCCATCGACACCAAACGCCGCGCCGTTTTGATCCGCCGCGACGAAGTCGAACACCTGATCATTTTAGGGCCCGATTCTGAGACCGTGGTGGAAAGCGGCATTGCCTCGCCCACCTCTTCAACAGCCGATGACAGCGACTTCGCCCAAGCCCTCGAAAATGCGTCCGCGAAAGGCAAACCATGAAGCCCTTCGCCCTGACCCGCAAGATCATCGCCCCGACCATCAAGCCGATGGTGAAGCTGACGGCTTTCACGCTCGCCGTCGCGGGGCTGTTTTGGGTCGCCCCCATTGACGCCTTGGCGCAAAGCGTGACCTTGGATTTGGGCCCGGCCGCCGGTGCCTCGACCACCGGACGCATCGTCCAGTTGATGCTTTTGCTGACGATCCTCACGCTGTCGCCGTCGATCCTCATCATGATGACGTCGTTTACGCGCATCGTGGTGGTGCTGTCGTTCCTGCGCACCGCGCTGGGCACCCAACAAACACCGCCCAATCAGGTTCTGATTTCGTTGGCGCTGTTTCTCACCATGTTCATCATGATGCCGACGTTTCAAACCACCTATAACGAGGCCCTGCAGCCGCTGATCGATGGCACCATCGACGAAACCCAAGCCTTCAACCGCGCCATCGTGCCGTTTGAGAACTTTATGATGACCCATGTGCGCGAACAGGATTTGGCGCTGTTCGTCGATATGGCGGGGCTCACCGATCAAGACGTCACCCAGAATATGCCCATGCGCGTACTGATCCCGGCGTTTATGATATCGGAGCTGAGGCGCGCGTTCGAAATCGGCTTTTTGCTGTTCGTGCCGTTCCTTATCATCGACATGGTGGTGGCGTCGGTGTTGATGTCCATGGGTATGATGATGCTGCCGCCGATCATGATCGCGTTGCCGTTCAAGATCATCTTCTTCGTGCTGGTGGATGGCTGGTACATGATCGTCGGCTCATTGGTGCGCAGTTACGGCGGTTAGCGCGTGAAAGGGCGATAACATGACAAGCGAACTGCTTATCATCGTCAATCTGTCGCTTTTTGTTGTTCACGAGCTCGATGCCGTGCGCTGTCGCGAGTGGCGCATGATCTACGGCCTCAACCATCTAAACGATGACACCGCGTATCAGCTGTTTGCAGCCTTGCACGTGCCGATGCTAGCTGTGGTGCTGTGGTTTTTTGTCCAAGCCAACGTGGAGTATAGGTTTTGGTTCGAAGCCGCCTTTGATGCGTTCTTGATCGCCCATCTGGGTCTTCACTTGGCGTTCGCAAGACATCCTAAAAACCGCTTCTCATCCCGATTTTCTAAGGCCGTGATCGCCCTCATGGCGCTGGGCGGCACCCTGCATGGCGTGTTGTTTATCCTTATTAACCCTCAAGCTGTGCTATAATACGGCACACACAGGGTACGGGCTGGATCGAGCCTGGGCCCCGGTTTCCCTTTTTTCAAAAGGAGGCTGTTATGTCGGTCAAAGTCAAAAACACCGAAAAAACCAAAAAGGATGCGCCGCAAACCGCGGCACCTAAGGAAACGCCCTCACGGCTGATCCAACATCCTTTGTTGGCGCTTCGCGAAGAAGTCGATCACCTGTTCGACAACTTCTTTTCCGGCTTCGAACTCGGCCCGTTCGGTGATTTCGGTCGCACCATGCGTACCGACCCGTTCCGCCGTTTCGAAGACGCTTTTGCAGGCCTCCGCCCGGCGCATAGCTTGATGAGCATCAAAGCCGACGTGCGCGAGACCGATGATGTCTACCGCATCGAAGCCGAAATGCCCGGCGTCGAAGAAGATGGCATCGACGTCAGCGTTACTGACGGCATGTTGACCATCAGCGGCGAAAAGAAGGAAGAGAAAAAAGAAGACCGCGAAGACTATCACCTGACCGAACGTCATTACGGTTCGGTGAAACGCACCTTCCCGGTTCCCGAAACGGTCGATCTCGCCAAGGCCGAAGCCAGCTTCAAGAACGGCGTGCTTCATGTCACGCTGCCCAAGAAAGCCCTGGTCAAAGCCAAAGCGAAAAAGATCCCCATTTCGGGGCGCTAACCCAGCAGCACAAAGCCCGGTGATTGCCGGGCTTTTGTTGAGAATCAGTTCATCAAGTCGAGAATAAACTGCGGCAACGCGAACGCCGCTTTGTGAAGGTCCGGCGTGTAGTAGCGCGTTTTGATGTTCGCGTCCGCAAAACGGGTGTGCAAAATCTCAAGGTCAACATCGCGCAGCGCCGCATCGTCCGTGCCCCACCCCAAGGTCATGAAGCCGCCGATGTAGGTCGGCACCACGGCGGTGTAAAAACCGTTATCGGCAAACGACTTTCCCATGCGCCGATAGGTGTTGGTGACCTCGTCGCCTTGAAAGAACGGCACGCCGTTCTGCGTCACCAGCACGCCGCCGTTTTTCAGACAGCGATGGCAAGCGGCGTAAAAACTTTCTGTGAACAAAACTTCACCGGGACCGATCGGATCGGTGGAATCGACGATGATCACGTCAAATCGCTGGTCCGTTTCCGCGACGAACTTTACCCCGTCGGTGATGATCAGCTCAGCGCGTGGATCGTCGAAGGCACCAGCGGAAATTTCCGGCAGGTGCTTGACGGACAAGTCCACCACCGAACGGTCGAGCTCGACCATGGTCGCGTGCTGAACCGTTTTATGACGCAGGACTTCACGCAAGATGCCACCGTCGCCACCGCCGATGATCAACACGTCGGCGGTGTCACCCCTGGCCAGCAACGGCACGTGGGTCATCATCTCGTGATAGACATATTCATCACGGGTGGTGACCTGAACGATGTCGTCGAGCGCCATCACCCGACCGAAGGTCGGGGTCTCGAAAATCACCAAATCTTGGTGTTCAGTCTTTTCGTGAAACAAAACCTTGGTAACTTCGAAGCTCTGGGCGTAGCCCTTGTGGAGCAGCTCCTCAAAGCGCTTCACTTAATCACGCCCCGCTTGTGCGCCGCGACGTCCATCTCTTCGGGCTGAAAGGCCTTCTTAATTGACGGCAACGCATCATGGGGATCGCAATCGCCACACATGAAGATGTCGATCGCCGCGTAGGATTTTTCCGGCCACGTGTGGATGGAAATATGGCTTTCCGCCAACACCACCACACCGGACACGCCCGAATACGGCGAGAAATGGTGAAAATGGCTGTGCAAAATCGTCGCACCAGCGATCACCGCCGCCTGGCACAGGGCGTCTTCGATGATCTTAGGGTCGTCGAGATTGCTCGCGCCCCACAGTTCGACCAAGATGTGATTGCCCGCATAGCGGACCCCATTTTGTTCGATAAAGTAGTCTTTGGTGTTGTCCACCACTGGATAAAGAGTCTGGGTCTCGGCCTGCATTTCAGCGGCCTCCTCCAGGTTCATGTCGAATTCGGCAAGTGCGTGGCTGTCCATCAGCGCGCCCCAAACTAGAGTGACCCGAAAGGGAAGATGGCGCTAAATACGCGAATGCGATTAGAGGTTCAAGTTAATATCGAACTTATCGGTTAAAAAAATAAGCCGGATCGCAGACCCCGTATCCGCAGGGGCGTGCTCAGTACAGAGAACTCAGCTGACCGTCGGCGATCCGTTGACGATAGATTTCCATGAACCCTTGAAAATCAACGACTTTTTTGACGATTGGCTCCAGCCCGCGAAAATTCACCAAGCCCGTCTCGGGCGGTTCGGCGATCAGCTGGAACGCATCGGCGAACGTGGTCTGCGCCATCGCCGCACCATAGGTGTCGAGAATGCGCGTGATCGCGACCTCATTTCCGTCCAAGGTCTGGGCAATCGCCAACGACAGCACGGCGGCGGCCTGGGTATCATCTATCGGCTTGCGCGGTTTCACACCCAGCTCACGCACCACCTTATTCAAGGATTTGGACGCATTTTTCCAATTCCCCGCGCGCCAGTAAACACCGGCACGCACCAATTCCGCCTCTTTGCCAACTTCCTGGGTCAGCAGCTCCAGCGACGTGTCCGGCTGTTCCAGACCGATATGGGCCTGCGCGAGCAACAACACCCGTTCCGTCACCAAGGCATCCGTCAATGCGGGGGCTTGGGTCTTGTTCAAAGCAGATATGGTTTTGTCGTATTTACGGTCCAGCAGATAGATCAGCGCCAAGCGCGCCCCGACACGGGCTTTTTCTTGTCCCGAAAGGCGGAAGTCGACTTGCTGTTCCAAAAGATCGGCGGCACGGTCCAACAGATCCACACCGACCAAACGATCCGCGAGACGGCGGATCATTTGGTCACCCAAAGCCCCCGGCGGCGTCAGTTCGCGAAACTCATCATACAGCGCGATGGCCGTCACCGGCGGCAAGATATCTGCGCCGTCTTCCAGATAAAGCAAGTGAAAGGCATCGCTCATTTGTTTGGTGACCTGATTGCTTTCCTCATTCTTGGGGAAATAGGTCGCCGCTTGGCGCAAGGTGCGCAAGCCGTTGCGATAGAGTTTCTGGTCGAGATACAAAGAGCCTAACCGACGCAGAAGATAAAATTCGAAGTTGTCGCCGCGCCACACGAAACGCAACTTTTCATATTCTTCGATGGCGTCCGCGACGGTGAACAGATCGCGTTTGAGCAGAAGTTCCGTCCGCGCCACGGCGGCTTTGGCGCGTGACGGGCGGTGACGGCCATCCATCACCGCTTCCCAATCGGAAATAGCGCCGTCGAAATCGCCGCTCAATTCCTTAAGCTTGCCCGACACGTATTTGATCTGGTCCAACTGCGCTGGGGTCGGATTGTCGACGCTGAGCACTTCGAGATACTGCGTCGCCTGCCTAACGTCGCCCAATTCAACTGCCGCGGCGGCGACCAAGGTCGCGGTGGGCATCTTGATGGATTTGGGATACGGCTGGGTGATGGGGCCGGTCTTGCGCAGCTCATACGCCGCATCGGGAAGATTTCCTTCGCCAGCCACCACCGCCGCGCGCCAGAACGTTGCCTCGTCATAAGGGTCCAGGTTGGGATGATAAAGATCGGTACGCGCATCTTCCATGCGTCCCATCAACCAACTCGCTGCGCCGTGCATCACCAGATATTCCGGTTCTGTGGCGTATTCGGGTTCGCCGCGCACCATTTCGTGAAGCACGCCTAAGGTTTCTGCCTCAAACCCATTGGCGAAGAAGAATTGCGCCAAGTTGCGATGGCTCTGCTTTTTGGTGCGGGCATTTTTGGCGAACGCGACTTCATATTGCAGGGCTTGCTTGGTTTCGGTGAACGACAGCAAATCCGGTCGTTTCCACTTTTCCAAATCCAGCACCCGGGTCACCGGGCCCAGTCCGCCCATGCCCGCGCTTGCGGCCAATTGCTGTTGCAGATCGACATTGGCTTTTTCTTCGGCGCTGACACTGGAAATCTGCAGCGTGCCGGTGCTGGTCACCTCGATGCCCTGACGCAACGCACGCACCCGCAAATCATCGGACAGCGGCTTGAGAACCACGCCTTGCTTGGACGGCAAGAAACTGAGCTGCGGGTACGACCACTGGCGCGACATGCCGTGCCCCAGTGGGATAACCGGCACGGCGATCAAATTATCGCCTGCTTCGGGATCGCGAAACGCGATGACGTTGCCCGGTTCCGGTACCGCCACGAACAGGCGCGCGCCCAAGGGTGAATCCGGTTGCGCGTCCGCTTGCAACGGCGCACTGGGGATCAAGGGTTGGGGCATAAATTCCAAAACCCACGCCAAGCCCGCGCGTTTGATGTCGGGGTTGACGCTTTCCGCCGTGGTCATGCGCAAGACTGCGCCGTTGCGCGACGGCACTTGTTCGACCGATGTGATCAACCCTGCCCCATCGCGCACCAACGCTTCGGTGTCGATCTTGGCGCGCTTGTCGAAGATCACCCACAAATCGCCGCCACGGCGAAAGACAGCAGCACCGACCGGCTCATCCCAACTGAATTTCAGGGCCACCGCACCGTCGGTGATGGTGCTGGCTTGGGCGCGGGTTTCAATGCGCGTGTCTTCTTCGACGGGCGGCGGGGCGGGTTGCGGTTCCAAGGCCACGGGTGCGGGTGCAGGTGCCGATGCCGGTGTGGATGCAGCAAGCTCCATCGGCGCACCCTCAACCGGCAGCGTTGGCGCAACATCGGGGCTGGGTGGCTCTTCGGCTTTGGCGGTTGGGGCGGGCACGGTTTCGGGTTTTGCCGCCACCGATGGCGCGGCGGCTTGACTGCCCGGTGCGAACACATCGACCACCACCTTGGGGCCGCTGGCGAAGGCTTTGACCTGTGAGGTCGCGTCCACCTTCAACGTCACGCTGAGATTGCCGTTTTCAAAAAGAACCTCTGCACCTGAGACATTGCGCGTACGCCCGCGTGCCAAAGTCGCCACGTTGGCGCGCCCGGGCTTGGCGAATTTGATGGTGGCGTTTGCGCCATCACGCACCAGTTCGAATTTGGTGGCGGCGGGCCAGTCGAATACGATCCGCGAATAGGCGTCATGCACGCCGATGCGCACCGGAATGTTGGGGCCCTGAATGTTGGCTGCTGGGGCCGTATCGGCTTGCGGTTTTTGTTGTTGCTCTGGTTCTTGATCTTTTTGGGCGGCGCTAACGATGTCCACCACCACCGATGCGCTGCTGTCGTAACTGCGCACCGAAAAATCGCCCTTAATGCGAAAAACCACGGTGGCTTCGTTGGGCGCGGCTTCGGTCGATGCGATAATTTGGCCCAATCCACGCACAGCCGGGCGTAAATCGGCCTCAATGGGGCGGGAAAAATTGATCACCAAGCGATCGCCTTGACGGCTCGCTTGATGGCCGACCGGCTGCGGCCACCTGAATGTCAGCCGACCATAGCCATCGCCCCGGCTGGCGCGCACCTGAACGGGGTCTGCCAAAACGTCCGTCGGGCTGAGAGCAAGCATCATGACGGCCAGGAGAAGGACCCCGAGCGTGCGCATCAGTTGCCCCCCCCGACGGTCGAGAAGATCACAATATCAACGCGCCGCCCCAGCTTTGCGCGTTCGATTTCGGCAATTTCAGGCAATTGCCCATAACGGCTGTCGGCATAGCCGAACGCGATGATGTCGTCGGTGTAGCCCGACGCCCTAAGCGCGTTGGCCACGGCGGCCGAACGCGCAACAGAAAGTTCCCAATTGGTCTGAAAGCCGCTTTCACCGGACGGTAAGCTTGGGTCGGTGTGGCCATTGACGCCGATCTGATTGCCGACGTTGCGCAACAGACTGCCCAGTGTAAACAGGGCCGAGCGCGCTTCATCGGGTATCACGGCCTTGCCCGACGTGAACAAAAGGTCGCCCGGCAACGCCACCACCAAACGATCATCGAGCAACATAATTTTCGACGTCTTCAACAGCTCGTCACCTTGCACGCCACGTTCCAAAACGCCGGACAGGTAATCTAGGTCGGTCGCTTGACGGCGAAAGATGGTGCCGATGTTGAATTCTGCCGTGGCGGCGGCGACGGTGGTCAGCTTGCCCGGATTGAGCGTCTGGGTCAGCGTGTCGGTCATCGCGTCCCATTCATCCATTTGCAACGACGACATCGAAAACAGCAACACGAAAAAGGTCAGCATCAAGGATACCAGATCCGTGAACGTGACCATCCAGGCCGCTTTTGGGCCTTCTTCGTGGGGCATCTCAGATGTCGTGTCGTCTTCGTACATGGGCTCAGCGTTCAAGTGCTACAGTGCGCTCTTGAACCGATCCTCCTCTGTGAACTGCAGTTTGGTTTTTTCGATGTCGCGGGTGTAGAACCAGATCACAATTTCGCCGACGTGTCCGGGGCGCATGCCGACCGCGACGCTATCGGGTGGAATGCCGCGCGAATTCATTTCATCGGCGAACGCACCGGCGCGGCGCACCTCCAACGTTTCTTCGGTCGGCATGGTTTTACCGTCCTCTGCGGTGGGCGTGCCGATGACGAATTCCAAATCATAGCGCAAGCCCGACGGGCGGCTGGAAAGCGCCGCCACGGTGCGGTCTAGCAACGGGAACATCGCCGGACGGATACGCGCTTCGTCTTGGAAAAACAAACTGTCGGCTTTGAGCAACAAGCGCATTTGACGACCGGGCTGAACGGTTTCGACTTTGTCGATGCCCAGTGCGGTGGCAAAAATACCCGTGACTTGCTGCTGAAATTCTTGGCCCGCCAGCACGTCGCCATCCTTGGATTTGAAGCTCTGCAAATCAGCTGACGGCGGCACGATGGAGGTGAACGTGCTGGACAGACTGTCCATGACCTTTTTCGATTTGGTTTCTTCGACCGTGGAAATCGTCACCAACAAAATGAAAAACGCAAGCACGACCAGATACAGCCCAAGAAACAGGGCGATGGTGTTCGGCCCTTCTTCGGGTAACGGTTTAATCTGGTCGTTCATAGTCCCCATGACGGACGAAAGCCCTAGTCAAAACTGGCCAAAAGATCGTCGATCTCAGCCTGGCTCTTGGCCTTGTCGCCCAGCTGAGGACCTTCGAGCAGGTCCGCGTCGGTGATGTCTTGCTTGTCTTTTGTGGCTGCCAATTTCGGCTTGGCATTTTTTTTCTGAGGCTTGGTGTTTTTGTCGCCGAGCGTCAGGACCAAAGCATCAACACGTTCTTCGATGTTTTTCAGCGCCGTCACCACCTTACCGATGCGCTGGCCGGTGATGTCTTGAAAGGTGCAGGCTTCGTATATCTGCGTCGTGGCATCCATCAATTTGGCAGAAACCGTTGCGGTAACGTCACCCATAACGCCTTCGATCACTTCACAACAGTCCATGATCGTGTTGGTCGCATCTGCGGTCGCCTCGACGATGGCGTCCAGCTCATCGGTGGCGGTGGGTAAATATTCGTCTTTGACGTCTTGGGGGCGAAGTTCCGCAATTTCGCGTTTGGCGGCGTCGATATAGGCGGCCAAACGTTCCAGTTCGCGATAGACATCGACGGGCTTTTTGCTTTTGCGCTTAACGGTTTTGGCGGCGGCGACGACTTGGTCAACGGCATTGACGGCGCGTTTTTTAACCGCACCGTCTTTTGCAGCAGACTTGGCACTGGATTTTTTTATGGCCTTCGGCTTTTTAGCCGTGGCCGTATTCGACTTACGTCCGGCCATAAAGATTACCTCAGAGGTTTTTAAAAGTCGCCCAACACACTGACCATCTTCGATTTAAGCGTGTCGGCGTTGAAAGGCTTAACGATGTAGTTGGACACACCGGCTTCCTTCGCAGCGATCACGTTCTCAGATTTGGATTCCGCAGTCACCATGATGAAGGGGATGTGCTTCAGCTTATCGTCGGCGCGCACATGACGCAGCAACTCGATCCCGGTCATGGGCTCCATGTTCCAATCGGAAATAACCAGGCCAAAATTGCCCTCGCCTTCCTTAAGCTTTTCCAGCGCCTGGGTTCCATCCGTCGCTTCGTCGACATTTTCGAAACCAAGTTGACGCAGAAGGTTTCGAATGATCCTGAGCATGGTTTTATAGTCATCCACGATCAGAACATTCATGTTCATATCGACAGCCATCTGAACACTCCATTTTCCGGCCTGCTATTGCCCAATTCCCGAGAGCCGCATTTTGCGCCCCTCTAAGTTAACGCTGAGACGTTAACCAATACGATAGCAGTAGTTTACCGTTACCAAAGTTGAGCGCCTGTGCGCTTATTTTCCATTCATATCCTCTAGAGGATATAGGGATGCATATATCTGCATTCCCCCCCTTAGATTCAAAGAACTAATGAATTTACCTTCTCTAGGTAAAGGAGTCGCAAACAGTTCGCAACCTTTTAGAACAATCGCCTAAGCCTTTTTCACCACGCTTTTCACCCCCCCACGGGGTTCGGTTCGGGTAACTTACGCAACGAATTCAGCTCGACAGTCATATCACGCGCCCTTTGTGGATTCATCTTAGCCATAATTGGAGCCAGAGAACGTTCTTTCATCCGCTCCGCCACCTGGAGCAATACGTCCATTTCCAATTCTTCAAAAATGCGCGCGGCATCCTTGGGTTTCATGTTTTCGTAGATCTTCACCAAGCTCAACAGCTTGGCGTCCTGTTGCTCGTCATAATTTGTGATCAGGCTCTCAATCGTGGCCTGTAAGGCCTTGAAGTCTTGAATTTTTCTGTCGATACGCGATTCCGCCGCAGCGAGCAGAGCAACCCGGCTTTCAAGCTCACGCGCGCGCGCATCGATCTCAACACGGCGTTCGGCCAGTTTTTGCAGCAGGTCGATTTCGGATTGTGTCAAAAGCGTCGGATCATCGGCCAACATGCGCGCGGCGACGGCGGCCTGATCCTCTTCGGCCATGGCGCCCGGCTCCAAACCATCCGTGGACATCAATTCGGACGGCATAGCGTCCCCTGGCGGCATGGCGGCATCGGTCGGCGCGGGGTCGGTTCCCGTCTGAGCCTGGGCTTGGGTGCTGGATACGGACACCGTGCTGTTCAAAACGCCATCGACACCTTCCCAAATATCACCAACACGTACGGTTAAGGTCAGCGTGGAAAAGAAGATAACCATTGGCAGCAGACGCACCTTAACAACCACGCGACGCAGAAGGCTGGGCTTTTTCTCTTCGAGATGATCGAACGAGGCGCCGAAACCCTCTTCCGCCCCAACATCAGCCCCAGGCATAGAACGCGACCCTGGGCGAACGGGATTGATTCTGCCGATGCTCATGTTCTGTTGCGCCATTGCCATTCACTACATTCCAAAAACTCAAAACACCCAAAAGGGGGTTGTTTCCCAACACCCGAGGACGCTCATTTCATCGAGCTGAGCGCCTTCAGCAACTCACGTGCGGCATCCGTATCGCCTATGGAGTCGGTCTCCTTGGCGGATGCGTGTTTATCCAAAAGGCGGTCCTCGGTGCTCAAACCACCTAAACCACCGCCCAGTTTACGGGGCTGCGGTGGGCGCTGAGCAGCGGTCGGCTCAAGGTGGGAGCTCACCCGGCGCGTCGTCTCACCACGGTTTTGCGCACTATCGTTTTGTGTCGCCACCGACCGTCCGGGACGCTTGCGCCCACCCGGCACTGCGGCGCGGATCGCTTCTTCGATCAAAAGGTCGTCATCGTCCGTGGGCGAAAAGTCATCCTGTTTTGATTTGGGTGTGCGCACAGAGGCGACCATTTCATCCGCCGAACGCCCGCCACGGTCTACCAGATAGGCGAGATCGTCACGCAAGGCCTCGGCCTTTTGCACGTCATTTTGCAGGGCTTCGCTGGAAATTTTCAGCGACTTGATACTGGATTCGGCTTTCACGGTTGCGTCGGCAAAGGTTTTCGCCAGCTCCATAAGCTCGTTTTTATCGTTGCGCAATTGGCCTAAGCGTTGGTTTAAACGCACCGCATAAGTGATGGTCAGCACCAAAAGCACCGCAATAATGATATCGAGTATGAACCCAATTTCCACGTTTACCTCACTGGCGCTTGCACGCCGTCCCTTTTGTGGCCCCGTTTAGTCCGTTTTTGGTTTTTCATATCGGCCATCGATACGGATCGCGATCTGGTCGCCCTTGCGCCCCATGCGTCCAAGATACATGGGAACGTCGCCGCACAACAGCTTGACCTGAGATTCCGGCGTCGCACCAAGGTCCATGTGCGAGCCTTTTCGCATATCGAACACGTCGCCGAGACGCATGGTTTGGGTGTCGAGCACGGCCTCGAGCTCGACCTCGGTCATCCATAGCTCTTCGGCCAAGTGAGTTTCCCAAATGCTGTCACGACCGAACTTTTCACCCATGAACATCTGCAACAGCAATTCGCGCACCGGCTCCAGCGTCGCATAGGGCAACAGCAATTCCATCTGTCCGCCGCGATCTTCCATATCGATGCGCAGACGGGCCACGATGGCGGCGTTGGAAGGCCTGGAAATGGTCGCAAAACGCGGATTGGTTTCCAAACGATCAAAGCGGAAGGTCACCGGGGAAAGCGGTTCAAACGCACCCGACAGATCCGACAGCACCACATGCACCATGCGTTCGACCAAGGACCGTTCGATGGTGGTGTAGGGTCGGCCTTCAATGCGCATCGCCGCGGTGCCGCGACGACCGCCGAGCAAAACGTCAACGATGGAGTAAATCAGCGAACTGTCGACCGTCAGCAGACCGTAGTTGTCCCATTCTTCGGCTTTGAACACCGACAGCATGGCCGGCAGAGGGATTGAATTGAGATAATCGCCAAATCGGATCGAGGTGATGTTGTCGAGCGATACTTCCACGTTGTCGGAGGTGAAGTTACGCAGCGACGTCGACATCAAACGCACGAGGCGATCAAACACAACTTCCAACATCGGCAGGCGTTCATAAGACACCAACGCCGAGTTGAGGATCGCTTGAATACCGGACTTTTGATCACCTTCTTCGAGCTCGTCATCGAACCCGAGCAGACTATCGATTTCGTCCTGGTTGAGAACACGCGTGGATTCGCGCGGCGAACCGCTGCTGCTGGCACCGCCGCCGCTATCGCCGCCACCGCCAGAATCCAGCATGGCGGCCCATTCGGCGGCAAGATCGTCGTCGCCACCGCCGCCGCCAGCGTCGTCGCCACCGGCAGCGTCGTCATCACCACCGCCCATGGCGGCTTCCCAGGCCGCTGCCATGGCTTCTTGATCGACGTCTTCACCGGGCGCAGTCATGCTTTTGCCTAACCTCCGCTCGCCCTATTGGACGAGCATCTCTTTGAACAACACGTCATTGACCTTGGCGGGTGCCACGGCCACGCTGACGCGTTTCAATAACTCTTCACGCAGTCGGTACATTCCCGCCGACCCCTTGAGATCCTCAATGCGCAGCTCGCGCAGATAAATCTGAAAATTATCAACGATGCGCGGCATCATTTCTTCGATTTTGGCGATATCGTCGCCATTTTCCAACTCCAGGCTGACGCGGATTTTCAAGTATACCGCTTTGCGTCCGCCGGTGTTGATGTTCACCAACATTTCCTGCAAGTCATAAAACACGGCGTCGCCCGAAATCACTTGTTGCTGATCTAACTCTTCGACCGCAACAGCATCCTGGCCACCGGACAACATATCGATCACCGGCTGCAAAAGCCCCGTGAAATAGGCTGCCGCAGCACCGCCGAGAATCAACACCAAGACCGCAGCAACAACGATCAGCAGACGTTTTTTGCCTGAGCCACCTTCGCCCTCACCGTCTTCGCCATCGAGATCAGAATCACCGACGTCTTCGTCCAGATCTTCTTCAAGTTCTTCGTCGGCCATGCCGTCTCCACCTACTCACACGAGTTTCGTTCATTGGGCTGAAGCGGACCTGTGAGCCCTCAACCTAAATCACGCCTAACATAACTCAGCTCACCACAATAAGATGCGGATGGTTAACAAGGGGTTGATCAGGTCAAGAAAACCAAGGGTTTGGTGCCCCCTTCAATGGGCTGAGCAAAACGCTCAGCCCACTAAATCGCCCCCGAATCCAATCCCCGCACGCAAATACCACCCTCTTAGAAGGCGCTTTCACCACGTCCCCACCCCAGGCATCAGCCAAACGGCAAGTTCTGCCGGGCAGGCCCTGCCGCAGCGCCCTTTCTGCCCACCCATAACCCATACCAAAACCACTGCAATCCATTGTTTTTATTATATATTTTAAACTGGCACAGTCTCTGCATTTACCTTTTGCAACGGCACCTGCGCTTGAACGCAGTCAAAACAAAGCCGAACGGAAAACGATCAAAAGCAAAGGCACGTCTGATGGAAACAACATCATATATCGCGCTTTCCCGCCAAGGGGCGCTCCGCCGAGAGATGAGCACCATCGCCAACAATTTGGCCAACATGAACACCACCAGCTACAAAGGTGAGCGGGTCATGTTTGTCGATCATGTGACGCGTTCCAAGTCCGGTGACTTTATCGCGGATCAACGTCTCTCGTTCACCCGTGACGTCGCCAGCTACCGCGATGTTGCAGAAGGCCCCATTGAGCAGACCAGCAACCCGCTCGACATCGCCATCCACGGCGACGGTTATTTTGTTGTGCAAGCCGCTGACGGCACCCAGAAATACACCCGCAACGGCAGCTTTCGCCTCGACAACACCGGTCAGATGGTCACCCAAACCGGCCTGCCGGTGTTGACCGCCGCAGGTGCGCCGGTTTTCTTTGCGCCGGAAGACACCAACATCATGGTCACCGGCGACGGCACGATTTCGACGGAAAACGGCCAGATCGGCAAGCTTCAGATCGTGACCTTCGATCAGCCGTTCAACCTGCAACGCGCCGCCAACGGCATGTACACCACCGACCAACTTGCCGTGCCGGTTGATCGGCCTGAGGTCGCTCAGCATGCTTTGGAACGTTCCAACGTCCAAGGTGTTCTGGAAATGACCCGCATGATCGCGGTCAGTCGTCAATACAAAAGCGTCCAGGGCTTGATCGACAAAGAAGACGAGCGCATCCGCAAAGCCGTCAACGAACTGGCCAAAGTCGGTAACAATTAATCAGTTAATGATCTGGAAATAATCTGGCGTTGAGGCCGCAAAAGCCTCCGACAGGCACAAAATAAACGCCAAAGAGCGAAAGGACGGAAACCATGAGATCTTTAAGCATTGCAGCAACAGGTATGTTGGCCCAGCAGCGCAACGTCGAGGTCGTATCGAACAACCTCGCCAACATGAACACCACCGGCTTCATGCGTCGGCGCACGGAATTCCACGACCTGCTCTATCAAAACCTGCGCCGTGTTGGCTCCACCTCTTCGGATGCCGGCGATATCGTGCCATCGGGCGTACAGATCGGCCTGGGCGTGAAGCTTGCCGCCGTTTACCGCATCCACGAGCAAGGCAACCTCAATCCCACCGACAACGCTTTCGATTTGGCGGTTCAGGGGCGCGGGTTCTTTCAGGTGCAGATGCCCAACGGCGACACGACCTATACCCGCGACGGCACGTTCCAGCTCAACGCCGACGGCCAGATCGTGACCCACGACGGCTATCCCGTCCTACCCAACATCACGGTGCCCAACAACGCCGTCGATGTCTCCATCAACACCTCAGGCGAGGTTCTGGTGAAGCTCGACGGTCAAGTGGCGTATTCGAACGTCGGTCAAATTCAGACCGCCATCTTCGCCAACGATGCGGGCCTGGAATCCATCGGATCGAACCTGTATCTGGAAACCCCGGCATCGGGCAACGCCACCACCGCGGCCCCCGGCACCACCGGCTACGGCACCATTTTGCAGGGTTTCTTGGAAACTTCCAACGTCAATGCGGTGGAAGAAATTTCCAACCTGATCTCCGCCCAGCGCGCCTATGAAATGAACTCCAAGGTCATCCAGACCTCGGATGACATGATGGGCACCCTGACGTCGATGAGGTAAGGAGGACGTCATGAAACGCATCGCATTTCTGTTCACCCTATCGCTTTTGCTCAGCGCACCCGCCATGGCGGCCAGCGTCAATGGCAACGTCAGCGGCAAAAACGTAATCGATGGCGATTTGGGTATGATCACCCTCAACAACCGCATCTCCATCCAAGACGGCGTGATCCGTCTGGGTGAGGTGTTTCAAGGCACCGGTGAATTAGCAGAACGCGTCATCGCCTATGCGCCGCGCCCCGGTTCGCGTGCGGTATTCGATGCCCGCTGGCTCAAACGCGTCGCGGCGGCCTTTAAGTTGAATTGGCGGCCCAGTTCTTCGGCCGAGCGCATCGTCGTCGAACGCGAAAGCCTGGTGATCACCAAATCCGAAATCGAAACGATACTCTTTGATCGCTTGGTCGTCGAAGGCGGCGACGTCACCTCGCGGGTGGCCCTTGCAAACCGTTCGTTTCGTTTGCACCTGCCGGTTGGCGAAGAGTACCTGCTGGGCATCGATCAATTGAGCTTCGATTCCACCACCGGTCGTTTCAGCGCCGTGCTGGCGTGGGGCAACGCCAAGGACGAACGCCGCCGCGTCACCGGTCGTATGGAACGTATGACCGAAGTTCCGGTTCTCGCCAAACGCATCATGGGTGGCACGTTGATCGAACAAGCCGATCTGGAATGGGTCGAACTGCCCCAAGCCCGCTTGGCGCGCAACGCCATCACCGACGCCAGTCACCTGATCGGCATGGCGGCGAAACGCACCATTTCAGCCGGCAAGCCCGTTACCGAAAACGACGTCGCTCGGCCCAAGGACATCGCCAAAGGCCAATCGGTCATAATGGTTCTGTCGACCCCGACGATGCGCTTGACCACCAAGGGCAAAGCGCTGGAAGCGGGCGCCACCGGCGACACCATTCGCATCAGCAATTCTCAAACCAGCACCGTGATTGAAGGCGTCATCACCGGACCCGGTCAGGTCCGCGTCGATACGCACGTCAATCTGGCGATGCGCTAAGCACAGGAGAGCCACCATGAAACGGACCATCTCCACGATCAAAACCCTGATGCTCACCGCCACCTTGGCGGCCACCGTCAGCGCCTGCAACACGGTATCGCGCCTCACCGAAATCGGCGACGGCCCGGAACTGACGCAAATCACCAACCCAACCGTGATGCCGGAGTACCGCCCGGTGAGCATGCCGATGCCGGCACCGAAGCTCGCCCAAATCAACCACAACTCGTTATGGCGTCCGGGCGCGCGGGCCTTTTTCAAAGACCACCGCGCCAAGGAAGTCGGCGACATCTTGACCGTCAGCTTGGCATTGGCCGACAGCGCCGCGCTGCAAAACAAAACCGAACGCGCCCGCACCGACAAAGAAAGCGCCAATGTCACCAATCTTTTGGGATTTGAAACCAAGCTGGCCAAGAACAACCTGCCCGCGGGCTTCAGCCCCACCGCAGCGGCTAACTTCGGCAACGATCACGCGACGTCTGGCGACGGCACCATTGACCGCAAAGAAACGATCAATCTGACGTTTGCCGCCGTGGTGACGCAGATTCTGCCCAACGGCGCGTTGGTGATCTTGGGCCGTCAAGAATTGATGGTGAATTCCGAAATGCGTGAGTTGGAACTGACCGGCGTGGTCCGCCCCGGCGACATCGACGCCGACAATTCCGTCGCTCACACCCGTATTGCCGAGATGCGCGTCGCTTATGGCGGTCGCGGCACGCTTAGCAATCTCCAGCAGCCTCGCTGGGGAACTCAGCTCTGGGACGTCTTATTCCCGTTCTGAGCCTATAGATCGTTTCCGTTCGGAAGGGGGCACGTCCCTCTTCCACCCAAACTTAAAGGCCGGAGCATTGCTCCGGCCTCTTTTTTTGGGTCGCTTCTCAATATTGGATGCACGAAAAAGGCCGAAGCGATGCTCCGGCCTTTTGCAATCTGATCCGTGACGGCTTAAGCCTGGGGCCTAATCGTCGCGGTGAGTTTTTTCCATACGCTCGTGGCGTTCCTGCGCATCGATGGTCAACGTCGCAATCGGACGTGCTTCCAAGCGTGGGATGGAAATCGGTTCATGCGTGTCTTCGCAATAGCCGTAACAGCCATCGTTGATGCGGTCCAACGCCTCATCGATCTTGGCGATCAATTTACGCGCACGATCACGGGTGCGCAGTTCCAAGGCGCGGTCGGTTTCGATCGAGGCACGGTCGGCGATGTCGGGTTCTAAGATCCCGCCTTCCTGAAGATGCTCCAGGGTTTCGTGCGATTCCTTCAAAAGCTCGTTCTTCCATTCCAGAAGTTTCTGGCGGAAATACTCGAGCATCATCGGGCTCATAAACTCCTCCTTGGGGGAGGGCTTATAATCGGGAGGAAGAGTGACGTTCATGTTCTACCTATGTCCCCCAGTGTGTGGATTTCGCGCGGAATATATGAAAGCGCTCGCCTCTAGGCAAGAGGCGTTTCACTCGAATGTGGATAAAGTCGCGTTTTAAGAGTTGAATAAGGGACCCATTTTCATCGTGGAGATGCTCAGCAATCCCACATAAGCCCCATTTTTGAGAGAAATTTAGGACCCGCGGGCGTATTTAGCGATCTCAACTTCGGCGCGCAATTCAATCTCGTCGAGAATGGCGTTAAGCTGAGGATCTTGAACTTTTGTGCGGGCCGTGCGAATCCGCTTGGCCATTTCGATGAGATTTTCTTTGGGGATCGCGCCGCGCAAAAGCGCATCTTGCAACGCCGTCAATCGATCCAACAGGTCCTCGCCATAAGACTGCGCCTGTTTGCGTGCGCGACCGTCGGTCGCGTCGCCGACTTCCTGCATCGCCAACAGCGCATCAACCCCGTTCAACGTCACCGAATCTGTGACGGTGCCTTCCGCGGATGACGCTTCCGAAGCACTGGACGCGCCACGCAGTTGATCGGCGAACGCAGACGCACCGCCCCCCGAAACGCCTTTTTTGCGTTTCGTGCGATCAACACCTTTGCCCTGCTCAACGTTTCCGATTTTCATACAGACGGCCTATTTGATTTTGCCCGCTTATGGTGCCCATCAAGACTCGGACGGTGCACCATCATAGAGCATGAACGCATAGGGTTAAATATCGGTTGATGCAATCCTTTTGCCACCCCCAACGCGAACGTCTTACCAGCCCCCGCATTTACAAACCCAACACAGGTGACCATGCCAATCCAGGATAAATTTTTTGTTGCAAGTGATTCTCAACTAAGATAGGTTTTGATTTGTTAAATGAGAATGATTATCAATTTCAAATCATTCCAAACTAGAATTTCGACAATTCAGCACGATAGAGATCGAACGTCCCATTAAAGATACCCCTTACCCCCTTGCAGATGAGAGTTGGAGCCTGAAGATGAGTGTCCATCCCCAAAACCCGAAAAGCACAAATGCCAAACGTAAGTTTCCGCGCTCCATGATGGCAATCGGTTTGGCCCTGTTCAGTGCAACCACGATCGCGTCGGCGCATGCCAGCGACGCCGTCGTGAACGTCTATTCCTACCGCCAAGCTTTTTTGATCGATCCGCTGGTCAAAGCTTATGAGCAAAAAACCGGCGCAAACGTCAAAGTCGTGTTCGCCAAAAAAGGCCTGCTACAGCGCCTGCAGTCGGAAGGCATGAACAGCCCCGCCGACGTTGTGCTCACCGCCGACATCAATCAGATGGCCGAATTCGAAGCCGAAAACCTGCTGCAGCCCATCAACAGCGCCACCATCACCGCCAACATCCCGGCCCAGTACCGAGCGCCCGACGGCATGTGGACCGGCCTGACGATGCGCGCACGCGCCCTATACACGTCCAAGACCCGTGTCAAACCGGGAGAAGTCACCACCTACGAAGACCTCGCCAAGCCGCACATGAAAGGCCGGGTGTGCACCCGTTCGGGCAAGCACCCGTACAATGTTTCATTGCTGGCCTCAGTCATCACCGCGAAAGGCGAAAAAGACGCCGAGGTCTGGCTGCGCGGCGTCAAAGACAATTTGGCGCGCCGCCCGCAAGGCAACGACCGCGCCCAAGTCAAAGCCGTCATGGAAGGTGAATGCGACGTGGCGGTGGGCAACAGCTATTATTTCGGCATGATGAGCACCAACGACAAAAAGCCCGAGCAAAAAGAATGGGCTGCGGCCGTCAATATCATCTTCCCCAACCAAGATGATCGCGGCACCCACGTCAACGTATCCGCCGCCGCCATCACCAAAAGCGCCAAGCATTATGCTGAGGCCGTGAAATTCCTCGAATTCCTGTCGTCCGACGAAGCCCAGGGCATCTACGCAGCATCGAATTTCGAATACCCATTGAAAGAAGGCGTGGCGCTGGACCCGCTGGTCGCCAGCTGGGGCATGTTCAAAGCCGATGACCGCAACTTATCGGAGATCGTCGGCGCACACACCACCGCGACAAAAATGATGGACACCGTCGGTTTCGACCATTAAACCCAATCAAACCCGTGAAAAACCTAGTCAAGCTGGGGATTTCACGGGTTAGAATTTTTTCACAGCACCGGAATATTGATGCCTCATACGGTCGCGTCCCCTGGCCCAACAAGCGCCACTCGCCGCTTCACTCTGCCCACCATTGATGTGTGGGCCGTCGGCACGCTTGCGGTCGCGGTGGCGGTGGCAATGCCGATTTTGTGGGTGCTGGGTTTGGCGCTGACGCCGTCGGGCGACATCTGGCAACACCTCGTCGATACCATTTTGGGCCGTTTGGTATGGAACACCGTACTGTTGATGGTCGGGGTGGGCGTCGGCACCTTTGTCATCGGCACCGGCACCGCTTGGATCGTCACCATGTGCCGTTTTCCAGGCCGACGTATATTCGAATGGGCGCTGTTGATCCCGATGGCGGTTCCGGCCTACGTGATCGCCTACGTCTACACCGATTTGTTGGAATATTCCGGCCCCATCCAAGGCTTGATCCGCGATGTGTTCGGCTTTGAAACGCGTCACGATTATGCGTTTTTTGAAATTCGCTCGCTGGGCGGCGCGATCACCATGATGACGTTGGTGTTGTATCCCTACGTCTATCTGCTGGCCCGTGCGGCGTTCTTGGAACAGAGCGTGTGCGTCCTGGAAGCCAGCCGCACGCTCGGCAAAGGTCCGTGGACGAGCTTTTTCAAAGTCGCCTTGCCGCTGGCGCGTCCGTCCATCGCGGTGGGCGTGAGCTTGGTGATGATGGAAACCTTGAACGATTTCGGCACCGTCGATTTCTTCGCCGTGCCGACCTTTACCGCAGGCATTTTCGACGTGTGGCTGAACATGAACAGCCCGTCGGGCGCGGCGCAATTGGCGAGCATGTTGTTGATGTTCGTGATCGTGTTGGTTGGCTTGGAACGCTATGGGCGGCGCAAACAGAAGTTCCACCATACCTCCACCCACGTGCGCGCACTGCCGGGCTTTCAGCTTTCCGCGCCTGTGGCGACGCTGGCATTTATCGCCTGCGCCCTGCCCGTGACCTTGGGCTTCATCGTGCCCGCCTGGGTGCTGGGTATGTATGCCACGGACTTTTATCAAGATACTTTGGATGCCGATTTTTGGACCTTCACCGGCCACTCTTTGATGCTGTCGGGCTTCGCCGCGTTGATCGCCATCGTGCTCGGCGTGTTTCTCGCCTACAGCCTGCGCCTAGGCCAAACCTCATGGGTGCGCACTCTGACTCGCTTGGCTGCACTCGGTTACGCGGTGCCCGGCGCGGTGCTGGCGATCGGCATTTTGATGTATCTCGGCTGGCTCGACAACACCATCGACGGCTGGTCGCGGGAGACATTTGGCGTCTCGACGGGGCTGATCTTTTCCGGCACTGTGATCGCCGTGACGTTTGGTTATGTGGTGCGGTTTTTGTCGCTGTCGTTCGGTTCCGCCGAAGCGGGCCTGAGCAAAATCACCGCCAACATGGACGGCGCGGCGCGCACGCTGGGGGCCGGACCGATGTCGACGCTCAAACGCGTTCACTTGCCGATGATGCAAGGTTCGATCATGACCGCGGCTTTGTTGGTGTTTGTTGATTGCATGAAGGAACTTCCCATGACGGTGATCCTGCGTCCGTTCGATTTTGAGACGTTGGCGACCTTTGTGCATCAATACGCATCGGACGAACTGTTACCCGAGGCCTCGTTGGCGGCGCTGACCATCGTCGGCGCCGGGATCATTCCGGTGATCTTGCTGAGCCTGACCATCGCGCGCGCGCGCGCCGGACATACGGGACAAGGTCAAGCTGCACAAACGACTGAGCCCGCCCTCATCGATCTTGAGGAGGTCGCGCCATGACTACAGGTCTTGTTATGGAACGCATCCGCCACGCGTTCGGCGCTGCGGAGGTACTCAAAGACGTTTCCCTGGTCGCCGAAGCGGGCAAGCTGACCTGCCTTTTGGGTCCCAGCGGCTGCGGCAAGACCACCTTGCTGCGTCTCGCCGCCGGATTGGAAACCGTTCAAAACGGGCGCGTCTATCTGCAAGGCCAGATGGTCGCCAACGGTCAAGACGGCTTTTGCCTGGCCCCGGAAAAGCGCGGCATCGGCTTGATGTTTCAAGACTACGCGTTGTTCCCGCACTTGAACGTGTTCGACAACATCGCCTTCGGTATCAAGGATTTGACGGCGGAACGACGCCAATGGATCGAAACCGGCCTGGAGCGCATGGGCGTGGCCAAGCACCGCAACAGTTTCCCCCATGTGCTGTCGGGCGGCCAACAGCAACGCGTGGCGTTGTTGCGCGCATTGGCGCCAGAACCGCAGATTTTGTTGCTCGATGAGCCGTTTTCCGGCCTCGACGTCACGCGCCGTGCGCAGGTTCGCGAAGACACGCTCAATTTCCTCAAGGAATGCGGCGTGGCGGTGTTGATGGTCACTCACGACCCCGAAGAAGCGATGTTCATGGCCGATCACATCGTGGTCATGAAAAGCGGCAAAGTGGTCCAGGCGGGCACCCCGGTGCAGATCTATTTCCATCCCGTCAACGCCTTCGTCGCGGAACTGTTTGGGCCCATGAACCACTTCGATGGTGTGGTCGATAAGGGTCAGTTGGAAACCCCCTTCGGCCCCTTCCCGATCCCATCGATCCCCGACGGCGAACGGGCTCAAGTGCTGGTGCGCATGGAAGGCATCCGCGTCACCATGGGCTCACAATCTGAGCCCCCCGAAGGCTGCTGTTCGACCACCGGACACATCGAAGACGCTTATCTGTTGGGACGGTCCAGCCACCTGCACATTCTTGTGCCGAGCTCGCCCAAAAACGGCGGCGAAGCGGTGCGTTTGCACGTGCGCGTTCCGGGCGTGATGAAACCCGAAGAAGGCGCCGCCGTCAGCGTGTGGGCCGACCCCAAGCAAGTGTTCGCCTTCGCCATTTCTTAAATTTGCCCGGCAAGATTTGCTCACCTATCCCATTCGGCATGCTTCAGCGGCAAACCTTGCCCAGGCAGCCCTTGTGATTCCCACTTAAAAACATAGCGTTACAATAAAATTCCTGCTGGCACTCTTCTTGCTACATGAACTGTAGATTTTTGTGCGCGACACCCTTGTTGCGTGAGGACACCGTCAAGACGGAGACATCCAATGGCGATCTATGGCGGCTTTTCCACATCCATGCTCGGCATGATGAGCCAAGCTGCAGCACTGCATAACATTGGCACCAATGTCTCCAATGTGAACACCGGCGGTTTTAAGCGCATCGATACATCGTTTTCGACGGTGCTCAGCAACTCCATGCAAAACCTTTCCGACCTCGGCGGCGTGCGGCCCAGCAACACCTCGACGATCACCCAGCAAGGCGCCATGGTGAGCAGCACCTCCGCCACCGATGTCGCCATCGCCGGCAAAGGGTTTTTCGTGCTCAACTCCCAACAAGACGGCAGCGGCGATAAACTTTTCACCCGCGACGGCAGCTTGGAAATCGCCACGGTCAACGACGTGGTCGTGACCGGCATCGGCGGCACCAGCGTCACCACCAAAGACGGTTATCTTGCTGATAAAAACGGCTATTTCGTTCAAGGTTGGCCTTACACCAACGGCACGGTCACCACCAGCGCCACGCCTTCGAGCATGCGCGTCGATCAATATGCATTTCTTGGTCAGTTCGAGCCGACCACCACGGCCACATTGGGCCTGAACCTGCCTGCAAACGATGCCGTTGGTACGGTGCGGCGCTATGATATCTCTTTGACCGATAGTTTGGGGGTCAGCCAAACGGATCAACTCAGCTTCACCAAAACGGGCATCAACGCCTGGAGCGTCACCAGCACCACATCGCAAGCCCCCGTGGCGCAAGTGGACACCGTGACCCTTGGCGGAACGGTCGGCGACGTTGGCGACGTCTACAACATCATCGTCAACGGGGTGACCAAAAGCTACACCACCGATGGCACCGAGGCGAACATTGACGTTATCCGCGACGCGTTGATCAACAGCATCAATACCGACACCAACATCAACGGCGCTGTGACAGCCGCTGCTGGGGCCAGTGGCGAGATTACCATCACCTCCGACACCGCAGGGACGACTATCACCACCACGGCCAGTGCCACAAGCCCTACCAACGCTGCCCAGGTGGATAATGTGACGCTCGCAGGTGGTGTCGTGGCAGGCGATACCTACACCGTGAGCGTCAATGGCACCGCGTTTACCGCAACCGCGGGTGGGGCTTCGACCCTAACCTCGCTGCGCGACGATCTGATCGCACAGATCAATGCGGACGTCACCGCCAGCGCACTGGTCACCGCAACGCCCAGCGGCGGAGATCAACTGGTGATCACGGCAGATACGGCAGGCACACCGATTACACTGGTCGCATCGACGACCGACGCGGGCGGCGCGCCAGCCAATACCATCACCGCCACCAATACCACGCCTAACGTCACCGCCGTGGACGACAACACCGCCACCGCAGCCCCCACCACGGCCAACGCGATCAGCACGGTGACCAGCGCCGCAACGGCGCTTTCGTTCGATTCCAACGGACAAATCACAACACCGACCTCTCTCAGCCTGGCGCTATCGTTTGCCAATGGCGCGACGTCAGCGATCACAATGGACATCTCATCAATGTCGCAATACGCCAGTTCCGGCGACGATCTGAACGTTTCCTATACGAAAAACGGATTTGCATCGGCAAACATGCGCTCGTTCAGTTTCGATGAGGGCGGTAATGTCATTGGCGTGTTCGAAGACGACACCTATCGCACCGTTTACAAGATGGCGTTGGGCGTGTTCGCCAACCCCGACGGTCTGGACGCCAAAAACGGCAATGTTTACGCCATCAGTCCGGAATCCGGCGATGTCACCATCACCACGGCGGATTCAAACGGCTTTGCCAGCTTTGCCCCCAACACGCGCGAACTGTCGAACGTCGATATAGCCGCCGAGTTCACCAAGATGATGACCACCCAGACCGCCTACAACGCGTCATCGACGGTGTTCAAAACCGCCGATGAAATGCTCACCGTGGCGCGCGATTTGAAACGTTAACCGGCACCTGATTTCGGATAGCCAGGCCTTGTTTTTCGCTCACCCGGCACATTTTGCCCCCGCACGGCAGCCTCTGCCCTGCGGGGGTATTCTTTTCCCCGCGCAGCCACGCACATTCATCAAACATATCAACTGGTTACAGATTGATCGGGACTGGCACGATATTCGCATCGTCTTTCCCGAAGCAGCGCCAACGCTGCACACGACATAAAGCCCACAAACGGGCCTTGTAACGGGAAACGAAACGATGAACCGCGCATTTGCTTTCACAACGCTGCCCGAAACGGCGCGAAATGATGACAAAACGCCAACCGCCTTGAAAACGCGCTTGATGTTTGTGCAAGCCCTTGGCGCGGGTCTGGTCGGTCTCGTGGTGCTGTTGCTTGTGGCCTTGTCCACCCCTGCCAACGCCGCATCGCGGATCAAGGATGTGGTCGATTTCGAAGGTGTGCGCGACAACATGCTGGTCGGCTACGGTTTGGTGGTCGGCCTTAATGGTACCGGCGACACCCTGAAAAACGGTCACTTCACCAAACAGAGCCTGCTCGCCATGCTCAATCGCTTGGGCGTCAAGCCGACCGAAGCGGGTCTGGATTCCAAAAACGTCGCCGCCGTCATGGTGACGTCTTCGCTTCCGGCATTTTCCTCCAAAGGCTCGCGCGTCGATGTCACCGTCAGCGCGCTGGGCGACGCGAAGAACCTGCTCGGCGGCACGCTTTTGGTCACCCCGTTGCTGGGCGCTGACGGCGAAGTCTACGCCGTGTCTCAAGGTCAAGTCGCAGTCGGCGGTTTTTCGGCGGGCGGTGCTGGCGAAACCGTCACCAAGGGTGTTCCAACATCCGCACGCATCGCCAACGGCGCCATCGTCGAGCGCGAAATCGGCTTTGACATGGACCAGATGAGCAGCGTCAAGCTGAGCCTGCGCAACCCCGATTTCACCACCGCACGGCGCATCGCCCAGGCGGTCAACGCATTCCTGGGCACCACGGCGGCAAACGCCACCGACCCCAGCACCGTGAAAATGGATGTGCCGGGTGCTTACCAAAACAACGTCGTCAACCTGATCACCGATATCGAGCAACTGCGCATCGAACCCGACCAGATCGCCCGCATCATCATTGATGAGCAGTCCGGCGTCATCGTCATGGGCGAAAATGTGCGCCTGTCCACCGTGGCGATCGCGCAGGGTAGCTTGACCATCCGCATCACCGAAACGCCGCAGGTGTCACAGCCCGGACCGTTTTCGCAAACCGGCACCACCACCACGGTCGCGCGCACCGACGTGCAAGTCGACCAAGACACCAACAGTCGTTTGGCGGTGGTCCAAGACGGCGTCTCGTTGCAAGAATTCGTCAACAGCCTCAACGCCCTTGGCATCGGTCCGCGCGACATGATCACCATTTTGCAGGCGGTCAAGTCGGCGGGGGCTCTGCAAGCTGAAATCGAGGTGATGTGATGACCAGCGCCATGCAAATGGATGTGCAGACCGCCATGGCCGAGAGCCAGGTTCTGCCCAAGTTTTCCAAGACCACCGATCTCAACAAGATCCGCGAAACCGCTCAAGACTTCGAAGCCGTGTTCTTGTCGCAAATGATCAAGCCGATGTTCGAAGGCATCGAAACCGATGGGCCCTTCGGCGGCGGTCAGGCGGAAGGCATGTGGCGGTCCTTGATGGTTGACGAATATGGCAAATCCATCGCCAAAAACGGTGGCATCGGCATCGCCGACGCGGTGATGTCGGAAATGCTCAAATTGCAGGAGGCACAGTGATATGGACGCCGGAAAACGCATTGATGATCTGTTGTTCATCACCAACGGCCTCGCGGATTTGTTGGAACAAGAAAACGCCGCCTTGCACAGCAATCGGCTGGACATCGTGCAGAGCTTGCTGGAACGCAAAACGACTTTGAGCCGGGCGTATGAAATTCGCGTTTTCGGCATGAAGCAAGAACTCGAACACGAGCAAGCCCAATACGACGAAGTGGATCTCGCCAACATCGACAGGCTGACAGAAGTCGGCCAACGCGTTGCGGTCCTCATCGATGAAAACGAAAAGATGCTCAAAATTGCGCTTGAAGTCAGTCGTCGTTTTATGGCGTGCGTCGCGGATTCCGCGAAACACATCGTTCCAGGAACCGGCGCATATTCCGCCAGCGGCAGAACCGGCGCCACCACCACCGCCACCCAAAAGCAGGCCCCATCCATGGCCTTGGACGAAACGCTCTAAGGCTTAAAGCAGCCCCGAAGGACACGCACCCAGAAAGGAAGCAATTATGTCCGGTAGTTTGACCCTAGCCCTGAGAACCGCACAAAGCGGCCTGCTTGGCAACCAAAGCGCACTGAACTCAGTCTCGCAGAACGTCGCCAACGTCAACACGCCCAACTATTCGCGTAAAATCGTGAATATGGAACAGCGCGTGGTCGCCGGTGTCGGTGCTGGCGTACAGCTTTCAGAGGTGTCTCGCGCCGTAGATGAAGGCTTGTTAAAGAGCTTGCGCTTGGAGCTCAGCTCGCTCAAGCAATACAGCACCCAGACCTCTTCCTATGAGCGCCTGCAAGACCTGTTTGGCGCGCCGGGCGATAACACCTCGATCTCGCACGTTATGACCGAATTCGGCATCGCCATGGAATCCCTGACGCTTGCGCCAGATCAGTCCCTTGAGCAAAGCGAGTTTGTTCGCCAAGCCCAGGAAGTTGCCGATAAATTCCAATCGATGAGCACCACCGTTCAGGAACTGCGCCTTCAGGCCGATAGCGACATCGCAACGGTTACCAGTTCCATCAACACGCTATCAAGTGAGTTGGTGAGCCTGAACAATAAAATCATTCAGAACTCAACCATCAGCGCCGATGTCACCGACCTTAAGGATCAACGCGACGCCAAGCTCGATGAGCTTGCTGGCTTGATTGATATTTCCTATTTCTATCGCGGCGACGGCGATGTGGTGGTGTTCACCACCGCCGGACGCACTTTGGTAGATAACAGTTCAGTCACCACCTCACATCTGCCCGCAACTGCCGTTTCGCCCACCACCACGCACGCAGAAGGCGATTTCAGCGCCATTTATGTGGGCACCCAGATCGCCGCCAATGACATCACCAACGAAGTTCGAGATGGTCAATTGAAGGGCCTGATCGATCTGCGCGACGGCACATTGGCCGATCTGCAAAGTCAACTGGATGAGTTGGCCGCCGAATTTCATGACGCCATCAACCTGATACACAATCAGGGTTCACCCCACCCCGGTTCCTCGACCATGAATGGCACGCGCGCGTTCCTCAACGCGGACGTTCAGACCATCACCATGGGCAACAACTCAGATTCACGCCTGACGCTGTTCGATTCCACCGGAAACCAGCACGAAACCACCACGATACAAGCAATCATGGCCTCTGCCTCGTTCGGCACAGGCGCGCAAGCCGCCAACGGACCGTGGAACATCACCGAAGTGGCCGCCACCATGGAAGACTGGTTGCAGGCCAATGGCGCCCCGAGTGCAACGGTCGCGATCAACGCCACCACCAAAAAGCTCGACATCGCGATGAACAGCTCGACCTACTCTTTAGGCATGCGCGACGAGGTGAACACTGCGGGTACCGTTCCCGCCCCCGTCGGCAGCACAGCCGCCAACGCCACTATCCAGTTTGACGCCAATGGCGACGCAAATACTGACCAAACGGTCAGCGGCTTTTCCAATTTCTTCGGTCTCAATGATCTGTTTCTCGACGAAAGATCCGACAACATCCACGAAACCGAGGTCATGGCCTCCACATTTTCAGCCTCGGCGGCGACGTTGACCGTTTATAATGGCACCACAACCGTATTCAACTCCATTACATCAGCTACATTCGGTGGCGGTCCGGCAGGGGCAGGTGACACCATACAGGTGACGTTGGACACCAATACCATGACAGGTGGCGCAGCCTCTTCGGTGGTCACGTATACAGCAGCAGGCGGTGAAACAGCCGAACAAATGATCGATGGTTTGATCAACAACATCAATCTCAGTGGTCATAACGGCGCTGTCACAGCCACCAAGCAGGGTACGGACCAAATTGTCATTACCGCCGACAATGCTGGTGAAAGCATCACCACCGCGACCTTTGCCGAAACGAGTTCACTGACGCACACCGCCGCCAATACAGTGGTCGCAGCGGTCACGGGCTCGACCAACATCGCGATCACCGCAGGTGAAAGCTTAACCACCATCGCCGCGAACATCAACGCCACCACGGCCGCTGGTGTAACGGCCTCGGTGGTTCCCGACGGCGCGGGATTCCGGCTGCGCATCGCCAGCAACAGCGGTGGCAACATCTCCGTCACCCAGGCTTCTGGTAACACGTTCCTGACCACCACGGGCATGCACGTCGCAGACGTTCGCGTCGCGTCGCAACTTCGTGTTCGCGAAGACGTCGTTTCATCGCCAAGCAAGGTCACGCGCGGTGCGGTCCAATGGGACGCCACCAAGGGTGCCGCAGGTGAATACTTCCAAAGCAAAGGCGACAACACGCTGATCAAGAGCATGTCGCAAATGTACGCATCGGTGAACACGTTCGATTCCGCAGGCGCCCTGGGCACCACCAGCATGACGTTCACATCACGCGCCACGAGCATTCTGTCCTACAACGCGACAAAAGCCGACTTAAACGAAAGTCAACGTTCGTATCA